>ERZ773195.1006-NODE-1006-length-22593-cov-20.247094_pt1 | contig 22593 bp, 20 predicted proteins | sample MGYA00580530_ERZ773195 | MGnify/ENA primary metagenome ERZ773195 (study PRJEB29015, sample SAMEA2737751) | human gut metagenome | biome: human gut; feature: human-associated habitat; material: faeces | place: China | collected 2012 ...
ATATACTTCGGAAGGGCATTTCCGAATTGGAGAGCAAGAGTAATTCCAGCGATAGCAATATCTGGGTTTCTTGCGCTTGTATCCAAGAATCCCATTCGCTTTAGCTATGGGAGTATGTCAAGATACACTAAATACAGGGATAAACCGATGATTGCTATCGTAAGGATATTAGCCAAAACGCATCCGATTATTATCTGAAACATGATGATTATATGGTAGATAACGCTACCACACGCTTTAATTATTCAACTTTTTACAAATATAGTAATTACCCCAACCATAACAAGATCAAAGACGCTCGTCATTAACATCAGACACCCATTCTTTAGATGAAAGAACAGATTCAAACTCAGAAGAAGGGCTGTCATATACCGGATACGGATATTGAGGTTCGTCATCAGCCTGCGTGTCTAAAGACTTAAATAGAAGGTCATAATGTTCTACATGTAAAATAACTTTAGAGCCATCTACGCTCGCTCTTGGGCTGCCTATTCCTAATTCACGTCTCTTTTCTTCAGATACGGAATTATATACTTCTTTTGGTATGATAATGAATTTCATATTATTTCGATTTTATAGTTTGTAAATAGTTGTATGCTTTGATACATTCGTCTTTGGAGAGGATCTGATTATCATAGATACCTAAATTCTTGAAAATGATTCATCTTCGAAAGGTACTAACATTTCTTCATGTAGAATAACTTTACTCTGATCTATACTTGTTCTCATTTCGGGCAGTATTTCAATACCATGTGATTTTGCCCACAATAAATCTACTATCGCGTATTTCATCTATTTTTATTTCTTTTTATTATACAAATTAACAAATTCATTTACATCAAGATAGTCAATCCCGAAATTTTCTGCGGTTCTTTTATCACTATCAGAAAACTGTCCTTCAAGTCCACTTGCGTCACCTATCATAAGTGTAACAGATTTTATGTAATTAAAATCATCGCCAACATAGTTTTCACAAAGATGATTAAGCATTCCTACGTTTGGTTTTCTATACAAATCATTCTTATCATTCGTGGTGCAATATTCCGAATAGCATTTTACTCCGCAATATTCTTTTACGCATTGTGATACATATTCTATTTTAGATTGAAATCTTTGATGATCCACAAAACCAGCTTCAATTCCCCCTTGATTACTTACAATTAAAACATACTCAGGAGAAAACTGCTTAATTGCATCCAAAACATCAAATTTGATTTTCATATCCCAAATTCCTTTAGGAAATGTTTTGCCACTTAATGTCTCAATTAACGTATCATCCAGATCACAGAATAAAACTTTGTACTTCTTCATATTATTTTGCTTTTAAAGTTTGTAAATAGTTATATGCTTTGATACAGTCGTCTTTAGAGAGGAGTTGATCGTTGTAGATGCCTAAGTTCTTAAAAGCCATTTGAGTATATATTGTACTGTTATAACCGATTGACAAATCCTTACTACTACTTGTGATAGGTTGTTCTTCACTAAGTAGCATTTCCGACCAATCATCAAAATATACACGTCCATCTGAACAAATAGCCTTTAAAGATTTAGTGTTTAAAGATGAACTTTTTTCTGTGTTATTTATAAATAACTTCAATCCATTATTTTCATTAAACAAATAGAAAGATGGAGGCTTTATTAAGCCTGCAACCTTTCTTTCATCAATTATAAACCTCCATTCCCCAACAACCGTAAAATCCTTACCCATTTCAAAAGCTGACGAAGTTATCTTATCATCCACCCCATCAGTAACCAGGTAGCCTTCGTATTCGGGGATTTGCTCTATGGTAATATTACAGGAATCATTTACATTAGAGCATCTAAAACCATATTGAGTAACATCATTAGGAGAATTATAAGATGGTATTTCATAAATTCCATCTGTACTCAAATCAATTATTTGATTAGCTGGCTTATTTCCGAAATAAAATCCAGGAATAGAATTAGTTACTTTTATTTTTACTTTTTTAATTGATGAATCTTTATTTACAGCAGTGTACAGTACAGGATAATCAGCTAAAACAAAAGATTTTATATTAAAACTTTTGCTGGTTTTATCCGATATGACTCCATAATCTGGAATGCTTATCCAAGATGTATCACTGAAATTGTAAGCGTATTCCCCATACCCACTATTCCCACTAAATGCAAAATTCGACAGTACAAGATCATTACCATTGCCCGTAATGTTGGCAATAGTAGCACGATCTTCGTCCTCGTTGGTTTTGCCTACCACTGTCCATGCTTGGTCGGGGAAGAGCCAGGGATAGGTTTTGACGAAGTAGTCTTTGATCTTGGTCAGTTCTTCTTCGGTGGCATCGTGGTCGAGAAATACAAGTTCCCAGATAGCAGCGTTAATACAAGTTCCTACATTAGTTGGAGCTAATTTCCCAACATGTAGCACATCTGTTCCTTCAAAATTACCAGTTGTAATCGAAACACCATTATAACTTTTAGATGTCTGATAAGTAAGGATGTGTGGTAAATCATTTTCACTCCCTATTGCTCCAAAAGATATAGGCTTATTAAGATGCTCGGCTTGTATATTTCTATATTCTAACAAGAAGGCACCATCCTTGAGCCAATTCTTTACATTAGATACTAATCCTTGGGCTATTTCACCCCTTGTAATCCACTGTCTCAACGCCACAACCGTATATCCCTTTTCCTTAGTCAGAATAGGGAAGTTATCACAGGTACCGTAATCATCTACTCCGTCAAAAACGAGTGCACCAGGGTAGAGGGGAAGTTGTTCGATGGTAAGTTTAGATCCATACCATCTTTCAGGATATTTTTCTATAGATAAATAGAGAGCTTCTGCCAAAAAGTTAGACGGAATTATTTCATACACACCATCTTCTGACATGTAAAAACGATTGCCCAATCGATCATCCAAAAAAGCATCGCAACCTTCTGGTATGCCTGTTACTTTTAAAACGCAAGATTGACGTAATTTTATATTATGGTACAATAAACCCAATGAGGCATTTTCTTTAAATGTTGCTGTTATTTTAATGCTGTTTCTTTCAAAATAAGCCGCCGTTGAATTTGTGCCCCACTCATCTATGTCTGCAACATACCCGCCAATTCCGGACATCCCCTTCCAAGAGAAGTTTTTCAACTGTAGATCGTGTCCATTGCCCGTCTTATCAACCCATACGGGATTGGCAGCCATCTGCTCATTAGTGAGACCGGAAGCGGAATATCTGGCTACGATACCTTCTATATCTGGGAAGGAATCTGCTTTACATGGCAGGTCTAATATCATTTTCGCATACTCTTTAAAAGGTATGGAAGTAGGTACATCATACCCTTTGGATATAAGGGCTTGCCTTATATCCTCCTTGGTGCTGATGATCCTCATTAACTTATCTGATATGGTTCCCATTACACTTCCTCCCCATTTATGTAATCTAATACCTTACCTATGTCTCCGATGTCTGATTTTATTGACTCTCCTTGAGAATGTATTTCAATAAGTTTCTGATATAAAGTGTTATCCCCTATACGATTCTTATCTGTAGCTTGTTCTTCGATTTTGGCTATCGTATCAGGATCTTCGTACTTAACACCATCAGGCCCATACCATTCGTCTGTTAAATTCGTGTATTTATGACGGACTGGAGTCGGTTTAGACTCCAGTGTTACTAAAAAATATTCGTTACAGCTCATGACAATAAGATTTAGTGGTTGCAACAATTACATCTACAAACTGTTCTCACGTAGCCAGAGGGAATAGCAGCCAGCTCCGTCCCTACGGCTATCGCCGGGTCAGTGCTTTCCATGACCGTAAGCGCCATCTTGTCCACGTCAAGGTCATTGTCGTAAACAATTTCTCCCTCAACGTAAATGCTCCCTGCATCAGAAACGTAGCAGTTTTTCACCTGTCTTATATGGCGCTGTGTAGCAGACGCAAAATCACACTCGATACTTAACCACCCTACCGGTATCTGATCGATATTGGATCCGATATTGTAATCAGGATCGGTTGTTTTAAGAACCATATGTCTCAATTCCCTTGTATTTCCATATCCGTCCATTGTTATGTATGTCCGGATCTGAACCTTGCCCTTTTCCGTCTTATAACAGTTTTCTACTATTTCAGTGTCGGATGTAGTAGCATCAGGGAAATCACAAACAATACGCTGCCATCCTTCTTGTATTTTGCTGAATGTGGCGCCTCTTTGTATATCAGGATCGGTCGTTTCTAAGACAATAAGATACTCGTCCCGGACTCCTATTATGCTATCTACCGACCTATATCCTCCAAGATGTATTTTACCACCAGGAGTTGTATAGCATTCATCTACAGACATAATATGTCTTTCCGTAAGATCAGGAAAATCGCATTCGGTTTTCGTCCATTCGTTAGGTATCTTATCTATTCTCGTCCACTGAGGATAAGCTTCATCCGTTGTCTTAACAATATAATAATACTGTTCCCTTACACCAAGAACAGCATCAATAGACTGATAACCTTTTATATTAACCTTACCGCCATCCGTCTTATAACATTCATCCACTTCAACAATTTCCCGGTCCGTCATGTCAGGAAAATCACATACCATCCTCACCCAATCTTCGGGAATAGAATCCAGCACGGTCCCTACCTTAATATCAGGATCGGTTGACTGAAGGACGGTGTAAACCTCTTCCCTGGATCCAAGAATATTATCTATGGCTATCAAGCCTTCTACCTGAACTTTCCCTTTTTTAGTAGTGTAACATTCAAGAACGTAAGTTACGTCTCGTTCTGTCATGTCAGGAAAGTCACAAACCATTCGAACCCAATTCTCTGGAATTAGCTTAAAAACATGCCCGGCAGGGAAATCATCGTCAGTTGACTGAATAACGGTATAAATAGATTCCCTGATGTTTATCTTGTCATCTATGGCTTCTAATCCTTCTATTTCAACCTTACCATCAGGAGTTTTATAACATCTGTTGACGAACGTAATGTCACGTTCTGTCATATCAGGAAGATCGCAGTCGATCATAACCCATTCGTCCGGTATTTTAGTAAGAACCTTACCTACCGGATTATCCATGTCGGTACTGTCGGTAATTCTATGGGTTTCTTTAAGAACATCCATCTGATCATTAAGAAGATACCAACTCCATACTTCAACCTTTCCACCAGGTGTACGGTAACAGGTTTTGAAATCTTTGATAACTTTCTCAGCTATGTTAATCCACTCCCATTCGGTTGTAGCCGGAATACCAGAAACAGGATGCTTCTTGCCTTCTTCGTCAAGATACCAATAACAGCCATTTAAGGACACAACCACTTGGTAGATTTTGTCCCCTATTTTTATACCGGATTTGCTGTCATCTACCGGTTGGGAGGAACCCCATTTTCCAACTATGTTGGTTATTTTATCAATGCCCCTACCAAAGGCACCGGATAAAAAATCCACGCCATTCATATGAAACTAACTTATTTCAAATTGTTTTATTACAAAAAAGGGGGTGGAGGACCAGCCTCCTCCCCCTTGGGATATATAGAAAAAAGGAAAATCAAATCTTGCAGGGCTTGATATTTGCCGAAGCAGCTAACAAGTCCATAAGGTCTTGAATACCTTCGTGAGCGCCATACGGTACATGGAAGTGTACTGTAATGTGATCATCAATTACCCTACCGAAGCCGTTAGAGTAACGTGCCGGCTTCAGCGTTACTGAATAATCAGCATACGGAGCCAACAGGTCTAAGCGGGTTTCTTCGTTGGTAAACATCCGTTCCATAAGTTCTTGGTGAGTCTTACGGAAGTCGAAGAACATACGTTGTTCGCGTTCTTTATCCAGCAATTCAGCGCCAAGGTGAGTACGCGGAGCCCAGTGCTGTTTGTATTCGGTATGGATCGGGTTGAAGTACGTGCTGATAGCCTCGCGCTGTTCATCCGGATAACCACCATTTACAGCAATACGAACAGATCCTTCTTGGAATGTCAGACGGTCAATCAAACAGTCAGACGGAGAAATCATGTAGTCAATACCACGGAACAAAATACCGCATTTGCAGTTCTTAGGAAGCGGGTCTGCGATAATAGACTGATCTCCTGCTACAGCACCCAAACGTTTCCAATTACGTCCACGATAAGATTCGGGCGCTTTCGATACAAAGAAGTCTTTGAAAATTTTATCGCATTCGTCGCAAACCATGTTAGTAACTACAACTGTTTTAAACTTGTGCTGACATCCACCGGGTGTACCATAATCTTCGATTGTCAGATACGGGAATGCCGCCTGTAATTCTGCTTTTGCACTACCACCACATTCATCATCCGGCAACGTGATTTCATAAGCTTCTTTCGAAATCTTACAAGAACCACATGCTTCCCAGCTAACAGTAGTAACAGTAGGATTGCTACACATATCTGCTGTTTTAGCAACGAACGTTACTGTGGCTGTCGGATTAGTTTCTACAAATGCATCGATATCAGCCTTCGTCAGTTTCTTGCTTACGGCCACAGTGTACATACCTACTCCGCCATCTTGGGCTGCTGTTTTCTCGGCAGTGCTACTAACGGCATTCTTAATGCTTTCTACTACAGTAGACTGATCAACGCCATCATCCTCTAACGTTACGGCATAAATCAAACCGCCGTCTACCTTAGTATATCCTTCAGGACACTCTTCGCAGCCTTTCATTATAGAAGACAGCTTTTGAGTATAATCAGCAGGCTTACCACCTTCTTTCATCACCTGATATTTGGAAGTAGAAAGATGACGTCCAACTCTCTTGATATCCAAACCAGGATAAGCAGCCTTAAGCTGAGCCAGGGCATAAGCATCACCGGTATCACACATTTCCATACAATAGAAATTCATGTCGGTTTCCACCGGAGTTTTTTCCAACTCGTCACAAGAATGGATAGGATGGATTTCTACAAAATCACCTACCTTTCCACCACCTGCAATCGGCTGATTCTTGATACGTTCGATTGTTTTCAAGATAGCAGCCAAAATATCAACATCTTCGCAAGGATCACATTCTGAACACATATCCTCACGACCAGGACAGTTTTCGAAAATGATGTAATCATCGATATTCACCTCACCCATCGGATAACCACGAAGCTCGAACAAACGTCCTGTCAGCTTAATATGAATAGGGATACGATCGCCTTTTCTTGCTGTAATAGCAGTATTATCGTCAATTCCGTTATAACCGAAAATAACTTCATCTACTTTAATTTCTTTGCTCTTCGGAGCAGAAGCATACACTTCTATAATTTCATCAATAGCAAACGTAGGTGTAGAGAATGATTTATCATCAGATACACGGTCGTTCACCATCTCATTACGTCCAATTCTGATCTGGAAACGTTGTTCGTCCTTACGATATCCTTTCAAGTCTTTCAACGCTTTCAAACCATCTTTAGTCTGCTCACCATCCAAATCATAGATAGCGATCTGACCTTCTTGAAGCAACAAAGAATCTACGTCCGCCAACTTAGCGTGCGGAGGACAGATAATGTGTCTGTCATACGGTTTATGGATAGCCATAGCCTTATAATATTTTAAAAATTAATATTCTGTTATCTGTCTCAAAAATAGTGATAGTCATATAAGCAACAAAAAGCATTAGGAATTAATTAATTCTTAATGCTTTTTGATAGTCTTTAATTTAGGACACGCCTTTATTCTGCTATAAAGGAGATTGGACGTTGTTTGAATCTATTTGATAACGTCCATATTCGCTTTCATTCAAAGCAAATTGCTTTTCAATCATGTTAAGGATAATACCAATTAATTTATCATCTAATTCAGGATCTATATCAGTTGAATTAGAACCATCGGATTTAATATATCCTTCGATATCAACTTCCTTCGGATAGCGGTAATATGTAAGGTAAACGGTGTCTACATCAAAACCATACTTATACACCCTTACCGAATCTTCGCCTATTGTATAGAATGTTTCCCTAAAATCAAAATCAGGTTTGTTAAAAAAGTCGGCAAGAAGCTCATGCGGGTTTTCGTTCTTAGCCTCCCACATGGTAAAATCAGTGACCGTGCATTCACCTTTGGTAAATACGCCTGATATGTTTGAAAAAGAAAAGAAATCAGAAGGCAATGAAAACAAAGTGCTTTCCGGATTATCTTTATCTCCTTTCTCGTCAAGTTCTTTTGAATACACAACTAACTTTTGGATATAACGTATATCCTCTTCGTTTTTCTTATCAAGGATATAACGAACAAGGCGGTTTTGTTCGTCATTAAAAAGCTGAACAAAACGTGCCTTGTCAAGTTTTATACCACCGTTGGTCATGTTTTCTTCAGCCTTCTGTAATGCCCGGAGATAACAATCAACGATCTTCATAAATTATTATTTTTTGTCAGCGTATTGATCAACATCGAAATCTTTCTCATCTTCCTTTTTCTTCTTGTCAGACTTAGCTCCTTCTATTTTTTTATGCTTGTTCTTTAAAGCATTATACGCTTCAAGAACACGTGACTTGGTTTCTAACATCGACTTATTGGAAGCAAGAGCCATAGATGCAGAGATGGCGTCGGCGCCCAGGAGCTCGCCATTCAGATACAGTCCGTCGGTGTTGACGGTGACAGCCAGTCCCTCAACCATTTCCCTAATCATACGATGGAATTTGATCACCTGCATTCCCTCAGAAGATTCATCATCAGACAAGAACCTTGAGCTTGCTTCTTTATACATGTCAACATTAGTATTCTTAGCATCAATCCAATTAGTGAATATGTATTGAACCATGCTCTGATCAAGCTCTACGCTATATATGATATCAAGATACAAAAGCAGATCATAGATGCTTCTCCTTTCAGCCTCGGATCCTTTCAGTTTGTTCATGAACTCGTATAAAATATCAGCCTTGTCAATCTGACGTTGTTTCCTGATATCTACGGCCGTAGTCTTGTCTTCTACACAATAATAAGATTCAACGTACATCGGATTACCGTCTTCCTCTTTAGGAGTAAGAGACTTGGATAAAATAGCTATATACAGCTCAAATAAATCACGAACGTCATTAGTGTAGAACAAACGACCATCATATAAGTCAATTCTGTAAGAATCCCAGAAATCGAAGTTCTTTTGGTCCAGGTCCTCATTGACAGTTTCTTCAAACGGATACCGAATATTCTTAATACGCATATCCATTTCAGCTTTCTTGTCTTCAAGTGAGTAACCTTTATAACATGCTGAATTGATGAAGAAACCGGTATCATACACCCTAAGATCCTTATCCCATCCACAACAAGATACTGTCTTGTTCCCAGGGAAAGGAGTCTTGGAAATACCTCTTTCCTGATATCCGGAAGGAGCTTCTTCATCTATCTTACCTGTTATAACATAAATAGAGTCGGAATATATCTTCATTCCTCCTACGGTAGCCAGCAGTTTCTTAGACTCATGGCTTTCTTCAAAAATCTTTTTTCCCATTTTTTTATATACCCTACGTCTTTTCATATATGAAAAGACTATGTTAGAAACAAAATTTGCGGCCGGTTTTAAAGCCGACCGCAAGTTAATATTAAAAGTTATGATTACAAAGAGCTTGGTAACAATTCAATTGTTACGAACCGGCTGGTATCTTTTACCCAACAAGCCGATACAGAATGGCACCAGAATTGTTCTGACATACGAGGATGGCTGGATACAATTTCTTGAGCCGATACTCTGGATGACCATCTACCTTGTTCGTAACCCCACCACATAGAACCGATATCAGGCTTAACGTAGAATACGTTGCTGTTGATATTACCAATACGAGCTTCGGCTGAAGCAGGGATGCCGGCGAATGCATTGGAATATTCAGGAGCGGTCAAGTCTTCCATAATACATGAATATGATGTGATAGGAGTCATACCGTCTACCAACTGGCTTCTATCTACCATATCAACGTAATCCAAAGAAGGTTCGTGTTCTACAATAACCTTACCAATACCCGGAATAGTAACACCCTTGATCTTTACAGTTCCTAATTCAAGAGCATCGTTTGATCCTGTTACCGGATTATTGATAATACGTTCTGTACCCATAAGCGGAGCCAAGGCACCCAATTGAGAGAAGAACTCATCACGGAAGATTTCAACGATGTTCTTGTAAGCCATAGCACCTACCTTGAATTTCATTACACGATTTTCAATCGGCATATCGCTACGACCACGGAAAATATAGTCAGCAGCAGCCAGGAAGTGTTCGCGCTTGATACCGCCCGGACGTGCATATGAGATAACGAAACCACGGCGAAGTTGATGGTACAAACCTTCGTTTTTCATCAAAACACCATTATGACCCTTAACTCTACCTCCACGCATGAACATAAGTTCGTATGCTTCCATCTTAGCCAACTCAGCCAAACAGAACAAAGACACTGTATTGGCTACACGTGCCGTACGCATATCAATGCTTCCGTCACCAAGACGAGAACCGATAATGGCATAACTTGCATCACCTCCTCTGATTTCAGAAAGCTGACGAACTTTCTGGTAAGCCTTGTCGATGAAATTCTGTGTACGTTCGTCCGCATAAGCCAAAGACTTAATACCAGCGTACATAGTCGTTTCACCTTCAACACCACGGTGTCCACCAAGCGTAAATTCACAAGTCATAGAACCGGCCTTAGAAGCACCTCCTACACCAGAGAACTGAGTAGAGAACTCACCAAGAACGTTTGTTACCTTCCAATATTTAATACCGGCACGAAGCATGTCTTTCGGGAAGTATTTAGCACGAGAACGACCCCACAGCTTACACCAATATCTCCAGTTTTCACCTTCTTGTTTCGGAGGGCGCTCTGTAGAGATAAGAGCCTGGCAACCGTTAATCACATCGTAAGTAATAACATCTCCTTGTTTGAATTGTGCATTCAACACAATTTCGAAGAAGCTTTCATCAATACCAGGTTTTGCATATTTCAAAGACGTGTCTTCTACTGTAACCACCTCATACGTTTCTGATACCGGAAGATCATAACGGAATGAACCATTGATACCATTTACGGTAATAGTAGCATCCTGTTTAATCATACCCATATACATAGGCAGAGGATAGTTTGTAATGTTAGAAAACAACTCAAGCATACCCAGATGGTTCTTATCCGGATTTTCGTAGTACCAATCTTCTAAAGAGCTAAGATCGTGCTCTACGATACTTTGCTTAACGACTTTAGCGTCGGTATATCCAATCACCGTGTCACCATTCATGGTGGCCGGGAAATTTTTTGTTAAAAGTACATTAGCCATGAACGAAAAAATGTTTTAATTTTTAATCTATACTGATTTCATCGAACTTCACACCTTGAACTTGATCACCTTTATCATCTACCGGAGCTACCCTCTTGTCTTTATTTGTGTGGCTGATGAGCTTATAAATTTTCTTCTTCTCATCAACTACAGCTTGATTCGACTTCTGTTTTATGAACTCTCCTGGGTTCATAAGAAACATAATCAAATCTGGCGCTTCTTCCGGATTCATCATCATCTCCCTTACCCTATTAAATGCCTTGGTAATTCCGGGATTCGATTCAGAAGGTTTTAGAGCAAAATCAAGAGCTTTAGATACCATAGTGTCATTTAGCTGATACTTTGCCTGGATAGAAGACTTAAGGTCTTTCTTATACCTTCTAAAATCTTCTGCATCCTTCGCCTTCTTTTCGGCAGCCTCTTTAGTACGTTGCTGGATAATATCATCCATTTTCTTATCAAGCTCAGCCTTATACTTTATAGCCTTTGCTTCAACATACTCTTCTCCTTTATTGATAATGCCTTTGAAAAACTCATCAGCTTCATCTTTAGGCAACCCAAGAAGATCAACATAATGGCGAACAATCTTTATCTGATCTGCTTTGTTTTCAATGTCAAGCTTTTCTATCGGAGCGACATTCGTATCATATTGCTTAAGAATATCAACGATATTAGCGCCAGCCTTATCAGCCTGAATAAGCTTCTTGGTAATATCAGAAACAGAAGTAACATCTATCTTATCCTTAACAATATCCTCTTTCTGGCTTTCAAGGACTGTAGATAGTATGTCACACAACGAATCTTCTTTACTAAAATCAAGATCATTGATAGTAATCTCTTCGCCGTTTTCACCGCTAAATACCACATCTTTCAAATCGGGAATGATCCCTCTTGAAGAAAGGGCATCCAATACTTTTCTGTAATTGACAACCGGGGTCTCTACCGGATCCTGTTTAACGTCAACCACATTCTCTTCTCCTTTTTTATCCTCTTTAGGATCAGGAGTAGGATCGACAACCGGCTCTTCTTTAATTTGAGAACCTTCTTCTACAGGCTTCTCATCTTTTTTAGCCGGTTCATTACCATTAATAGGCAGAATATCTTCTTCCCTATTATAAACATCATCAACTGGACCGATACTAAAAATATCGTCCAATTCTACTATTCCATTTTTTTCTAATTTTCCCATACTGCAAAAATATTTAAATACCTATATTTCAGACAAAAAACTTATAAGTGTTTAATCTTCACTAAAAATTAAACATCCCCAAATTTTATTAGAGATTTTCTAATGAAATTTGGGGATGTTTAATCCTTAATTCTTATTGATTCCGGCTACATACCTTTTGGTGGCATCTTCCCTCGCTCGTTGAGCAAGCTCTTTGGATTTTAATTTTAACTCTTCCATTTTCATTCTCATTTCATCATCATGAAGTTTGGAATCGTTTTCAATTTTCTTATCCTCTATCCTTTCCTTGCTTTCTATATCAGCTTGCCTTACGGTCTGATCTGAAACAGAAGCCAGGAAGTTGAGGGAGGTGGCGTCGCTCTTGGCGTCTGCCGCCCTGCCTGCCGCCTGAATCTTCTCTTGAAGTATCCTGTATTGACCTTTCTTGTCTTCCAAAGCAAGTTCATGCTGACGTTGCTTATCCTTCTCAGCAGCTTCAGCTTGTATCTGTTGCTGGTTAAGCTGCATCTGATTCTGTTGTTGCTGCTGCATCTGACGCTCGTTGTATGCGCGAGTATTCCTTGCATTCTGTATAAGTTCCACCATAGAATCTGATGTGAAGATAGATGCAAGATCGTAAATATCGCCTCCGGCTGTATTTAGCTGCAACATGAAAGTTTTAAATTTCTCAAGCTCATCCCTTTTCTTGGAATTAGATAATGCCTGAACACCAAGATGCCTTAGACTAAGACCGTCGGTTCCTATAGATAAAAACGCTCTGGTAAGATCACTTTTTGTGTACATTACAGAAATATCCTTTCCTTCTTCCTGACATTGTTGAGCAACAGCCAGATGAAGATCCAAAGCGCGTTTCTTGAAGTAACCGAAGTTATCAAAGTATATCTGTGTTTGTAACATAGATGCTGTAACGCCCTGCTGGACCCCGGTGGCGGTCTCATACCTGTTGGGGCCGTTAATTACTTGAGGCGTGATACCAACCATTTCAAAACATTTCATCCTCGACCATTCAGCAAGTTCCATTCTTGTTTTAAGTTGCTCTGTCTGGGACAAATCATAGACAGCAAACTGGTTGAAAGGGACACCACCTTTCGTGTTTTGAGATGAGGTATCTAATGTAAGAGCACCTACAGACTTAGCTACATCAAGAAGGTTTGCCCATATATCAGCCACATCTTCACCCAAATCCTTGTATTCACTCGGAACCAGATTTATATCTCCTAAGAAGAATTTACCGATCTCCTTTTCAAGAATATTGTTTATCTGGTTTATGGAGAAATTATAGAATATTTGATATGGCTGAATCCTGTTAGCCATAGAAGTACCGATATATCCGGCAACAGGTAAAACAAAGTCATAGATGTTGCTATCCCCTTTTATCTGGTGATCGATAGGTTCTCCATCCAGATACAGGTTGTCCTGAGCGAGGGCACCTCCACTTATTTTAACCCCGTACCTTACCTGTGGAACGTAATCTACGAAATAGGTATTAATCTCCGGGTTCTCCATTCCCTTACTCATGGTTCTGGTAATTTTCTTAATACCATTTTCCTGTAAAAAGTCCTGAAGAAGCTCGTCGGTTACCATTTCGGTAGTTACTAATCCGGTTTCAGTTTGGTAGGTAATTACATACACCTGAGCCGGGGATACCCAATATGATTCAGTTACCTGATACAAATCACTACGAACATGCTCGTCGCTTAAACTCTGGGCACGGTTATAATAATTACCATGCTCTAAATTTGGCATGAATCTGGTTCTGTGATATTCGTTGCCATTACTATCGTATCCGGTATATGTGCCGGCTGGAATACCGTAATAATCCTCATAAGCTTTTATAGAAGCATAATCATTATATCCTTTCCAAGGTATTACCTTATTCTGATATAACATCCCTACACTCGCCGATTTGGATAAACTTACATAGCTTCCATTATCACCATTGTTATAAGTACCATTGAAATTATCAGCACCTCCTATAAGCTTTTGCTTGTCTTTTGCCGTAAGAAGATGCCCCCACCTTACTATAATATCATTGGCAGTATAATAATGAACACGGCCAATATAATCACCGTACTGCGGATACTTGCTATCTAATGTCTTAGAATAAAACGTATTCAACGGAGACCATCTCTCCGGCTTATAATAGTCGTATCCTACATGATAGTTTCTAAAACAACGACCGGTAAGAAGATAGTCGATAAAATTCTCGGTGTCTATCTCATCCATGTAAAAACGCCCCCTGTCTGCTTCAAGCGTATGAGAACCCCATATAACCTCGGCAGTCTTCCATTTTATATTCATGAAATTCTCTATCTCAGGAGGGGTCATAGATGCTTTCACCTCTTGTATCTGTTGAGCATAAGCCTGCTTTTCTTCTTCGCTTGCAAAATTATTATAATCCGGATCCAATCCCCTATTTAACAATTCTTGCCTAACCCTTCTGTCCAATTCCTCTTTAATGTAATTATGAAGGAGATTCTCCTTCGTGGCAGAATACTGATTCACTTCAGATTCGTCCAATCCAACTACATTATACTTGTCAGAAAGGTTGCCCAACCATCCTACAAAAGCGTTTACGATCGTACCTATTATATCATAATGACGTAAGAATGATGGAATATTTACATTGTCCCTTATAGACTGAACATCCTTAAGATAAGGAATTACGTCTTTCAGCTCCATAAAGGATAACTTACCTTCCATCATTCTATAAAAATCCTTGAACTTTTGGTTCTCATCAAGCTGCTTTAAGCCAATCAATTCAAGAGAATCCATAGTGGCTTTAAACCACTCCTTGGTTTTTCTCTTGGTAGGTATCGCCTGTACCGGCAAACCTGAAAATACTCCTCTGGCCGGAAAAGCCTGATCTCTATTGAAATATTCCATCCTATTATCCTATTTTTCACAAAGATAAGGAATTTGTTCTCGTCACCTCATTTTATAAGGGTTATGTCTTCTTACCGTAAATCCTTTGACCTGTTCTATCTTCTTGCACTCTCTCTTCTTTTGATTCTCCTTCTGAGTCGTACTTTCAGGCATGTAACCCATATCATCATAATACTTAGCCAGAAGAAGAGCGTGGCCGAAGGCTATGATACGGTCGGTGTTGGTCCCGGGGCCGAAGGCTATGATCTCATCAAGAAGTTCTATATCAGGGATACGGTAAATACCTTTCTGTGTTATTTCATTACCATCATCATCATACCCAACAACAACATCCTCCCAACAATATTGAATAACGGTATTGAAAAGCATACGCTGATTGGGAACCGTAGGAGCCAAACCGAGCTTATTGTTCTGACGGGCTCCGGCACGGATAATCTTACCGGCAAGACGTTCGCCATCTTCCAGCAACATAAGCTGCTTATTTCGTCTCGTAAGATAAAATTCATACATTCGGTCGGCATTCTCCATAAGACACTTGGCCCCATACGCTTCTTGAAGTATTTCACAATTCCTACAAAAATCATCGGAAGATGGAGGACGTGATGCGTATGATGCTACTATGCAATAAGCAAATGGATCGTTGATTTTTACATATCTTTTAAGTACATAAAACGAACCAACAGAATCAGTATCAGCCTTGTCAGATTTATAGGGGTCAAGCGATGAGACATAAGTGTAATCAAAAACACCTCCTTCTTCTGGTGGATCCTCATATATAACAACAGGAGAATCTATGTTACCACCTTGAAACGGATAATCAGCAAGCTGCTTATCACTAAAATTATACCCCATTTTCATGCCGTCTATCTGATAAATATCCACTGTTTTACCAGGCCTACCTTCTTCAAGAAGACGGCTTTTGTGCTTCAACGCATCTTCTACAGGGAACCTATTTACGTTCGTATTAAGGAAACAATCATCTATAGACAAAGGGAATGCCATTCGTTCCTGGACGTATAAAGCTCTATCCTTTTTGACAAGTTCGTCAAGACGTGATTTTATTATTCCAGTATTTTTATCAAAGTCTGAAACTTTTATTTTTATCTTCTTAAGACCGGGAGCATTCTCTACTCCAAGATACTTATCAAGAGTCGTTTCTTTCTTTTCATAAGCATGAGACATCTGGGCCGGAACAAAGCATCCAGATTTACATATACGCCATGTTGGTTTAATAACTCTCTTATTTAGAATATCATAATTCATTATAATGAATCCATATTCGTCCGGAGAGTTCATGATTTTCTGGGCATCTTGAGACTTTTCTACATTACCGCCAGTTCCCGCCATCAAACAAACGCCCCTCATTCTACCATGCATCATATGAGCTGGCCTACCGGCAAGCCATGCCCCAAGCACCGGGAATTTACCTACCTCATCATATATAGACGTATATGGAGTTCCACCTGCGGTCTTCAATGAGCCTCGTGTCTTTCCATCATCAACGTTGGTGATTCTTATTCTGGCATGAACATCACGTTGATTATTGATGTTTCTTGTACCTAAAACAACTTCTTTAGTCCAGTCGTTACCAGTCCTGTTTATAGTAAGATAAGGAGGAAGATTATCAAGTCCAAACTCAAGATACTCTCCCATATTGGCAAGGTCTTCTTTACTTGCTCCAATAACATTATGCGTCAAATTGTACGTCATTGTAGCATTACGAGCCAGAAGAGAACTCATTATGGCCGTATTATGAGTAACGATGTAATTGGTGGTCAAAAATAAATGAGAATCATTATCAACGGTTATACAAGTGGCATGCTCCTTTCCGTATATCGATATGGATCTTATTTTTAATTCCTTACGATTCCTTGATAGTATAAGTTTATTCCCCTCCAATTTAGCATACCAACCTGAAGCCCAAAACATACGTTGTACAAAATTTATGACATCCATGTCAATATGAGACAACGTAAGCTCTTCTTCTCCGGTTACTACGTTTCTGAAAGAACGAATGAAGTTTTCTATAAAATCTTTCTTTTGATCTATGGACGATCTTAAAAACTTCTTACAAACGTATTTATCAAAAAACATATCCCCTCCATAGCCACCGAGATAAGCCGCCAGCATCGAGGCGTAGGCTGACGGCGGAACCGGCAGCTTTGCCGTAGGGTAGTTCAGGGCCTCACCTACTGGAATAGACATACTCTTATAATCTAATCCGGCTATGGATCTAAGACTCCTAACATGCCATTTTCCGCCATGATTGACACGCCATTGGTGATTTCCGCAACAAATAACGTTACGACCGTCTTCGAATACGACTCTGTAGGTGGTTACTTTCCCTTGAGGGTAGACACCTACGACCTCTACCAAATTCCCTTTATCGTCATATATCTTATCCCCTACAACGATATTTCCTATCATCTTTTCCCGGTCCTCAAGATAAAGTATCTCAGAGTCAAGAAGGGCTTTTCCAAAACGACGGCACCCGAACATGAATATTCCTTTATTCTCTTCTTCCGCCTGCTTTAGAAATTCGGCAAACATCCATTCATTATCACGAAGCTGAGAATTTCCAGGAATACGATCATCTCCTACGTCAATCATCATCTTCCAGAAATTGATATGCCAGTATAGCCAAGGATGGATAAATACACCATTTATGGTAACACCGTTAAGGAGTTTCATAGCCTCATTCTCCCAGAATTGCTTGACATCATCGTCTTGCTCTTCATAAGAATAAAGGTCATTCCATAACGGGATATCGTTACCCATATTTATATAAAGTTCTTTACTATCAAAATTCATGACAAAACTACTTATCGAGCTTGTTCTTAGCTTCATTCTTAACAAAAGACTGAATACCTGATACTGTTTGTCCTCCTTTTAGGCTTTTCTTGTTTTTGGCAGCCTCAAGCTGATTATAGACATCCATTATCCCACACATCTTAATATAAGATTCAGTCCATTGCATTAAGCTATCAGACAAGCTCTTTTGAAACCTAAATTCTTTCTCCCTCTTATCGGAATCTTCTATTTTATCCCAAGGGTTTTCAGATAGATAACGTTCAGCCTTATCTATCTGATCCCTTAGCACAAGAAGTTTCCGATCTACGTAAGAGACATCATCGTTAGTCGGCTTTCTTACCTTCATTATTAACAATTTTTAAAAAAGCCTCATACTGAGACTTAAGCATATTAAACCTGTCTTCAAGAGAAGATGGATCAACACGATACTTACACATGTTTTTTATTCCTTCCTCAACAGATTCTTCCTTGAACATAACAGAATCAGTATTATTGTCAACGTACATAATAAAATCTGATTCTCCGTCGTTTACTATCCTGTCAAGAACCTTCTTGCTGTCATCATCTATGTTAAGATCATGACCGGCGTTAATAGATAACCTGTAGACGGTCTTAACAGAAGAAGATACTTTCATTATCTCTTGTTGATACAAGTTGGTCATAAACGACTTTTCTTCCAAATCAATAAAGTCTTCCAACTCTATGTTGTCTTCCTCATCCTTCTTCCTAATAATATCCTTAGTTAGATCTTCCATCTCCTCTCCCACCTTATCTTGCGCAGACAGTAGATGGTTGTAATAAGAAATAAGATGTTTTATATCTGAATCAAAATCAATCTTCTTCATTGTCAAGAACCTTTTTATCATGAATAATAACGTCCATCAACTCTATTGATAAATTATAATCAGCCACTTCAAAAAGCTCGCTATCTGTCAACGTCCTTAAAAAAGAAACAGACAATCCTCTTTTCTTTGCAAAAGATCTAAGTACGGCATAGAGAATGTCCCCGGCAGAATAATCTGGGAGATCGTCACAAGATGCCTGCAACATAGAAAATAAGGACTTCCTTTTATCCTCGCATTGTAAATGCCTTGCTTTACCACATCCGCCCATAACTTAACTTTTTTGAATTATAATACCTTCAAAATTAAACGGAATTTTTTCCTCTTTTTGAGACCCATCTTTTTGATAGTGAACAGTCATGTGCTTTACAAATCTTCCTATTCCAAATCCTGCTGTATGTATCTCTATATTGAACTTAAAGTGACGGGAGTCTATGATATTCAAATTAGATGACGTACAATCACAAGATGTCTCTGATGCTGTTATCTTCATATCATGCTTCGACTCAAGAACGAATGAAAACCTTATACTGTTCCCTTTTTCTACCGGTTCGAAAATGATTTCAAATGATTTACCGTCTTTAGAGAGGTCAATATTGTATTGCTTGTCATCTGTAGAAATAACATTAAATTCATCAGAATCCATTGTAATAAGTTCTAACCTGTTCCATCTTGACTTCTCATCATAAAAATCAATAGAATACTGACGATCCATCCACGAAGGACGGGGAAGCCCCTCCCCAAGCGCACACTCCTCTGTCTTGCTCCAGGCCTTCTGCTTGATGAAGCACGTACATACCGAACAACGATTTTTACCTATTTTCTTGCTTACGTATAAAGAAAGAGGAAGCATAGAGTTAGGGACGTTCTTGGTATTGAATTTACATCCCTCACACTTTTCAAGACGTTCCTTGTACCAATCAGGATAATCTTCTTTTTTTCTTGGAAGTTTTTTTAATATCGTATCCATAAAAGCATCGTATATAACTTCCGCTTGCAAAATCTTTTTCATGACTTATCTGTTAAATTCCTGTTCTTGAATATTTTGTATTTCACTAAAACTATGTCCCTTACGAGATTTAAAGATAGATAATTTGTTGTGTTTTATCAACATATCCCCACCTTTTATCTCACCTGAGTCATAAGCATCCTTTATCATCCTTATCTTAATATCAAGGCACTGAAGTTCTTTTTCCTGATACTTAGATAATTTTTCTACCTTGGATTTAAGACGCTCAAGGTTATGTTTGCGCCTCTCCATCTCATGAAGGTTACAAACCATATCACCCACATACGGGAACGATACAGACACGTTATCTGTGTACGTACATAAGTTATTGGCATAAGAAATACTGGCTCTGAAAACGTCACGTATTTGGTTTCGGTCGTAAACGCCCCCGGTCTTATCCATCACATCATCTATAATATGTGACTCAAATGATATAGGGAAATCATTCTTCGGCATCGGCTTCAAAAGTTTTCTTTCTGTAAAACAAAGAAACCAACGCACATTGATCTCTTGAACCTTCCAATACAAAAAGACGGCGCATGTTCTCTATATCCGGGCACAAACACCTTGTCCTGTAATTCCCTTCACGGTCAATCAAAATACCACGCTTCTTCATCTCCGTATCCAAAACTGATACATATTGAAGATCGGTACTGAAACAATGAGAAAACTTCTTCTTCGTCTCATACGAATATCCAAACACAAAATAATAAGCAAGAAGATTTAAGTGCCTCGCATCTATGACATTCTTCTCATTACCGGAGGACATTAGGTATCCGTTATAAAACAGAAGTATCTTCTTAGCCATATCTACCGTATTGGAATAAGGCACTAAAAGCCTATAAGCCCTATTACTAACATCTTTATTATCACTTTCTTTCATGAGATTATTGTTTTGATACAAAGATAAGGATTAAGGATTTATAAATTTAAAATTAACGTATTTTATATATATAATAAGGTTAATCGTTCCACGTAAAAAGCTATCCCTGCTGCCGGGGCTGTCGGTGCGGTGACACGATCCTGCCCTGTGCCAGCCGCCTGTCCAGCTTATCTCATGGAATCAGTTTGTAATAACATTTTGTATTTTACTATCTATTTTGTCATCATATGTTGATAAATATAACACATGATGACAAAATAGAATATTTATTATAAATCCATATGTAGTGTAATAATTATATATAGAAGGGAATACGAATGCGGGAACCGCATGAGTGTTCCCGAAAGTAAATAGATTAAATCCATTTAATTAAGCTATTATATAGTTGAAAATTTATTTTCTGCTATATACATACGAAGTATGTTATATATCCAAATTGCCACTTGCTGAAAATGAGACGATTACTAACTAATTTATATGTTAAATAATGTAAAAAATAATAAAAGCTCCTATCTATCTCAGACTGGAGCTTTAAATAAATATACGTGTATCATACATCATATATTCTTTTCTGCTATATTTGCAGAAAAACAAATAATCAATATGGACAAAGATATTGACATAATTTCAATTACAATTAATGGTGAATCAAATTTTTCGCTTTTAAGGAGGAATTTCTCGTTTACACCTTCTGAGGCTCGTCAGGTATCGGAAGGGAAGATGGCTATCAGACAGTCTAAAAACTCATTGATTTTTCCTGGTATTCCTAAATATGCCAGAGACGAGTGGTATAAAGATAGAATTAAAAAGTTTGAAGAGACTGGTGTATGGGAGGCTCCTTCCAATATGTATTGGATGTTCAAGATGCAAACAGTAGCGTATATTTTAGCCAATGCAAACCCTTTTTCAAGCATTCAAGTAGATTATGATAAGTTAGCGTCTGGTATTGTTTATTTTTTCAGAGTGACATATTTTGGTATTACAACTACTCACATTGAGGATCTTAATTATATAACAAATGTTGTCATAAGTGAGATAAGAGAAGTAAAAAGAATAGGGTACGCAAGATATCTCAAGAATGTCAGAGAGAAATATCGAGATATGTTTGTTAGTAAAACCAGATTTCGTTGTGTTAAAAAAGTAAGGGGAGAGAGAAGATGTGATACAGCAAGAAAGGAGAGGACGAAATCGAAGGTATGTGCTGTAGCTGAATTTATTCTTCAAAACCTAAAGAAGAGAAAGGGGGTCAGGAAGTTTATGACTAAAGATGGAAGATTTAAGATAAATCTACTTATTAAAATTAAGGATTTGATACTTAGTAAATTTGGAGATGATTTGAAGTTCAGAAGAATAAGGGATTATATAAGAGAAGCATTATTGTTTCTTAATATAAAAAAGGAACAAATATTAGAGGAGTGTGCCATATATGATATGGAGGAGGATTATGACGAGTTTTTTGTTCGAAAACTTATTCTAAAATATAGGCAATGGTCTTATTCTGTATTGGGGCATGTTGTTAATATGGTAATGCCTAAAAATAAAGATGATATGATTATTGAAATGATATGTTAGAATAGAATTGCGATCTTCTGTTAAGCTCATACTTTTAAGTAGGATATTCATATATGTATTTTTTTTAGTAATTGATTTTGATGTATATCCAAAAGATATTACGATATTTGTGTTATAAGTTTAATTAAAATGATTTCATACAAATACAACATATACCATTCAAAGAAAACAAAGTATCTGG
>ERZ773195.1019-NODE-1019-length-22435-cov-8.978239_pt1 | contig 22435 bp, 19 predicted proteins | sample MGYA00580530_ERZ773195 | MGnify/ENA primary metagenome ERZ773195 (study PRJEB29015, sample SAMEA2737751) | human gut metagenome | biome: human gut; feature: human-associated habitat; material: faeces | place: China | collected 2012 ...
CTTTTGCCCCCGAAGCACGATGCGGGTACCGCAACCCGACATTATCGAGCATTTTAGCAACGCAGATGCCGTGCCGCAGCCGCCGGAGAGGTGCTTAAGCCGTCAGGCGGGAATTGTGCGGTGTTGCCCTAATTCCCAATCAAAGCACTCCCTGCTCCATCTTTGCCTTTACCTCAAACAGGTCCTTGCAGCAATCGTCATACAGGCTGCGCATTTCGTCGGTTACGGGCAAAAGGTCGGGCACCATCACGGTTTCGGCACCGCTGGCGTGGCCGGCGCGGATGCCGTTGTGGCTGTCCTCCAGCACCATGCAGTCATGAATGTCCACCTTAATGCGGCGGGCGGCTTCCAGAAAGATATCCGGCGCGGGTTTGCAGAGCTTGACCTCGTTGCCGCACACGATATCATGGAAATAGCGGGCGGTGCCGGTGGTCTGCAAATTCAGCTCGATCATGGTGCGCGGGCTGGAACTTGCCACAATGCGGGGCATGCCCAGATCTTCCAGGTAGGACAGCAGTTCTTTCAGGCCGGGCTTGCAGGGCACGCCCTTTTTGATCTGCTCGCCGCCGTATGCCCACACGGCATGCAGCAGTTCCTCGGCTTTGTCGCCGTAATAGCCGGCAATGTACTGGAGCTGGTGCTCCCCGGCCAGGCCGCGGCCATTGGAATAAAACTCCGGCGGCGGGTCCGGCAGGCTCATCTTGCGGCAGCAGGGGCTCCAGAACTGGTCCCAGATGCGCTCCGTGTCAAACATCAGGCCGTCCATATCAAAAATAACGCCTTTTACTTTCGGTGCCATAGTGTGTGATCCCTCTTCTTGTCTTTGCAAATGCTGCCCGGCGCTGTGGCCGGGCGCGACTTATGCTATTATTGTACCCCATAAAATGGGGTGGTGCAATCAAAAAGTAGTCAAATTTTGCATAAAAGCTGCAAATGTGTGCAGAAAGCGGAAAAATAGCTCTTGTATTTGCCACTTTAGAGCGTTATAATAATTACAATTTCGCACCACAATCAGGTTTGTGCGAACCTTCATGCGGTGCTGAATAAGGAGAGTAGGAAATAATGTTGGATATCAAAATTGTTCGTACTACTGAACCGAAGGCAAAGCCGCAGGACGAAAGCAAGCTTGGCTTCGGCAAGATTTTTACCGACCATATGTTCCTGATGGACTATACCGCCGGTGAAGGCTGGCATGACGCCCGCGTTGTGCCGTATGCCTCCCTGCCGCTGGACCCCGCTACCGTGGTGTTCCATTACGCACAGGAAATTTTTGAGGGCATGAAGGCCTACCGCACTGCTGACGGCAGTGTGCAGCTGTTCCGCCCCGATTGCAATGCAAAGCGTTTCCAGGATTCTGCTGACCGTCTCTGCATCCCCAAGATCCCGGTTGAGGATTTTGTTCAGGCTGTTGAGACCCTGGTTGACGTTGACCGTGACTGGGTTCCCCACAGCGACGGCGCAAGCCTGTACATCCGCCCGTTCGTGTTTGCAAACGATGTCGGCCTGGGCGTGCATGCTTCCAAGCATTACCTGTTCTGCATCATCTGCGCACCTTCCGGCGCTTACTATGCCGAGGGCCTGGATCCCGTCCGCATTTATGTTGAGGACGAGTACATCCGTGCAGCCCCGGGCCTGACCGGCTTTACCAAGTGCGGCGGCAACTACGCTGCTTCCATCAAGGCTGGCGAGCTTGCCGAGGAAAAGGGCTTCAGCCAGGTTCTGTGGCTGGATGGCGTTGAGAAGAAGTATGTGGAAGAAGTCGGCTCTATGAACATCATGTTCAAGATCGACGGCAAGATCTACACCGCTGCCTGCACCGGCACTGTTCTGCCCGGCGTTACCCGCCGCTCCATCATTGAGCTGCTCAAGGATTGGGGTTACGAGGTTATCGAGGGCAAACTGGCCATTGCTGATGTGATGAAGGCTGCCGAGGAAGGCAAGCTGGAAGAAGTGTTCGGCACCGGCACCGCAGCTGTTGTCAGCCCCGTTAAGGAGCTGGATTGGGAAGGCAAGGTTGCCAACATCAGCGGCGGCAAGATCGGCCCCCTGACCCAGAAGCTGTACGATACCCTGACCGGTATCCAGTGGGGTAAGCTGCCTGATACCAAGGGCTGGACCGTCAAGGTTGAACCGAAGGTCTGATTCGGCCCGGAAGATATGCTCTTTAGCTGAATAAAAACAACAGCGCACGGAACGGCACAAATTGCAGCTCCGTGCGCTGTTTTATTTTGTACACCACGCGAAAACACATGGTAAAACTGCACAAAAATGCAGTGCGTAATTATTGCAGGTTGTACATTGAACCCCTTGCATTTTGTGCGGGGATATTGTATTATACTATCAAGAAGCAAAGGCGCTTTGGAATAGCAGATCCGCTGCTTCCAAGGCGTATTTTGTTTTTTAATTAAATATTCCCTAAAAAGAAGAGGCTTGCCAGAGCGCCCCGGATTGAGCTTACGAGCTCATCAGTAGAGGGGTGGGTTATCGTTTTAAGGCAAAAATCGGGGACGCTCTGTTTTTCTCCTTCTTTTTAATAAAACCCGAACGGGGCAGTGGCCGTTCGGGTTTTATTTTTTGCCTTTTTTATTGTGCGGTATATTGGATCACCATGGCCGCGCGGGTTGGCGTGCTGCCGGGGTTATGGTAGGTGTGGCACTGGTCGGCATGGTAATACGCGCAGCTGGGGCTTGAAAAGCCCAGCGCATCCTTTGTCACCCCCACAGTGGAACAGCTTGCCGCGTGGCGCAGAATGGCGAAAAATGAGTACCACATCAAAGTGGTATCTTACCAGTAAAAAAAACAAAAGCAAACGGGCACCATGCCGCAGGATAGGCGACTGTGGTGCCCGTTTTAGTTTGCTGGTAAACAAAAGCACCGCCAACCCCAGGGGGGCGGTGCAAAGGGTTATGCGTTATTTGCCGGCCAGCAAAATGCCCAGCACGGCTTTTTCTACATGCAGGCGGTTTTCGGCTTCATCAAAAATCTCGTCTGCGTGGGTTTCAAAAACGTCGGGGGTGATCTCCTCGCCGCGGTGGGCGGGCAGGGGATGCTGCACGATACAGTCCGGCTTGGCCAGTGCCATGCGGGCTGCATCCAGGCAGAAGCCGTTGAAATCCCGGCGGCGGCGCTCGGTTTCGCGCTCCATGCCCATGCTGGTCCACACATCGGTGAACAGCACATCGGCACCGCGGGCGGCTTCGTCCGGGGCGGTGGTCAGCTTAAAGTGGTCGCCATATTCCCGCGCAAAGAAGAGCACATCGGCGGAGGGACGGTAGCCGTTCGGGCAGGCAATGGTAAAGTCCATGCCCATCATCAGGCAGCCCACGATCAGGCTGTTGGCCATGTTGTAGCCATCGCCCACAAAACCGGCTTTCAGCCCGGCCAGCTTGCCCTTGTACTCCCGCACCGTCATCAGGTCGGTCAACACCTGCAGGGGATGGGCGTAATCGGTCATGCCGGAAACTACCGGCACGCCGCTATACCTGGCCAGGGCGTCCACATCACTCTGCTTAAAGGTGCGGTACACAATAGCATCGTAATAGCGGCCCAGCACGCGGGCGGTATCCTGGATCGGCTCGCCGCGGGCGATCTGCATGTCAGCGGCGCTCAGATAGGTGCCAAGGCCGCCCATCTGGTAGATGCCGACCTCCAGGCTGGTGCGGGTGCGGGTGGAATGCTTGCCAAACATCAGGGCAATGGCCTTGCCCTGCAGATCCTTGGGGTCAGTGCCTGCTTTGTGCAGGCGCTTGTATTCATCGGCGACATCCAGAATGTGGATGATCTCATCGGGGGTCAGGCTGCTTAACTTGAGTAAATGCTCCATGAAAACCCTCCTGATCAGTTACATGGATGAAAGCACGTCATCCAGAATAGCCAGTGCCTTGGCAACGTCTGCTTCGCTCAAAATCAGCGGGGGCAGCAGGCGCAGGCGGGTCTTGGCGGTCAGCACCAGAAGGCCCTTGCGCTCGCAGGCAGCACGCACATCGGCAGCCTTTACGTCATCGGCAAAGGCAATGCCGACCATCAGGCCCATGCCGCTGACAGATGCGACATGCGGCAGAGAGGCAAGACCCTCCCGCAGCTGGGCGGCGCGGGCGTTGACGTTGCGCATGAACGCATCATCCATGGCATCCAGCACAGCGCAGCCGCCTGCACAGACGACCGGGTTGCCGCCAAAGGTGGAACCGTGAGAGCTGGGGCCCATGGTATCGGCAACCTTTTTGCTTGCCAGCACGGCACCGATGGGCAGGCCGCCGCCCAGCCCCTTGGCCAGGGTGACGAGATCCGGCTTCAGGCCGAACTGCTCGCAGGCCAAGAAAGTGCCGGTGCGGCCCACGCCGGTCTGTACTTCGTCCACAATAATCAAAATATCGTGGGCGTGGCAGTAGTCGGCAACGCTCTGCACATAGTCGGCGTCCAGCGCAACCACGCCGCCTTCGCCCTGTACCATCTCCATCATAACAGCGCAGACAGAATCATCCACAGCGGCCTTGAATGTGTCAAAATCGTTGGCGGGGATGTAGCCGAAGTTAGCGGGGAAGGGGCCGAAATCCTTGTGGAAAACATCCTGGCCGGTGGCGGTCAGGGTGGCAAGGGTGCGGCCATGGAACGAGTTGACCAGCGTCAGAACTTTGTTGCGGTCGGGACCATAGGTGGTCACACTGTATTTGCGGGCGCACTTGATGGCACCTTCGTTGGCTTCGGCACCAGAGTTGCCGAAAAACACCTGGTCAAGCCCGGTGCGGGCGCACAGCCGCTTGGCCAGCTTGCCGCAGGGGGCGGTGTAATACAGGTTGGAAGAATGCTGCAAACGGGTGGCCTGCATGGTAACGGCCTGTACCCAGGCCGGGTGGCAGTAGCCCAGCGCGTTTACGCCAATGCCGGAGGTAAAGTCCAGATAGGCTTTGCCGTCTGCATCATAGGCATACATGCCCTCGCCGTGCTCCAGCACCAGCGGGCTGCGGGCATAGGTGTGCATGATGTATTTCTGGTCACGTTTGATGACTTTTTCGGTATTCATGGTATTCCCTCCTTGGGAGGTCTGGAATGGTTGGCAGCCGGATTATTCAGGAATAAACCTAAAAAATAGGCGAATGAATAACTGTGCCGTAAGTACATGCTATGTACCCACGGCCAGCTTGCACTATTCTTATATTATAATATATTGGAAGTTTTTTCGGTACCTTTTTTTCAAAAAAGGTACAAAATCCCCCGTAAATCCCCGTAAAATTAAATCATCGGTTGCCGCGGCGGTAGAACAGGGTGCCGGAACCACGGTCAGAGAACATTTCCAGCAGAACAGAATGAGGAACACGGCCATCAATGATAACAGCCTCATGCACACCCTCATAAATGGCATCGGCCATGCCATCGATTTTGGGGATCATGCCGCCGGAGATGACGCCATGTGCCTTGTAGCCCTCTATCTCGGAAATCTCCACTTCGGGGATCAGGGTGGATTCATCGTCCTTGTCATACAGCAGGCCGACAATATCCGTCATGGAAACGAACTTTTCGGCGTGCAGGGCAATAGCAATGGCGGCTGCAGCAGTATCGGCGTTGATGTTGTAGGCAATGCCGTTTTCATCCATGCCAACCGTGGCAATGACCGGGATAAAGCCATCGTTGAGCAGGTGCTCAATCAGGGTGGTGTCCACTTTTTCCACGTTGCCCACATAGCCCAGGTCTACATCACTCTTGCGGGAGCAGGTGATGGTGTGGCCGTCCAGACCACACAGGCCAACGCCGCGGCCCTTGAGCAACGCAACCAGATCCTTGTTGACCTGACCGGCCAGAACCTGCTGCACAATGCTCATGGTTTCTTTATCGGTATAACGCAGGCCGTTGACAAACTTGGATTCCTTGCCCACGCGGTTCAGCATCTGGTTGATGGCCGGGCCGCCGCCGTGTACCAGCACAACGCGCACACCCAGCAGGGTCAGGGTGACAAGGTCGTTCATAACGGCCAGTTTCAATTCCTCGTTTACCATGGCATTGCCGCCGTATTTGATCACCAGGGTTTTGCCGTGATATTTCTGGATGTAGGGCGTGGCTTCCGAAAAAAGCAGCGCCATTTCCTCGTTTTTCATAAATCGCTCCCCAAACGTAAAAGTAGCAAGATAAGTTAGGAGTTAGGAGTTGGCGGTGTGCGCTGCGCGCACAAATTAAAAGCTACAAGCCTAAACGAGCCGTTCATTGCTCATTCCTCATTCCTAATTTCTAATTGCAAAATCAGGTCCGGTAATCGCCGTTGATCTTAACATAGTCATAGGTCAGATCGCAGCCCCAGGCTTTGCCGCTGGCTTCGCCGGTGCCCATATCGACTTTGACCAAAATGTCATGCTCGCCCAGAACCGCATAGGCTTCGTCCTCGCTGAACGGATGATAGGCGGCGTTTTCGCACACAAACACCTCGCCTGCCTTGCTGGCAATGCGCACGCTGACCTTGTCGATGGAAAAATCCCCCGGCGTATAGCCGATGGCGCACAGGATGCGGCCCCAGTTGGCGTCGCGGCCAAACACGGCGGCCTTGAACAGGTTGGAGCAGACAACGCTCTTTGCCACGGCGCGGGCGATCTCGTGGGTGGGGGCGTGGGTCACTTCGCAGGTGATCAGGTGGGTGGCACCCTCGCCGTCAGAAGCATGCAGGGCGCACATATGCTCCGCCACAGCGCCCAGGGCAGCCAGGAATTTGTCATACTCCGGGCCTTCGGTCACAACAGGCTCGTTGCCCGCCAGGCCGGAAGCCAGCAGCAGCAGGGTATCGTTGGTGGAGGTATCCAGGTCAACGCTCATCTGGTTGTAGGTAGTGGGCACAACGGCGCGCAGTGCCTTTTGCAGCAGCTCCGGGCTGACGGCAGCATCGGTGGTGTAGAACGCCAGCATGGTGGCCATGTTGGGGGCAATCATGCCGCTGCCCTTGCCGATCGCGCCAAGGCGGCAGGTTTTGCCGGCCAGCTCAAATTCAATGGCATATTCTTTCTCGTAAGTATCGGTGGTCATAATGGCCTTGGCAGCTTCGCTGCTGCCCTCGGCGCTGGCCTGCAGCCTGGCTGCTGCGGCGGGAATACCGCGGGCGAACGGGTCAATCGTCATGGGCTGGCCGATAACGCCGGTGGAAGCCGGCAGAACATCCTCGGCTGCAATGCCCAGCTGCTGGGCCACCAGGGCGCAGCACTCGTTGGCCAGATCCACACCGTTGGCGGCGCAGGTGTTGGCGTTGCCACTGTTCACCAAAACAGCCTGTGCGTGGCCGTCCACCAGGTGGGCGCGGTCAACCTTGATGGGGGCGCCATACACCTTGTTGGTGGTGTAAACACCGGCAGCGGCACAGCGTACATCCGCCTTGATGATGGCCAGATCCAGCTTGTTGGGATTGGCCCGGAACCCGGCATGCACGCCGGAAGCAGAAAAACCCTTGGCGGCACAAACGCCGCCGGGAATGACCTTATACTTTGCCATGTTACTTTTCCTCTTTCCCACAAATAACATCAAAAATCAGAAGAAACGGAACCCACCCGGTAAAGACAGCTGCGGAACGGTCAAGACCGTTCCCTACAAACCACACCAAAGCGGTGCCATGCGGCCAGCAGGCCAACATACCGGAAGACTCCTACTTCCTAACTCCTAACTTACAATTCCAGTCCTTTCGTTTCCTCCAGCCCCAGCATGATGTTCATGCACTGCACGGCGGCACCGGAGCTGCCTTTGCCAAGGTTGTCCAGCAGGCTGATGAGCAGCATCCGCTTGCCGTCGGGGGAAACAGTGGGGTAAATTTCCAAGGTGTCCTTGCCGGCCAGCGTATTGGCGGGCAGGAACTTGGGGGCGGTGCCCAAAGCGTGCACCTTGATCATGGTTTCGCCTGCGTAATACTCCTGCAAAGCGGTGGCCAGCTCCTCAGCGCTGTGGCCCACAAGGTCCAGACGCAGGGGAACGGTAACTTCCATGCCGCAGTAGTAGTCATCCACAATGGGACAGAACACCGGCGGCTCCGCAAGGCCGCAGATCTTCTGCATTTCCGGCAGGTGCTTGTGATCCAGCGTTAAGCCGTAGGGGCGCGGGCTTTCAAAGGCAATGTCGCGCTCCGGGTCGCGGTACAGGGCAATGCCGCTTTTGCCTGCGCCGGAATAACCGGAAAGCCCGTGGCAGGTCAGCGGATAATCTGCAGCCAGCAGGCCAAGCTCCACCAGCGGGGCCACCAGCGTGATAAAGCCGGTGGCATAGCAGCCCGGAACAGCCACGCGGTTGGCGGTGCGCAGAGCATCCCGTTTGCCATGCAGCTCCGGCAGGCCATACACCCAATCCGATGCGGTGCGGTGTGCGGTAGAAGTGTCCAGAATACGCACATCGGGGCGCAGCAGGGGCACAACCTCCCTGGCTGCAGCATCCGGCAGGCACAAAAAGCTCAGATCGCTCTGGTTAATCACGGCGGCGCGGGCGTTTACATCCTTGCGGTCAGCTTCGGAAATGTGCAGGATCTCAAATTCATCCCGTGCGGCCAGGCGGTCCGCAATGCGCAGGCCGGTTGTGCCGGAAGAACCATCCACAAAAATTTTATACTTAGCCATTCCAAACAAACCCCTATCTATTACAGCGTTCAGCAGTTGATTTTGCTTTTTACATCCGCGATCTGTTTCAGCACGCTGGCCTGAGTGGGGCCGCCGTAACTGGTGCGGCCCTCGCAGCAGTGCGTCAGGTCAATGGCGTCATAGATGTCCGCCTCAAACAGATCACTGTACTGCTTAAACTCGTCCAGCGTCAGCTCTTCCAGCGTTTTGTCTGCCCGGATGCAGGCACCCACCATGGTGCCGGTGCATTTGTAAGCATCGCGGAACGGCATGCCTTTCTTGGTCAGGTAGTCGGCGCAGTCCGTTGCGTTGATAAAGCCCTTGGCGGCGGCGCGGCGCATGTTGGCGGGCAGCGGCGTCATGGTGGCCAGCATCGGGGTGATGGTTTTTAAGCACAGCTCCAAAGTGTCCACCGCGTCAAATACGGCTTCCTTGTCCTCCTGCATGTCCTTGTCGTAGGCGAGGGGGATGCCCTTCATCATAACCAGCAGGGTGTTCAGGTCGCCGTAAACGCGGCCGGTCTTGCCGCGGATCAGCTCGGTCACGTCCGGGTTTTTCTTCTGCGGCATAATGGAAGAACCGGTGGTGAAAGCGTCGTCCAGCTCAATGAACTTGAACTCCCAGCTGCACCACAGGATGATCTCTTCCGACAGGCGGGACAGATGCATCATGCAGGTGGCCATGGCGCTGGTCAGCTCAATGCAGAAATCGCGGTCAGATACGCCATCGATCGAGTTGCCGCAGGGAGCAGCAAAGCCCAGCTCCTGTGCCGTATAAAAACGGTCCAGCGGGTAGGTGGTGCCAGCCAGAGCGCCGGAACCCAACGGGCACTCAGCGTCCATGCGGGCGGTGGCGTCCTGCATGCGGCCCAGGTCGCGCAGCAGCATCCAGGCGTAAGCCATCAGCTGGTGGCCAAAGGTGACCGGCTGGGCACGCTGCAGATGGGTGTAACCGGGCATAACATAGGAAGAAGATTTTTCTGCCTGGTCGCAGATGGTCAGGATCAATTCCTTGATCTGACCCTGCAAGTGGAGCGATGCTTCCCGCAGGTTCAGGCGGATATCCAGCGCAACCTGGTCGTTGCGGCTGCGGCCGGTGTGCAGCCGCTTGCCAGCATCGCCCACGCGGGCGGTCAGAGTCTGCTCCACAAAGGTGTGCACATCCTCGGCATTGGGGTCAATCTCCAACGCGCCGCTGTGCAGATCGTTCAAAATGGATTGCAGGCCCTTGTGGATATCGTCCACATCCTGCTGGGAGATGATGCCCTGCTTGCCCAGCATAGCAGAGTGTACCATGCTGCCGTGGATATCCTGTTCGATCATCCGCGCATCAAAGCGGATGGAAGAGTTAAAGTCGTTCACGCGGCTGTCCACCGCTTTGCTGGAACGTCCCTGCCAAAGTTGGGGCATAAGAAAACCTCCGGTGTTATTGTAATGAATAGCGAATAAAGAATAATGAAACATGTTGGTGTGCGCGCCGCGCGCGCAAATAAAATAGATACAGCCTTTTAATGGGGGCTCAGTCTGATGTTTGCTGCGACCTTGGCTTTTTTTGAGCCGTGCCGCAGGCACGGCGGTCCACCATCATTATTATTTATTCATTATTCTTTTTTCTTTATTATAGTATATACTGGAACGCCAAAGCCGCCAAGGGGGTCAATGCCTCCCTGGCGGCAGTTTTGTTAATGGAAAAATGCGATTACTTTACTTCCGGCCAGTTCTTTGCCAGCTTGGCGCGCTCAGCAATGGGCAGGCCAAACAGGTTGATAAAGCCGTTTGCATCAAATTGATCGTAATCCTCATCCTCGCCGAAGGAAGCAGTCTGCTCATCGTACAGGGTGAACGGGCTGGTAACACCAGCGTTGATCAGGTTGCCCTTGTACAGCTTCAGTTTCACATCACCGGTAACGGTCTTCTGCAGGTCGTCGGTGAATGCGCTCAGGGCTTCACGCAGCGGGGTGAACCACTTGCCATCGTAAACCAGCTCGCCCATCTTCTGAGCAACGGACTCCTTGAAGTGGAAAGCATCCTTGTCGATGGTGATGGTTTCCAGAACGTTGTGAGCCTTGTACAGGATGGTGCCGGCGGGGGTTTCGTACACGCCGCGGCTCTTCATGCCGACAAGACGGTTCTCAACGATATCCAGCTGGCCAATGCCATTCTCGCCGCCGATCTTGTTCAGGTACTCAATCAGGGCAACACCGTCCATCTCCTTGCCGTCCACAGCGGTGGGAATGCCCTTCTCAAAGTGGATGGTAACATAGGACGGGGTATCCGGTGCCTGCTCCGGGGAAACACCCAGCTCCAGGAAGCCGGGCTTGTTGTACTGCGGCTCCAGAGAGGGCTTTTCGAGGTCCAGACCCTCGTGGCTCAGATGCCACAGGTTCTTGTCCTTGGAGTAGTTGGTCTCACGGTTGATACGCAGGGGAATGTTGTGTGCTTCGGCGTAATCGATCTCTTCGTCACGGCTCTTGATGTCCCACTCACGCCACGGGGCGATGATGGCCATTTCGGGGGCCAGTGCTTTTAGGGTCAGCTCAAAACGAACCTGGTCGTTGCCCTTGCCGGTGCAGCCATGGCAGATGGCATCGGCATTCTCTTTCTTGGCAATCTCAGCCAGTGCCTTTGCGATGCACGGACGAGCATGAGAGGTGCCCAGCAGGTACTCTTCGTACTTGGCATCGGCTTTCAGGCAGGGCCAGATGTAGTTCTCAACGTAATCTTTCTTCAGGTCCAGAACGTACAGCTTGGAAGCGCCGGTCTTGAGGGCCTTTTCTTCCAGGCCGTCCAGCTCAGTGCCCTGGCCAACGTCGCCGGAAACAGCAACAACTTCGCAGTTGTTGTAGTTCTCTTTCAGCCAGGGAATGATGATGGAGGTATCCAGACCGCCGGAGTAAGCAAGAACAACCTTTTTAATATCTTCCTTTTTCTTTTTCATAAGAACTGCCCTCTTTCAAAATTCTATCCACCGAAGTGGCTGAATATTTATTCATTTCATGCTTCTTATTATACACGCCCTGCAACAAATTGCAACACGGCATATTGCACAAGGAAACTTCAACTTATAGAGATAATTTTGTTCTAGAGCTTGCATTTTGCGGCGTAAAGGGGAAAAACAAAACGGACTATTTGCATTTTTATTCATTGAATTGAATATTTGCCGCATAAAGCCCGCATATCGCAGTTGAAAAAGGATGCAGAAAAGTGCCAAAGGGTACAAAAAAGCTCTTCCCCACAAAAACGGGGAAGAGCGGAGAGGAAAAGATGATGACAAGTTGGAAGGATTGATCCTGCAAGGGTAGGACAGTGGCGCTTTGTCCCGGCAAAGTTATTCTTTGCTGGCACATTCGGCGCAAACGCCGGTCACGGTCAGGCAGTGGCCTTCAATACGCAGGCCGGGAACATTTTTGATCAGGGCGTTCAGCTCGCCTTCCGGCAGATCAAGGTTAATGATCTTGTGGCACTTGCGGCAGTAAAAATGCTCATGGGAGTTGGGGTCCCAGTCAAAACATTCGGCACCGCTGATCATGCCAACGCGGCCGATCATATTGTTATCAGCCAGGGTGTTCAGGTTGCGGTACACCGTGCCCAGGCTGATATGAGGGCAGCGCTCACGGGCATAACCGTAAATCTGCTGCGCAGAAAGATGCTCTTTATGCTCTTGAATGGTTTCCAGAATAATCTGGCGCTGCCAAGAATATTTCATAGCGAGTATTCTCCTTAAAGTTACGGATGGTTCATCTTCGACACACTTTTAACGAACACCGATTTTTAACTTATTTTAACACTGGGGTACTACTATGTCAATATATTAAATGCGAAAAATCCGCAAAAAGTTTCGTAGCTTAAAATAAAATGAACAAACCGGGTAAAACCTGAAAAAATGAAGAATTTTGTACTGCACTTTATTGCGCTATTGTTGTATAATGCAGGAACAAAAATCGGAACAACACCGGGAATGGCTGCCAGCTGATGCCCGCAAAGCCCATGGCTGCGCTATTTGTGCCGCAGCACTGCCGGTGCAGAAAAGGGAGAAAAAAACTTTTTGAAAAAATTCAAAAAAATGCTTGACAAATGGTGCCGAAACCCGTATACTAGTGAAGCACCGTTTGAGATGCACACCACATGGCGGTATAGCTCAGTTGGCTAGAGCATTCGGTTCATACCCGAAGTGTCACCGGTTCAAATCCAGTTACCGCTACCACGTTACAGAGTTTCGCTAAGATAAGGGGGACGGTCGTCCGCAGTAGTGGACGATGAAAGTCGGAGGTTTTAGCGAAGCTCTGTATTTCTAAGGCCCGTTGGTCAAGCGGTTAAGACACGGCCCTTTCACGGCTGTAACATGGGTTCGATTCCCGTACGGGTCACCAAAGTAGTCCTTGTTTTTTAACGAGTTTTTGTTAAAAATCAGGGACTTTTTCTTTTACTTTTTTAGCTGGAATATGGAAAAGAATAGTAACACCTGTTATAATAATAATAAATTTCCAGTAACACAAAGGTGCAATGATATGCTCGATTATGTTATTTCTAAAACACTAGAATTCCTTGAAGGTATGCCAAAATCGGTTAGGAAAAAGAAAGGCCAATTTTTTACGTCCAAAGAAACCGCAGAATTTATGGCACAACTATTTGATTTTAGCAATTTATCAAAAAAAATAGAAATTTTAGACCCTGGTGCAGGGACAGGAATACTTTCTGCGGCGTTATTGGATAGAGCATTTTCAGAAAATCTTTTTTCGGAAATTCAACTAACCTGTTATGAAAATGATTTAGAGGTTCTTCCCGTATTGAGGGAAAATTTGGAGTATATTCAGGCACATGCCCCTATAAAATTTGGCTTTGTTATAGTCGTTAACGATTATCTGATTTCGCAAGCTCCAGAATTTGAAGGCAAAATATCAGAAGAAGATAATCTCCAAAAATACGATTTGATTATAGGAAATCCTCCCTACTTGAGAGTTATGCGGGATAATCCAGCGGCAATGGCCATGCCTACAGTCGTTCATGGAGCACCAAATCTGTATTTCTTGTTTGCTGCAATGTCTTTGTTTAATCTAAAGCATGAAGCTGAAATGGTTTATATCATTCCCAGAAGTTGGACTTCGGGAGAGTATTTTAAAGTTTTTAGAAAATATTTCTTACGCTATGGAAAAATTGAACAAATACATCTTTTCGTTAGCAGAGATAAGGTGTTCAGTCAGGAGCAGGTGCTGCAAGAAACGATTATAATAAAGATCAAGAAAACGGCTGTAAGGCCACAGCATGTTATTATTTCATCTAGTCAGACAAATAATGATTATAACAATATGACAGAAATTGCAGTCCCATATAATTCTGTCGTTTCTGGAAAGAACTTGTATGTATATTTACCTACAAGCAATGACGATGTCAAGGTAATACGTACTATCAATAAATATAAGACTACATTTCCCGATATAGGATTGCGTATGAGAACGGGCATTGTAGTTGACTTTCGACAACGCAATGAACTGCGGAAGGAACAGGGGGAGCATATCATTCCATTGTTTTATGGTCAGCATATAAAAAATGGAGTGGTTACGCATGTTCCGTCAGGAAAGGACTTTGATTGGATTGTTGATGAAAAGCCGGGTCTGATTCAAAAAAATAAAAATTATGTTTTTTGTAAAAGATTTACTGCAAAAGAGGAAAAGCGTCGGCTACAGTGTGGTATCTATTTAGCGGAAAACTTTCCAGAATATGAATACATCGGAACGCAGAACAAAATAAATTATGTTGACTGTGTAGATGGAGCGCCGTTATCAACAGCACTGGTGTATGGCATTTATGCATTGCTTAATACTACGTTGTATGATAAGTATTATCGTATTTTAAATGGCAGTACGCAGGTAAACAGTACAGAAGTAAATAATATTCCAGTTCCACCAATCGAAACCATTGAAAAAATCGGAAATAGACTTATTAAGGCAGAAAATTTAACAACGGAATGTTGCGATGAAATCGTAGAAGAGGAGGCTTATTGTGAGTAAGATTGAAGATGCAAAGAAAATACTGAAAGAAGTAGGTATGCCGGAACAGCAGCAAACAGATATTGCCGCATATAGCTTACTCACGTTGGCAGATATTGGGCCAAAAGGCAAATGGAGCACTGCAAAAAACGAATGGACTAGAATACACGATGTACTTCAGTTTAGCAGTCATTATTATGGAAAGGTCTACGCGGAGAATACACGGGAAACAATTCGGAAAAAATGCATGCACCAATTCAGGGAAGCAGCGTTGATTGAAGATAATGGAAAAGCAACCAACAGTCCGAACTACTGTTATCGGATTACAGATGAAACAATATCACTCATTCGTACATTCCGTACAGCTGAATGGAACATTGAACTTGAAAAATTTAAGGCATCGCATAGCACGCTGATAGAAAAATATGCCAGCAAGAAAAGAATGGAAATGATGCCTGTTTGCATAAATGGAGAAAAATTAAAATTCAGCCCAGGCAAACATAATGCATTGCAAAGGGCTATTATAGAAGAATTTGCACCACGTTTTGCTCCAAATTGTGAATGCCTTTATGTTGGTGACACAATAAAAAAAGACCTTATAAAGAATAGCGATAAATTGGCTCGATTAGGTTTTGCAATAACAAATCATGATAAAATGCCAGATATAGTTCTTTATACACCTGATAAGGACTGGATTTATTTTATAGAAGCTGTTACAAGCGTTGGCCCGATGAATCCACAAAGAATTATTGAAATAGAAAGCATGACTAAAAATGTTTCTGCTGGGAAAGTGTTTGTTACAGCATTTCCAAATTTTGATACATATAAAAAATTCAGTGATCAACTGGCATGGGAAACAGAAGTGTGGTTGTCTGATATGCCGGATCATATGATACATTTGAATGGAGACAAATTTTTGGGACCAAGAAAATAAAGAACGGGAGTAATTTGTGTACAAGCAACCAATATTGCTCTCCTGCTTTGCGGAATGTCCGTTATTATGATGGCTTTATTTACGATTCTGTCAATCCTCAATTTCTGACAACAAAAGGCGGGCACTGCACGGTGCCCGCCTTTGCCTGTTCCTACGGTTGTTCCTCCGGCCTGACCACCGTTACGGTACACTGCGCTGTAAACCCGCCGCAGTCGGCGGTCAGGGTCGTGGTGCCGTAATTCACGGGGACGAGCCAGGAGCCGTCGAAGCGGGCGATGCGCTCGTCGGCGATGTGATAGGTCACGGCGGGGTGGTCGGTGGTGTCCTCCGGCAGAAGATGGCAGACTGCGCCGACGCGGCTGGCGTAGGCGTAGTCGGACTCACGTGTGCCGTCGGCGGTGATCCAGGTCACAAGCTCGTCGTCAAAATACAGCGTGTAGTCGTCCAAAGCAATGCCGCGCAGCGGGCTGGACACCTGTACCGGGCAGCTGGCGGAAATTTTCCCGTCAGCGCTTTGCAGCGTCAGGGTGGTCGAGCCGCCGCGCAGACCGGTCACAATGCCGCTGGGATCGACCTCGGCAATCGTGTCATCGGCCACAGACCAGCGCCACTCGGTCAGGGCAGCGCGGCGGGGGCTGACCTCACGCCCGTCGGCATCCTCGTAGAGGACGGCGGTCTCGGCGGTCTGGGTCTTTTCGACCTGCACGGTGTCGGGCAGGGTCACGGCGGCCACCGGCGCGCCGCAGGCCGTCAGGCCCAGCAGCAGGGCGGGCAGAACAAAAAACAGCGATTTCATGCAAAAGCCCCCTTTTGGCAGTATCATACCACAATGCGCCGCCGCAGGCAACTGTTGCACTTTTGGGCAAATGCGTGTACAATAAACTATATACTTTTGCAAAAGGGGGGCCGGGCATGGAGCGGACGGCGGACGGCATCACCTACACGCTGACGCGGCGGCGGGTGCGCAACATCAACCTGCGCGTGCGGGCCGACGGCAGTGTGGCGGCCAGTGCGTCGCCACGGGTGCCTGCAGCTTATGTGGACGCCTTTGTCACGGCGCGGGCCGACTGGGTGCGCACCGCACAGGCGCGTGCCGCGGCCCGGCGCGAACGAGAGGCCGCCGAGGCCCCCGCGCTGCCGCCCAAGGCCGAAGCGCTGGCCTATATGCAGGCGCTGTGCCGGGCATACTATCCGCAATTCGCGGCGACCTGCCCGGGCGGCGCGATGCCCAAAATTGCGGTGCGTGACATGAACACCCGCTGGGGGTCGTGCAGTCTGCGCACCGGCACACTGGCGTTTGCACGGCGGCTCTGCACGATGCCGCTGCCCGCGCAGGAGTACGTTGTTGTGCATGAGTTCTGCCACTTTGCCCACCCCGACCACAGCCCGGCGTTCTGGGCCGCGGTGGCGGAGGTGCTGCCGGATTATAAGCAGCGGGAACGGATGCTGAAGCTGCGGTGAGAGCGGGCGGATGAGGGGGGAGTTTGCCGCGATTGCCCGTGAACGGGGTGCCGGCGGAAGGTTTGCCCTCATCCGACCTTCGCGTTCGCTCGGCCACCTTCCCCCGGAGGGGAAGGCTTCATACTCTACAAACAAGGGAGGTTCCCATTTTGCCGTCTCCACAGAAAAAATATACGACGCTGGTCAGCAATACGCTGCTGTTTGCCATCTCCAACTTCAGCTCCAAGCTGCTCAGCTTCTTCATCCGCCCGTATCTGAGCTACGCGCTCGACTCGCCGGACGTTATGGGCGTGTCCAGCCTTTTGCAGCAGGCCACAAACCTGCTGATCCCGGTGGTCAGCCTTGGCGTGGCCTATGCGGTCATCCGGTTCGGGCTGGACAAAGCGACCAACAAATCCAGCGTCTTTGTCAACGGCGCGGCGACTATCGGGCTGGGCTTTGTGGTGCTGCTGCTGGCCATGCCGCTGGTGCGGCTCATCCCCAACGCCGCGGAGTACCTGGGCTTTTTGTACCTCTGCGTGCTGGCCAGCTGTATGAGAACGCTGTGTACCCAGTTCATCCGCTCGCGGATGCTGAACCGGCTGGTCGCCATAGACGGTGTGCTGACAACGCTGAGCCTGCTGCTCTACTACCTGCTGTTCCTGAGCGTCTTAAAAATGGGCGCTACAGGCTTTTTGCTGGCAAATGCGCTGGCAGATTTGACATCCATGGTGTTTGTGTTCATTGCGGGCGGGTGCTGGCGGTACTTCAAGCCCAAGGCGTTTGACAAGACGCTGTGGAAGGAGATGCTGCGCTACTGCCTGCCGATGATCCCGGCGTCCATCAGCTTTTGGATCATCAACGCCAGCGACATGTTCTTTGTGCAGGGCATGTGCGAGGGCTACGCGGGCCGCAGCGGCAACCACTGGGTCGGCCTGCTGTCGGCGGGGTACTTCCTGCCGCAGATCATCACGATTTTGGGCAGCATCTTCTACGAGGCGTGGCAGCTCTCCGCCGTGACCGAGGAGACGGACCGCCAGGCGTTCTTCTCCAAGATATTCCGCGTGTATGCCAGCGTGCTGTTTTGCTGCGTGGCGGGCATCATCATGCTGTGCCAGCTGCTCATGCGGGTGTTCAAGGCTGAATATTTTGACGCCTGGACGTTTGTTCCGTTCCTGACGCTCTGCTCGATGCTGACCTGCCTGAACCAGTTCCTGAACAGCGTTTACGTCGTGTATAAACGGTCTACCGGCTCGCTGTTCACAATGCTGGCCGGTGCGGTGCTGAACCTGATTCTGAACTACCTGCTCATTTTGCGGTGGGGCCCGTGGGGCGTAACCCCGGCCAGCTTCCTGAGCCTGATGCTGGTGTTTTTGCTGCGCGCCTACTCGACCCGCGGTCTGCTGGAGATCGACTTCCACCCGGCGTGGCTTGTGCTGAATCTGGCGCTGGTGCTGGCGGAGATCTGGTGCATGATGAACCTGACCCATTGGGCGCTGCCCGTCGTGGGCATCACCGCGGTGGTCTGCGTGCTGAACATCCGCGAGGTGCTGAGCATGCTGGATACGCTGATCGGGAAGTTTTTGAAGAAACGGAAAAGTTGATTTTGATTTGCCTTCCCCCCCGGGGGAAGGTGTCTGTGGCCCCGACCACAGACGGATGAGGGGCGGCTGTGCCGCTGTTGCCCGCCAACGGGCTGCCGCGGAAAGTTTGCCCCTCATCAGTCCGCTTCGCGGACAGCTTCCCCCTTGGGGGAAGCCTTTACTCGCCCCGCTCCATCGCGGCTACATAGGCGTTGCAGACCTCCTCCGCGGGGCCGTCGCCGCGCAGGTGGCCGTGGTCGATCCAGATGGCGCGCTTGCACAGCTGCTTGACCTGATTGATGTCGTGGCTGACGAACAGCAGCGTTGTGCCGCCGGAGAGCATCTGCTCCATCCGCTGGTGGCACTTCTGCTGGAACATAAAGTCACCGACGGACAAAATCTCGTCGCAGGCCAGAATGTCGGCCCGGACCTCTGTCGCAATCGAGAAGCCCAGCCGCGCGATCATACCGCTGGAATAGTTTTTTACCGGCACATCGACAAAATCCCACAGCTCGGCAAAGTCGATGATGTTCTGGAAGTGCTCCTGCATGTAGGCGCGGTCATGGCCGAGCACCGCACCGTTCAGAAAGACGTTCTCCCGCGCGGTCAGGTCCAAATCAAAGCCCGCGCCCAGCTCGATCAGGGGCGCGATCTCGCCGTTGACGGTCACGCTGCCCGTCGTGGGGTACATAACGCCGGCAATCAGCTTCAGCATCGTGCTCTTGCCGCTGCCGTTGCGGCCGATGAGTGCGACGGACTCGCCCGGCTCAATTTTGAACGAAATGTCCCGCAGTGCGTAAAATTCGTTGAAAAACAGCTGATGCTTCAGCAGCTTGACGGTGTATTCCTTGAGGGTCTCGGTTTTCTCCTGCGCGAGGTTGAAACGCATCGAGACATCCTCCACCTGAATGATGGACATGGAAAGCTCCTTACAGATACAGAATGAAGTTGCGCTGCAGCTTGCGGAACGCAGCGAGGCCGACGCCCATCATGACCACGGCACTGCCGATGCAGGCGATCCAGGTGTTGGGGCCGGGCAACGTGCCGTACATGACAAGGCACCGCATACAGTTGATGTAATGGTACAGCGGGTTCAGCTTGATGACGGGCACCATGAAGGGCGGCAGCGCCGAGAGGGGATAAAACAGCGGTGTAGCGTACATCCAGGCCATCGTCAGGATACCGTACAGGTATTGCAGGTCGCGGAAGTAGACCGCCAGCGCCGAAAGCAGCACGGCCATGCCGCAGCAGAACGCCAGCAGCAGCAAAAGCGGTGCCCAGACGAGCAGAATCGTCCAGTAGAACGGCGAGCGGGTGATAAGCATGACCAGCAGGATGGCCGCCAGGCTGAACAGCAGGTTCACAAAGCTGGACACCACACGGCTGATGGGAAAGATGAACTTGGGCACGTACACTTTTTTGATAAGCGACGCATTGCCCAGCACACTGCCCATGCCCATGTTCGTGCTCTCGTTGAAGAAGTTGAACAGGGTGTTGCCGCAGATGAGATACAGCGGGAAGTTCGGGATGTCGAACCGGAACATGTAGGAGAAAACGAGCGTTTGCAGCAGCATCATGAGCAGCGGGTTTAAAATGCTCCACATATAGCCCAGCACACTGCGGCGGTATTTGACCTTGAGGTCGCGGGTGACCAGCTCGCGGATGAGCGGGCGATATTTCGAGAAATTGTGCCAGCTGTTGTGCAGCTGACCCTGGGTGGATTTCGACATGGGGTAATTGGCTCCTTAAAATTACAACTTAAACGGCGTATCTCCCGTCAGGCCATCGGCGCGGAGCATGTTCTCCATCACGTCGATGTCGGTGCTGACGTCGAGGGCGTCGCTGGCAAACAGCTTATCCAGCTGCGTCTCAAACGCCTTGACCAGCGTGTCCATCGTCTGCTCAATGCGGTGCTTGGACTCCGAGATATTCTCGCCCTCGATGCCCTGCTTGTCAAGCTCGGCGTAGGTATTGAGCAGCTTTAACGACGTAGGCAGGTAATAATCCATAAACTTGCGCATCTGGGGCAGCTTTTCGGGGTCGGCCTTGGCCTGCTCGAAAATTTTGGTGGACACGGCCTCCAGCCGGCTGATCTTGTCCGTCATCTCCTCGTCGGGGATCTCGTCGTTGACCCGGCGCAATTCGTCCAGAATCTTCTGGTATTCGTCCTTTTCCTGCGCAGCGGCGGGCTTGGCAGCCTTCGCCTTACGGGGCTTTTTCGGCTCCGGGGCGGGGGCTTTGCCGCTCACCACCAAGCATTTGCGGCGCATGTCGAGGTAGGCCTCAGGGCCGAAGACGCCCTCGTCGATGTAGCTTTCCAGATATTTGCAGCACTTTTCATAGCTGCAGGGCACCGCGCTGGCAATGTCCTGAATGTACATATATTTTGCGTCGCCGACGATGTTGTCGATCTTTTTGCGCATCCGACGGGAGGTGCGGATGTGCTGCGCGCCGAACAGGCAGCCGATGCCGGTCGTCGCGCCGAGTAGCACCGGCATCAGGGCGGACAGCAGCCAGCGCCAGTAATAGTCGCCCTCGGCCAGCGCGTCGGGCAGCCAGTAGACACCCTCCGGCAGCGCGGCCAGCGCGCCCAGCAGCAGTACGACGCCCGCCACGGTCAGCCCCGTTGCGAGCCATGCGTTTTTTCCCTTTTTGCCCTGCATCTGCGGCTTTGCGCTCGCGGCGTTCGGCGTCTGGGCGTCCTGCTCATAGACAGGGCGGCTCTGCGCCGCATAGACCGGCGTCGTGCTGACCTTATTGAAGCTCTGCACCCGGTCATGGGCTTTCTGCTCCAACCCGCCGAGCTTGCCTTTTTTCATGGCGTTGTTCAGGCCAATGAAGATAAAGCCCAGCGGATACCACACCACAAAACCGATGATGATCGCCCACCATGGGAACTGGAACGGGCCGTCCCCGGCGTGGTATTCGTCGCGGTTATAGTTGTTCTGGTAGCGGCGGCCGCTGCCGGAGTAGGGATGCTCCGGGTCGGTGTAGCGCGGATGTTCGTTGTCGTTTGGCATGTGTGGCTCCTTTACGGAATATCGCTGAGTAGGTTTTTCATATCGTCGCTGAGGTAGTAGGTGCTCCCGGCCTGATAGGGGTTGTCCTTGCTGTAGGGCACATGGGTGCAGAGATAGCTGACCCACCTGCTGTAGCCGGAGACTGTCAGATGCACGCCGTCGGGCTGGGAGAACTCCGTCGAGAGATACCCGGCGTCGTCGGCAAACTCGGCGCTGAGGTCAAGATAATAGCACCCACGCTCGGCACAAAGCTGCTGAATGGCCGCGTTGATGACCGCCAGACGGTCCGGGGCCAGACCCGGCAGACTGTCGGCGACCTTTTCCTGCGTGGCGGGCAGGACCGACTGCACATAGAACACCGTGTTCGGCAGGGCGGTGCGCAGGTCGTCCAGCATTTTGCCGTAGTACGCCAAAAAGCTGTCATCGTTGCCGGGCTGGACCAAGGCGTTCGTGCCAATCAGGATGTACAGCTTCGCGGGCTGGGCCGCGGCCAGAACGTCCAGCGGCGCCTCCTCGCCGCGGTCCGGGCTGGTGACGGTGGCGCGGTTGACGACGGTGTTCGGGCTGATGCCCTCATAGCCGCAGACCAGCGCACCACCCACATCAATGTTGTATTCGTTCACGCAGAAGCCCGCGGTCAGCGAATCACCGAGGAAGGCGGCATCCGCAAACCAGCTTGTGTCCACGCGCCCAAACGCCGGCAGCGCGGCGGGGGCGGCGGGCAGCGCCGTGTAGGTGTAGCCCGTGTCGGCGCTCTGGCGCTGCGGGCCGACAGTGCCCCAGTTCAGGGCCTGTGCCGTGCCTGCGCTGCCGTTGCTGCCCGCGTAGGGCACAGGGGCCACAAGGCGCGTGTTGGCGGGGGCATCGGAGGTGAGCGGCGCGTCCGCACCCTTAGCGGGCAGCAG
>ERZ773195.1046-NODE-1046-length-21916-cov-15.809066_pt1 | contig 21916 bp, 18 predicted proteins | sample MGYA00580530_ERZ773195 | MGnify/ENA primary metagenome ERZ773195 (study PRJEB29015, sample SAMEA2737751) | human gut metagenome | biome: human gut; feature: human-associated habitat; material: faeces | place: China | collected 2012 ...
GCCAAAGAAAGCTGTTTATATGGTATCATATGTATCAGAATAACTCCTTTCTTGGGTACATGGTTTGTAGTTTTTAGTCAACTCTATTATACCATATCCGGTGAGGAGTTATTTTAATTTGGTAACAAAAAATGCCGTATTTATGCGGTCTGTGGTGTTTCGCAAACGCCTAGAAGGAATTATTATTGAGAGGTGAAAAATATATGAAAAATTTAGCACTAATACCGGCACGTAGCGGTTCGAAAGGGTTACCAAATAAAAATATAAAAGAGTTAAATGGATTTCCTTTAATGGGTTATACTATTAAGGCTGCTATAGAGTCTTGCTGTTTTGATGAGATTATGGTTTCAACAGATTCTCTCCAATATGCCGAAATAGCAAAAAAATTTGGCGCCAATGTGCCATTTTTAAGATCAGATGAAATGGCACAGGATAACGCAAGCACATGGGACACGGTTAGAGAAGTCTTAACTAGATATAAAGAATTAGGAAAAGAGTTTGATTATGTAGCATTATTACAGCCTACATCTCCATTGAGAGATGCAGATGATATACAAGAAGCTTTTCAGAAAATACAAACTGCACATGTTCATAATGTTGTATCAATTACAGAAGTTGAACATCCGGTTCAATGGTGTTTCAGACTCGGAAATGAAAAGTTAATGGATGAAATGGCAACTTCTCCATATAATTATGTAAGACGGCAGGAGTTGGAAAAATATTACAGAGAAAACGGAGCTATATATTTAATAGATGCAAAAAAAATAATCAATGCAGATTATAACTTTTATGCAGATTATTGTTATGGATTTGAAATGTCCAGAGAGAAATCCATCGACATTGACACCGCACTGGATTTTAGGATCGCGGAGACAATTATGGAGGCATTCTCTTAACATTTTTTCACACTGGTCGATATATATAACAGGTCTATCATGGAAGATAGAAAAAGAGAGAACGTTTTCTTGGAGAAAACGAAAGAAGAAACATGGAGGTTCCCATATGAAGACAGAGCAGTTAGCGTTATTTTTAATATCCCCGGACAGTACGGTTGTGGAAGCAATGCAGCGCATCGACCGTAATGCCAGGGGGATTTTATTTGTGACCAATGAGCAGCAGAAACTGCTTGGTGTTGTCACGGATGGAGATATCCGCCGCTGGCTGATCCGCACGGGAGAACTGAAAGCTCCGGTATCCGGTCTGATGAATACCGAACCTAAGAGAATTTCCAGAAAAGAGCATGCAAATGCGCATGCGTTTATGGTGCAGCATTCCATCACGGCGCTTCCTGTTGTGACAACAAAAGGCGTGGTATCTGACATTTTGTTCCGGGATGAGCAGGTGGCAAAAAAGAAAAAGCCGCAGGGGATTTTAAAAGAGGTTCCGGTCGTGATTATGGCGGGCGGAAAAGGGACACGTTTATATCCGTATACCAAAATTCTTCCGAAACCGCTGATCCCGATTGGAGATATCCCGATCATGGAGCGGATCATCGGGAAATTCTGTGAGTTTGGAACGACACAGTTTTATGCGACAGTCAATTACCGCAAAAATATGATTCGCTCCTATTTCTCCGAGATTTCAAAAAACTATTCTCTTGAATATGTCGAGGAGGATAAACCACTTGGCACAGCGGGAAGTTTACAGTTGATCAAAGAGGAGTTTTCTCAGCCATTTATTGTGACCAACTGTGACATTTTGATTCATGCGGATTACGAAGATATTTACCGTTATCATAAAGAGGCGGGAAATGAGCTTACGATTGTCACGGCACTCAAAAATATCGAAGTTCCGTATGGGATTATTCATTCCAGTGAAAACGGAGCCGTCCAGTCCATGGAAGAAAAGCCGAAACTTTCGTATTTTGTTAATACCGGCATGTACATATTGAATCCGGAACTGAAAAATGAGATTCCAGAGGATACGTTTTTCCATATGACGGATCTGGCAGACAAGCTTTTGGCAGAAAACCGCCGGGTGGGAATGTATCCGATCAGTGAGGATTCCTTCCTGGATATGGGTGAATTTGAAGAAATGCACCGTATGGAAGAAAAACTGAATTTGAAATCTGAGTAACAATTGGAAACAGAAAGGACATATAGAGCAATGAAAAAAGTGTTAGTAACCGGAGCAGACGGTTTTATCGGAAGCCATCTGACCGAGAGCCTTCTGGAAAAAGGCTATGACGTAAAAGCGTTTGTATATTACAATTCTTTCAACAACTGGGGCTGGCTGGATACACTGCCAAAGGAAAAACTTGACCAGATTGAAATTTTTGCCGGGGATGTGCGGGATCCGAACGGTGTGCGCACTGCGATGAAGGGTGTGGATCAGGTCTTTCATCTGGCAGCATTGATTGCGATTCCGTTCAGTTATCATTCGCCGGATTCCTATGTGGATACAAACATCAAGGGAACGTTAAATGTGCTGCAGGCGGCACGCGATCTTGGCACGGAAAAAATCATGGTGACATCGACTTCGGAAGTATATGGCACCGCACAATATGTCCCGATTGACGAAAAGCATCCATTTCAGGGACAGTCTCCGTATTCCGCGACAAAAATCGGAGCAGATCGTCTGGCAGAAAGCTTTTACCGCAGTTTTAATCTTCCGGTTGCAATTGTCCGTCCGTTCAACACTTATGGTCCAAGACAGTCTGCGCGTGCAGTGATTCCTACGATTATTTCACAGCTTCTGGCAGGAAAAGAGGAGATTAAACTTGGTTCCCTGACACCAACGCGCGATTTTAACTACGTAAAAGATACCGCGGCAGGCTTTATTGCAATCGCAGAGTCAGACAAGACAATTGGACAGGAAATCAATATTGCTACCCAGCAGGAGATTTCGATCGGAGATCTGGCACAGGAGATTATTTCCCAGGTCAATCCGAATGCACATATTGTGTGTGACGAGCAGCGCCTTCGACCGGAAAAGAGTGAGGTCAACCGTTTGCTCGGCTGCAACGCAAAAATCAAGGAGTTGACCGACTGGAAGCAGCAGCATACATTCGAGCAGGGAATTGCAGAGACGATTGCATGGATTCGTCAACATATGGATGCATATAAGACAGACATTTATAATGTGTAAGTTGTAATTTTAAGAAAAGAGGGAGCAAAATGGGACGATTTATACCTTTATCGATTCCGAATTTTGAGGGAAATGAGCGAAAATATGTAGATGATGCACTGGATCAGGGATGGGTTTCCACCGGTGGTGCATACATCACAGAGCTGGAAGAAAAACTGGCAGAGTTTTTACAGGTGAAGAAAACAGCGGCAGTGCAGAGCGGAACTTCGGCTCTTCATCTGTCTTTGATTGCCTGTGGGGTGCAGCCGGGAGATATGGTGATTGTTCCAACGCTTACCTTTATCGCGGCAGTGAATCCGGTGCGCTATCAGTTCGCGGAGCCGGTGTTTATGGACTGTGATGACAGTTTGTGCATGGATCCGCAGAAACTGCGCCGTTTCTGCGAAAATGAGTGTGTGACAGATGACGGACAGTTAAAGCATAAAGCTACCGGAAAAACCGTAAAAGCCGTCGTAGTTGTGCATGTGTTTGGAAATATGGCAGATATGGAAGCCATCATGGATATCGCACAGGAGTTTCACCTGAAAGTGATCGAGGATGCGACAGAAGCACTCGGCACACAATATACGAAGGGGCGTTATGCCGGAAAATTTGCCGGAACTATTGGCGATTTTGGGGCGTATTCTTTTAATGGAAACAAGATTATTACAACCGGTGGCGGCGGTGCTGTGACAGCAAAAGATCCGGCGGAGGTGGAGCATCTGAAATATCTTTCCACACAGGCAAAGGATGATCCGCATTTTTATATTCACAACGAAGTGGGATACAATTACCGCATGACGAATTTACAGGCGGCACTTGGTGTGGCACAGATGGAGGAACTTCCGAAATTTATCCACCGTAAGCAGAAAAATTATGGGCTGTATCAACAATTGCTGCAGGAGTTTTCAGGTGGAACACTGCTTTCATTTCGTGAGGGGACTTCCTCGAACCAGTGGTTTTATTCTTTGAAGCTGGATATGGAAAAACTACAGGGAAAAAACATGAGAGATGTGATTACAACGCTTCAGGAGCGCGGTGTGCAGACCCGGGCGATCTGGGGACTGATTCATGAGCAGCTTCCGTATCAGGATGCGATTGCTTATGAGATGGAAAAAGCACCGTACTATAGCAGTTGTATTTTAAATATTCCAAGCAGCACACAGATCACAGATGATGATATTCGCTTTGTGGTGGAACAAATAAAAGTGGTATTTAAATCTGGAATTTGAACAGATCAGGTGACATTCACAAGTATTTGTTTGGGTCAATAAGCTGTGTATAGGGTATTTTATAAAACAATAAATGGATGTTGGGGTCAAAACATAATGTCCCGATACCCACTATTATCTATAGCACCTTGAAAAATTCATATTTTGTGGTAATTAGCAGTTCTTTCGATAAATAAACCTAGTCCCCCTCGCGTATTATTTATGCAATTACCGGATTTTGAGCATAGCGCCCCAAGCCCTTTCGATAAGTGAAGAGCTTTTTGAAATTTAGTGCCATGATTTTGCAACCAAAGAAAAATTTACCTCTTTGTTTTCCTCGTGGCATTTTATCCAAGCGATAATTATTCCGAATGATGGATGGAACAGTTTCAACCCCATTTCGCAGTCGTGTATAGTTTTTGAATTCTTCGCTGTGCACGATTCGCCGGATAACGGCTCGGTCATGAGCTGCCTTTGATGTAATAATCTTTGCCACCCTTTTATATATTTTGGGACGGCATCGATCCCGGTACGGACACCCTGCACCCTGTTCCCTTTGGAAAGATACCTGACCCTGTTTGCTTGGTGCCATATACGTACAACTCTTAGGCTGATATCCGGCTGGGCATCGGAACACTTTGGTTCCTTCTTCATTGAATTCAAAATCAGCAATGATATCCGGTGCTTCCCGCCCTGTAAGACTGGTTGCTATAAGGTTTACATTCTTTTCCTTTGCAAGTACTGTGTTTTTTGTTCCACTATAGGCTCCATCGGCTACAACCGTAACGGTTTTTTCTTGTACGTTCATCTGCTCCAGATGTTCTTTTAAGAACTGACTGTCACTATGAATGTTCTGCTCGTATGCATAATCTGTTATCACAGAACCATTTTTGCCAACTGCCTCTTCCAGATTTGCCACATAACCGCGGTAATTTTTTCCTGCTTTTGTGCGAAACGTCGCTTCCGGATCTGACGGATTCTGTAAGGCTGTGGAATTCATGGTTCCATCTTCTTTCGTGCGGAGCCTGCGTTTTTGGTTTTCAACAATGGTCTGCTCGGAAAGACACCGGATGAATAATTCGTATTCTGTGGTACCTTCGCAAACAGAACTGCAAATGGAAAGAAGTGTATCTGCATCATTTAAAAGCGTCTGCATCCGGTCGTCAGTTTCTGTACTTCTTTGATGATAGATGGCCTGGTTAAAATCATTTGGCTCTGCATAGTGCTTCAACTGTTCAGGCAACAGTTCCTGATCGGTTTTACTCATTAGAATTATCAGTTTGGAAATATAGGTGTACAGTAGTTCCATTCGACTGAGCTTACGGATGTTGGATTCAATCATCATGGAGTCCATGCGGCGGACACGTCCGTTAATACCCATGATTTTTGCAATGGTGCTGCTCAGGTTTTTAACGCAGTCATGATAAAGATCTACATTATGAAGCATTTCATAATCATAACAGCGCTTTCTGAAGCGACTGAGAGTTTTATCGCTAAGCGGCTGTTCTTCAAAGCTTGTCGTGTGCAAAGCATACTGAAGATGAAGATCTAACATCAGATTTTCAACCATCTCATCATCAGAGTAGTCAAACATTTCCTTGATAATGAGTGCGCCGACGATTACGTTGACCGGTGTATTCGGCCTGGATGCCTGATCGCTGTAAAGAACGGCAAATCTTTTTTCATCAATTGCCAGGAAAAGCTCATCCGCAAAGACCTTTGCCCATGATTTTTCCAAAGCTTTTTGCTCTCTGGCTGTAAGACCCGAAAAACTGTCTGTAATGGATAGCTGTTGATACACATTTTCTTTAAATGACATAGAGAATACCTGCTTTCATAGGTTATCTCTATTATATCGCAAACGGTGATACTTTGGAGAATTTACTACAAAATATATGAACTTTTCAAGGTACTATAGAGGGGCTTTTGACCCAAACATCATAAAATATTTGATTATAAATAGAAAAACAGAGACAGTTCAACTTATGTGTTGGGCAGAAGTATATGGAGATAATGTTGAGATTATATCAGGAGTGGATACTCCTATTTTTGGAGGTTACTAAAGGTGTTTATATGTGTGGCAGGGAAAAATAATATAGCAGTTGATGTATTGGAATATTTGATTAGAATTAATAATGGCAGATATGAATTAGGTGTTGTTTGTAATAAAACAGAAACTGGAAAAAATTCATGGCAAAAATCTTTACGTTTTTTCTCGCAAAGATTTAATGTCCCAGAATATCATTTGGAAGATATGTACATGAGAGATGATTTGATATTTATATCTTTAGAATTTGATAAAATTGTTAATCCGGACTTGTTTAAAGATGCAAGACTGTATAATATTCATTTTTCGCTTTTACCGAGTTATAAGGGAATGTACACATCAGCAATTCCTATTTTAAATGGGGAAGAGATGGTTGGAGTGACATTTCATGAGATTGATAAGGGAATTGATACAGGAAATATTATTGCACAGAAAAAAATAAAGATTGATCAACAGGATACAAGTCGGGATCTATATTTAAAATACATATCGAATGGCACACAGCTTGTGTTAAGTCAGATTGAAAATGTTATACAGGATAAGGTACATGCATATCCGCAGGAGGCAAAAGGGTCTACCTATTATTCAAAAAAATATATTGATTATTCAAATCTAAAAATTGATTTACGCCAAACAGCTTTGGGAATACAAAAACAAATTCGAGCATTTAGTTTTCGAGAGTATCAATTACCTGTTGTATGTGTAAAGAAGATTATTGATAGTAAAATTACGGATATTAGATCATTAAAAAAAGCAGGAACAATTGTTGAACAAAATGAAAACGGGATAATGTTTGCATCTGTTGATTATAATATTATACTTTATATAGATAGATTTTATGAGTTGTTGGAAGCATGTAAAACAGGTGACCTGGATTTGGTGAAAGATATATGCTCTGTAAAAAAACATATAAATGAATGTGATGAACATGGTTGGACGCCATTGATGGTGGCCACATATAATAACCAAAAAAAAGTTGTAGATTATTTATTGATTAATGGTGCAGACATTTTTGCTGTTAATAATAATGGGACGAATTTATTGATGTATGCGAAGGCTGCATATTTGCAGTATAATGATATTGAATTACTAAAGAAATTCTTTGATTTGGGAGTAGATATAGAAAGAGAGGATTATAGAGGAAAAAATTTAGAAAGTTATTTAAAAGATGATGGATATAAATTAGATGAATTATTAAATAAAATGTAAAAGTGTGGGGGAATTCTTTCAGATAAAATGACGGATTTGGAAATACAAAAGTTTGAAAATATTCGACTTAAACTCATCAGAAAACGAAATAGACGATAAAAATATTTTATAGTGAATATGGAGTACAGCAAATGAACCAGTATATATTTACCCCAACCGGATTTTACCCGGACACACAGGAAAAAGAAATTTTGGAGAATCGCTACGAAACCTTATATCACATGGGATTTTCCAGGCGGTCAAAAGAAATGTCTTCATCAGAGTTGTTCTTATATGAACTGTCAGAGGCATTTTTCCAGTGTCTTACCGAAATGCCGGAACTGGAACTGACAAGAGAAGCGACACATGTGGTGCCGGACGAGGAACATCTTGAGCATCTGCTTTCGTCAGTTCCTTATGCGATCGGGGCAGAATATATTGACCGTAAGTGGATTGCCGGAGTATTTTTGCAGCTGGAGCAGATTTTTCAGAGGGAAATTTCAGGCTATAAAGGCAGTGTGGAATTGTACCTCACAGAGCAGAATCAGAAGCTGCATGTACCGGAGAGGATCTTTCTGCATCTGGTCATTGTTGTCCTGCCTGAACCGTGCGGCAGAGGTATCGGATCTGATTGCAGAACTGGTAGAAAGTGGGGAGATGTTCCATGTTCTGCGTTTTACAGGGAAAGAGGCATATCAGTTTCTGCGTGATGTGGAAAAAATCGAACAGACCGGGATTCTCTGTCGGATTCCGAACTGGTGGAGAAAGCGTGCAATGGAGTGTTCGGTAGAAATCCGGCTGGGCGAAAAGAAACCTGCCATGGTAGGATTTGATTCGTTGATTTCGATGCAGCCGCAGCTGTGTGTGGATGGAGAGGCACTTACGAAAAAAGATGTGGAACTTCTGCTGGCGCAGACAGAGGGGCTGGCATTTCTAAAAGGCAAGTGGGTAGAGGTAAATCATAAAAAACTACGGGAACTTCTGAAACGCATGGATGGAATGGACACCAGCATTACACTGCGGGAAGCTTTGCAGATGGAAATCGGAAATGGAAAAAAGATTTCCGCAGATGTAGGTGCGCTTGTGACCAACGGGGCATGGCTTTCCAAAATGTTGCGCAATTTGCGAAAACCATCCGGTATCCGTTCGGCAGCAGTGCCGAAAACCGTTCATGCAGTGCTTCGTCCATATCAGAAGGATGGGTATACGTGGCTGAATTATATGCAGAAACTGGGATTTGGTGCATGTCTGGCAGACGACATGGGACTTGGGAAAACGCTTCAGGTTCTGTGCTATCTGGAAAAAATGAGAAAATCAGACAAAGGCGCAAAAACGCTTCTGGTCGTTCCGGCATCCCTGATCGGAAACTGGCAGAAGGAGGCTGCAAAGTTTGTCCCGGATATGACGATTCAGGTTATTCACGGAAAGACATCTGCGCAGCTTGCACAGGAATTTGATGCAGGGTCTGCATTCCTTACGATAACGACATATGGCATGGTTTCCCGCATCCAGGCATTTCAGGAAACGATGTGGGACTGTGTGATTCTCGATGAGGCACAGGCGATCAAAAATCCGGGCACGAAACAGACGCGCGAAATCAAAAAACTACAGGAACAGATGCGGATTGCCATGACTGGCACGCCGATTGAAAATGACCTGACCAATTTATGGTCGTTGTTTGATTTTATAGATCATGGTCTGCTTGGGACATCCAAAGAGTTCCATGAGTTTACGAAAGGACTGGAAGAAAATCCACAGGGATATGCAAAATTAAAGTCCATGATTACCCCGTTTATGCTCCGTCGTGTCAAGACGGACAAGACCGTTATTGCAGATCTTCCGGAAAAGGTAGAAATGACGGATTTTGCACAGCTGACCAGAAAACAGACCATTTTGTACCGCAAGGTGGTTTCGGATATGGAGCAGAAAGTCCGGCAGATGGAGGCAGAACACAGCATTTCCCAGTTTGCCAAAAAGGGGATTGTGCTTACGGCAATCATGAAGTTAAAACAGATCTGCAACCATCCGGACCAGTATCTGGGACAGGATGCCTATACACCATCAGAGAGCGGAAAATTTCAGCTTTTGAAAGAAATCTGTGAGACAATCTATGAAAAGCGTGAGCGCGTGCTGGTTTTTACGCAGTTTAAGGAGATTGCGGACGATCTGGCAGCGTATCTGGAGACCGTTTTTCATGCTAAGGGCTATGTGCTGCACGGAGGAACACCGGTGGCGAAGCGGACGGAAATTGTGGATGCCTTTCAGGGAGAAGCCTATGTACCGTTTATTGTGCTGTCTGTAAAGGCAGCCGGAACCGGACTGAACCTGACGAAAGCAAACCATGTCATTCATTTTGACCGCTGGTGGAATCCGGCAGTGGAAAATCAGGCAACGGACCGGGCATTCCGGATCGGGCAGAAAAAAGATGTGATCGTACATAAATTTGTCTCTCAGGGAACGATTGAGGAAAAAATAGATGCGATGCTGGAATCGAAAAAGGAACTGGCGGAAAACGTAATCGGAAGCGGCTACGAAAAGTGGATTACGGAGTTAAGTAACGAAGAATTGTTCTCATTATTGCGATTGGAGTAAACGGTATGCGAAGATATTGGGAAATTGATCAGACATTTGCCCAGCCGAGTGAATCTCTGTTAAAGAAAAATCTAAAAGAGAGCGTGAAAAAGCAAAAAGAAAAGGGAAATAAGCTGGAGCCGGTTGTTATTTCCGGTAGGGCAATTGCTAAAAGCTGGTGGGGAAAAGCCTGGTGTGACAATCTGGAGCGCTATGCGGATTTTGCAAGCCGGCTGGAGCGTGGGAAGCGTTATGTGCGGACCGGAACGGTAATTGATCTGAAAATCCAGAAAGGAAAAATCATTGCAAGAGTGCAGGGAACCAGAAAAACTCCCTACCGTGTGGAAATCCGTATCAGCCCGCTCACAGAGAAAAAGTGTGAAGCGATTCTTGAACGGTGTGGTAAGATTGAGACTCTGGAACGATTACTGTCCGGTGATTTCCCAGATGATATGAAAGAACTGTTTCAGGGAGAGGATGGGCTTTTTCCACAGCCAAGTGAGATCAGTTTTCAGTGCAGCTGTCCGGACTGGGCACTGATGTGCAAACATGTGGCAGCAGCACTTTACGGTGTGGGGGCACGGCTTGACACAAATCCGGCATTGTTTTTTGAATTGCGTGGAATCGAGATCGGACGGTTTGTGGATGTGGCACTTGCCAATCGTGTGGAACGGATGCTTGAGAATGCGCAGAAACCAAGCGCAAGAATTATGGATGATGAAGAGGCGGCACAGAAACTGTTTGGCGTGTTTGGGAGGGCATAGCAAGGGATACTACACCAGCATCCCAAGCGTTCCCGCCACAATCAGTACCAGACCCCCGGCTTCTTTTTTTCCAAGTTTCTCATGAAATACAAGATAAGAAAACAGAATGGTAACCAGAATACTCAGCTTATCGATCGGCACAACGACACTTGCCAGACCATCCTGCAGCGCACGGTAATAGCACAGCCAGGAAGCACCGGTGGCAAGTCCGGACAGGCAGATAAAGCCAAGTTCCCTGTGATCAATCGTGCGCACACTGTCCTGCTTTTTCGTGACAAACACGACAATCCATGCCATGATCAGCACAACGATGGTACGGATGGCTGTTCCCAGATTGGAATCAATGTTTTCAATGCCGACTTTTCCCAGAATAGAAGTCAGGCTGGCAAAGACGGCAGAGCCAAGCGCGTAGAAGAACCAGCTCCAGCCTTTTTTCCCGGAATTCTCAAAAGAGGTTTCCTTTTTCGTGATCATCAGGTAGGTTCCCGCGCCGATCAGCACCACGCACAGAAGTTTCAGTGGGCTGATGCTCTCATGCAGGAAGAAAAAAGCGAGAAGAATGGAGAGGATGGCACTCGATTTATCGACAGGTACCACCTTATCCACATCTCCGATCTGCAGTGCACGGAAGTAGCACAGCCAGGAAGCACCGGTGGCAAGTCCGGACAGGATCAGAAATGTCCAGGTTTTGGCAGAAACACTTCCGATGCCGTGTTGTGCCCCGACCAGAAATACCATGATCCATGAAAAAATAAGTACAATAATGGTACGGATCGCCGTAGCTGCATTGGAATCGGTATTTTTGATACCGCATTTCGCCAGTATGGAAGTCAGTCCGGCGAACAGAGCTGACCCAAATGCAAATAGAATCCACATATACAATTTCCTCCATGGGACAAGCGTAAAATGTTTTGGGGCATTTGTCAAAACTTTTTTCTTGTGATATGATAATTTTATCTTTTTCAGAGGTGACAGAATGTTTGAAAAAAAACAGATCATATACAGTGAAACACAGGGAGTCTGTCAGGTAGAAAATATTGTTTCGCTCTCCGCATCACGCAGGGAGCGCAAAATTCCGTACTATGTGCTGCGCCCGGTATTCGACAAATCCAGAGTATCTTATATTCCGGTAGAAAACCATCAGGTAAAACTGCGGGAATTGTTTACCAGGGAAGAGGCAGAGGCACTTCAGGGAACGGAAGAAATGAAAAAAGATGAAAAACTGAGACAGGCCGTGGAGTATGTATTAGGAAAAAAGGAGGGATAGGATGGCACAGCAGCAGCCACAGCAGGCAATACATAAATTTGTACTTGGAAATAAAGAACTTGAAGGAAAGACAGCGGAATTCCAGTATGACAAAGGCTGGTACAGCATTACCGATATTGTAGGCGAAGAACGCAGCGTAATTTACAAATCCCGCAATGCGCAGGAAGCCTATATGAAATGGAACGTATATATCGGCCGCAAAAAAGAGAGACCGTCATCCGCCAAAAACAGCGATGCGGATCATGGAAGCCGTGCGGATGGAAACAGAGCAAACGATTCCCGTGAGCATCGGAGCCGTGATTTCCGCGAAAAGCGTGACATGACGGATCGGCGTGGAAATAACCGGGGACGTCATTGACATATAAAAACAGCACCGGGCAGGTGAAGACCGCGGTGCTGTTTTTGTTTAAAAAGTGAGCGGAGAGCATGGGATTCGAACCCACGTTGCGTCTATTCGACGCAAACCGCATTTCGAGTGCGGCACCTTCGACCTCTCGGACAACTCTCCAATGAAATTCATCTCTGATGAATTTCCTACGTACATCGCTTCCGCGGAGCGGAACTTTCATGCGATGTGCTCCTTGAGGTATAGCGTAAGCTATATCTCCTACGTACATCGCTTCCGCGGAGCGGAACTCTCATGCGATGTGCTCCTTAATAGTATACAGAATTTACATACATTTTTCAAGTCGCTTATCTTGTGAACGGACAAAAATTATACTATAATACAAATGTGTATGTGAAAACATTTGGTACACAATAAGAGAATATGCAGGAGGAAACGTGCATGATGAAGATCGGAATGCTTACCAGCGGCGGAGACTGCCAGGCTTTAAATGCAGCCATGCGTGGTGTTGTAAAAGGACTTACTACGAATGTAGACGAACTGGAGATTTATGGATTTGAAAATGGGTACAAAGGGCTGATCTATGAACAGTACAGAATTCTTACAGCCTCGGATTTTTCCGGAATCCTTACCAGAGGTGGAACGATTCTCGGATCTTCCCGCCAGCCATTCAAACAGATGCGTGTGCCGGATGAAAACGGTCTGGATAAGGTAGAGGCGATGAAGTCCACATACCGTAAGCTTGGATTGGACTGTCTGGTGATCCTTGGCGGAAATGGTACGCAAAAGACTGCCAATCTGCTTCGTGAGGAAGGGCTCAATATCATTCATCTTCCAAAGACCATTGACAATGATATTTACGGAACAGACGTGACATTCGGTTTTCAGAGTGCAATTAATATAGCTACAGAAACCATTGACTGTATCCATACAACAGCAGCTTCCCACAATCGCGTGTTTATCGTAGAAGTCATGGGACACAAAGTGGGATGGCTTACGTTGTATGCCGGTGTGGCAGGCGGAGCAGATATCATTCTGCTTCCGGAGATCCCATACGACATCGACAAGGTTGTAGAGGCCATTCACAAGCGCACCAAAGACGGAAAGGGCTTTACGATTCTTGCTGTTGCGGAGGGCGCAATCTCCAAAGAAGATGCAGAGCTTTCCAAGAAACAGTACAAGGCAAAGGTAGCATCCCGTAAGTATCCGTCGGTTTCTTATGAGATTGCAGATCAGATTCAGGAGAAGTGTGGTGTGGAAGTCCGGGTGGCAGTTCCGGGCCATACACAGCGTGGAGGAAGTCCGTGCCCATACGACAGGGTGTTATGTACACGGCTGGGTTCCGCGGCAGCCAAAGCCATCATGGATGGAAAGTTTGGTTACATGATCGCGATGATCAACAACAAGACCAAATGTGTGCCATTGGAAGATGTAGCCGGCAAATTAAAGACGGTAGATCCGGATAGTCAGATGATTCAGGAGGCAAAACGGATCGGTATCAGTTTTGGAGATTAAATTTCCTGATATCCGGCAAAAAGGAGAAGAAAAATGTCTTACACGGCTTTATACCGTAAGTTCCGTCCGCAGGAATTCGAAGATGTCAAAGGACAGGAACACATTGTTACAACATTAAAGAACCAGATCAAAGCCGATCGCATAGGACATGCTTATCTGTTTTGTGGTACCCGGGGTACCGGAAAAACCACAGTCGCAAAGATTTTTGCAAAAGCAGTAAATTGTGAACACCCGGTAGACGGAAGTCCCTGTGGAAAATGCCCTGCATGTCAGGGCATTGCCGCTGGGACTTCTATGAATGTCATAGAGATTGATGCGGCTTCCAACAACGGTGTCGACAATATCCGTCAGATCCGGGAAGAAGTATCTTATCGCCCGACGGAAGGCAAATACAAGGTTTACATTATCGACGAGGTGCATATGCTCTCGGCAGGTGCGTTTAATGCGTTGCTTAAGACTTTGGAAGAACCACCGGCATATGTAATTTTTATCCTTGCGACCACGGAAGCACACAAGATCCCGATTACGATTTTATCCCGCTGTCAGCGATACGATTTTCACCGGATTTCCATCGATACGATTACTGACCGTCTGGCGGAGCTGATGCGCACGGAGCAGGTGGATGTCGAGGAGCGTGCCCTGCGTTATGTGGCAAAGGCAGGAGATGGTTCCATGCGAGATGCGCTGAGTCTGCTCGATCAATGTATTGCCTTTCACCTGGGTGAGAAACTTACCTATGAAAATGTGCTGGAAGTGCTCGGCGCGGTGGATACAGAAGTATTCTCAGCATTGCTGCGTCAGGTGTTGGCCAAAGATGTGACAGGTGCAATCCTCACCGTGGATCAACTGGTAGATCAGGGACGGGAACTGGGACAGATGGTGAACGATTTTACCTGGTACATGAGAAATCTTTTGCTTATCCAGAGCGCGGATGATATGGAGGATGTGCTGGATATGTCGGCGGAGCATCTGGCAGCTTTAAAGGAAGAAGCGCAGATGGTGGAGCCGGAAACACTGATCCGGTATATCCGGATTTTTTCGGAACTGTCCAGCCAGATCCGGTATGCGGCGCAGAAGCGTATTTTGCTTGAGATTGCGATTATTAAGTTGTGCCGGCCACAGATGGAAAAGGATCTGTCGGCGCTCAATGAGCGTATGGACGATATCGAACAGAAACTGGAAAGTGGAGCATTTGTTTCGGCAGCACCACAGAGTACCGTCTCGCCGGTGAGCAGCGGTGTCGATGGGACGGTGACCGGGACACCGGAGAAACCGGAGCTTCCCAAAGCGATTCCGGAAGATATTAAACAGGTGATGCAAAACTGGAGATCGGTTATCTCGGAGATGGGTGGTATCACCAGACAGTATTTAAATCAGGCGGTGCCGACACTCGGACCCGCAGGAGAATTACTTCTGATGTTTGATGATGCCAATGCATTTGCCTATCTGAATGACAATAAGGCAGGGTGTATTGACCATTTGAAAGAAATGATCACACAGCGGTGCGCAAAGCAGGTGGAAGTACAGCTTCGCTTAAATGAAGGCGGGCGCAGTGCGGCCAATACCGTACCGGATTTGCGTCAATTAATCAATTTTGATATTGAGGAAGAAAACTTCTAATGGTATGATAATACAAGACAACTCTGAATCATCAGAGAAAATGAAATAGCAGGAGGACCCCCACATGGCAAAAAGAGGTGGATTCCCTGGCGGTATGCCGGGAAATATGGCAAATATTATGAAGCAGGCGCAGAAGATGCAAAAGCAGATGGAAGAAGCGCAGAAGAACTTAGAGGAGCAGGAAGTGACAGCCACAGCAGGCGGTGGAGCGGTAGAAGTGACCGTTTCCGGCAAGCATGAGGTGACAAAGGTAAAACTTGCAGAGGAAGTCGTAGATCCGGATGATATTGAGATGCTTGAGGATCTCATCATGGCAGCAACCAACGAGGCAATGCGTAAAATCGATGAAGCTTCCCAGCAGTCCATGTCACAGATTACCGGTGCATTGGGCGGAGGACTTCCGTTCTAAATATGGATTATTACAGTCATGAGATTGCGAAATTGATTGAGGAATTGTCTGCACTTCCCGGAATCGGAGCCAAATCTGCGCAGCGGCTGGCATTTCATATTTTAAATATGCCGCAGGACCACGTGGATGCACTGGCCTCGGCGATTGTTTCGGCAAAGAAAAACGTAAAATACTGTAAGTGCTGTTTTAACCTGACAGATCAGGAAATCTGTCCGATCTGCAGTGATACTTCCAGAGATCACAAGACGATTATGGTAGTGGAGAATACCCGTGATCTGGTTGCATATGAAAAGACCGGAAAATACAATGGAGTCTATCATGTGCTGCACGGTGCTATTTCCCCGATGCTTGGAATCGGACCGAACGATATCCGCTTAAAAGAACTCATGGTTCGTCTGGAGCAGGATGTGGATGAAGTGATTATTGCTACAAATTCCAGCTTAGAAGGCGAGACGACAGCCATGTATATCAGTAAACTGATCAAGCCGACCGGGATTAAAGTGACACGGATTGCCAGTGGAGTACCGGTTGGCGGAGATCTGGAATATATTGACGAAGTGACTCTCCTGCGGGCATTGCAGGGAAGAACGGAATTATAATACACCACCATTTTAAGAGGAGGAAAGAATAAATAATGAATAATTTAGAATTGGAAAAACTTGCGAATGAAATCCGCAAGAGCATTGTAACTGCAGTGCATAGCGCAAAATCCGGCCATCCGGGTGGATCTTTGTCTTCTGCAGATATTTTTACGTATCTGTATTTCGAAGAAATGAACATTGATCCAAAGAATCCGAAGATGGAGGGAAGGGACCGGTTTGTATTATCCAAAGGACATGTGGCACCGGCTTATTATTCCACACTTGCGGAGCGTGGATTTTTCCCAAAAGAAGATCTGGTAACTCTGCGTCACACAGGTTCCTATCTGCAGGGCCATCCGGATATGAAGCATATTCCAGGTGTTGATATGTCCAGTGGATCTTTGGGACAGGGCGTTTCCGCAGCGGTTGGTATGGCTGCAGCCGGAAAATTTGATAACAAGGATTACCGTGTATACACATTAACCGGAGACGGTGAGATTCAGGAGGGACAGATCTGGGAGGCTGCTATGTGGGCAGGACACCGTAAGCTGGACAATCTGGTAGTGATCGTAGACAATAATAATCTGCAGATCGATGGAGAGATTGACAAGGTATGTTCCCCATATCCGATCGACAAGAAATTTGAGGCATTTAATTTCCACACAATTGTGATTGATGGAAATGATTTCGATCAGATCCGTGCGGCGTTTGAGGAAGCAAAAAATACCAAGGGTCAGCCGACGGCAATCATTGCAAAGACGATCAAGGGAAAGGGAGTTTCCTTTATGGAAAATGAAGCAGGATGGCATGGAAAAGCTCCAAATGATGAGCAGTACGAAATCGCTATGAAAGATCTTGAGAAAGCAGGTGAAGCATTATGTCAGAAGTAAAGAAAATTGCAACCAGAGACAGCTATGGAAACGCATTGGTAGAACTTGGAAAAGAGCATGAGAATCTCATCGTGCTCGACGCAGATCTGGCAGGTGCTACCAAAACCTGTATTTTCCAGAAAGAATTTCCGGAGCGCCATTGGGACTGCGGTATCGCAGAGTGCAACATGACAGGTATTGCTGCAGGATTATCTACCTGTGGGAAAGTTCCGTTTATCAGTTCTTTTGCAATGTTTGCAGCCGGACGTAACTATGAGCAGGTTCGCAACTCCATCGGATATCCGCATCTGAATGTAAAGATCGGAGCTACCCATGCAGGAATTTCGGTCGGAGAAGACGGTGCTACCCATCAGTGCCTGGAGGATCTGGCTCTGATGCGTGAGATTCCTGGTATGGTAGTGATCAACCCGTCGGATGATGTGGAAGCACGTGCAGCAGTACATGCAGCATATGATCATGTGGGACCGGTGTATCTTCGGTTTGGACGTCTGGCAGTGCCGGTGATCAATGACAGAGAGGATTACAAGTTTGAGATCGGAAAAGGAATCGTATTAAAAGAAGGTACGGATGTAACCATTTTTGCGACAGGACTGGAAGTGTCAGAGTCCTTAGAAGCTGCAAAGATGCTGGAGAAAGATGGAATTTCTGCAGAAGTAATCAATATCCATACCATCAAGCCGATTGACGAGGAACTGGTTGTTGCATCTGCAACAAAGACGAAGAAAGTCGTAACCGTTGAGGAACATTCCGTAATCGGTGGACTTGGAAGCGCGGTAGCGGAAGTATTGTGTGAAAAGGCACCGACAAAGATGATGCGTATCGGCGTGAATGACCGGTTTGGAGAATCCGGACCGGCGGTTGAGCTGATTCACAAATACGAACTGGACGCAGAAGGAATTTACAAAAAAGTAAAAGCTTTTGCAAAATAATACAGCAAGTACAAAGGAGACTGTCGTATCGAAGGATATGGCAGTCTTTTTTTGCCTGAAGTCTGGAAATATGTCCGGTAGTGTCGTACGATTTTTTTCATGCCTGTCAGGTTTTTCCAAAATTCTACCGGATGGTGGTGATACTATATTCTGGAAAAACGGATAAGGAGGCAGGATATGATAGATATTGCAGAAGGACCGGGACGTGACCTGAAAAATATCAGACAGATCGGGACACCGGCAGAGGGGGATCGGATTTACATAGAAAATGCGGCGTATGCCAGGGTGCATGAAGAAACTTATGAGGAGCGGAGAGTGTTTATCTTTATGGGGCATACAGAGTGCGAGCAGGGTGTATATATGACCTTTGTAGAGGCTGCCATTCCGGTAAGGGATATGGAGTTTTCACAGAATCTGCCGAGATGGGGAACACATGCGTGGTCGGATGTATTCCGTGAGATTAAGAGATCTTATGAGAATTCCATTATTGTCGGATGGGCGTTGGATTGTAAAGGATATCCACCACGCCTGACAGCAGAACTGGAAGCTATCCACAGAGAACAGTTCGGAGGTGCACATCAGGTTCTTTTCCTTATGGACAGTATGGAGGGGGAAGAATACTTTTATCTGCATAAAGGCAACCGGCTGCAACCGAAAAACGGGTTTTATATCTATTATGCAAGGGAACTGCATGAGATACGGATCCCGGATGTGACGATTGAACTGCCGAGACGTGGAACCCGGCAGATGCTTCCGGAGATTCTGACGGAGAGCAAGAAAGAGAACGAAAAAGAAGAATGCAGCAGTTCAAAGAGCGAACGCAAACCAACGTCGTATGCGATGGCTGCTGCAATCGCGTTGCTTTTGGTTCTGGCCGGGGTCGGAATCTGGCAGCAGCGAATTCATATTCCGGGTCTGGAGCAGACCGTGGAGACGATAGGGGAAAAAATCCGCCATGTGTCACAACCGGCAGAAGTCCTGGTGGGAACTGAAAAAAATATAGTGGAAGAACAGACGGAGAGCGCAAAGAGTACGGAAACCATCAGTGAACCCATGCAGCTGATACCGATTGAAGAGGTTCCGGCGGGAGCGGTGAAAAAGGCAGAGGAAGCGGCTCCATCCACACAGCCGGCCGAGGAAAAAGAAAAACCTGTGGCGGTAGAAAAAGCACAAAATTATTATGTGGTACAACAGGGGGATACGTTGAGCGGAATCTGTAAACAGGCATATGGATCAATGAAAAAATTAAAAGAGCTTGAAAAGGCGAATGATCTGGAAGATTCGGATGATATCAGGGTTGGACAGAAATTATTACTTCCGTAACGGGGACTGCAATGCTATAATGATAGAAACGTAAGCGAAAAGGAGAAAAATCGGTGGCTGAAAAAACGGAATTTAAAACCGTAGAGACAAGTCAGGAAGACCTGGAGGAACTGGAAGAAAAAATCAGGAGACACAGGCATAAAATAGCCCGCAGAACGGCACTTGTGATCGTTACTGTTGTAGCAGCAGTGATTTTTGTAGAACTTTGGTCTGCACTTCGCACATATTCAGGATTTGAGGTGCAGGCATCGGCGGAGAGAAAGGACAGTGCGGCAACGGGATATAAGATGTTCCAGGGAAAAATACTGGAATATGATAATGACGGAATCGTGTGTCACGATACAGATGACCGGCTGATCTGGAACCAGTCTTATGAAATGACTACGCCGGAACTTTCCGTGTGTGAACAGTATCTTGCAGTTTATGATCGTGGAGGGACATTCATTTATATCATGTCGGAACGCGGACTGGTAAAGAAAATCGAAACGGCAACACCGATTGAACGTGTATGTGTTGCCCGTCAGGGAACGGTGGCTGTGCTGATGAAGGAGGATGATGTCTCGTATGTACGGCTTTATGACAAAAAGGGACAGGAACTTGCCAGCGGTGAATTTTATCAGGAAAAAGGAAGTTTTCCTGTAGATATTGCGCTGGCTCCGGATGCGCAGAAACTGGCAGTAGATATGCTCGACGTGACAAAGGGTAAAACCTGTTCCACGGTTACTTTCTATAACTTTGGTTCGGTTGGGCAGAATGAAATCGACAACAATGTGGGAACGTACAGTTACAAAAATACGATGATATCGGAACTGGTTTATACCGAATCCGGAAAACTTCTCGCGATCAGCGATGCCGGACTGATCTGGTTTGACGGAGCACAAAAACCTGCGCCGAAAAAACAGATAAAGTTTAAACGGGGGATACAGAGTGTCTTCTATAATAATAAATATGTCGGTGTTTCATACAGCGATACCAAAAAAGAAAACAGCTGGCACATAAAAGTCTATGACATGAATGGTAAAACGGTCATGGAGAATGATACAGAGATTGCATACAACAGAATCGAGCTCCTCGATAATAATGAAATATGTGTCCGGGATGATTATAACTGTGAATTGTTTACCATACACAGCATCCGTAAATTCCGTTATACGTTTGACCGGCAGCTTTATAACGTATTGTCGGGATCGGATGGTCAGAATTATACATTGGTATTAAACGGAGAAATAGAAGAGGTACGATTACAATGAACTGGTTATTGATACTGGTTGTATTACTTGTTGCCGGAAATATTGTCTGGGGATTCTTCCGTGGTTTCCTGCGTGTGGTTTATTCAATGGCTGCCTGGATACTGATTCTGGTTTTTGTTACGTTTGCAACGCCGTATGTTGCAGACTGGATGACAGAACACACAGGCCTGAATACCAGAATTGAAAAGAATTGCAAAGAGAAATTGCAAAATGCCGTGGCAGGGGAAGAAAAAGGTACAGAAGAACAAAACACGCAGGAGCAGAAAGATCTCAGCGGTCTGGGAATGAAACTGCCGGCAAACGTATGGAACCAGATAGGGGATACACATAAACTTGCGGATGGCTGGATGGAACAAAGCGGACTGTATAATACAATTGCGTCAAAAGCATCATCCCTTGCCATGAAAGCGATTGCATTTGTTATTGTTATGCTGATTACGGTGATCGCCTTTCATCTGATTGCCACTGCGATTGATCTGGTGGCAAAACTGCCCGTAATAGGAGAAGTAAATCATATGCTTGGGGGAATTGCCGGATTGATCAAAGGACTGTTGCTGGTATGGCTGGTATTTGCGTTTGCAGCAATGGGGGCAGCGACAGAAGCCGGGAGTGTTGTGATTGATGCGGTATATCAGTCGGAAATTCTGCAATGGCTATATGAAAATAATTTAATACTGACGATTCTGCTTTCGTTTTTATGATTGAATTGTGGTTTGTAAGCACCCGAGGAACAATATCTTGTGGTGCTTATATTTTTGCAAATAAAATGTAAAGTTTTTGTTGACTTTAGGTTGTCTGCGTGATATTATATCTAAGCTGACTCGTGACGAGGACACTGATACAGGCACTGGCAGGAAGCTGAGTGATGGTTGGTGGTCATGATGATGAAAAAAGTTGTTGACAAACAATGACAAACATGATAAGATATCAGAGTTGTCG
>ERZ773195.1049-NODE-1049-length-21884-cov-7.531541_pt1 | contig 21884 bp, 15 predicted proteins | sample MGYA00580530_ERZ773195 | MGnify/ENA primary metagenome ERZ773195 (study PRJEB29015, sample SAMEA2737751) | human gut metagenome | biome: human gut; feature: human-associated habitat; material: faeces | place: China | collected 2012 ...
CAGAGTATCGGGGCAATTTCTATGCCATGATCTATTACAACGACGATACCGCTTCAGCGTTTGTCACGCGGCCGGTCTCTGGCGGCCCGCTTCAGATCCTCGCAAGCTGGGAACCGGAAAATGAGAATGAGGAATGCCGGTGCGGCTTCTACGGCCTTTCGTTCGGAAAGGCTTACCTCACGGTGTCAAAAGAAACCTACGCGATGAAGGACGGGCAAATGGAGACAGTCGACGAGGAGGACAGCAAGTGCAGTCTTGATCTGGAAACAGGCGAGCTCGTGGAGTATATGGCCGACGAGGACGGTTATCTCCCGTATATGCACGGTGTCTGGGGCGATGTCGCTGTTTTTCAGGACTGGTATGCGGACCGGCCGGATGGAACGCCGGTGAAGCGGGATGGGTCGGAAGGTTACAACTTCCGCCTGTATTCCAAAAATCTCAGAACAGGCGAAGAGAAAACGATCGTGGATGTGACGGAGAATTTTGTATGGACGGCGGACCCACATGTCAGTTGGGGGCAGTATACCGTGTATCAGGTCGACCGTAGCGTATACGTCTATGATATGGAGACGCAGACATCGAAAAAACTGTTTACCCATGAACCGGGCTGGGATTTATATAATTACAAAATTATGGACGGTCATGTGATCGCCATCTGCGGAACGGAAGATACCTGCCGCGCATGGGCAATCGATATTATGGATGGGTCTGTCGTTGAGCTGGACACCTACGGCGAAAATGTGGTGGCATTTTCTGCACATTATGAGTGCAACGGCTACTTCGTCGGTCTGCTGCATGCTTCGAATAACGCTGATCAGTATTACATCAGCAAAGAGGACTTTTACCGAAGCAATTATGACGCGGCGTTCCGCTGAGACGGCGGGGGAGATGGATGATGGAACTGACATTTGATGCCCTGAGCAAAAATTACGGAAAAAAACAGGCGCTGATCGGCTTTTCGGCCGAGCTGACGGGCGGCATCTACGGCCTGCTCGGGCCGAACGGAGCGGGCAAGAGTACGCTCATGAATATCCTGACCGGGAACCTGCGCCAGACGGCGGGGGAGATCCGCTTCAACGGCGCGGAGATCCGCTCGCTCGGCGCGGCCTTCCGCGGCCGTGTGGGCTACATGCCCCAGCAGCAGACGCTCTATCCGGGCTTTACGGCGGAGCGCTTCCTGCTGTACATGGCCTCGCTGCGCCGCATGCCGCGCGCACGGGCGCTGGAGCGCATCGACTGGGCGCTCGGCGCGGTCGGCCTGTCCGACGTGCGCGGCAAGACGATCCGCAGCCTCTCCGGCGGCATGAAGCAGCGCCTGCTGCTGGCGCAGGCCATTCTGGACGAGCCGGACATTCTCATCCTCGATGAGCCGACGGCCGGGCTGGATCCGCGGCAGCGCATCGCGGTGCGCAATCTCATCGCGGAGATCGCTCTGCAGAAGATCGTGATCGTTTCGACGCACGTTGTGCCGGACGTGGAGTATGTGGCAAGCGAGCTGCTGCTCCTGTCCGAGGGGCGGCTGCTGCGCAAGGCCTCTCCGGCCGAGCTGACGCATGAGCTGGCCGGGCAGGTCTGGGAGGCGGAGCTTGCCGAGTCCGAGCTGCCCGCCGCGCAGGCCGCCGGGACGGTCTGCGGCATCGCCCGGGTCGATGCGGAGCATATCCGCGTGCGCCTGCTGGCGGAAAAGCAGCCGCCCTTTGCCTGCAGGCCGCTTGCGCCGGAGCTGGAGGATGTGTATCTGCACTACTTCGGCGCGGAGGACGGGCTATGAGCTATGAGCTGCGGAAAATTCTGGGCAACCGCTATGTGATGCTCCTGCTCGCGCTGGCTGTCGCGGTGAATGCGGCGCTGTTCTACCGCCGCTGTACGGAGGACCTCGGCGGCTTCACCCGCGCGGACGTCCGGGCGGAGTATGCCCATCTGGACACGCTGGAGCAGGAGTATGACGCCCTGCTCAACGGAATCTACGGCGAGGACGTCGGTATCACGCAGGTGCCGGACGAGGACCTCCGGCGCTACGCCCTGCTGAGCACGGTTCGCGACGAGGTCGAGACGACGAAAAATTACCCCGAATACCTCCGCGGCCTCTGCGCTGAGACCGAGGCCAAGCTGCGCCTTGGCCTGTTTTCCGCCGATCCCTTTGCCGAGCGCACGCTGGAAAAGGGCCTTGCGGCCTACAGCGCCCTGCTCGGCGTGCGGCTGGAGCCGTCCTTCCCGGACGGCGTGGAGGTGCTGCTGGACTGGCGGCTGACGGACCTGCTGCTTCTGCTGTTTGCGGCGGTCTCGGGGCTGGTCCTGCTGACGGGAGAGCGCAGCGCGGGCCTGATGGTGCTGCTGCGCCCGACGCGGCGCGGCCACGGCGCGCTCTACTGGCGCAAGGCTGCCGCCATGCTGGCAACGGTGCTTGCGGGCGTCGTGCTGCTCTATGGCGCGAATCTGGCCGTTTCTGCCGCCGTCCTCGGGCTGGGCGACCCGGCGCGCCCCATCCAGACGATCCCCAGCATGCAGAGCTGCCCGGTCCCGCTGACGGTGTTTGGCTGGCTCTTGTGCTTCGTGGGCGAAAAGCTCCTGTGGGGCTGGGCCGTGGGGGCGCTGTTCTTCCTGCTGTGCACCACGACAGGCCGCGCGTGGGCCGCGTTCCTGCTTGCGGGCGGCGGCGCGGGGCTTGCCCTGCTGCTCGGCAGCCGCGGCTCACTTTGGCCCCGGCTGCTCAGCCTCAGCCGTGCGGCCGAGGTTGAGGAGAGCTGGCGTGGCTGCTTTTATCTGAATTTCTTCGGCCTGCCGCTCCGGCAGACGACGCTGCTTCCCGCTATGCTCCTGCTGCTGACGGTGGGTGGCTGCCTCGGCGGCGCGGTGGTGTTCTGCCGCACGCAGGCGGTCCAGCCGGTGCGCCAGCGCCGGGGCCTGCCGCTGCCGCGCCTGCGGCACACGGTGCTGCTGGCCTATGAGGCGCGGAAGCTCCTGCTCACGGGCGGGGCGCTGCTGGTGCTTGCGGTGTTCGTGCTGGTGCAGGTCGGGAGCTATCGCGATTTCCGGGCCTATTTCAATGCGGACGAATGGTTCTACCGCGCGTATTCCGAAAAGCTGGCGGGCGAGCCAACGCCGGAAAAGAACGCTTATCTTGCCTCGGAGACGGCCCGCTTTGCGGAGCTGCAGAACGAGCTTGCGGACTATGCACGCATCACGGAGGGCAACGAGGATGCGCTGCAGTTCATGGCGCGCGACGTTCTCTCGGCCCTGCGGGCGCAGGAAGGCTTTGAGCAGGCAAAGCAGCAGTATGAGCAGCTGCAGCCGGGGCAGTCCTATGTCTATGAGACGGGCTATAACGTCCTGCTAGGCTACTTTGGTGTGCAGAAGGACCTGCTGGACCTTGCGAAGCTGTTCTTCTTCCTGACGGTCGCGCTGTCCGCCGTGTTTGCCATGGAGCAGGAGACGGGCGTTGCCGTTCTGCAGACGGCGGCCGGGGCGAACGGGCGCGTGCTGCGGCGCAAGCTGCTGCTCACGGCGGTGCTGGTGCTCTTGATGGTGACGGCGGCCTTCCTGCCGCGCCTGCTTGCTGTCCGCGGGGCCTACGGACTGCCGGAGTGGGGCGCACAGGCAAACAGCCTGCCCCTGCTGAGCGGCGTGCCAGCGGGCTGGCGCATCCGGACCGTTCTGGGGCTGCGCGCGCTCGTGCATGTGCTGCTCGGCGCAGGCGGCGCGGCGGTCATCCTGCTGCTGTCGCGCAAAACACGCAGCACCATCCAGACGATGCTCATCGCGGCGGGCATTCTCGTAGTCCCGACGGTCGCGGCCGCACTACTCTGGTAGAACGAAAAAAACAGACTGCCGGCGGGCCATTGCGGCTCGGTCCGGCAGTCTGCCTTTGTGCAGTTTTTCTGGTGGTTATGCATCGTCCTCTGCGGCGCGCAGCGGGCGGCGGCGGAACAGCAGCGAGATGCACCACAGTCCCGCGAGGCCGACGATCGTGTAGATGATGCGGCTGACGACGGCCGTCTGGCCGCCGAAGATCCAGGCGACCAGATCGAATTTGAAAATGCCGACCAGCCCCCAGTTGATCGAGCCGATGATGCTCAGGATCAGCGCAAGCATGTCCATCTTGATTTCCCTCCTGTTGTCATATGCTGTGGATAGTATGCACACCCGGTGCGCAGATTATACGGAAAATCGCGGGTCTGCCGAAAATGGCCCCAATTTTTTTGTGCACTATTTCGGCCGGGCCGTGCTTGACAGACACCGGAACTTGCAGTACGATATATGCGTTTTGTGCCTGCGCGGTACTACCATATCTTGTGTGCGAGAGGAGACAGTCATGACGCAGAAAATGATCCGCAAGCGGGACGGGCGTCTCGTAGAATTTCATACAGAAAAGATCCGGAACGCGATCTGGCGTTCATTCCTCGGTGTCGGGCAGACCGGCATGGAGGACGTCTCCGACGCGCTAGCCCGCAAGGTGGAGACCATGCTCGAGCTCGAGGGCTGCGAGCCGGAGGTCGAGCATGTGCAGGACCTTGTGGAGCAGGTGCTGATGCAGGAGGGCTACGGCCGCACAGCCAAGGCCTATATTCTTTACCGCGAGGAGCGCAGCCGCGCGCGGCAGGTGAATTCCAGCCTGATGCGCAAGTTTGAGGAGATCACGTTCAAGGATGCCGCCGATTCGGACATCAAGCGCGAAAACGCCAACATCGACGGCGACACCGCCATGGGTACCATGCTGCGCTACGGCTCCGAGGCCGCCAAGCAGTTCTCCGAGTCCTTCCTGATGAAGCCGGAGTACGCCACGGCGCATGAGCGCGGCGATATCCACATCCACGATCTTGATTTTTATGCCCTGACGACAACGTGCTGCCAGATCGACCTGCTCTCGCTGTTCCACGGCGGCTTTTCCACCGGCCTCGGCCACATCCGCGAGCCGCAGAGCATCGCCTCGTATGCGTCGCTTGCCTGCATCGCCATTCAGTCGAACCAGAACGACCAGCACGGCGGCCAGAGCATCGTGAATTTTGACTATGCCATGGCCGAGGGCGTCGCCAAGACGTACCGCGCCTGCTACCGCCAGAACCTCAGCCGTGCGCTGGAGCTGCTGTGCGGCGTGACGCCGACGGATGCCCAGCTCCGGGGCTTTGCGGCCTCACTGGCCGAAAAGGGCCTGACTCCGGCGCTTGCCGGGCAGAAGGCCTATGACGATGCCGAGGCGGCACAGCTCAAGGCGGCCTTCGGCTGCGTGGAGGGCGATATCCGCCGCGCGCAGGAATTTGCCGCCCGCCGCGCTGCGGAGGAGACGGACCGCGCGACGTATCAGGCCATGGAATCGCTTATCCACAACCTGAACACCATGGAGTCCCGCTCCGGCTCGCAGACGCCGTTTTCCTCCATTAACTACGGCATGGATACCTCGCCGGAGGGCCGCCTTGTGATGAAAAACCTGCTGCTCGCTACGGAGGCCGGGCTTGGCAGCGGTGAGACGCCGATCTTCCCCATTCAGATCTTCCGTGTGAAGAGCGGCGTGAATCTCAACGAGGGTGAGCCAAACTACGACCTGTTCCGCCTAGCCTGCCGCTGCAGCGCCAAGCGCCTGTTCCCGAACTTCTCGTTCCAGGATGCCCCGTTCAACCTGAAGTATTACAAGGAGGGCCATCCCGAAACGGAGATCGCCTATATGGGCTGCCGCACGCGTGTGGTGGCGAATGCCTACGATCCCTCCCGCGAGGTCACGGCGCGGCGCGGCAATCTCTCCTTTACGTCCATCAATCTGCCGCGGCTTGCCATTCTGGCGCGCGGCGACCGCGAGGCCTTTTTCCGCAGCCTTGATGAGATGCTCGACCTTGTCGTCGGCCAGCTGCTCGAGCGGCTCGAGATCCAGAGCCGCCGCCGCGTGCGCAACTTCCCCTTCCTGATGGGGCAGGGCGTTTGGCAGGACTCCGAAAAGCTCGGCCCGGACGACGAGGTGCGCGAGGTGCTCAAGCACGGCACGCTCTCCATCGGCTTCATCGGCCTTGCCGAGTGCCTGAAGGCGCTGACCGGCGCGCACCACGGCGAAAGCGCCGAGGCGCAGGCGCTCGGGCTTGAGATCATCGGCCGCATCCGCGACCGTGCCGACCGAGAGTCGGCGGCCCGCGGCCTGAACTTCTCCTGCCTTGCCACCCCGGCGGAGGGCCTCTCCGGCCGCTTCGTCCGGATGGATGCCAAGCGCTTCGGCGTGATCCCCGGCGTGACGGACCGTGAGTATTACACGAACAGCTTCCATGTGCCGGTGTATTATCCGATCTCGGCCTTTAACAAGCTCCGCATCGAGGCACCCTATCATGCGCTGACGAACGGCGGCCATATCTCCTACATTGAAATGGACGGCGACCCTCTGCAGAATCTGCCAGCATTCGAGAAGGTCGTGCGCTTTATGGGCCAGTGCGGCATCGGCTACGGCTCCATCAACCACCCGGTCGACCGCGACCCGGTCTGCGGCTTTAACGGCATCATCGGCGATACCTGCCCGCGCTGCGGCCGCCGCGAGACGCCGGACCAGCCCTTCGAGCGTATCCGCCGCATCACGGGCTATCTTGTGGGCACGCTCGACCGCTTCAACAACGGTAAGCGCGCCGAGGAGCGCGACCGCGTCAAGCACGAGGTGACGGACTGATGCGCATTGCCGGAACGGTCTCCGAGTCCATTGTGGACGGCCCCGGTCTTCGACTGACCGTGTTCACGCAGGGCTGCCCGCATCATTGTCCCGGCTGTCACAATCCACAGACACATGACCCGGCGGGCGGCCGCGAGGAAAGTACGGCGGCGCTGCTGGCGCGGTATGCGGCCGATCCGCTGCTCGACGGCCTGACGCTCTCCGGCGGGGAGCCGATGGAGCAGGCAGCGGAGTGCGCTGCGCTGGCAGAGGCCGTACACGCGCTGGGCGGCAATGTCTGGGTCTACACGGGCTGGCGCTATGAGGCGCTCGTGCAGGAGTCAGACCCGGCGCGCCTGCGGCTGCTGGCGGCTGCCGATGTGCTCGTGGACGGACCGTATGTCGAGGCGGAGCGCTCTCTGGAGCTCCGCTGGCGCGGCAGCCGGAACCAGCGCCTCATCGACCTGAACGCGACCCGCAGAACCGGGAAGCTCACCCTGCTAACGGAATAAAAAAGCTGCTGCAGCACAATCGCTGCAGCAGCTTTTATGTCCGGGACTCAGAAAAGCTCTGATATATTCAGAGATCCCCATTAAAATGCCCAGTTGCCGTCGCGGAAGATGGGCACGGTACGGCCGTCGCGCGTGTGCGCGTCGATGGACAGGTCGGCGGAGCCGATCATGAAGTCCTCATGCACCATGGAATCGTTGATGCCCTTGGCACGGCACTCGTCGAGCGTGTAGTTCTCAAAATTCTTGATCGTGTCGGCAAAGCCCATGCCGAGCGCCAGATGGCAGGCGGCGTTCTCGTCGAACAGCGTGTTGTAGAACAGCAGGCCGGAATTCTGGATCGGGGAGTTATAGGGAACGAGCGCGCACTCGCCGAGGTAGGAAGCGCCCTCATCCATGGAGATGAGCTTCTGCAGAAGGGCCTCGTTCTTTTCGGCATGGACCTCGACGGCCTTGCCGCCCTCAAAGCGGATGGAGAAGTTCTCGATAAGCTGGCCCTGATAGGACAGCGGCTTCGTGGAATAGACGATGCCCTCTGCCACGCCGCGCTTCGGGGAGATGAAGACCTCCTCCGTCGGGATGTTCGGGTTGAAGAAGTGGCCGAGCAGAGAGTTCTCGCCGCCGCCCTTGAATTCGGCGTCTTCGATCATGCCGACCTTGAAATTCGTGCCGTTCGAGCTGTGATACTCCAGCTCCGTGATGCCGAGGTCGTTCAGATAGGCACAGCGGCGGGCAAGGTCCTCGTTATGGGCCTTCCATGCGGCAACGGGATCGTCATCCACGCGGGAGGCGGCCAGAATGGCTTCCCACAGCTTCTCGACGGCCTGTGCCTTCGACAGGTTCGGGAAGAGCTTCTTGGCCCACGCAACACCGGGGACGGCTGCGATACACCACTGATACTTGTTCTCGATCTGGTCGCGGTACGGGCGGATGACCTTGTACTTGGCCTGACCGGCCTTGGCCATCTTTTCCTGATTGACGCCGCGCAGACCGTCCGGGTCCTCGGAGATCAGGTAGATGCGGCAGGGGATCTCGTCAACATAGTGCTGCCAGCGGGCCTCCTCCCAGTTTTCCAGCGTAGAGAGGTTCTTCTGGCTGCGCCAGCGGACATGGAGCTTCGTCAGCGGCTGATAGTCCCAGTCCACCACAACGCGCTTTGCACCGGCGCGGTAGCATTCCTCAACGACCATCTTTACGAATTCGGGCTGATCGAGCTCGGCGGCGATGAAAACCTCCTGACCCTTCTGGACATTGACGCCGACCGTGGCGATCAGCGTGGCATATTTGCGCAGTACGGACTTTTTCATATTGTCCTCCTTGTCAATAATGAATGGAATCTATCGCTATTCTAGCAGAAACCCCACCGGAATGCAACCGAAAATGCATGCGGAAGTTTCTCATTGCAAATTCCCGCCGGAGCGGGTAAAATAGAAGAGAAAATCATACCACGGAGGAACCTATGACAAACGAAGCTTTTCAGGCGCTGCTTGCGCGCGGCCCCGTGCTGCTCGACGGCGCGACCGGCTCGAACCTGATGCGCGCGGGCATGCCGCGCGGCATCTGCACGGAGGTCTGGGTCACAGAGCATCCGGAGCCTCTGCTGGCTCTGCAGCGGGACTATATCGCGGCCGGGTCGCAGATCATCTATGCGCCGACGTTCTGCGCCAACCGGCGCGGGCTTGCACGCTGCGGCCGAGAGAACGATGTTGCGCTTCTGAACCGGCAGCTCGTTGCACTGTCACTTGAAGCGGCGGATGGACACGCGCTCGTGGCAGGCGACCTCACGACGACCGGCGTGCCGCTCGAGCCTGCCGGGACGATGACATATCACGAGCTGTTTGAAATTTATACGGAGCAAATTGCGGCATTGGCCGAGGCCGGGGCCGACCTGCTCGTTGTGGAGACCATGCTCGGCATCGACGAGATGACCGTCGCCCTCGAGGCGGCGCAGAGCGTCTGCGCCCTGCCGGTCCTGTGCAGCATGACGGTGCAGGCCGACGGCAGCGGCTATTTCGGCGGGACCTGCGTCGAGGCCGTGGAGACGCTGCAGGAGCTCGGCGCGGCCGCCGTCGGCATCAACTGCTCCACCGGCCCGGACCAGCTCGAGAGCCTTGTGCGCAACATGAGGCAGGCTGCAAAGGTGCCGCTCCTTGTCAAGCCGAATGCGGGTATGCCGGAGATCTCGCCGGAGGGCGAGGCCATCTATTCCATGGGCCCGGCGGCATTCGCGCAGCATATGCGCACGCTGATCGATGCCGGAGCTGCACTCGTCGGCGGCTGCTGCGGCACGGATCCGCGCTATATTTCCGCCCTGCGGGACGTTTTGCCCAGATAATGCTCCGCCTGCTGCGCCGCCGCTGCGCCGTCCGAGACGGCCGTAACGATCTGGCGCAGCTGCTTTTCCCGCACGTCGCCTGCGGCAAAAACGCCCGGCAGGCCGGTCCGTGTCGTCTCGTCCGCGCAGTAATAGCCGTCCGGCGTCCGGCGGAGCTGCTCGCCGCCGAGGGCGGAGACAGGCGTGCGGCCGATGCAGACAAACAGGCCGCTGATCTCCAGCTCCCGGCCGTTCTGCAGGCGGATGCCGGTCAGGCGCTCACGGCCCAGCAGCTCCGTTACGATGCTGTTCCGGCAGAATGTCACATTGTCCTGCTTTTCCAGCGCCGCCAGCTCTGCGGCAGATGCCCGGAACGTGCTGCGGCGGTGCACGAGCGACACATGGCGGCACAGTCTCGACAGCAGCAGGGCTTCGCTGACGGCGGAATTGCCGCCGCCGACCACGGCGACGTCCTTCCCGCGGAAAAACGCCCCGTCGCAGGCGGCGCAGTAGCTCACGCCGGGCAGCTCGTCCTCCTGCGGCAGCCCGAGCCTCCGCGGGCCCGCTCCCGTGGCGAGCACAACGGTCCGGGCAAGGACCGGCCCGCCGTCCGTCTGCAGCTCCTTTACGCGGCCGGTGAGCTGCGCGCTGCGGACGTCGGCCAGCAGAAAAATGGCCCCCGCGCGCTCCGCACCCGCTTTCATGCCGTCTGCCAGCGCGGCTCCGTCTGCGCCGTCCGGAAAGCCGGGGTAATTCTCAATGTGCTGCGTCTGCGCCATCTGCCCGCCGGGGCCGAGCCGCTCGAGAACGAGCACGTCCAGCCCGGCGCGGGCGGCATAGAGAGCCGCCGTGCAGCCCGCCGGTCCGGCCCCGACCACGGCCATGTCATAGCATCTCATGCTTCGCCGCTCCGCAGAAATTCTTCCAGCTCCGTCAGCGTTTTTGCGCCGGTCGTGCGCCGGAGCAGCCTGCCGGAGCGGAACAGCAGCAGCGTCGGGACGGTCAGCACGTCAAACCGCGCTGCAAGCTCGGGCTGGGCGTCCACATCTACCTTTCCGATGCGCAGTTCCGGCCGGGTCTCGGCCAGCGTCTCCAGCACCGGCGCAAGCGCACGGCACGGGCCACACCACGCGGCAAAGAGGTCTACGAGCACCGGCCCCTCGGCCTGCAGGACCTCCTGCCCGAAATTTTCTTCCGTCAAAGGTAAAATCGGCATAAAAATCACTCCCTTCGGCGCTTAGTCTGCGCAGAAGGGAGCAATTCTATGTTCATAACGGAAGCGGAGCGTCGTTTTCGTAAGTCAGATAGCGGAAGCAATGGCCGCCGTCCTCCTGCAGGGGGCCGGTGTCCGTGCAGCGCCAGCCCGGAAGCCGGTCCAGAGCGGGGAAAAACCGGTCGGCGGGCAGGTCGGCGCAGGTCTGCGTGAGCAGCACGCGGCTGCACCACGGCAGCAGCGCGCGGTAGACGCTCGCACCGCCGATGAGGCACAGCGAATCGGCCGGACGGGTACGCATGGCTTCCTGCAGGGCCGCAAGCGACGGGAAGACCGCCGCACCCGGAACGGAAAAGCCGGGTGTTGCCGAGAGGATCCAGTTTTCGCGGTTCGGCAGCGGGCGTGTGTGCGGGAAGGTGAGCAGAGTCTTGCGGCCATAGATCACGGTTTTCCCCGTTGTGAGCGCGCGGAAGCGGCGCAGATCGGCGGAGATGGAGACAAGCAGGCCGCCGTCCTTTCCGATGCCCCAGTTTTGCGTGACGTTGACGATGCAGTCCATGGCTCCTCCTAGATGGCAACGGGAATTTTGGCTGAAAACGGATGATAACGGTAATTCTCCACCTGCACGCTGTCCGGCGTGAAGGCATAGAAGTCCGTGACCGCAGGATCGAGCCGGAATTCCGGCGCGGGATACGGCTCCAGCTCCAGCATCTGTTCGACAAGCGGAATGTGGCGGTCGTAGATATGGCAATCGGCGATCACATGCACGAGCTCGCCTGCGACAAGACCGCTGACCTGCGCCAGCATGTGCACGAGCACGGCATACTGCACGACATTCCAGTTGTTTGCCGTGAGCATGTCCTGCGAGCGCTGATTCAGAATGGCGTTGAGCCGGTTGCCGCTGACATGGAACGTCATGGAATAGGCGCAGGGATACAGAGCCATCTCGTGCAGATCGGCGAAATTGTAGAGGCTTGTCAGAATGCGGCGGCTGGCCGGGTTGTGCTTCAGGTCGTACAGCACGCGGTCGACCTGATCGAACTCTCCCTCCGGGAAACGGTATTTGATGCCGAGCTGATAGCCGTAGGCCTTGCCGATGGAGCCGCTCTCATCGGCCCAGCTGTCCCAGATATGGCTGCCGAGGTCGTGGACGTTGTTCGACTTCTTCTGCCAGATCCACAGAAGCTCCTCCACGCATGAGCGCCAATAGGTGCGGCGCAGCGTCATGAGCGGGAATTCCTCCTGCAGATCATAGCGGTTCACCACACCGAAGCACTTGACCGTATGGGCCGGGGAACCGTCCGCCCAGCGCGGGCGAACGGACTGATCGGTGTCCCAGACGCCCTCGCGCAGGATGCGTGCACACGTCTCGCGGTAGAGCAAATCGGCGCGGCTCATTTTGCGGTGGATTCGAAGGTATAGGCGATGGAGCGATGGAACGTCTCACCGGCCTTCAGCACGGAGGAGCCGAATTCCGGATGGTTCGGCGTGTCGGGGCAGGCCTCCGGCTCAATGGCAAAGCCCTGATTCGGATGGAGCTTGCCCGAGAGGAATTCACCGGTGTAGAGCTGCAGGGCAGGGTAGTCCGTGTGCAGCGACAGGCGGACGCCGCCGTCCTCTGCCACAAGGGCGTCCGGGCCGTCGAGCACGAAGCCATGGTCAAAGTTCTGCGCAATGGTGTGCGGCGTGCGGAAGTCGAACGGGCCCTCGGCCGGGCGCAGCTCGCCGGTGGGAATGAGCTCGCCGTCCACGGGAATCCAACGGCCGGCATTGATCTGCAGCGTCGTTCCGAGGATGCTCTCCGTGCCGCCGAGGTTGAAATACATGTGCGTCGTTGGCGCGAGGATGGTGCCCTTCGTGCTGACACCCTCAAAATCGAGGAACAGCCGGCTGCCCTCCACGCGATAGGTGACGTGCATCGTCAGTTCACCGGGGTAGCCCGCGTCGCCGTCCGGCGTGTGCAGCGTGAAGCGCACTGCCTGCTCCCCAAGGCATTCAGCGGCCCAGATGCGCTTGTGGAAGCCGACGCTGCCACCGTGCAGGTGATTGCGGCCCTCGTTCTGCTCGACCTGCACCGTCTTGCCGTTCAGCGGGAAGCGGCCGCCCGCAATGCGGTTGGCATAGCGTCCGACGATCGCGCCGAGATAGCTGGTGTCCTGCAGATAGTCGTCCGGGGTCTTCAGGCTGACCACGACATTGCGGCCCCGATAGACAAGCCTTGTGACGGTCGCACCGAGGCTCATCACGGAGACGGAAAGTGTATCGGAAGAGATGGTATACATGCTGTAGCCATAGAAATCAGATAACTGGATCATAATGCTGCACTCCTTCCCGCCGGGGGCGGATCATAATATACAATTCAAATTATAGCGTATTTTCGGCGCTCCGTCAACGGCGGTTATAGGGTCGGAACGTTTTTCATCCGGCTTTACAATGCTGCGGAAATATGCTATACTGAATAGGTTAATAATAAAAAGCTTTTGTGGCTCCGGCAGGGCATATGTACAGCCGGAGATGGATAAGGGAATGCAGTGAGAGCCTGCAACGCCGACCGGCGCTGTATGTGCAAGACGCGAGCTCCATGGGCGAAAGCCGGTCATTGGGGCGACCTGAGAAGGCTGAGCGCCGCGTTGCGGGGGAGACCCGGGAGCACGAGTCAGAAGACCTACAGAAGCATGCGGCGCAGGTGCGCCATGACGCAGGAAAACGGCTGCGGCAGGGGAAACGAGGCCCTCTGCCGCAGTGTTTTTATTATTTTCGTATTAAGAAAGGAAGATTGGATCATGAAACGAATGATCGCGGCGATCCTTGTGCTGTGCATGGTGCTGTGCAGCATCCCGGTCGCAGCAGCGGCAAGTTTCGATGAGTTTTTTGCGGACGTTCCGGCGACCGTGGAAAACGACGCCTCCTATCCCTTTGCGGAGAGCGACGACGAGACTTGCCTGATATCCGGCAACAAGGGCGTGGGGAGGACGACTTCCGCCCTCAAGCTGACCTTCCGGAGCGGCGGTACGTTCCGCTTCTCCTATAAGGTCTCCAGCGAGTCCAACTATGACTACATGGCGGTCACGAAGAACGGAACGAACCTGACGCAGTCCAGCAAGGCTTCGTATTCCGGTGCGATGACGTCCTTCCAGACCTACACGATGGAGGTCGCGGCGAATGACGTCGTGACCATCGGGTATTCCAAGGACTACGGCGGCGATCAGAACGATGACACGCTCTATCTGAAGGACTTCAGCTGCAAAACGTACTATGGCGTCACGTTCACGGGCGCGCCTGCAGGCACGGCCTTTACGCTGACGGACAGCGCGGATGCTTCCTATGCCGTGACGGACGGCAAGGCCAGCGTTCCGGCGGGCGAGTACCGCTATACGGCCGAGGCCTTCGGCTATGCGCAGGCCACCGGCAGCTTTACCGTGACGGATGCGGCCGTTGAGGTCCCTGTGACCATGACGGAGCTTGCACGCCATAAGGCGGCGTTCTCGATCACGGGCCTTGCCGCAGGCACGACGGCGGCCGTTACCGTGAAGCACGGCGACAATGTTATGCAGGCCGAGGAGGACGGCTCCTACCTGCTCTTCCCGGCGGACTATTCCTATCAGGTGAAGGCTGCGGGCTATAAGACGGCACGCGGCACGTTCACGCTCGGCGAGGCCGACACGACGGTCAAGGTCACCATGGTCCCCGGCATCGAGTGGGATGGAACGGTGGCAGACGGCTTTGCGGGCGGCACCGGTACGCAGGCGGATCCCTATCAGATTTCTAACGGCGAAGAGCTGGCCTATCTGTCCGCGCAGGTCGCCTCCGGCAATGCCTTTGCCGGAAAGCATGTGACACTCGCAGCCAATCTGGACATGGGCAATGTGGCCTTCACGCCGATCGGCAGCGATGCCCGCCGCTTTGCGGGCAGCTTTGACGGTGCGTATCACACGATCGATAATCTGCTCGTCTCGCAGACGACGGACTATGCCGGTCTGTTCGGCTGCCTGGATACCGGCGCGACCGTACGCCGCCTGACGGTCCGCGGCAGCATCTCCGGCCGCGGCTATGTCGGCGGTATCGCCGGTCAGGCGGACAGCGCCACGATCGAGGCCTGCGCGAACTATGCCACGGTCACCGGTACGAGCCGGAATGTCGGCGGTATCGTCGGCCGTCTGAACGGCAAGTCCGCTGCGCGCTCGACCGTCCTGCGCTGCGCGAACTTCGGCACGATCAGCAATGGTACGAACAATTTCTCGGCCGGTATCGTTGGCACTGCCTACTATACTACGCTGAGTGAGTGCTATAACGTCGGCTCCGCCACCGGCAACCGCGTCGGCGGCATTCTCGGCCAGACGGATTCGAACACGACCGTGACGTCCTGCTACAATGCCGGTGCGATCACACTGGCCGCAGCGGGCAACCATAATTATGCGGGCTCGCTCATCGGCTACAACGACGACGGCTCCGTTTCGAACTGCTATTACCTCACGGGCATGCAGGCCATCGGCAGAGGCTCCGGCGACACAACTGCCCTCACGGAAGAGCAGCTGAAGTCGCTCGACACCGTGCTGAAGCTCGGCGGCGCATTCGTGAACGACGCGAAGAATCAGAACAGCGGCTATCCCGTCCTTGCCTGGCAGGATGCGGATGCCAAGCTCATCGTGGCCTTCTCCGTCAACATGACCGGCGCTTCCGTCCATGTCTACGATGCGCAGAACATGGAGCAGACCCCGGAGGAGGACGGCACCTATCGCCTTGTCTCCGGAAGCTATACCTATCTTGTCACGCGCGATGAGTGCGACGATGTGACCGGAAGCTTTACGATCGACGGCGCAGGCCGCACCATCACGGTCACCCTCTCGGTCCGCACCTATCCCGTCAGCGTGACGCTGACCCCGGCCGAGGCAAAGCTCGTTCTTCGCGATGCCGATGGCAAGCAGTGGAGCGCCGTGAACGGCGCATGGCGCCTGCCGAAGGGCAGCTACACCTATGAGGCGAGCCTGTTCGGCTACGAGACCGCGGCGGGCAGCCTGACGGTCACGGGCGAAAACGACAGCCTGCATGTCACGCTGCAGCAGGCGGCGCGCCATAGTGTGCGCATTGCCACCGTGAAGGCGGACGACGGCAGCACGCTGAGCGGCGCGGACATCACCGTGACGCATGCCGAGGGCGGCGAGCAGACGGCGGTGAACGGCGTCTACAGCCTGCCGGACGGCACCTATTCCTATGCCGTCATGCTGGACGGCTATCTGAATGTGGCCGGTTCCTTCACGGTCGCGGGCAAGGATCTGACTGTTACGGTCAGACTCGAGGAGGGCAGCAATGTCTGGACGGGCAAGGCCTCCGATACCGCGCCGGAGACGAAGACCGAAAACGGCGTGACGTGGTACCTCATCAAGACGCCGGAGGAGCTGGCGTGGTTCGCCGCGAAGGTCAACGGCGGTGAGACGACGATCAACGCCCGCATCATGGTGAACCTCGTGCTCAACAGCACGGAGGCTCCGAAGGCCAACCGCTGGGGCGGTATCGGCAAATACAGCGCGCAGTTTGGCGGCATTTTGGACGGCAACGGCAAGACGATCAGCGGCTACTACAGCTGCGATAACAATGCGACCTATGAATCCGCAAGCGCTTTGTCCGGCTATCTCGGCGCGGACGGTGTGATCAAGAATGTCACGCTTGTCGGTATGATCGAGGGCAACGGCGCGATCGGCGCCTTCGCCAACCAGAGCTACGGCCGTATCGAGGGCTGCGTCAGCCGTGTGAACGTGACGAATGCGGCCTCCTACGGCGGCGTGACGGGCGGCATCGCCGCGCGCGTCTATGCCAGCGGTGCGATCGTGAACTGCGGCAACGAGGGCAGCGTGACCTGCACGCTGAGCAGCGCCTATTCCGACGCGAAGGTCGGCGGCATCGTCGGCGCAAGCTACGCGCCCATCACGGGCTGCTATAACACCGGCGCGATCAACGGCGGCAGCAACAACCGCGGTTATGTCGGCGGCATCGTCGGCTACACCGAAAACGGCAGCGTGCAGATCCTGAACTGCTACAACACCGGCTCCGTCACCGGCGCGACCTGCGTCGGCGGCATCGCGGGCAAGCACACCGGCGGCACGGATCCCACGGTCACGAACTGCTATAACACCGGCAGCGTCAAGGGCGCTTCCTGCGGCGCGCTCGTCGGCGAATATGCGGCCGAAATTCGGAACAGCTATTATCTCGAAGGCTCCGCCTCTGCTGCGACCGGCAACACGAAGGACGGCGTCAATGTCGAAGCGACGGCCAAGACTGCCGCGGAGATGAAGGAGACTGCCTTCGTTCTCGCGCTCGGCAATGAAGCCTTCCACCAGGACGACGGCCGCAACGGCGGCTATCCGCTGCTGGCATGGCAGGGCGGCACGCATGTGGTCAACACGGCGGCGGCCGAGGCCATTGCGCGCGCGGCGGAAAAGCTCACGGTCGAGCCGACGCTCGTCACCGAGAACTGCACACTGGCGCTTGCTTCGACGGTCGAGGGCTTTGACGGCACGATCACCTGGGCCAGCTCGAACGGCGCGGTCATCACGCCGGAGGGCGTCGTGACGCTCCCGTCCACGGGCACGGTCTATGTGAAGCTGACGGCAACGCTGGCCTATGGCGGCGAGACCGGCACGAAGACCTTCCTCATCACGGTGAAGTCCCTGAAGGCGCAGAACGACGAGCTCGTCACGGCGGCCAAGTCCCTGCTGGACAGCAAGTCCACGCTGAACCCGGTCCCCGGTACGGATACGAACCTCTGCACCTATGTGGAAAACTATCTGAGCAGAAATAACCTTGACGGCATCACCGTCACCGTGAAGGACCCCGGCGCGCTCGATTATCCGATGGATGTGGCGCAGACGACCGGCATCGCGGCCGACGGCAAGATCACCTATTTCAACGCGGACCCCGCAACGCTGGGCCTTGCGGCGCACTTTGCCCGCGTCTCCGGCGTGGAGCTGACGCTTACGCGCGGCGAGAGCAGCGCGGATATCACGGCGATGGTCATCCTGAACTGGGATCTGGACACCGTCCGGGATTACCTCGAAAAGGCGGCGGCCTCCGTTACGTTCGATACCATCCGCAATCAGAATACAAGCGAAGCGGAGATTATCTCCGACCTGCAGCTCCCGCAGCGTACCGGCGCTTATCCGTTCGTCACGTTCGCCTGGACATCCGATTCCAAGCTGATCTCCATCGAGGGCAGCACGGCGGGCGAAGTCCTGACGGGCCGCGTCACACGCCCGAGCGTTGACACGAAGGTCCATCTCTATCCGACCCTGACGTTCCAGCTCAACGAGGGCACTATGCAGACGGAGGGCTTCCGCCTGACGCTCCCGGCCGAGGATCTCGAGCCGCTGCGTCAGCAGATGCAGAAGGAGCTTGACGAGAACTATCTCGTCACGAAGCTGACCTATGTTGTGACCGGCGAGGTCATCGACCCAGAGGCCGTGAACGGCGACATCCAGCTCCTCACGGCACGCGCCACCGGCATCGAGAACTATGACGATTATAAGTTCATCGTCACTTCGGACGATCCGGATGTGGCCGAGATCAACGCCTACCGCGCCAATATCTACCGCCCGATGCCCGGCGAGGCCGCGGCGGAGGTGACGCTGACCGTTACCATGCAGCACAAGACGAAGGACGTCTCCGTACAGAAGCAGATCACCCTCAAGGTCCTGCCGCTGACAAAGGCGGAGCTTGACGATGCGCTGAACCTCATGGAGCAGGCCAAGGCCCACTACTGGGACGGCCTGAACGACGGAGCGAACGAGTCGCAGTACGCCGTGACGAAGAGCCTCCACGCCTTCCGCGAGGCCGTTGCGGGCGAGAACGGCGGCCTGACGTGGCTGTATGACTACCGCGACGCGCATGGTGCTGGCATCGTGGCCGGAGATCAGGCGGATTATTCCTCCGTCGGCGGTCAGGAGCAGTACAACAAGTTCAAGTCCAGCAATCCGGCCGTCATTGCCCATGAGAATCTGGTGCTGACGCAGCCGAAGTACAACACGTCTGTCACCGTTGAGAGCGTGCTGGAGCATGCCGTCTTTGCCAAGTATGCCAAGAAGATTACGTCCGGCGCATGGTATGACGACTACTTCTCCAAGCTGACCGGTCAGAAGGTCTCCGCCACCATGACGGTCCTCGGCACGGACGGTCCGAACCCGGACGGCGACCAGCCTCCCGTTAAGACGACGGTCACGGTCGTGCTGACCGGCGTGAACGGTGTCGGCGCGGTGGACCGCACGTTCGACACAACGTCGGATAAGACCGTGGCAGAGGCTCTGCAGGAGGGCCTTGGCGAGGACTACACGCTCACGGTCAGCGGCTATGGCTACATCGGCAGTCTGACCGGCCCGGACGATTTCAACGCCGCCAATGCGGGCGTTGAGTTCTGGGGTCAGTATTACTACATCGACGGCGCGTATGACACTTCCTCTCCGCTGACGGTCCCCGTCACGGACGGCGCAGTCTACGGCATCTTTGCCAACGAGAAGAACACGACCGGCGAGAACTACGGCTACAAGTACAACGTCTGGATCCACGAGCGCAGCGTTACCGCCGAGGCCGAGACGGCCTTTGACGTCACGGTCTGCCAGATGCAGGGCAATACCGCCGTGCCGCAGGCAGGCGTGAAGGTCTATGCGGACGGCAATGTGATGGGCGTCAGCGATGAGAACGGCAAGGTTATCTGCCGCTTTGAGCATGCGGGCGACTATGTGCTCACGACCGGCGACGAGCTGCACACCTACAGCCAGTGCCGCGTCCATGTGACGGAGAAGCCCTTCAAGGCGACGGTCACGGTCCGCCTAACGGGCGTGAACGGCATCGGCGCGATCGACCGCACGCTGGAGGTCTCTTCCTCCAGCACGGTCGCAGAGGCGCTGCAGCAGGGCTTCGGCGAGGACTATGTCCTCACGGTCAGCGAATATGGCTACATCGGCAGCCTGACCGGCCCGGAAGACTTCAACGCGGCCAATGCGGCAGTGGCATACTGGGGCCAGTATTACTTCGTGAACGGCGCGTATGATACGTCCTCCCCGCTGACGGTCCCCGTCACGGCCGGCGGCATCTACGGCGTGTTTGCCAACGAGTCGACGGCCGACTCCGACAGCTACTACGGCTATAAGTACAACGTCTGGTTCCACGAGACCGCGCTCACCGCAGAGGAGAGCGAGACGTTCACGGCAACGGTGTACCAGATGGGAACCGGTGTTGCTCCGGCAGAGGGCGTGCAGATCTTCTGCGGCGGCGAGCTGCTCGGCAGGACGGCCGCGGACGGCACGTTTGCCTGGCACTTTGACACCGCAGGCGTCTACGTCCTCACGACGGGCGACAGCAACCACACCTACAGCCAGTGTGTCGTCACGGTGACGGGCAAGGCCCCGGTGTGTGACGGCGGTGCGAACTGCCCGAGCCGCGCCTTCCCGGATCTTGATCCCGCGCAGTGGTATCACCTCAGCACGGACTATGCCATCACGAACCATCTGTTCATCGGCTTTGAGGACGGCACGTTCCGCCCGAACGGTCAGATGAGCCGCGCGATGTTCGCCATGGTGCTCTGGCGCGTGGCAGGCAGCCCGGCAAGCTCCGCGGCGCTCCCGTTTGCGGATGTCGCTGCCGATGCCTGGTATGCCGATGCAGTCCGCTGGGCCTATGCGGCCGGCGTGATCAACGGCGTGTCCACCACGGCGTTCGACCCCGAGTCCCCGGTGACCCGCGAGCAGATGGTCACGATGATCGTCCGCTATGCGGAAAAGATCGGCGCTGTCACCGGCGCACGCGATGATCTGTCGCAGTTCTCCGATGGGATGCAGGTCAGCTCCTATGCGCTCGCAGCGGTGCGCTGGGCAGTTGCCGTCGGCCTGCTGCGCGGTATGGGCAACGGCCGCCTCGAGCCGCAGGGCACGGCAACCCGCGCAGAGGTCGCAACGCTGCTGATGCGCTTCGCTTCCCTCGGCAAGTAAGGAAAGCGCTGAATCAATCGGCAGAAGCTTCGCGGCTCAGCCGCAGACGATTGGTTCGGAGATTCCCTGAGACTATGGCGCTCCCGCGCCGCTCTGCGGCGGTGCGGGAATGCCGGGAAAATGGCGGATGCCGCATCGAGATTGATGTTGGCATCCGCCTCTTTTTGTGATATTATATTGAGGCAGCACCACGCGATTGCATCTTCGGCCTTCGCCGAATGCTCTTACGGAATCGTGCGGTGCGGCTTTGAAAGTGGGTGAATACATGCAGACGCTACGCGGGAAGTTATTTCTCTCCGGGATGGATGAAAATGCGGCTTCGCTGGCCCGGAAATGGGGCCTTGGGCTGGAGCTGACGGATTTCTGCGAGGCGCGGAAATTGGAAGAACCTGCGGCCATGGAGGCTGCGCGAGCGCGCTGCAGCGGGATCGGCTCTCTCTGGCTGCATGCGCCGTTTGCGGAGCTGTCGCCCTGCGCCATCGACCCGCGCGTGCGCGAGGTCGTCATGCTGCGCTTCCGGCAGACCGCGCAGGCGGCGCTGGCGCTCGGCATCCGGCGCATCGTGGTGCACAGCGGCTATATCCCGCTCGTCTATTTCCCGGAGTGGTTCACGGCCCGGTCCGTCGAATTCTGGCGGGAATTTCTGCGGGGCGCCCCGGACGGTCTCTGCCTTGCGCTGGAAAACGTGATGGAGCCGGGGCCGGATATGCTCGTGCAGATCGCTGCCGCAGTCAACGACCCGCGCTTCGGCCTGTGCCTCGATGTCGGCCATGCCAATACCCGCGTGAGCGAAACGCCGCCTCTGGACTGGATCGCGCCGATGGCCCCGTGGCTGCGCCATGTGCACCTGCACAACAACGACGGCGACTGGGACCTGCACGACGCGCTCGGGCAGGGCATGATCCCGATGCCGGATATCCTTGCCGCGCTGGCGGAGCTGAGCCCGGCGGCGGATTATACGATCGAAAATCAGAACTGTGAGCCCTCGCTGCGCTGGCTTTGCGCGCGGGGCTATCTGGAGGAACCATGACAGAGCAGGAATTTCAGACCTTTCTGCGCTCCATCCGCCCGGCGGACCGCGCCGCGATGGACGCTGCCGCCCGCCGTCAGGCGGAGCTGGCCAAGCCGCCGGGCAGTCTCGGCAGGCTCGAGGACTACTCCGTCCGCATGGCGGGCATCACCGGCGAGGTAAAGCCGACGCTTGAAAAATGACGCGTGCTCGTGCTCGCGGCGGACAACGGCGTCGTGGCGGGGGGGG
>ERZ773195.1081-NODE-1081-length-21522-cov-13.591792_pt1 | contig 21522 bp, 15 predicted proteins | sample MGYA00580530_ERZ773195 | MGnify/ENA primary metagenome ERZ773195 (study PRJEB29015, sample SAMEA2737751) | human gut metagenome | biome: human gut; feature: human-associated habitat; material: faeces | place: China | collected 2012 ...
AGTTCTGTTATTTTCTGATAAACGATTAAAGCTATATTAAATATCATTTATCAGATGTTATTCAATTATTACTTTGTTGTCTTAAGATTCATTGGTGTACTTCTTACTACATTACCTTTAGAATCCTTAACATCTACATAGAATACTCTGTTTCCTGCACTTGAAGCCTTCCATGTAATTGCATTAGTTGCACTGAAGTTAGTTATAAGTCCCCACTTGTTTGTATTCTTATTATATACAATAAACTTATATGTATATCCACCATTACCGCCTGTGGCTGTAGCTGCAAGCATTACATTAGAACCAGCCTTATTGGCATTAGTGCTTATTGTTGAAGTAACCTTAATATCTGCTCCTGCCTTAACTGTACTTACTGCACTTCTTGTTACATTGCCCTTAGCATCCTTGATATCTACATAGAACTTTCTCGTTCCATTGCTTGATGCCCTCCATGAGCATGTACTCTTAGAACTGTAATCCTGTACCTTGCCCCACTGCTTTGTCGCCTCGTTATATACGATGAACTTATACTGGTAATTGCCATATCCACCAACGATGCACTGGGAGCCAGTTTTAAAAATATCGGGATGCTGATGAATACGAAACATATTTATTTTGTGCCGTTTGCGCAGGATAATTATGAAAAAAAGCCAAATTCGATGGTGGCAAAAATGGAACTTTTGCCGGAGACGATTTCGGCAGCTCTCGAAGGGAGACAGCTGCAGCCGGTGGTACGGGGATAAAAAAGCCCCCAGACAGATCTGTCTGGGGAGGCTTTTACATAATCCGGTAATGGTATTATGCATTTTTTTGTGCATCATAGGCTTCGCGCAATGCCTTGGCAAGCTGATCACCGCAGGAGGTGTTTTTCATGCCGCAGTGAATACCGGAGATACGGCGTTCCACTTCTTCGACGGTCATCCCTTCGACCAGACGCGGGATGGCCTGCAGATTTCCCTGACAGCCGCCGGTGAATTTAACATTTTTAACAATATTTCCGTCCAGCTCCACTTCGATCTGTGTGGAACAGGTGCCTTTTGTTTTGTAAATATAAGACATGGGTTGTTACCTTCCTTTCTGTTTCTTCCTTGTGTTTGGAATACAATAATCGTCCTCTTATCATAGCAAGCTGTTTACAAATTTTCAATAGAAGAATCCCGTTCGTTCATAAAAAGTTTATAAAACATTCATGGCCTTTGAGTTGTGTAAATGTGGAGAAAGTGGTACAATACCTATATTCTATGCGAGTTAGGAGCAAAATATATTATGAGTGCATTGACTAAAATTTTTGGTACACACAGTGACAGGGAGTTGAAACGAATTACGCCCCTCGTAGATAAAGTGGAATCTTATCGTGACGAGATGAAGGCACTTTCGGATGAAGAATTACGGGGAAAGACAAAAGAATATAAGGAGCGTCTGGAAAAAGGAGAGACACTTGACGATCTGCTTCCGGAAGCGTATGCGACCGTACGTGAGGCAGCAAGCCGTGTGCTTGGCATGGAGCATTACAGAGTACAGATTATCGGTGGTATTATCCTGCATCAGGGACGTATTGCAGAGATGAAGACAGGTGAAGGTAAGACACTGGTATCTACACTTCCGGCTTATCTGAATGCGCTGGAGGGCAAAGGGGTATATATCGTCACCGTCAATGATTATCTGGCAAAACGAGATTCCGAGTGGATGGGAAAAGTTCATGAATTCCTCGGACTGACCGTTGGTGTTGTATTGAATGATATGAGCAACGATGAGCGCCGCGACGCTTACAATTGCGATATTACATATATTACAAATAACGAACTTGGATTTGATTACCTGCGTGACAACATGGTGATCTACAAGGAGCAGCTGGTACAAAGAGGTCTGCACTATGCGATCATCGATGAGGTCGATTCCGTATTGATCGATGAGGCGCGTACACCTCTTATTATTTCCGGTCAGAGTGGAAAGTCCACCAAATTATATGAAGCATGTGATATTTTAGCGCAGCAGCTGACACGTGGTGAGGATGTACCGGAGTATTCCAAGATGGATGCCATCATGGGAATTGAGCAGGAAGAAACCGGAGACTTTATCGTAAATGAAAAGGACAAACTGGTGAATCTGACACAGCAGGGTGTGGAAAAGGTTGAGAAATTTTTCCATATTGATAACCTGGCAGATCCGGAGAACCTGGAGATCCAGCATAATGTGATCCTTGCGCTCCGTGCACATTATCTGATGTTCCGCGATCAGGATTACGTGGTAAAAGAGGATCAGGTTATGATCGTTGACGAGTTTACCGGACGTATCATGCCGGGCCGTCGTTATTCCGATGGTCTGCATCAGGCAATCGAGGCAAAGGAGCATGTAAAGGTTAAGAGAGAGAGCAAGACACTTGCAACCATTACATTCCAGAACTTCTTCAATAAATTTGAGAAGAAAGCTGGTATGACCGGTACGGCTCTGACGGAGGAAAAAGAGTTCCGTGATATTTACGGCATGGACGTTATTGAGATTCCTACCAACCGTCCGATTGCACGTATCGATCATCAGGATGCGGTATATAAGACGAAGAAAGAAAAATTCAAAGCAGTTGTTGAGGAAGTCAAGGAAGCACATGAGAAGGGACAGCCGGTTCTGGTTGGTACCATCACGATTGAGACTTCCGAGCTGATCAGCGGAATGTTAAAGCGTGAGGGAATTCCGCATACCGTATTGAATGCAAAATTCCATGAGCAGGAGGCCGAGATCGTTGCACAGGCAGGACAGCACGGAGCGGTTACCATCGCTACGAACATGGCTGGACGTGGTACCGATATCAAGCTGGACGAGGATGCACGTGAAGCCGGAGGTTTAAAGATCATCGGTACCGAGCGTCATGAATCCCGCCGTATCGATAATCAGCTGCGTGGTCGTGCCGGACGTCAGGGAGATCCGGGTGAATCCCAGTTCTTTATTTCTCTGGAAGATGATCTGATGCGACTGTTCGGTTCCGAGCGTCTGATGTCAGTATTTAACGCACTTGGTGTTCCAGAAGGGGAGCAGATCCAGCACAAGATGCTTACTTCTGCCATCGAGAAGGCACAGGAAAAGATCGAGTACAACAACTATGGTATTCGTAAGAATCTGTTAGAGTATGATCAGGTAAACAACGATCAGAGAGAGATCATTTACAAAGAGCGTATGTCCGTATTAAATGGAGACAGCATGCGTGATGCGATCTTTAAGATGATTCAGGAACAGGTGGAGAAATCAGTCGATACCTGTATTTCGAATGAGATTCCGCGCGAAGAGTGGAATTTAAATGAATTAAATGAAATTCTTCTGCCGGTGATTCCTCTTGAACCTGTTACAGAGAAAAATATCGAAGATATCAAGGATGTCAAAGAATTAAAGCAGCATCTGAAAGAACAGGCAGTGCTTTTATATGAAGCTAAAGAGACCGAATTCCCGGAGATCGAGCAGTTCCGTGAGCTGGAGCGTGTCGTATTGCTGAAGGTGATCGACCGCAAGTGGATGGATCATATCGACGATATGGATCAGCTCCGTCAGGGTATCGGATTACAGGCATACGGACAGAGAGATCCGCTGGTTGAGTATAAGATGGCCGGATTTGATATGTTCGATGAAATGATCGCGGGTATTCAGGAGGATACCATTCGTCTTCTCTATCATGTACAGGTAGAGCAGAAGGTAGAGCGTGAGCAGGTCGCAAAAGTAACCGGAACCAATAAGGACGAGAGTGCGGCAAAGGCACCGAAGAAGCGTGAACACGCCAAGGTATATCCGAATGATCCGTGTCCATGCGGCAGTGGTAAGAAATATAAGCAGTGCTGCGGACGTAAGGTTGTATAAAATCGAAGCAGATAACAAAAACGTGGAAACCATCATGGTTTCCGCGTTTTTTTGTAAAATCGTTCACTGCCTGACACTATTTTTGTTTCTTTGGAAATTTAGAATAAGATTTGTTCTGTTTCATGCCGCCCCGGCACTCTGCAAGTTCGCTGACAGTGACGAGCTGATATCCGCGTCTGGTAAGTTCCGGAATGATTGTCTGGGAGGCAGTGGCGGTCGCTTTATACAGATCGTGCATCAGTACGATATCTCCATCCTTTACATGGTTCAATACGGCTTTCTGGGTACTTGCGGAATCCCGCGTTTTCCAGTCTAAGGTATCGATGGACCAGATGATGGAAGGCATTCCCACCCATGATTTGATGTTGGAACTGGTGGCACCTCCCGGTGGGCGCATCACAACCGGATTTATACCGATTACTTTTTTGACGGCACGATTGGTTTTGGAAACCTGTTTTTGAACTTCCTTTTTTCCAACCCGGGTCAGAATTTTGTGATCATAAGTGTGATTGCCAATCTGACACCCGTTGTCATAAGCCTTCTGTACGGTTTTGGAGTAAGTCGATACGCGGCTGCCCACCACAAAAAATGTGGCAACGGAATCATTTTTCTTCAGGGTTTTTAAAATAGTTGGGGTATAAACCGATGGTCCGTCGTCGTAAGTGAGGGCAACCATCTTTTTGTTTTTATCGATTTTCCGTGTCAGAACCCCTTTTTTATTAAAGTAACATAAGTAATGGGAAATATTCTTTTTCCCGGTAACTGCCTGTCCGTTTTTCCCGAAATAGTATTTGTTTTTGCCAACCTTTTTCCACCGGTTTTTCAGCTTTTTTCCATTCTGATAAAAATAGAAATGTCCGTTTTTATCATGGATAAGTCCCTGCAATACCGGTTTGGGATTTTCCGTGGAAGGAACCACCGGTGTTTCCGTTGGAATTTCGGAAGAAATTTCCGTGGAGTCATTTGCGGGCAGTTCTGTATTCAGATCTGCCGCATGGATAGCAATCCGGCCTGAAACTATGGTTAATATCAGGGCAAATAACAATATTCCAAGGGGAAATAAATGAAATTCTTTTCTTCTTTTCATACAAAATCTCCTTATCTTTTGTGACATGTATTTGCTGTTATCATACACACTTTACAGGCAAAAAGAAAGATGAGAACAAATGTTCTGATTGAGATAGACAAAGTCAGATCTTTGTAGTAAAATTAGCATATATGTGCAGACTATAAAGATATGGATTTTATCTTTTTTTCATGGAATAAAGTTAATTTTACGATAAATTTGAGAAGGGAGAGGGCATTATGGAGTTCAAATTACATGCCCCATATGAGCCAACCGGTGACCAGCCGCAGGCAATTGAAAAATTAGTCAAAGGATTCAAAGAAGGCAACCAGTTTGAAACACTGCTGGGTGTGACCGGTTCGGGAAAGACCTTTACGATGGCAAATGTCATTCAGGCGCTGAATAAGCCGACGCTGATTATTTCCCACAACAAGACACTGGCGGGGCAGCTGTACGGAGAAATGAAAGAATTTTTCCCGGAGAATGCCGTCGAGTATTTTGTCTCCTACTATGATTATTATCAGCCGGAAGCGTATGTGCCGCAGTCGGACACTTATATAGCGAAGGATTCCGCGGTAAATGATGAGATTGATAAGCTGCGCCTTTCTGCCACGGCAGCGCTGGCGGAGCGAAAAGATGTCATTATCGTAGCATCCGTATCCTGTATCTATGGCATTGGTAGTCCGGATGACTATATGAACATGATGGTTTCCCTGCGTCCCGGAATGGAGATTGACCGCGATGATGTGATCAAGGGACTCATTGACATGCAGTACACGCGCAACGAGATGGATTTTAAGCGTGGTACGTTCCGGGTGCATGGCGATGTACTGGAGATTTTTCCGGCGAATAATACCGACACGGCGATCCGTGTGGAGTTTTTCGGAGATGAGATCGACCGGATTACGGAGGTGGATGTGCTTACCGGAGAGATCAAATGTATATTAAAGCATGCGGCTGTGTTTCCGGCGTCCCATTATGTGGTGCCACAGGAAAAAATGAACGCAGCGTGTGACCGTATCGAGGCAGAACTGGAAGAGAGGGTCAGGTATTTTAAGGGTGAAGATAAGCTGCTGGAAGCGCAGCGTATCGCGGAGCGCACGAATTTTGATATTGAAATGATGAAGGAAACCGGATTTTGTAGCGGCATCGAAAACTATTCCCGCCATCTGGCAGGACGTGCCGAGGGAGAAATGCCGGAGACACTGATGGATTATTTTCCGGACGACTTTCTGATTATTGTGGATGAGTCCCACATTACGATTCCACAGGTGCGTGGAATGTATGCAGGGGATCGCTCACGGAAGCAGACACTGGTGGACTATGGATTCCGTCTGCCGTCCGCACTCGATAACCGCCCGCTTAATTTTGAAGAGTTTGAGAGCAAGATTGATCAGATGCTGTTTGTATCAGCTACGCCGAATGTCTATGAGAACGAGCATGAATTGCTGCGTGTGGAGCAGATTATCCGTCCGACCGGACTTCTGGACCCGGAGATTTCCGTTCGTCCTGTGGAGGGGCAGATCGATGATCTGATCGGGGAAGTTAACAAAGAGACGAAAAATCACCATAAAGTGCTGATCACGACACTGACCAAGCGTATGGCGGAGGATCTGACACAGTATATGGGCGAACTTGGCATTCGTGTAAAATATCTGCACTCGGATATTGATACCTTAGAGCGTGCAGAGATTATCCGTGACCTGCGTCTGGACGTGTTTGATGTACTTGTCGGTATCAACCTGCTGCGGGAGGGACTGGATATTCCGGAGATTACGCTTGTGGCGATTCTGGATGCGGATAAGGAAGGATTCCTTCGTTCCGAGACTTCACTGATCCAGACCATCGGACGTGCGGCAAGAAACAGTGAGGGACATGTAATCATGTATGCGGATAAGATCACGGATTCCATGCGTGTGGCCATTGATGAGACGGAGCGCCGCCGCAAGCTTCAGCAGGCATACAATGAGGAACATGGAATCACACCGAAGACCATCCAGAAATCGGTGCGTGATCTGATTGCAATCTCCAAAAAAGTGGCAGCAGAGGAGATGGAATTTGATAAAGATCCGGAATCCATGAGCCGCAGGGAATTAGAAAAACTGATCGGGGACATCCAGAAGAAGATGAAGAAAGCTGCCGCAGAACTCAATTTTGAGGCGGCGGCAGAGTATCGTGACAAGATGGTAAAACTGAAAAATATGCTTCGGGATATTGAGGAATAGATAAAAGAGAGGAAATAAAATGCCGAAAAAACAGAGAAAATATATTAAAATACGAGGCGCCAACGAACACAACTTAAAATGCATCGATGTGGACATTCCGAGAGATGAGTTTGTTGTTCTGACCGGACTGTCAGGTTCCGGCAAGTCTTCGCTTGCGTTCGATACGATCTATGCGGAGGGACAGCGGCGCTATATGGAGTCTTTGTCTTCCTATGCAAGACAGTTCTTAGGACAGATGGAAAAACCGGATGTAGAGTCAATTGAAGGACTTCCACCGGCAATCTCCATTGATCAGAAATCGACAAACCGAAATCCGCGTTCCACCGTCGGAACCGTGACGGAAATTTATGATTATTTTCGACTGCTGTATGCCCGCATAGGAATTCCACATTGTCCGAAGTGTGGACGTGCCATCGAGAAACAGACGATCGATCAGATGGTAGATGCCGTGATGAAACTGCCGGAACGCACACGCATCCAGATCCTTGCGCCGGTTGTGCGCGGGCGTAAGGGCGAACATCAGAAATTATTCGAGAAAGCAAAAAAAAGCGGTTATGTGCGTGTGATCGTGGACGGAAATATGTATGAACTTTCGGAAGAAATTCCGATGGATAAAAACATCAAACACAATATTGATATTGTGGTAGACCGTCTGGTGGTAAAACCCGGAATTGAAAAGCGTCTGACCGATTCCCTGGAAAATGTTTTTGAGCTGACCGAGGGAAATGCGATTGTAGATGTGGTGGACGGGGAACCAATGAATTTTTCCCAGAATTTTGCGTGCCCGGATTGCGGAATCAGTGTGGATGAGGTGGAACCGCGAAGCTTTTCGTTTAATAATCCGTCTGGTGCCTGTCCGGTCTGCTACGGACTCGGTTACAAGATGGAGTTTGATGAAAATCTCATGATTCCGGATAAGACACTGTCTATTTCCGAGGGGGCAATTCAGGTAATGGGCTGGCAGTCCTGCACCGATCCGTCCAGCTATACCTATGCCACCCTAAAAGCGTTGTCGGAAGGATATGGATTTTCTCTCGATACACCATATAAAGATCTGCCAAAAGAAATCCGGCATATGCTCATTCATGGCGGAGATGGCCGGATATTAAAGGTGCATTATAAAGGACAGCGAGGAGAAGGCGTCTATGATCTGAACTGGGAAGGCCTTATTAAAAATGTCGAGCGCCGTTACCGGGAGACGGGATCGGACACGATGAAGCAGGAATATGAGCAGTTTATGCGTATTACACCGTGTGCTGCCTGCCATGGACAGCGTCTGAAGCAGAGTTCTCTTGCGGTTACGGTTGCAGACAAAAATATATATGAGATGACCGATATGTCGGTAAAGGATCTCGTGAAATATCTGGCGGAAATGCAGCTGACGGAACAGCAGCAGTTCATCGGCAATCAGATTTTAAAGGAAATCCGTGCCCGTGTGGGCTTTTTGCAGGAGGTAGGTCTGGATTATCTGACATTGACACGTGCGACCGGAACCTTGTCCGGAGGAGAGGCGCAGCGCATCCGCCTGGCTACCCAGATCGGTTCCGGACTGGTCGGCGTGGCATATATTCTGGATGAGCCGAGTATCGGACTGCATCAGCGGGACAATGACAAGCTGCTGCATGCACTGATGAATCTTAAGAATCTGGGAAATACGCTGATTGTCGTGGAACATGATGAGGATACCATGCGTGCGGCCGACTACATTGTGGATATTGGTCCGGCAGCCGGCGTACATGGTGGAGAAGTCGTTGCGGCCGGTACTGCGGCGGATATCATGAAATGCAAAAAATCCATTACCGGCGCTTATCTGAGCGGCCGGATGAAGATTCCGGTACCATCGGAACGGCGCAGACCGACCGGATTTCTTACCATCAAAGGAGCGCGGGAAAATAATCTGAAAAATATTGATGTGCAGGTTCCGCTTGGTATCATGACCTGTATCACCGGAGTATCGGGATCGGGAAAGAGTTCCCTGACCAATGAAATTCTGTATAAGCATCTGGCGCGAACTTTAAACCGGGCACGCTGCATCCCCGGAGATCACGATGATATTCTGGGTGTGGAACAACTGGATAAGATTATCGATATTGATCAGTCACCGATCGGACGCACACCGCGTTCGAATCCGGCAACCTATACCGGTGTGTTTGACATGATCCGTGATCTGTTTGCGGCAACTCCGGATGCAAAGGCACGTGGATATAAGAAGGGACGTTTCAGTTTCAACGTCAAAGGCGGACGCTGTGAGGCCTGCAGCGGAGATGGTATCATAAAGATCGAGATGCATTTCCTGCCGGATGTGTATGTGCCGTGTGAAGTCTGCGGTGGCAGGCGCTATAACCGTGAGACACTCGAAGTGCGCTATAAAGGAAAGACGATCTATGACGTGCTGGATATGACGGTGGAAGAGGCATTGGAATTTTTCAAAAATGTACCAACGATCCACCGAAAGATTCAGACACTGTACGATGTCGGACTTTCCTATGTAAAACTGGGACAGCCTTCCACAGAATTATCCGGAGGAGAAGCGCAGCGTATCAAACTTGCCACAGAACTGAGCAAACGAGGAACGGGAAAAACCATTTATGTACTGGATGAGCCAACCACCGGACTGCATTTTGCGGACGTACACAAGCTGGTGGAGATTCTTAGAAAGCTTTCGGACGGCGGAAATACCGTTGTCGTCATCGAGCATAATCTGGATGTCATCAAGACGGCTGATTATATCATTGATATGGGACCGGAAGGCGGTGATGGTGGCGGAACCGTGATTGCACAGGGGACTCCGGAGGAAATCTGTAAAGTTCCGGAATCGTATACCGGTCAGTTTTTAAAACCGTATCTGGAATCGAAGAACGTATAAAATAGCGAAAATGCACAGATTTTTGTCCCGGGAACAGAGAGATTCCTTAAAATTTAATTAAAATGCTTTAACCTATAAAAAAATGTTTGAAAAATGGGATGAATTGTATATAATGTTACTGTATGCATAAAAATATGATTAACTGCAGATTTGCGCCATGAACGCGGATCGGATTTTGATAAAGAAAGATAAAAAGAAAATAGGAAGGGGCATTCGGGATGATCGGATCAGATATCGGAATTGATTTAGGTACTGCGAGTATTTTAGTATATATTAAAGGAAAAGGTGTTGTATTAAAAGAGCCTTCCGTTGTTGCATTTGACAGAGATACCAATAAAATTAAAGCAATCGGTGAGGAAGCAAGACTGATGCTTGGAAGAACACCGGGAAACATTGTGGCAGTCCGTCCTCTTCGCCAGGGTGTGATTTCAGATTATACCGTCACAGAGAAGATGATCAAGTATTTCATCCAGAAAGCACTTGGAAAGAAGAGCTTTCGTAAGCCGCGCATCAGCGTCTGTGTACCGAGTGGTGTTACAGAGGTTGAAAAGAAAGCCGTAGAGGATGCAACTTATCAGGCAGGAGCCCGTGAAGTAGAGATTATTGAGGAACCAATTGCAGCAGCAATCGGTGCCGGTATTGATATTTCCAGACCATGCGGAAACATGATTGTAGATATCGGAGGAGGTACTTCGGATATCGCAGTCATTTCTCTGGGTGGTTCTGTTGTGAGCACTTCCGTGAAAATTGCAGGAGATGATTTTGACGAAGCTCTGGTCCGCTATATGAGAAAGAAACATAATCTTTTGATCGGTGAGCGTACCGCAGAAGATATCAAGATCAAAATTGGTACATGCTACCCACTGGCACAGAATGAGACGATGGATGTCCGTGGTCGTAATCTGGTAACCGGTCTGCCAAGAACCATTACGGTAAGCTCTGAGGAGACAGAGGAAGCTCTGCGTGAGGCAACATTACAGATTGTGGAAGCTGTACATTCCGTACTGGAGAAAACTCCACCGGAACTGGCGGCAGACGTTGCAGACAGGGGAATTGTCCTGACAGGTGGCGGCTCCTTGCTTCGTGGTCTGGAGGAACTGATTGAAGAACGTACCGGAATCAACACGATGACGGCAGAGCATCCTATGACCTGTGTAGCAATCGGAACCGGAAAATATGTAGAATTCCTCGCAGGAAAAAGAGACGAGGATTAATGCATAAAGTGCGCGTTTATGCGCACTTTTTATCGCATGTCTATAAAGATCGTGAGGGCATTGGCCGATATAAATTAAAACTGTGAAAATTGAGGTGTCATAAATGGTAAAAGGATTGTATACCGCCCATACGGGAATGGTAAACGAAATGAAGCGTCTGGATATTCTGGCAAATAATCTGGCAAACGCAGACACAACAGCATATAAAAAAGAAGGAACGACGAGTCGTACTTTTGCCGATGAGATGTCTTTGCGCATTAAGGATTCTTCTAACATGGGGATTCCGAAAAAGCTTGGAGATATTACATATGGGGTTCACCTTGGACAGGTATATACGGATTATTCCACGGGAAATTTCAAGGTAACAGATAACACCACAGATTTTGCGATTGAAGGAAACGGCTTTTTTGCCGTGGCATTCACGGACAAGCAGGGAAATACTTCCGTGAAGTATACGCGGGATGGAGCCTTTACCGTAAATAAAGAGGGTTATCTGGTGACGAAGGATGGCGATTATGTTTTAAATGCCACTGGTGCAATGAATGGCGATCCGGGTCAGAATAATTATATACGTCTGGATCCAAATGCTTCGATTACCGTGAATAAACTGGGATACGTCATGCAGAATAACCAGATTGTCGGAACGATCGGCATGGTGGATGTGGATAATTATGACTATCTTGAAAAATACGGTGAGAATCTGTATAACCTTCTTCCGGGAGGAAACCGGATTGCAACAGATGCCAATATAGAGCAGGGCACACTGGAGACCTCCAATGTAAATGTTGTAAATGAGATGGTAAATATGATTACAATTCAGAGAGCCTATGAGGCAGGACAGAAGGTAATCACTTCCATAGATGGAACACTTGACCGGGCAGTTAACAATGTCGGTAAAGTATAATAGCCGCTGAAAGACCGCAAGGAGGAAATAGAAGCGTATGATGAGATCACTTTATACTGCGGCAACCGGAATGATTGCGCAGCAGACAAATCTGGATACAATTTCAAATAACCTGTCCAATGTGAATACGACAGGTTATAAGACGGAACGTACCGAGTTTAAATCTTTACTGTACCAGACACTGCAGACAAAGACAACGACGGCAAATGGTGCCAATAAACCGGTAGGTGCACAGGTAGGACTCGGAACCAGAGTGGCAGCGACCATGTCCAACTATACGCAGGGGGCGCGTGAAGAGACAGAGATCCCGACCGATTTTGCACTGGAAGGAAAGGGATTCTTTGCCGTGCGGGGTGTGGATGGACAGACATATTACACCAGAAACGGTAACTTCTCCTGGAGTCAGGATTCGAATGGAAACACAATTCTGGCAACCTCAGAGGGGCTTCCGGTATTGGATTCCAGAGGAAATACCATTCGTGTGCCGAGAGGCGTATCTTCGGAAAGCATGGTATTTTCGAGCAATGGAACGATTGGCTATAAAGATGCAACCGGCAATGTAGTGTCATTAAACCGGTCTTTTGGAATCTATCAGTTTAACAATCCGGCAGGATTGGAGAAAATGTCAGGAAGCAAACTTGCAGCGACTGCAGCTTCGGGAAATCCGATGCTGGAGGGACAAAATGCAGGATTGACGAAGACCGGTGTATATCAGGGCTACATCGAAGCTTCAAATGTACAGGTTGCTGATGAGATGGTAAATATGATCATTGCACAGCGCGCATATGAATTAAATTCCAAGGCAATCACGACCTCGGATTCCATGCTGGAGACGGCAAATAACCTGAAACGATAGGCAGCGATTCGGAATTACTTACATAAGAGGGATATACTATGGATATTTCATCAATCAGTACAAATTATACGGTTGCAAATGCAGACAAAAGTGCAGAGCAGGGCAATTCTATTCAGAGTTCATTAAAGAATATTTCATCGGACTCTTCAGAGGAACAATTAAAAGGTGTCATCAAAGATTTTGAATCTTATTTTGTGGAGCAGGTCATCAAACAGATGAAAGATACATTTACCTCGGATGATGACGAGGATTCTACGATGTCACAGTACAAAGATCTGTATATGGATCAGGCAATCGAGACGGTAGCAGATGAAATGGTGGATCAGATCGGAGAAAGCTATACACAGACACTGTATGAGCAGATGAAACGTAATATTGGCCAGTAGTAACATCAGCACAAAGAAAAGAGGAGAGACTGTTTACAACAGTCTCTTTTTTAGAGAATGGGGAACATATTTTGGAAGAGAATCTTGAGAGCATTGAAGGATATGTAGATCACATCATCTATCGAAATGCAGACAACGGATATACCGTACTTGTTCTGGTGTGTAACGAAGAAGAAGAGACTTGTGTGGGGGTATTTTCAGATATTGCCGAGGGAGAAAACATTAAGGCAAAGGGAAGTTATACAGAACATCCGACTTACGGCAGACAGTTTCAGGTGAAGAGTTTCGAAGAAAAGGCACCACAGGATGAGGTGGCAATTGAGCGGTATCTGGGATCAGGGGCGATCAAAGGGATCGGAATTGCCTTAGCGGCAAGGATTGTGCGAAGATTCAAGGCAGATACCTTCCGTATCATTGAAGAAGAACCGGAGCGGCTGGCGGAGATCAAAGGCATCAGCCAGAGAAAGGCGATGGAAATCGCGGATCAGGTGAATCAGAAAAAAGATCTTCGGCAGGCAATGATTTTTTTGCAGCAATACGGGATCAATACCACACTTGCAGTGAAAATATATAAAACATACGGGCAGGAAATATACGGAATACTGAAAGAAAATCCATATCGTATGGCAGATGATGTGGAAGGGGTCGGATTCCGCACGGCAGATGAGATCGCATCCCGTGTGGGAATCCGCACCGATTCCGATTTCCGGATTCGAAGCGGTATCCAGTATGTGCTGCTGCAGGCTGCCGGAGAGGGGCATACCTATCTGCCGATGCAGGAACTGACGCAGCGGGCAAGCCGGCTTCTTGAGGTAGACCCGGAGCACATCGAGCAGCATTACATGAATCTGGCGATGGATCGCAAGATCATTATGCGCCAGGTGGAAGACAGTACGCAGATCTATGCGGCAACCTATTTTTATATGGAGGCAAATACCGCTACCCGTCTGACACAGCTGAATGCTGTGTTTGATGTTCCGGATATCGAAATTGAGGACAGAATCCGAAAGATTGAAAAGAAGACGGGAATGGATCTTGATGAGCATCAGGTAGAAGCGGTAAAGGAAGCCGTAAGAAACGGTGTTCTCGTGATTACCGGAGGTCCCGGAACGGGAAAAACAACGACGATCAATACGATCATCCGGTATTTTGAATTATCCGGAGAAGATATTATGCTGGCGGCACCGACCGGACGGGCAGCAAAGCGCATGAGCGAAACCACCGGGTATGAGGCACGGACGATTCACCGGATGCTCGAACTGAATGGCGGAATGGAAGGAAATGCCGGATTTGAGCGCAATGAACAAAATCCGTTGGAGACCAATCTCATCATTATTGATGAGATGTCGATGGTGGATATTTCCCTGATGAATTCCCTTCTGAAAGCAATTCTACCGGGCACGCGTCTGATCCTGGTGGGAGATGTGAATCAGCTGCCGAGTGTAGGGGCGGGAAGTGTGCTGAAGGACATTATTGATTCGAAGATGTTTCCTACGGTAATGCTGACAAAAATTTTCCGACAGGCAAGCACCAGTGATATTATTGTCAATGCGCATAAGATTAACCGGGGAGAAAAAGTCAGCCTGGATAACAAGAGCATGGATTTCTTTTTCCTGAAGCGTTATGAGGCAGATAAAATTATCAACGTTACGCTGCAGCTGATCAAGCAGAAACTTCCGAAATTTGTGGGGGCAAGCGAATACGATATCCAGGTGCTTACGCCTATGCGGAAAGGGCTGCTCGGAGTAGAACGTCTCAATACGATTCTGCAGATGTATCTGAACCCGCCATCGGACAGAAAAAAGGAGAAAGAGCATGGGGCGATCGTTTTCCGGGAAGGCGATAAAGTCATGCAGATCAAAAATAATTATCAGCTGGAATGGGAGATCCGCAGCAAATATGGACTCTGCATAGACAAAGGAACCGGGGTGTTTAACGGAGATACCGGAATTATTGAGGAGATCAATGATTTTGCAGAGACCATCACGGTAAATTTTGATGAAGGGCGTATGGTGGAATATTCGTACAAACTGCTGGATGAGCTGGAACTTGCGTATGCTGTGACGATCCATAAATCACAGGGATCGGAGTATCCGGCCGTTGTCATTCCGCTTCTTTCCGGACCCCGCATGCTTATGAACCGGAATTTATTGTACACAGCGGTTACAAGAGCAAAGAAATGTGTTACGATAGTGGGAGACGACACAACATTTGAGCAAATGATTGAGAATAATTCCCAACAGAGACGCTACAGCGGTCTGAAGGATCGGCTGTTGGAAAATAAGGAGGAAGCGTAAATGAAAGCACAGATTTTAACGGAAGATCAGATTCCGGAAGCGCTCAGTATTGCAAGGGGTGTCTTTGATTACTGTCTGCGTGCGCGGATCACGGATCTGGAAATGATTCATATATTTCTGCAATATACGGAAAACACAAACATCCGGAACATGATTGCAGAAGGAACTCTCACCATGTGGGGAATTTTTGAACAGGGGCATATGATCGCTATGTCAGGAATGCAGAAAGAGGGACATATTACCATGCTGTATGTGCTTCCGGTATTCCAGCGCAGAGGATGTGGCAGATGTCTGTTGGAAGAAATGAAGGCGTATGCGGCAAATCAATATCAGTTACAGAGGGTGACGTTATCGGCAATGCCGGCATGGACAGCGGATTATTTTACCAAACGCCGGTTTCATCCAATGGAGGTAACACAGCCGTGTTCGTTTGTTCCGATGCAGGCAAAAACCGTGACACGCGCGATATATGAAAAGAAAGAAATTCCATCCGGCGTGATCCTCGGAACCAGCATTGGCGGTCTGGCAGTCTGTGCGGCAGTTGCTGTCGGGTTCATGGTATTGTGGATGCATGGAATTGTATAATATGTATATTTATTCATAAAATATGTCACTTTTTTCTCTTGCAAAAAAGGTTGAAAAAAGTGACGATTTGTGATAAAATTTTTACAATTTAGGTAAAGCTAACTCAAGGTAAAAAAAAGAGATTCTCTCTTTTTTTTTGCCAAGATGCAAGAAAGGCAGGGCAAAGAATGAAAGCTTTTTTGATACTGGAAGACGGAACCGTGTTTACAGGTACAAGAATTGGTTCTACACGCGAAATCATCAGTGAGATCGTATTTAATACCTCAATGACCGGATATTTAGAGGTACTTACAGATCCGTCCTATGCAGGACAGGCGGTTGTGATGACGTATCCGCTGATCGGAAACTACGGAATTACACCGGATATGGAATCCGCCAGACCGTGGCCGGACGGATATATTGTAAGAGAGCTTTCACGTATGCCGAGCAATTTCCGCTGTCAGGGAAGCATTCAGGATTTCCTGACAAAGCATGATATTCCGGGAATTGCAGGAATTGATACCCGTGCGCTTACCAAGATTCTCCGTGAAAAGGGAACCATGAACGGAATGATCACGACAAACGAAAATTATAATCTGGATGAAATTCTTCCAAAACTGAAAGAATATACAACCGGAAATGTTGTGGATAAAGTTACCTGCAGCGAGAAGAACGTATTAAAGGGAAGCGGAAAGAAAGTTGCACTGATGGATTTCGGTGCGAAGAACAACATCGCAAAATCATTAAATGCCCGTGGCTGTGAGGTGACGGTTTATCCGGCACACACATCGGCGGAGGAAATTCTCGGAGCCAATCCGGATGGCATTATGCTCAGTAACGGACCTGGAGATCCGAAAGAGTGCACAGCGATTATTGAAGAATTAAAGAAACTGTATGCAAGTGACGTACCGATCTTTGCCATCTGTCTCGGTCATCAGCTCATGGCACTGGCAAACGGAGCGGATACACACAAGATGAAATACGGACACCGTGGTGGAAACCATCCGGTGAAAGATTTATCAACCGGCCGTGTTTACATTTCTTCCCAGAACCATGGGTATGTGGTAGATACCGATACCCTTGATCCGAAGGTTGCAAAGCCTGCATTCGTCAATGTCAATGACGGAACCAACGAGGGCTTAGAGTATGTCGGAAAGAATATTTTCACCGTGCAGTTCCATCCGGAAGCATGCCCGGGACCACAGGACTCTTCGTACCTGTTTGACCGCTTTATTCAGATGATGGGAGGGAATCAGTAATGCCAAGAAATAAAGATATCAAAAAAGTATTAGTAATCGGTTCGGGACCAATCGTCATCGGACAGGCAGCCGAGTTTGACTACGCAGGAACACAGGCATGCCGTTCCTTAAAGGAAGAAGGCGTGGAGGTGTGTCTGGTAAACTCCAACCCTGCCACCATCATGACCGACAAGCAGATTGCGGATCAGGTATACATTGAGCCTCTGACACTTCCGGTTCTTGAAAAAATTATTTTAAAGGAAAAACCGGACAGCATCCTTCCGACACTCGGTGGACAGGCTGGATTAAATCTGGGTATGGAACTGGCAGAGTCCGGCTTTTTAGAAGAGCACGGAGTAAAACTGATCGGTACAACCGCAGAGACCATCTTTAAGGCAGAGGACCGTCAGGCATTTAAGGATACCATGGAAAAAATCGGTGAGCCTTGTGCAGCTTCTCAGGTTGTAAATACCGTAGAAGACGGTATTAAGTTCACCAACACGATCGGATATCCGGTTGTGCTCCGCCCGGCATTCACCCTCGGCGGAAGCGGCGGCGGTATCGCCCACAACGAGCAGGAGCTGGTCGATATCTTAAGCAACGGACTCCGTTTAAGCCGTGTCGGTGAGGTACTGGTTGAGCGCTGTATCGCAGGATGGAAGGAAGTCGAGTACGAAGTAATGCGTGATGCGAACGGAAACTGCATCACCGTATGTAACATGGAAAACATCGATCCGGTTGGTGTGCATACCGGAGATTCCATCGTAGTGGCACCTTCCCAGACACTCGGGGATAAAGAGTACCAGATGCTTCGTAGTTCTGCATTAAATATTATCAATGAGTTAAAGATCACCGGTGGATGTAACGTGCAGTATGCATTGAATCCGGATTCTTTTGAGTACTGTGTCATCGAGGTAAACCCTCGTGTATCCCGTTCTTCCGCTCTTGCCTCTAAGGCAACCGGATACCCGATTGCAAAGGTTACCGCAAAGATTGCATTAGGCTACACACTTGATGAGATTAAGAACGCCATCACACAGAAGACCTATGCAAGTTTCGAGCCAATGCTTGACTACTGTGTAGTGAAGATCCCGAGACTTCCGTTTGATAAATTCCTTACTGCAAAGAGAACGTTAAGTACACAGATGAAAGCAACCGGAGAGGTTATGAGTATCTGTGATAACTTCGAGGGCGCACTGATGAAAGCCATCCGTTCCTTGGAGCAGCATGTGGACAGCCTTATGTCCTATGATTTTACCGGACTGTCCGATGAAGCGTTGGAGGCACAGCTTCATGTGGTCGATGACCGCAGAATCTGGGTGATCGCAGAGGCACTGCGCCGCGGCGTTTCCTATGATCATATTTATGAAATTACCAAGATCGACCGCTGGTTTATCGATAAGCTGGCAATTCTGGTAGAGATGGAGCAGCACTTAAAGAGCGAAGAACTGACGGTAGATCTGTTAAAAGAAGCAAAGAGAATCGAGTTCCCGGACAACGTCATTGCAGAGCTTACCGGAAAGACCGAGGAAGAGATCAAACAGATGCGTTATGCAAACGGTATCGTTGCAGCATATAAGATGGTGGATACCTGTGCCGCAGAGTTTGCAGCAGAGACACCGTATTACTACAGTGTTTACGGAAGTGAGAACGAGGCTGCAGAGACCACACCGCAGAAAAAGGTTCTGGTTCTTGGTTCCGGTCCGATCCGTATCGGTCAGGGTATCGAGTTTGATTTCTGTTCCGTACACTGTACCTGGGCATTTGCAAAGGAAGGCTGGGAGACTGTCATTATCAACAACAACCCGGAGACCGTTTCCACCGACTTTGATATTGCAGACAAGCTGTATTTTGAGCCGTTGACCGCGGAGGATGTCGAGTCCATCGTAAATATTGAGAAACCGGACGGAGCTGTAGTACAGTTCGGTGGACAGACAGCGATCAAACTGACAGAGGCGCTTATGAAGATGGGCGTTCCGATTCTTGGAACCAAGGCAGAGGATGTAACGTCCCGGTTTTGTGTTGTAAAGAACGATACCGCAGATAACTGCCATTCCCAGGAAGATAATAATTCCTACAGGGAAGCCGTTTACGGAAACGATATTACGGAACCAGCCGTTTGCATCGCCAGCTGCCGGCCAGCTTACGGACTGTGTTTTTGTGAATACCGAAGCAATACCTTTTGCAATATTCATGGATGCCATGGAAATAATGAATGGCGGTACTGACATGTAAGAAACCATCCAGCCATTAAAAATACCAAAGCAGAGACCGATCAGAATGCAAAGGATCATGGCAACTGCACATGGAACCTTGTAAGATGTCATGCAGTAACCGGATACCAGTGCACAGCAGAACATTACAGGTCCGATGGAGAAATCAATTCCTCCTGTAGCGATTACGAATGTAACGCCAAGTGACAAAAAGCCCAGGAAGTACACATAGTTCAAAGTAGATCTGATACTATCAACAGCCGGAAACTTGTTTCCAAGAACTACTTTAAAAACCAGGAACATAAGAATCAGAACACAGACAAGCAGTATTCTGTTCAATCCGAGCTTCTTAACGATTGGATTTTGTTTTAAGTTTTCCAATTTTTACCCTCCTCACGTTTTGCACGTATCTTGTGTTTTCTTGGTTATTATAATACCGTCAAAAATCAATAATTGTAATAGAATATCTTTCAAAAAAAGGTTAAATATTTACTGTATGGTAAATATTTAACCCTTTTCTTTGTGCATTTATGACTATTTACGGTGTAAGATCACCATATGTTTTTAACGTATTAAACGGGAAAAGCAGTTTTTCGATCTCACTGGTATACATATTGTCAGGAGTCACAAGCTGGCACCCGGAATTAATATTCTTTTTATAGTTTTCTCCACGCAGCATCTTAACTGTTTCCCGAACACCCACATACCCCATTTTAAATGCCTTCTGTACAACGATTCCCTGGAAGATTCCGTGTTCCATCAGCTGGACGGCCTCCTGTGAGCTGTCTACTCCCACCACCCTGATCCGATTCTCTGCTTTTGCTGCCTTTACTGCTCTTGCAGCACCTACAGAGGAATATTCATTCATTCCCGCGATCATCTTGAGATCCGGATATTTTTTCATCAGCTCTTTTGTAAGCTCATAGGACTTGTCATACTGAGAATCACAGTATACCACATCTACGATATTATCCTTCAGACTGCCAAGTCCTGTCCGGAAACCTTTTTCTCTTTCAACTGCCGTAGATACACCCTTTACATGTGAAACGATCGCAATCTGATCATCCGTTCCCACAAGATCCTTCGCAAACCTGCCAAGGATCTGTCCCGCTTCCAGATTATCGGTCGCAACGGTAAGATCCTGGACCTCTTCCTGTGTGTAGGAATCAATAAATGCGATATGTATTCCCTGTGCCTTTGCCTTCTTCAAAAGCTGGTCGGATTCAGTGAAGCTGGACGGCGAGATCAGGATCGCGTCCGGTTTTTCTTCTGTTGCCCTTTCGATCAGCTTGTTCTGCCCATCCACATCATTCTCTTCCTCAGGTGCCCATACGCGGATATCTGCATTATATTCCTTTGCAGCCATCTCCGCCCCCTGGATCAGTGATGTCCAGAAATCATTGGTACCGTCCACAACCTTCGGAATATAGATCAGCGATAGTTTTCTCTCTTCTTCTACCTGTTTATAATAGACTATTCCGGCTACAAGCCCCGCCACAAGGCAGATGACCACTCCTAAAGTCAGGAGTTTTCTATGTTTTTTCATATTGATTCCTCCTAAGTTTTTCTTTTGTTGTTATTTGTGCTGTTTTTTTCTTGATTTTTGTCTGTCTTTTTATTGATTTTATATTATCATCATTAGACAAATATATCCAACAATGATTTTATATATTCTTAACAAGTTTTCTTTGTAGTTATTGGGATCCTGGATGTGATCGCTGAATTAGTAAGCAATTATTATATAACTTCAGGAGATGGGGATTTTGGTCTGGCGGCGGTAGTGACTACAACTATTTTTTATCTGTTTCAGGCATTGCTTCCATATACGCTTCTTTGTTATATTATGACATTGC
>ERZ773195.1100-NODE-1100-length-21217-cov-5.563274_pt1 | contig 21217 bp, 8 predicted proteins | sample MGYA00580530_ERZ773195 | MGnify/ENA primary metagenome ERZ773195 (study PRJEB29015, sample SAMEA2737751) | human gut metagenome | biome: human gut; feature: human-associated habitat; material: faeces | place: China | collected 2012 ...
CACCTATGCTACGGATATATTCGTTCGGAGTGACTCCCGTACTCTTTTTGAATGAGCGGAAGAAAGAAGCACGAGAACTGAAGCCGCAGAGTTCTGCCAGTGCAGTTAATGTATAGCGGGAATATTGACTATCCACCACCATTTTCTTGAATTGAGTGACGCGGTATTCGTTTATAAAGTCATAATAAGACTGATTGAGATACTGATTCAAAAGATACGATAATGAATGCGAAGAAGTATCCAAAGCAGAAGCCAAGTCGCCCATTTTCAAATCAGGATTAATATATGGCTTTTCTTTCTCCACATAAGCAACCAGTTTCTTATGGAGCTCTTTACATTCTTCTTCAGTCAGCCTGTTAGTTTTATACTTTTCTTCGGTTGCAGCGATAGAAGACTCTTCAGAAATCACTTCTGCTTGTTCTATCGTTCGGTCTTTCTGCTGTGTCTTCTCTACGGATACGGAGATTGCCGATGCAGGAGAAGTAAGCAGGCGGCGCATACGATTCCACACATAATATCGTATAAAAGCAATAATACCTACAACTAATAAAACAGAAAGTGCCCATCCCCACCAAGGTATCATAGGACGCACCGTCACTTGATAAACAGCTTCCGACTGTTCATTTCCCGGAAGGCGCACACGGAACGTATAAGTTCCGGAAGATAATCCATAATAGGAAACCTCATTTTGTGCAGCCAATAGTTTCCAGTCTTTATCCACTCCTTCCAACTGATATTCGTACAGTAAGGCAGAAGGCAGACCATAAGCAAAATCCGTAAAGCAGAAAGTCAGATTATTCTGATTATATTTTAAAGACGGGTTGGTAAAAGAAATGCCATTAGCCAATATATCCGTAAACACAATCGGACGGACTTTACCACGCACTTCATCCACCCGCTTCGGATCGACATAAATCAAACCTTTGGTGTTGCCGAACCATAATATTCCTTTTTCATCTTTATAAGCAGCCCCATTCGTAAAAGTGGGTCCCGGTACTCCATCATTGAAAGTGAAGGCATCGTACTCTTCTCCTTCTTCCTTTATGCGTAACAATCCATCATTGCAAGCCACCCACAACCAACCCTGGTTATCTTCCACAATCGACATCAGCGAATTGTCAGGAAGCGTAGAAAAGACGGAACGGTTCCGAAAACGATCCATCGTTAAAGTAGAGGTAAACAGACTTCCCTTTTCACGAATAAAATAAAGGTTGTGTCCTGTATCTTCATAAATGGTACGCACCTTATCCCTATGCACAAATCCTTCAGGGAACACATTAGATCGTAAACTTTGAGAAGCAGGATCATATATACACATACCGGTTTCCGTGGCAATCCATCCTTTGCCGGTAGAGTCAAAACTAACTTCATAAACGTTACCTTCCGGCAATTGGGAATTGGCGCTGGTAAAGTGTTTGATCTGCTTTGCCTGTCTATTATAACAGAACAATCCCTGTGAAGTGCCTATCCAGAGATTTCCTTTTTCATCCGGTCGCACACAAAAGATATGTCCTTTCTGAAACAGCTCTGCATCTCCATCTCCTCCCTGGGCAAAATATTTTAGAGATAACGTCTCCGGATTCAACACCATCATGCCTCCGCCATACGTACCAATATAATATTCGCCTTCATAAAAACAGATTGTCAATATCAAATCCGAGGTCAAAACAGGTTTCACAAAACTCTTTACGACTCCGGTAGCTTCATTTATATAATACAAGCCGTCACGTGAACCGATGACTTTTTCGTGTCCTCTGTTGACAAAAGAACGAATAGAAAGATTGGCAGAGTTAAACAGAGGAGGATAAGCATAAGTTTGGAAAAGACCATTCTGATAAAGTGAGTAATCCAAACCTGCCTGAAAGTGCCCCACCCAAACAGCACCTCTGTCATCCACCAATAGTGAATAAATGGAATTACTGCGAATACCTTCTTTATCACTTACATCGTGACAAAAACGACGTGCCACTTGTTGGGCTTTATGCGAAAGGAAATGAACGCCATTACCATCTGTTGCAATATATACTGTCTCCTTTCCATCACTGGATATGTCGGAAATGACATCACAGCCTAAAGATACTGTATGCGAAAAGCTCTTTTTGTTTATATCGAAACGAACTACTCCCTGACTCATTGTACCTAAATAAAGGGTTTCTCCGATACGAGTCAGGCAGCGGAAATAATCGGCCTCGGGAACATTCTCCTGGAAATGCCAGGAATCAATCTTACCATCTTTCAATGAATAAGAGAACAAACCTTGCACTGTAGCCAGCCATAACGCACTTTTATCTTCATTCAGACAGAGATCCATAATTCGATTACAGGCAGCCAGCATATTCCGGTCGGTCAATACTTGGAGCAATTGCCCGTCCTTTTGGATGAACAATCCTTTCTCCGTACCGATATAGAGAATATCTCCATCCGGAAGTAAGGTATTTACAGCAAAATCTATCTTTTCGGGAACAATTCTCTCCAACTGACCGTTCGCACGATTCAGACGCCAAAGTCCGATACCGTTTCCCACCCAAAGCTGATTGTCGGCTGTTTCCGTGATGCAGTTCACCCGTTTCTTCCTTCCGGAATCCACGCCTCGAAATTCATAACGGCGAACTTTCACACCATCAAAACGATCGAGACAATTATCTGTTCCTAGCCAGACAAAACCTTCCGAGTCTTTATAAATGGCGTTCACCAATAGCCCGGACAGTCCATCGGACATGACTACATTACGAAATGTATAATTCTGGGCTTGCAGATTTACACCACAAACCAAGTATATGATTAAAAGAATCAGATATTTAATCGTGTTCTTCACTTACAACCGCTTCCTTTCATATTAAACATGTGACAAACATACATAAAAATCTCCAAAAGAGCACATTCCTTTATACAAAAAAATAGTCCCTTCGTATTTGTTATATATGGAAAACAAATACGAAGGGGAGAATTTATTTACTCAATGCTATTGAAGATTTTATCTGCCACTGATTCAAATAATAGCCTTAATCTGAATTCTTTTTTACCAATTCAATCATATAGCTATAAGTATATTTCTTGTCAAGCAAGCGATATTCATTGTGCGGATACATTCCCCAACTATTATCGCCGCCTAATCCACGTTGCTTCAAGTCAACGTGCAGAAAGATATTCTTTTGCGGAACAATGTCGATAGTATGCTGCAATTTACGGGTCAGGCCGGGATCAAGGTCTTCCGGTGAGAAATGCAAAGCGGAAAATGCGATAGGTTGCAAGCCTGTAATTCTCACTCCTTGCCCTTCGCTATCCAATAAGGACAGCCAACGAACATCTGTTTTATTTCCTGTTTCCTGCGGACGTATATACCAATAGAATTGATTTTCTACCTTATCCTCATATCGTCCGATGAAGGCCCCCGAATAACGGTCGATATAGTTTTCAAAAGGCCCTCTACCATAATAGGTCAAGTTTTCATAAGGTTGATGCAATTCCATACGCATACCAAAACGGGGAAGTTCGGGAAGTTTCGTTCCTGTCAGGTCGATACTGCCCGTCACAATGACAGTTCCGTTATCCCGTACCAAATATTCCATCGTATAAGGCACTTGAATATCGCTTAAGACCCAATCAACCCTTACGGATAACCCTTTTTCATTATTCTCCCCTATTGTCACTTTCTTCACATAGCGGTTGACATGGGCCGTCCGCCAGACACCTGCCAAAACGGGCATTTTATTCCCAAAATCATTATCTATCGGAGCACGCCAAAAGGCTGGTTCGGGATATTGCCTGATAGGTTGCTTGCCATTTATCATATAATCAAACAAGATTCCCTTTTTCAAATCAATCTTACCAGAAACGCCCCCCGATTGAAAAGACAAAATATTGTCTTTTGTTTCATAAGATAGTTTTCCCGAACAAGGCGGAAGCGATGTGAAGAAACTACTTTTATTTAATTGCATTTGCTCTCTAGCTACTTCATAGCCAGCAGGTACTAAATCGGTAGCAACCCGGGTGTACACATAGAGATTAAGGAAATACTCATTTCCGTCTTCTGGAATAACGGGGAGAGATAAACGTATCTCTTTCTCTTCGTGAGGTATTAAATCAACGTTGAAATCCCCTGTAGATATTTTTTCTCCATTTTTGTATATTTCCCACATGAAAGCATACTCATCCAGATTGGTAAAGTCATAACGGTTTTTAATGGAAATAATTCCTTTCCCCAAGTCTTTTGCGCTAAACTGAATGTACTGATACACTTTCTTCACTTCATACGCTTGTGGTTTGGGAATACCATTGGCAGAAATCAAACCGTCAGTTCCCGTGTTTAGTTCCCCTTTCTTATCTTCCAGCCATTTATAACTACCCATCTTACCATTATACGTCCAATAAGTACGTCCGTCTCTTGGTTCGGTCTTTACCTTAAATCCTTGATCCATAAAATCCCAGATAAAACCGCCTTGCAAGTTAGGGCTGTCATAAATAATATCCCAAAGGTCTTTAAAATTGCCATTGCTGTTTCCTTGGGCGTGAGCATACTCACACATGATAAACGGTCGCTGTTTGCCGGACTTCCGATATTCTGTTATTTTCCACATATTGGGATACATCGGACAGACAATATCTGTATTCCAATCTTCCCAAGCCTGCTCGAACTGTACAAAACGACCGGGGTCATATTTCTTCAAACGTTTATACTCATCGTGGAACACGATTCCATTGCCACATTCGTTTCCTAATGACCATCCGATGATACATGGATGATTTTTATCCCTTTCGACCATTCGGGTGATACGGTCGACATGAGCAGCATACCATTCGGGACGATAAGCAGGATGCGGAATGGTATCTTTAAAATAAGGAACCGAACCCATTCCATGAGTTTCAATATTGGCCTCATCCACTACATAGATACCATATTGATCACACAATTGATAGAATAACGGATGATTGGGATAATGACTGGTACGAACAGCGTTCATGTTCAGTTGTTTAATCAGTCGCAAATCATTCATTATGATTTCGCGAGTCTGCGTATGTCCCAAGCTGTCGTTATGTTCGTGACGGTTAACACCTTTTATATAGGTGGGTACACCATTTACCAGTAGCCGTGTATTCTTAATCTCAATGCGACGGAATCCGACTTTATGAGCCACTACCGTCTGTTGCTTGTCGTCATTGGCTCGAAGTGTCAGAATACAGTCGTAAAGCGAAGGGTGTTCAGCGCTCCATTTCCGTACATTGCGCACAGTGCCTTCGAAAGTAAGTGTAGTACTTATATCTGAGATACAATATGCTTTCTGCGCAGATAAGACAGTCTTCCCCCCTGCGTCCTTCAATTCGAGTGTAAGCGTCCCCTTTTGCAGGGTTGCATTGGTATTGAACGAACGCAAGTCTACAGTAGCCCGAAATTGCCCGTGTCGGTAGGTTTCGTCCAGTCCTGCATGCAGAAAGAAATCCCAAATGGTCGTTTGGGGATAAGCGGTCAGAAAAACATCGCGTTCGATACCGCTTAGACGCCAAAAATCCTGGTCTTCCATATAGCTGCCATCGTGCCAGCGATACACCTGTACAGCAAGCAAGTTCTCTCCTTTTTCCAAATAGTTTGTCACATTAAATTCTGCCGGAGTCTTGGATGCTTTAGTCATACCCACCTGCTGTCCGTTCACATAGATACGGGCGTAGCCGCTGATGGAACCGAAGTGCAACAACACTTCACGCCCCTGCCAGTTTTGAGGAACCGTAAATGTGCGCCGGTAAGTCCCCACAGGATTATCAACGTCGATATAAGGTGGATTGGGTGAAAACACATACTGAATGTTGCGGATTATCGGCTCACCGAATCCTTGGATTTCCCAGTTGGAAGGGACAGTAATTGTATCCCAATCATTGTCGGATAAATCTGTACAATAAAAATCTTTTATGCTTTCTGCGATAGAGGGAGCATAAACAAATTTCCACGTACCATTCAACGAATATTGCCAAGGCGATTTTTGGGGATTATCGTTCACTGCATCATCTGCGCGCTCGTAGAGGCGAAAGTCAGCGTGTGGTTTCTCTTTGTTCCACTCATATTTGGTGGGATTTTCCCACTCGTTGTTTTGCGCCTTTGCCGTTTGAGACAAACCACCAAAAAGACAGGAAAGGAATAATAAGGTAGAAAATAATCTATTTATCATAAGATAAAGGGTTGTGAGGGTTTCCATTGAGTAACGTCAAGGAGTTAAGAAGCCTAACCTCTTAACTCCTTGAAATCAGTAAGAAAATCTCAAAAAGTTATTCTTCAGTATACAATAATGTTCCAAACCCCAAATCACCGGCTTCGGCAGTACCACGCTCGCCATATCCTTCGGGGCGTTCTTTTTCGGCAAAAGCTTGCGAATATGGAGCATTCATACCTTTCACCTTGGCATAATGGTTGTAAAGGAGTTCCCATCCCGGACGGGCACGCCCCTTACCGTCGGCCGACACCTTCTCGTGCCAACCGTATTTAGGGTGATAGTAAGGTTCGAAAGGCATTTCCACATCTTCGGCCGAAGTTAAGTTATACTTAGCCGTATATTCGCAGAGGTCGAGAATGATGTTGTCGTTGTAGGCAAAAAGGTCGATGCCCATGTTATAAGCTGTACGACAGAAGTAAGCGTGTAAGCCTACGTTGAGAGTAGCGTGCCCCTGGTCGCGTCCCATCTCCTGGCTCTGTGCCAAATGTCTGCCTTTCACTTTTCCCGCAGGATCCTCGTGCATGCCTTTCACCGACCATTCGATACAGCCCATACCTTTTCCGTGATAGAAAAACTCCAAAGCTTGTTTAATCTTGGCATCGTCGTCATTCAGCACGCCGATAGAAAGAATGGTGAGCATGGCGGGCAAATCCCAACTCATCCAGCCCGAAATGGCTGAAGAATTAAAGTGGTTATCCAAGAAATCATCACAGATGGGATAGAAAGTTTTATCTATCCATTTCTTGAAGACTTCAAAATCTTCGGTTTTCCAGCCTTCGTAATCCCGCATCAATTCAGCGGGAGCAGCAAACTGGTATCCGATAAATCCGGCGGCAAGCAGACGATGGCTGTCGTCGGGCCATGTTTTATAATTCACCCCCTTACAAGTCTTAGCCCATCCGTTCAGAATTTTAACAGCTGCCTTGGCATAATCTTCATCTCCCGAAATTTTCCAGCGTACAGCCAACTGATAAGCGGCACCGGCATCGAAAGCGGCCGTATTGAAGTTGCCGCCTTGCGAGTGACGTACAATTTCTTCTTGCGGGTTTGCGTTGTAGCTCAGTTGGGCAAATCGGCTTTCGCACAATTTTTCCCAACCGCTAATCCAAGGTTCGGCACGTTCGTTCACTTTGCGGCGTGCGCGTTCAAAGTCAGCTTCGGTGTTCACCAGACAAGGATGCTTGATGATGTACTCATAATTTTCATTGGGGTTGATTTCGCGTTGCCATGGTTCGGGAGTTCCATTCTCAAACTCAGCACTACAGCCGATCAGCAACACAAACGTTATGCTGCTCACGAAGGTATAAATCAGATTTTTCATACATTCAATTTTCATTTTGTTATTCAATCAGTTTCCAGAGAAAGTAGATGCTATTGTTTACCACTTTCGTTCTTTATCAAATCTTTCAGTTCTTGTTCCGATTCGAAAGTCTTTATCCAATCCACATAAATGCTACCTGTTTCATTGGTTTCATACCATATTTTCCAAAATTGAAGTTCCACCGTGTCGTACTTCGTCAATGAGGTAGGCATATACTGTTGGTTTTTGCCAAGGAATTTCTTCGTGAAGTCGGCGTAGAATACTTTGTATTCACCGCAATCTACCACAGTCATGGCATTTTTTCCTTTATCGGTATCTTCGCCATATTTACCGGCTACGGTAATACCGCTTCCGCCCCAAATGTCTAGATACCACTCTATACTTGTCGATGCTTCGAACACATTTTCGGGGAATTTCATTTTAAAGGCCAAGATGGGATAGTTGGTTACGTTGAACCCAAAACCGCCGGTGCGACAAATGCGAACAGCTTTGTAAGTCTTATCTTCACCGGGGAAAATACGAAGTACTCCGTCATTCTCCATCCATTCAAACTCCCGGTGAGTAAAGTTTCCGAATGGCTGCCAGATATTCTCGACAGTAAACTGGTCGTTCATTAAACCTTCGCTCACGTTGACACTCATCGTAGCTTTGACAGGTTTACCGTCACCATAGTCGGCCAAAGCGGTAATTACTGCATTGCCATAAGCCTTCGCCACGAACCGGCCTTTTTCGTCAATCTCTACAACATCCGGCTTACTGCTTTCCCATGCGATGTACGAAAGCGTAGCATCTATCGGCGTTACATTCATCTGCGGAGTGTAGGTTTCGCCCAAAGCCAGTTTGTCTGTTTCTTTCACAAATTCCATACTTTCGATATAGATAATGGGCTTCACCTTAATTTCAAACTCTTTCGTGAAATGTTTGTCGTCGGTAGCGGTAACTTGGATGCGTGCCTTTCCTTCGGCTATGCCCTTCACCTCGCCTTTTTCATTGACGGTGGCTTTATCGGGAGTTAGGCTTTTCCAAATCAACCCGGGGTAAGTGGGGTCGGCCGGAGTAGTCTGCCAAGTGAGGGGCAAAGTCGAGGTTACAAACACTTCGAGGTCTTCATTAGTGAGATTGATATCAGTGATGTGAATAATTTCGTTTACTACCTTCACATTAATGGTCGAAGTGACAGAATAGCCCACAGCCGGCTTGGCCGAAATTACCGTACTACCGGCCTTCACTGCCGTGATGCGTCCTTTGGCATCTACGGTAGCCACATCGGGCACAGTCGATTTCCATACCACCTCTTTGTTGAAAGCCTCATCAGGACCTACAGTATATTTTATCAAAGTGTCAGTGCCTATCAGCAGAGGCAGTTCGGAGGTCACTTCAAGGTTGATTTCCTTAACGAGCACTCTCTCTTCTAAAACAGGGGATACATCGTCATCGTTGCACGAAACGGTCATCATTAAGCCAGCTGTAATCAGTGCTGCAAACGCACCCTTTTGAAGTATATTTTTGTATGTCATAATTCGATTACTTTATAAATGAATAATGAATGGATTATTGGTTCCAACCCGGATTTTGTTTCAAGTTGGAGTTCAGTTTGAGCTGGTCGGTGGGCAGCGGCAATAAGTAATGCTTTTCATGCCAGTTGCGTCCCTTCTCGTGGATAATACAACCTTCACCATCTTTCTCCTTAAAGGAAGCATCAGGCCATCTGTTTTCAAAATCGGTACCTTTCCACTTCACACCGGTGAGGTTCATCGGCATTTCGTCTTCGGCCGTTTTCCAACGCTTCAGATCATCAATGCGGAAATTCTCATCGAAAAATTCGATGGTACGCTCACGACGAATCTCTGTGCGCATATCCAAATTATTTGCCGTAACAAAGTCGTTAGTCAAGTCAGGCATTTCGGGGTTGATGCGTTTGCGTGTCAGGTTCAAACTGATGGCTAAGTCTTCATCCGATATTTGTCCATCGCGTTCAAACACGGCTTCGGCATAGTTCAGCAGTACCTCGGCATAGCGGATGATAGGGAAATCGTAAGCTTCCATACCGGTAGGCACTCCGTCGCGTTCGCTACACCACTTGTGAGGAAAGTACCCCGTACCCGTCTGAGGCATGAAGTTCCTATGCGAGGCATTGGCTATTTCGGCTGCATTGCCGCTCCAATCAATGCGTCCGCCGTTTGTACCCCAGTAAGTTTGTCCGGGCACCATAAGCTGATTGTTCATGCGGTTGTCGCGATTTTTATATTCATCATCCACTTTCGTGTAATTCCACGTTTGGGGATTGATGGGCAACCCATTGCTTTGCAGATACATATTAGCCATTTTGCGAGTAACGTACAAGGCATTGCCCAAACGCCCTTGGGTTATGTTGAACCCGATAGAATTGATAACAGGGTCGTGGCGGCGGGTAAAGATATACTCTTTATTACCTGTTTTATTGATACTGGCAGGGTTCGACTTTTCATTCTCCAAGATAAAGAGATATTTGTAAGCTTCCGTACCCAATTCTTGAGGAGCAAAAAGTTCGAATGCTCCGCCCGCCATCACATCATGAGCCGCCTGTGCTGCGGTATTGAGCAAATCTTTTGTACGTTCGGTATTTTGACCGCCATTATGGAATTTCTCCCATGTACCTTCATAGAGGGCTACACGCGAAAGAAATGCCAAAGCGGCTTCGCTGGAGAGACGGCCTTCATCGCTGCTGCTGATAGCCTTATCGACGGGTAATAGTTTAGCAGCTTCTTTCAAGTCGTCAATGATGAAGTCAGCTACCTCGGTACGCGGATTACGGGCCTTCTGCATCTCAGGTGAGTCGATGTCGAGCGGCGTGCGGGTAATGATAAGGTCACCATAAGCCTGCAACAACTCAAAGTAACAATAAGCACGGAAGAAACGGGCTTCCCCCACCGAAATGGCGATGTCGGCTTGTTGTTCATACGCATCGGCTTGTTGCAATAAAGTATTGGTTTGACGAATACGATTGTAATTGTCGGTATAATGTTTGTCGGATGACGGAATACTGTTTGTTCCGTTGCTATAGATGTTCACCGTGCTACCGGCAAACAAGTCCGAGCGAATATCAGCGTGCTGACTGTCGTCGAGCCATCGAAAGTCGGCCGGCCAGCTGTAGAACTGGGTGGCAAAAAGTTTGAAGTGTTCGGGCGACTTCCAATAGTTGGTATCCGCCAATTGCGTCTTGGGTTCAAGGTCCAAACACGACTGCATGGTCATGGCGCAAATGATTCCTAAAATATATGCTATTTTTTTCATTGTTATCTTCAATATTAAGAATAAAAATTAGAATATGGCATTCACACCGAAAGTCACGGTGCGGTTAAACGGATAGCGTTGCTTGTTTTCCACTTTGCGGGTGGCTTCGGGATCCCAACCATCGGTGATATATGATTTTTCCCACAAGTCGGCGCCCGATACATAAATACGCAGGTTGCTGATGAAACCGCTCTTATTCATCCATGCCTTTGGCAATGTATAACCTAGTACAATCTCTTTGAGACGCAGGTATGCTCCATTATCGGCCGACCAGGTAGAGGGAATGTAGTTATAGTTATTGATGTCATTACTGTTTGAATAAGTAGGAAAATGGTTGTTAGGAGTTTCAGGACTCCATACATTACCTACCGACTGGTTGGTAGTGTTCAGCCAAATAGCTTTGAAAGGCACTTTCCAAGAGTCAATTTCACGATAGATGGTACGCTTGCCCACACCTTGGAACACGGTATTGAAATCGAATCCTTTCCACTCGCATCCGAAATTAAACGAGAACGAATATTTGGGGTCGTCGGAACCAAGAAATACAAGGTCGTCTTGTGTCAGTTTACCGTCTTTGTTCACATCTTCATACATGTGGTCGCCCAAACGCAAGTTGGCAGGTAGAGCGATAGAGTTGCTGCCCACATATTTGTCCACGTAATAGTCCAGTTGGTCTTGGTTTTGTACTTTGCCCACGTAGCGGTAGCCAAATACCGAGTTGAGTGGATAACCATTCACGGCTTCGTTATAACCTGCGCTCACCACGATGTTACCTCCATCGACTAGTTTGTTGGTCATATAGGTTAACGTACCGCCAACGTGGTAGTTGAAACCGCCTATCTTGTCACGCCAAGTCAAGCTGGCATCGTAACCATTGGCTTCAAACTTACCGCTATTAGTGCTGGGAGCAGTTCCACCCAATACACCGGGGTGCAGACGCGAAACCAGCATATTGTCGTTTTTCTTTTTAAAGACCTCGAACGTACCCGTAAGGCGATTGTTGAGGAATCCAAAGTCAATCCCCAAGTTATAGTTGTAGATACGTTCCCAAGTACGCACGGTGCTCACCAGTCCGGCAGATTCCACATAGGTTCCTTTCGAGTTGCCCAACAAAGCGCCGCTGTTCGATTTGTAGTTGTAAAGTTGGATGCCGTCATAGCGTCCGATACCATTTTGGTTACCTACCTCACCATATGAGGCACGTAATTTCAGTTCATTCACATAGTCACGCAAGTTCTCCATGAATTTTTCTTCAGTAATACGCCATCCGGCTGATGCGCCCCAGAAGAAGTTCCAGCGATTCTTGGGCAAGAATTTCGAAGAGCCGTCGTAGCGAGCATTCACTTCGACCATATATCTCGACTTGTAGTTATAATTCAAGCGACCGAAATAAGAGAGAATGGCTTCCTCCCAACGGTCTACTTTGTCTATGTAGATTTGTCCTTTACCGTTAAGCGATTCGATTGACGCTTCCACGTCCATTGCTTTGGTGCCGCTATAATCGTAAGCGGCATAGTCGTATTGCACACCTCCCATAAGCGATATGTCGTGAACCTCATCAAATAATTTCTTATAAGTGAGGAAAGCTGATGCCGTGTAATTGTCGGTACGCGCAGAACTTTTAGTATACGATGATTTTTCTTTTGCGGGATAGGGAGAGTTCTCATTCAGAATCGGAGTGCCGTCGTATTGATACCAATCAACCGAAAGATATTGTTCGTCACGGACCGCATTGTTCGTTGAGTAACCCAAAGTGCCTTGAAAATCAAGACCATCCAAAATGTTCACTTTCAAAATTTCGTTCACATTCATAGTGGTCACCACAAGTTTGTTGTCACCACCCAATTCGGCCGACCAGTTGGGAGTATGAATGCCTCCCCACGCATACGGTTTGCCATCAATAGTCGAAACCGGTAGCCCTGGCTGCGGTATGCTACTACCTAATATACTACCAATCTGTGTAGGAGCCACCTGATGCTGACGACTGGCTGACATGTTGGTTTCCAGGCTGATACGGTTGTTTATCTTGAAACTGTTGAATAAACGTACGTTATAGCGTTCGTTCGAGTTGTTCCCCCATTGCAGCGTCCCTTGGTCGTTCAAATAACCCAATGAAAGTCGGTAGGTCGATTTTTCCGAACCTCCGCTTACGCTGAGGTTATGCTGGGTAGAAGTGGCATTTCCCCACAGCACATCAGTCCAGTTCATATCGTGAAACACAAAGTCGGCCACACCACGGAATCCTCCCGGAATGGGATCTTCATCGGGATTGTTTCCACCATGCAGATTAATCCAACTCCCCTTCATGGCTTTAGCCAAACGGGCATAGCGCACCCAGTTGTCGTCTTCTCCATAGCCATCATTCAAACGGGCTTGAAGCACACCGTCCGTCCATTCGTCCATGCTCATCATGCGGGGTTGCAAACCTACAATCTTACGTGTAACCGAACCGCTATATTCCACTCTGGTTTTGCCGGCATCGGGACGTTTGGTAGTTACCAAAATCACACCACCCGCTGCTTTTGCGCCATAAATAGCAGCCGAAGCATCTTTCAGGAAGTTAATGGTTTCGATGTCGTCCGCATTGAGTTGAGCCATCTCGCTCACACCACTGGCTGGTACACCGTCAATAATCAAAAGAGGTTCTACCTTGTTCTTTGAGACAGAGCCACGGATTGAGACACCCCATCCTTCTTCGCCGGGAGCAGCCGACGAGCGGGTGATGCGTAAGCCCGGAACCTGACCTTGCATAGCTGAGAGCGGATTGGCCACTGTACCTTTGTCCTTAAAAAGTTTTTGGTCGACCACTGTTACCGAGCCTGTCAACGATTCTTTTTTCTGAGTACCATAACCTACCACGACAACTTCATCCAGCACCTCTGTATCTTCGTGCATGATAATTTTAGTCAGATTCGTCCCTTTTACAAAAACTTCCAACGTCTTATAACCAATAAAAGAAATCACCAACGTACCACCTGATACATTATTCAAAGTAAAGTTTCCATCCATATCCGTTATCGTACCATTAGTAGTGCCTTTCACTTTGACATTGGCACCAATAACAGGTTCGCCATAGGAATCCACGATTTTACCTTTGATTGCCCCAGTCTGCGAAACAGCCTGCACTTCTCCCACATTGGCAAATACCGCCTGCGGAGCACCTGTTACAAGGGCAGAGGCCATCACCGTAGAGAATAGAAATCTTCTCGATGAGAATCTGAAGAGATTTTTTTTCATATACATAAAATTTAAAACTAACATTTATACTATTTATTCTAATATTAGATACACTGTTGGATATACTCACGGATTTCTTTCCGACTGATAAACAAGTGGTTTTCCACCGTACGGGAAGAAATTCCCAATTGGGCGGCAATATCAGCCGAGGATTTATTTTCGAAACGACTCATGATATAAATCTTCCGACGTTGTTCAGGAAGCTGATTGGCTCTCTCCCATTCGCATGTCAATAGATTATTGGCAATAATCTGACTCTCCACTTCATTGGTACAAGTAGGAACCCGGTCGAAAAGATAGGAAGTTACTTCTTGAGCTTTGTAAAAACGACGCAAATAGTCCGTTACCAGATTCCGGCAAATCGCGAATATAAAATGTTTCACTGTTTCCGGACGCAATATCTGCTTATAGTCCATCAAACGCAAAAAGACATCTTGTGACAGGTCTTTTGCTTCTTCGTCCTTACCTATTTTATAATAGATATAAAGATAAACGGAATGATGATAACTCTTATAAGAGTCAGCAACCAGTTGAGTGGATTTCATGTTTATATTTTCCATTGCTTAGATTTTTGTTTATCATTACGCTGGCAAATATAAATGGTAAATACGGAAAAGAAACAATAAAAAAGGGCGGATAGATTTCATCCTATTGGAAGGAAAACAGAAGTCGTAATACCTACTGGTAATCAATCAATTATACAATCACAAGCTGGAGTCTCAAATTATTATATGAGACTCCGACAATCAATCTTCATTAGTTCGTCCTATACTTTGGACGTATTCGTTCGGGGTTATTCCGGTCGTCTTTTTAAAATAACGGAAAAAGGAAGTACGAGAACTAAAACCACACAGTTCAGCTAAAGCACTTAAGGTATATTTTGAATATTCATCCTCATTAAGCAATCGTTTAAACTCAGCTATGCGGTAATCATTCAGATAATCATAATAATTCTTGTTCAAGAACTGATTAAACACGTAGGACAATGTATATGGAGAGACGTTCAGCACTGACGCCAAATCCGCAATCTTTAAATCAGGGTTAACATACAGTCTTTTTTCCTGCATCAACATATCCAGTTCGTCTGCCAGCCGATGACATTCTTCCATACTCACATTGCTCTTTCTGTATTTTTCTTCAACTACCGGTTTCCCGGTTTCTATGGCGTCCACCGCAAGAGCCGGAGAGTTCTTTTTTCTCCGGTAATAAGCATAGCTTAAGCATATTATTGCAATCAATAATAGAATTGTTCCCCATAAGGTCGCGTTAAAAGAGGAAGCAATAGTCACTGATAAACAGATTTCCGAACCGGGCTCACCAATCCGACGGATTTTGAATTGATATTTCCCGGAAGACAAGTCATAATAGGTCAGTTCGGATTTACCACCCAACAACTGCCAATCATCATCCATCCCTTCCATTTTATATTCATAAGACATATATACAGGGTCGGAATAGGTAAATCCGGAGAAACAGATAGTCAGATTCTTGTGCGACGGTTCCAAAGAGACTTTATAGAGATGCTGTTCTCTCTGTATAGCAGGATGATAAGGTTCTTTACCATTCACATATACATCTGTGATAGCCAGGGGATAACTATTTTCTTCATTTATATCACGTAAATCCCTGGTCAAATAAATCAATCCTTTGGAATTGCCAAACCAGATTGTTCCCGAAGCATCTATAACAGGGCAACAGGTAATAAAAACAGAACTCGGTAATCCATCCACAAAAGTATAAGGAACAATTGTACTTTTTTTATCATAACGGTACAGGCCCAGATTCGTACCAATCCACAGCCACCCTTCACGGTCTTCGATCATAAACATGGCATCTTTCCCTTCCAAAAGAGTGCCCGGCTGGAATCTTCGGAAATGAGTCATTGACAAATCGGAAATAAAAATAGGGCCTTTATCCGGAAGGAAATAGAGCTCGTGGGAAGAATCTTCATATACTGTCCTGATTTTCTCTTTATGTATAAAGCCTTCGGGGAATACATCTGATTTGATACTACGAGTGGAAGGATCCCAAATACATAAACCGGTAGCCGTACAAATCCAGCCCTTTCCTGTAGAATCAAAGCATATATCAAGCACATTCCCTTCCGGAAGTTTGGAGTTCGAACTGGTATAGTGATTGAGTTGTTCGCCATCTTTATACTGATACAAGCCCATTGAAGTGGCAATCCACAGACAACCGTCATTGTCCGACTTGATGCAGAAAACATGCCCTTTCACAAAAGGAGTCTCCGAAGGTTCAAAATCATGGATAGTTAATGTAGAAGAATCCAGTATATACATGCCACCACCATACGTACCGATATAATACTTTCCCTGAAACGGGTAAATACACATTATCATATTAGAGCGTAATTGAGGTGACTTGAAACTCCTAAAACGCCGATTCTTCTCATCAACATAGAACAAACCATTGCGGGAACCTATCAATCTTTCATTCTCATTGATAGCTATGGCCCGTACCGGTATGTCTTTTGAGTCAAAATAAGGAGAATAAGAATAGGTAGAGAAAAGCCCGCTCTGATACAGTGTATAATCAAGTCCCAACTGATAGAATCCAACCCATATCAATCCTTCTCTGTCCACCAGCAATGAATAGACTGAGTTAGAGCGGATTCCGCCATTAGTACCGGGTTCATAGCAGAAAGATTTCATAACCTTATTTTCCGTGACAGATACAAAATGTACTCCATTTCCGTCTGTTCCAACATAAAGTATATCTTTTCCGTCACCCGACAAAGAAGAAATTACATTGCATCCCAAATCAATCCAATTATCCCTGAACTTCCCTGTCGGTATATCGTAAACAACCACTCCATGTTCCATTGTCCCTAAATAGAGCCTGGAACCAATTCGTGCCATTTTCCGATAAGTATAATCCTGTCTATCATTGTCACCGTATGGACATAAAGTTATTTTTCGGGTAGACAGATTCATTGAATATAGTTTGGAGCGGGTCAGAATCCATAATGTATCTTTTTCTCCCCTATTCAAATCGACTATGAAATTATCCGATGACCACATATCCGCATTGATAGTAATCTGCTCCAATTCATTATTTTTGCAGACAAACAATCCTTTTTCGCTGCCAATATATAAGGTTCCCTGCGCATCGGTCAATAAAGAACGAACTCCGAATTTTATCACTTCAGCAACAAACGGTTCTAATTTACCGGATTCTTTATTTATCCGCCAAAGGCCCATATCGTTTCCCACCCAAATCTGATTGCCTTGCGTTTCTGCAATCACATTCACCCATTTCAGTTTCTCATCATCTCCGAATATCGGATAATGCTTGAAACGGAAGCCATCAAAACATTCAACTGACGTAGCTGTTCCAATCCAAAGATAACCTACGGAGTCTTTATACAAGGCACTGACCGTTAAATCAGATAATCCATTTGTTTCTGACAGACCGCGAAAGGAATAAGAAATCGGATAGGCAGACAGAAAAAAAGAAATAAATATAAGGCTTGTTATATGTCGTATCAGATTATTCATAGGATTCATATTTGATAAAACAATGCAAACCTACATAAAATATCCCTAATTTTATGTAGGTTTATACAAAAACAAAACACATTCCTCATTAAAAATGAGTGTTAATCTACCAGCTTTATACTCAATTGGGATTGTTTATAAACAACAGGAATTCTCTTATTATTAACCTCTACTCTTACAGGCTTCTTCTTACTCCTGAAACTGGCATTTATCTTCGGCTGTCCGTCTATCCAAAGATTGAGTTTCTTATCTTCTTCCTTTTGAATGACAAACAACTTGGCCAAAGAAGAAAAATAGGTTTCCTTATCACGTCTTAATGCACTTCCATAGCAGATAAAGAAATCTGTGGCGTCTTTAGCTTCCGTTCCTTCAGGATAAGAGACTGCAAACATATAGGCATCTGTCATCCAGCCGTCCGGCATAATCCATGAGTTGCTGTGCATCAGTCTGCCATCTGCCAACTGGTTAATATACAAGTCAGTCACTTTACCTTTGTGACGGATACGAAGTCCAATCCAATCTTGTCCTTCCCGCCGTTCCATTTGTGGCAAGTCTTTTTCATTGGGAGTCTCCTTTAATATAATAGCTGTCAGCCCTTTTACACGGTTCACTTCTGCGGGCAAATGGAATGAATAATAAGTTTCGGTACCTTTCAGATCTTCAGTTGGAGCCTGTATTTCTTCCCAATACAAATCTTCCGGATAATCGTGCACAAAATCGGACTTAGCAAGCAAACGGGGATAAAGAGGACGAATCACAACGGAAGAATTACCATTCGTCACATTCACGTCAACTCCCGACTTCTTATAAGTCCCGTTGGTATGCCACAGCCATTCAAAACGACCGACCTTATGCGTCTTTAAATCATCAATCATGTAAATCACATCATCCATCCAAAGAAAATGACGGAAATTACGGCTGAAATTGTTTGAAACGGGCCCCGTTCCATTAGCCAGGACATATTTCACATTTCCCGCATCCAAAAGATGATGTAAATATCCTCTCAAAGTAGAACCGCTGTACTGCTGCTCACGGGGTTGTCCCTCGCCATTGAACAGTACTACATTATGCGCCTGGCTTTGAAAGAAATAGTTTCGATAAGCAGGATTAGGATACCAGCAATTTCCACCGTCTTTTATAATGTCCACTCCTTTGTGAAATATAATAAAGGAATTGGCGTCCGCATGAGAGTGATTCCATGTATGACCGCTTTTTACAGCCAGCATCGTAGCATCCTTTTCCCACGAATCACGCATCGTAGCCCAACCAAAATCGGCAAATAATTGAGAAGTCGGCAGTTGAGGGACAGCGGGCGCCTTACTCAAATCAGGAGTGTAAAGGAAGCCCATGGGACGATTCAGGAAAAAGCCATCACGATGTTGTCCTTGTTCCACCTGGGCTATATACCACAAAATAGTTGGATCTTTCACCCCCAATGCATACAATAACATCATGCTGGATTCTGCCGATACATTTTTATGGCTATCTCCAAAATTCAAACTATGCAGCATACCTGTACGCGGATAGCAGACTTGTGAGAAGTAACTCGGCAATTTTGCCAATTGAGGAATATCACCCGGATTCTGTCCGGGATGAGTATTTATCCAAGCGATCCTAAACAACAAAGCTTCCTGAATACCAAAGTTGGCGTAATTCAGACTTTCATACATTCCACCAGCCTCATCAAAACTCTTTGCTTTCTGTTGCAATACATCACCGGCAAAATCAAACCATTCAGGAAGTGATTCGTGAAGTTGCTCCACCCATTCTTTTACTTCGGGAAGTTCATTTTGAAGACTCAAAGCCAATATTCCACCCTGACAAACACAGGAGGTCCACCAGTTATGTCCCATCGAATTCAATGAGTGAATACGGGTCGGCTCCAACAACCAGTCTCCCAATGCCGGTTCCACGGCTAACCGTTTCAATCCTTCGGCTATCTTTTTTCTTTCTGAAGAAGACATGACATTGTATGCAGCATCATACCCCACTGCGGAAAGAAAACTCTTATGAGCCATACCCAGTTGTGAACGCCATGCAGGAATACGTGCCATCATTTCCACATCTCCCCATGATTCGGCTTCCACAGCTTTCAGGAGGATTTCTTTGATTGCGTCTGCATACTCCTTATTATCAGTCATCAAATAAGCTAACGACAAATAGTCTAATCGATTAAAATCTTTCTTTTGCAAAGCTTCATCGGCTGTTTTCTTAATATCTCCCCATGCTTCCTGCAATTTAGGTTCATGCTGCATACGCTGTTTCACTTGCTGTATGCGTTGTGGAGTATACAGTAATGAAGGATGATTTATTTTTTGTGCTTGTATATATAATGAAGAAACACAAAAAAAACAGATAACAGCAATAATAGTTTGTTTCATGGTACTTAGTCTATTCTATATATAATCAGTTACAATATTATTCTTTATTGAACGTTTTTCAAAAATTCTTCCAATGCTGCATTAAATTCTTCCGGGCGTTCCATATTCAGCATGTGTCCGCAATCGTCAATTACTTTCAGTTTTCCATTGGGAAGATATTGTAAAATGGGAGGTTCTTTTGAGAATCGGTTGCCGGAAGAATGACCTTCAACAATTAAAGCAGGTACATCGGGATGATTCTTTTTCAATTTCTCGATGGCATCCAAACCAGCTACCACCCGTACTTCTTTGTGTAAAGGTTGCCACGCATCCCACTCATCGATCATTTGCCATAGAGACTCACGCATTCGTTCCCGCTGACTTCCTCCTGACTTCATCAATCCTTCAAACCACTCTTTCTTCATCACATCTACCCCTTTCTCTTTCAAAGCAGCAATCTCCTTATCACGTACTCTTGCTTCTTCCGGAGTCATCGGTTCACTGGGACCTTTCGATTTCCGAATGTTTCCACTGGCTAAAAAAGCAGATAACATTCGGTCAGGGAAATACGCCAACATATCAGCAGTAATAAACCCACCTAAAGAAAGTCCGACGATATGCGCTTTCTTGATGTGCAAAGAATCCATCAAAGTAACTAAATCTCCAGCGTGTGTGAATTGATAGTCTTCCGTTTGTGAAGACGAAATGCCATATCCTCTCAAATCATAGCGGATCACACGATATTTTTTTGCCAGTACGGAAAATTGTTCATCCCACATACGATGATCCAAAGAATGACCATGAACAAAGATGACGGGAGCACCTGTGCCGGCTTCCTCATAGTAAAGAGAACCGTTGCCCACTTCAACGCGGCCTTGTTTCACAACCAACGGATGTCCCTTTACAATCTCTGAAACAGTTCTCGAAATTACAGGACTACCATAAAAAGACGAGAAACCATCTTCTTTACTGGAAGCACCGACTACATGAGCAATAAAGAAGCCATAAACATTCTCCCGTTTATTGATCCACGGGTAAGCGCCAGCCCATCCTGGTGAACTAATCTGATAAGCTTCACCTGTCTTCTTATCGATTAATTCACGCCATTCTCCCAATCCGTAGATTCCATTGTGGGATTGTCCTAGCCCTTTCGCTACATAATTATCCGAGTTATTCGAAGGGATTATTGCGTCTTTCACTTGGTCGGCCTGCATTTCCTTTACAGTTTTTGCTGATATAATCCGCTTATCGTTATACATTCCATCATGATAAATCATAGACAGGAAATGAATATAATCGTTCAAGGTA
>ERZ773195.1116-NODE-1116-length-20993-cov-4.807623_pt1 | contig 20993 bp, 17 predicted proteins | sample MGYA00580530_ERZ773195 | MGnify/ENA primary metagenome ERZ773195 (study PRJEB29015, sample SAMEA2737751) | human gut metagenome | biome: human gut; feature: human-associated habitat; material: faeces | place: China | collected 2012 ...
AGGTGGGCTCATCGAAGCACAGAATATCCGGCTTCATGGCCAGCGCACGGGCAATGGCCACCCGCTGCTTCTGTCCGCCGGAGAGCTGGTGGGGATAGTGTCCCATCCGATCTCCCAGACCCATCTGTTCCAGCAGGGCTTCGCCCTCCCGGCGGATGGCCTCCGGGGCCTCCCCGGTTCTCTCGGACTTGGCCAGCAGCCGCCGGGCCAGCGTTACATTCTCCAGCGCCGTGTATTGGGGGAACAGGTTAAAATCCTGAAATACCAGCCCGAAGTGCAGCCGGTTCCGCCGCCGCTCCTGAGGGGACAGGCTCCCGTCCAGCAGATTCCGTCCCCGGACGGCGATGCGGCCGCTGTCCGGTGTCTCCAAAAAGTTCAGGCACCGCAGCAGCGTGGTCTTTCCGCTGCCGGAGGAGCCGATGATGGACAGAGCCTGTCCCTCCTCCAGCGAAAAGCTGATGTCCCGCAGGACCTTGGTACCGCCGAAGCTTTTCTCCAGCTGCGCCACCTCCAGGATCGCCATAGTACCCCCTCCTTACCGAAAATAGCTGAGCCTGCGCTCGATGTACCGGAACAGCAGTGTCAGCAGCCCCACAAAGGCCAGATAGAATACCCCCGTGTAAAACAGGGGCCATGTGATGCCCTGCGCCTTGATGTAGCTCTCGCCCACCTTGGTCAGCTCCATGATGGAGATGATGCGGGCCAGCGAGGTGTCCTTCACCAGCGTGATGATCTCATTGGACATAGGCGGCACAATGCGCTTCACCATCTGCAGCAGGGTGATCTTAAAGAAGATCTGCCTGCGGGTGAGGCCCAGTACCTCTCCCGCCTCCCGCTGCCCGGCAGGCACGCCCTCGATGCCGCCCCGGTAGATGACGGAGAAGTAGCAGGCGTAGTTCAGCACGAAGGCCACGGTACACGCCAGCATCCGCTGGCTGCCCCAGATGTTGTGGCCCAGCCAGATGCCGGGGCCGTAGAAAATCAGGATCAGCTGCAGCATCAGGGGTGTTCCCCGGACGATCCACACCAGAACGTTAAAAAACCAGCTGACCGGACGGCACTTGCTCATGGAGCCGAAGGTCACCGCCAGCCCCAGCGGCAGAGAGAATACCAGCGTCAGGGCGAACAGCTTCACCACCTCACGCAGCCCCTCCAGCAGGGACAGTGTCACAGACCAGAACATGGGAAGAACTCCTTACACTCAGATTTCACAGGCCGCCCTTTTCACGGGCCGCCATAAAAAATGCCGCTGCGGCGGACAGCCCCCGCAGCGGCATTCTGGTCGTTATTTACTGACCACGCACCACCACGACCTGTGCGTTCTTGCAGTAGGCGTTGGTGCAGGCCATGGCGCTGGTAACGCCGTCGGTGAGGGTCATGCCGTTCCACACCACGTCGATGGCCTTGCTGTCCAGCTCATTGATCTTCTGACCCCAGTCAATGACCACGAACTGAATTTCCACACCCAGACGCTCCGCCACCAGCTTGGCAAGGTCTGCGTCAAAGCCGATCCACTGGCCATTTTCATCCTTATAGTCCATGGGGGCGAACTCCGTGATGCCCACCACCAGCGTACCCTTCTGCTGGATATAGCTGACGTCACTGTCCTCTCCGGTGGTGAAGGTGCTCTCCTGTTGTGGGACCAGCAGTTCCTCGGTGATGCCGTACTGCTGGGCCAGCTTCTGCATGGTTCCGCTCTGATAGGCATCGCCCAGCACACAGTTGATGTACTGCGCCAGATCGGAGCCCTTGCGGCAGCCGATGCCGTACTCCTCCTCGGTGAGCCTGTCGGTGTAGGTGAGATCGGGGTAGCTGGTACCCTCACCGATCATGGCCCCGGCCATCAGCAGATCGATGATGGCGGCGTCGGAGGTGCCGGAGGCCACCTCCATCAGGGCGGCGGCCTGATCCTCCAGCGTGGTGACCTTCCAGCCCTTCTCCAGAGCGATCTCTTCACCGGCGGAGCCGCCCTCCACGGCGTAGGTCAGGACCTTTTCGTCGGAATCCTTGCTTCCGCCGTTGTCCTTTTGGCCGCAGGCGGCCAGCAGGGAGGCACTGATGGTCAGTGCCAGCGCCAGACACAGAAGCTGCTTGAACTTTTTCATGGGAATATCCTCCTTGATATGGTACACGGATGTGTTGTAACAGATGTATTGTGTTAGATGATGCGCTGTGTGGGGCCACGCTGTATTGTGTGAGGTGGCTCATGCTGCGCCGCATTTACCGGCGCTGTGCGGGGGATGTTCTGCGATGCAAAATGCCGGTTCAGCCTGCTCTCGGTTACTCCGTCTTGATGTCTGATCAGCCGCACCGGAGTAAGGGATGCGCTGCTCGAATGAGGGAGTACCCTGCGCCGTGCCGCATGATATCGGTTCAGCCCACACTCCATCAGGCTGTCTCGGCGGAACGTTGTACGGAACGGTGTTGTGACGGACAGCCCAAATCCTGTGCTGGGCATCATGAGTCTTGCACTATTATCGCTTACTTTTCCGGAACTTGCAAGCCCCGCTGCCGATTTCCACCGCCGTTTTCTGCGACTTTCCGCCTGTCCTTACCACAACCCTACCGGCCCTTCTGCCGATGGCCTATGCCGCGGATTTCCGTGGGTGGTTTTCGACAACCCTCATCACAGCGCCGTTTCTGTTGCTGGCTTCCGCTGCTGTTTCCGTCGGCAGATCCCAGCCGCCTTCGCCGTCGCCCGATTGGGATTTTCGCAGGTTTCCTCTCTGCGGGCCTTTATCAAGAACCGCCGCCGAGATTTTCACCGGTTCCCTTGGGGCAACGAGGGTGCTATGGAAGCTGCCCCGCCGGAGGCTGCCCCACTTTTGGGGCACCTGTGCTTTCTATCTGTTATCGATGGTGTCGCTCCATACCAAAACCTCATTTCTAACGAAACCGCATGGATCAAAGCTGTCTCTCTCGTCTTTCTACGGTCTATCGCATGGCACCGGGCAGCCGCTCCCGTAGTTTGCGGTTCCGATTGACCATATGCTCCCGGTCGCTTATTCACAGCGACTGGTTGTCCCGCTGACGATGGATACATTTTAACACTTTAGCGAAGTAGTGTAAAGATGCACATACGTAAAAATAGATTGATAGATGCAGATGAATTTTATGCAGAATAGACATATCCTGCCCATGCGTCCTAAGAAGAGATGTCTGTTCCCAAAGGAAGATGGCACCCCGGAAGCAACCGGGGCGTCCAGAGGAGAAAAACGGACGGAAAGCGGCTCCCTTGCAGGTCCATACGATGTCCACAGACTGTCAGGAAAATGGGGGAAGTGTCCAATTTTTACGTATTTTCTCTAAAAGTTCAGAGTTTGTCCATTGATAATCCGGAATCGGAATTGTATAATAGAAGAAACATTCTGGAGAAGCGAGGAGGTCACAATGGCTTTTGTGGAATTTGAAAAGGTCAGCAAGATCTACCACACCGGAACGGTGGAGATCCCGGCGCTGCGGGACGCCACCTTTCAGGTGGAGAAGGGGGAGATCTGCGTCATCGTAGGGGCCTCCGGTGCCGGAAAGACCACGCTGCTGAATATTTTGGGGGGTATGGATACCCTCACCGGCGGCACGGTGAAGTTGGATGGCCGGGATATCTCCCGCTACGACCGGCGGCAGCTGACGGAGTACCGACGCCGCGACGTGGGCTTTGTGTTCCAGTTTTATAACCTCATTCAGAACCTCACGGCGCTGGAGAACGTGGAGATCGCCGCCCAGCTCTGCCCCCATCCGCTGGATGCGGCAGAGGTGCTGCGGGAGGTGGGACTGGGGGAGCGGATGAAGAACTTCCCGGCCCAGCTCTCCGGCGGCGAGCAGCAGCGGGTGGCCATTGCACGGGCGCTGGCCAAGAACCCCAAGCTGCTGCTGTGCGACGAGCCAACCGGTGCGCTGGACTATGTTACCGGCAAGAACATTCTGAAGCTGCTGCAGGATACCTGCCGCCGGACGGGAATGACGGTGGTCATCATCACCCACAACTCCGCTCTGACGGCCATGGCGGATCGGGTCATCTCCATCAAGAGCGGCACCATCCAGTCCGTGCGGAAGAATGAACACGTCACCCCTGTGGAAGAGATCGAGTGGTGAGGATATGCTGCTGAAAACTGCTTTTCGGGAGATCAAAACCAGCTTGGGCCGGTATCTGGCCATTCTGGCCATTATTGCGCTGGGTGTGGGCTTTTTTGCCGGACTGCGGGTGACCCGCACCGCTATGATCTCCACCGCCAATCACTATTTGAAGGATCTGGCCATGTTCGATGACCGGATCCTCTCCACTCTGGGCTGGACGGAGGAGGATGTGGATGCCTTCCGGAAGCTGGATGGCGTATCCGCCGCCGAGGGCGCCCGTTCCGCCGACGTGCTGTGCGTGGGGGAGGACGGCTCCGACATGGTGCTGAAGGCCCACTCCCTGACGCAGCAGGTGAACCGCCTGAGCTTACAGGCGGGACGGCTGCCGGAGAAGGCTGACGAGTGCGTGGTGGACGCATGGCGCTACGATGAGAGCGCACTGGGCAGCGTCATCCGGCTGTCGGACAACAACTCCGCCGATACGATGGATACCTTCGCCAGCCGGGAATATACGGTGGTGGGCGTGGCTGCCAGTCCTATGTACATCAACTATGAGCGGGGCGGCACGGCGCTGGGAAACGGCACCGTGGCGGCGTTTGTCTATCTACTGCCGGAGGGCTTTGCGATGGACTACTACACGGAGATCGACGTGACCCTCACCGGGGCAGATGGCCGCATCTATACGGCGGCCTATGACGATGCCGTGGAGGCCATGGAGCAGCCCCTGAAGGATCTGGCAGCCCAGCGGGCGCAGCTGCGGTACGACTCTCTCCGCAGTGAGGCGCAGGAAAAGCTGGCGGATGCCCAGCAGCAGCTGGACGACGCCCGGAAGCAGCTGGAAACGGGCTGGGCGGAATACTACGACGGCCTTGCCCAGTACAAGGACGGACATGCATCCTATATAGAGGGCGCCGGCCAGTACCGGGATGGGCTGGCAGAATACGACAGTGGCCGGGCGGCCTATGAGACGGCCCGGAAGGACTATGAAAACGGCGTGAGCCAATACAATCAGGGGAAGGCCGGCTATGAGGAGGGCCAGCGGCAGTATCAGGCGGCACAGCAGCAGTATCAGGAGGCGCTGGCGCAGTATCAGCTGCTGGAGCAACAGGCGGCGGCCCTGCCGGAGGATAGCCCGGAGCTGCCGGTCCTGCAGGCCAAGCTGGCGGCCATGAAGGAGCAGCTGGACGCCACAGCGGCGCAGCTTTCTCAGAATCAGGCGCAGCTGGAGGCAACGGCGGCGCAGCTGGCTCAGAGCAAGGCCCAGCTGGATGCGGCGGGTGCGGCGCTGGATACCACGGAGCAGCAGCTGGCACAGGCGCAGGAGAAGCTGGAGGAGTCGGCCCGGCAGCTGGCGGCAGCCAAGGCCCAGCTGGAGGAGACAGGTCCCAAGCTGGAGAGCGCCCGGCAGGAGCTGGAGGACGGCGAAAGGGAATTGTCCGACCATGAGGGGGAACTGGACGATGCCCGGCAGAAGCTGGAAGATCTGAAAGAGCCGGACACCTATGTGCTGGGCCGGGACACCAACGTGGGCTATGTATGCTTCGAGAGCGACACCAACATTGTGGCGGGAGTTTCCCGTGTGTTCCCGCTGTTCTTCTTCCTGCTGGCGGCGCTGGTGTGCATCACCACCATGACCCGCATGGTGGAGGAGCAGCGCACCCAACTGGGCGTACTGATGGCCATGGGCTATGGCCGGGGGGCCATCCTGTTCAAGTACTTCTTTTACTCCGGCAGCGCTTCGCTGCTGGGGTGCGCCATCGGCTTTGTGGGAGGTTCCTACATCTTTCCCAAGATCCTCTGGCACGCCTATAACATCATGTACGGCTTCGGGATCCCCATTGAATTTGTGCTGGATGGGAAGCTGGCGGCCATCTCCGTAGCCACCTATCTGCTGTGCGCTCTGGGGGCCACCTATCTGGTGTGCCGTGGCTTCTTGCGGGAGGTGCCGGCGGAACTGATCCGGCCCAAGGCCCCCAAGGAGGGCAAGCGGGTGCTGCTGGAGCGCATCACCTTCCTGTGGAAGCGGCTGGGCTTTTTGACCAAGGTATCCCTGCGGAACGTGCTGCGGTACAAGCAGCGGTTCTTCATGATGGTGCTGGGCATCGGCGGCTGTACGGCGCTGCTGCTGACGGGCTTCGGCATCAAGGACTCCATCGCCAATGTGGTGGACTATCAGTTCGAGGAAATTACCCTGTACGATGCGGCGGTGTCCTTCACAGAGGAGATGGATGCGCAGACGCAGCAGGCGTTTTCCCGGCAGGCCGCCGATGTGTCGGCGGTGGTGTTCCTCCACGACGGTTCCGTGACGGTGGAGGCAGGCGGCGGAGCCAAGACGGTGAATCTGCTGGTGCCTCAGAGCAGTCTGGAGGGCATGATGGACCTCCACCGGGGCGGCGAGAAGCTGTCCATGCCCGGAACGGGGGAGACGCTGCTCAACGACGCTCTGGCGGAGGCGCTGGGCGTGTCCGTGGGGGACACCGTGACCCTGCGGGACAGCGACATGAACACCCTGACGGTGACGGTCAGCGGCATCTTTGACAACTACGTGTCCAACTACGCCATCGTGTCAGCGGACACCTGCCGGGATCAGTGGGGCAGCGTGCCGCCGGTGAAAACCGCCTTCATCCGGGTGACGGACAACTCCGACGCAGGTGTCCACGCCGCCTCGGCCCGGATTTTGGATCTGGAGAACGTCTCGGCGGTATCGGTGAATCTGGATACCCGCCAGCGGGTGGGGACCATGATGTCGGTGCTGGATTACATCGTGTGGATGGTGACGGTGTGCGCCGGGGCGCTGGCCTTTATTGTGCTGTATAACCTCACCAACATCAATATCAACGAGCGCATCCGGGAGATCGCCACCATCAAGGTGCTTGGCTTCTATCCCGGAGAGACGTCGGCCTATGTGTTCCGGGAGAACAACACCCTGACGTTTTTGGGGATGCTGGTGGGCCTGCCACTGGGCAAGTGGCTCCACGCCTATGTGATGAGCCAGATCCGCATTGACACCATCGCCTTCGACGTGCGGATCGCATGGCAGAGCGTGATGTTCTCCATGCTGCTGACGGCGGTGTTTGCCGCCATCGTGAACGTGGTGATGTACTTCAAGCTGCGGCGCATCAGCATGGCGGAGTCTCTGAAATCCATCGAATAAGGGAAAAACGTGAAAAAAGCATCCCTGCTTCCTGTGAAGCAGGGATGCTTTACATATCCGGTTATCAGGGGGATATCAGGGGAGCAGCAGCTGGGCGATCTGCACGGCGTTGGTGGCGGCGCCCTTGCGGACCTGATCGCCGCAGCACCAGATATTCAGACCGTTGTCACAGGTCAGATCCTCCCGGATGCGGCCCACGAACACGGTGTCCTGATCGCTGGTGTCCAGCGGCATGGGGTACTGTCGGTTGGCCAGATCGTCCACCAGACGGCAGCCGGGGGCGGCGGCGATGAGCTCTCTGGCCCGCTGGACGGAGATTTTCTCACGGGTACGAACCACCATCGAGACGCTGTGGCTCCGCACCACCGGCACCCGGACGCAGGTGCAGCTGACCCGCAGGTCCGGCAGGTGCATGATCTTGCGGCCCTCGTTCTGCATCTTCATCTCCTCAGAGGTGTAGCCCTCATAGGCCTCACCGCCGATCTGGGGGATGACGTTGTAGGCGATCTGGTACTGGAACACCTGCGGGTGGACGGGCTTGCCCTCCCGCAGAAGCTCCACCTCCTCCATAAGCTCACGGGGGCCACTGGCCCCGGCACCGGACACCGCCTGATAGGAGGAGGCGATGATGCTCTGGATGGGGCTGTCCTGATTCAGGGCGTTGATGGCCACCAGCGAGACGATGGTGGTGCAGTTGGGGTTGGCGATGATGCCCTTGTGGCGGCGGACGTCCTCCGGGTTGATCTCCGGGATCACCAGCGGCACATTGGGGTCCATGCGGAAGGCACTGGAGTTATCCACGAACACGGCACCCGCCTTAACGATGGCCGGGGCGAAGCGCTTGGCGATGTCGTTCTCCGCAGCGCCCAGCACGATGTCCATACCCTCGAAGGCACTGTCCTCAGCGGGCTGTACCGTCAGCTCCCGGCCCTGCCAGAGCAGCTTTTGCCCGGCGGAGCGGGGGGAGGCCAGCAGCCGCAGTTCCTCCACGGGAAAGCTGCGCTCGGCCAGTATTTTCATCATTTCACGGCCCACCGCACCGGTGGCCCCCAGAATGGCAACGTTCATAGTTTGGTTCCTCCTTATTTTACAAAGCTGTCGTACAGGACGCGGATGGCGCGCTCAAAGTCGCTGCCGTCCACGCCCACGATGATATTCAGTTCCTCCGGTCCTTGGGTGATCATGCGGATGTTGATGCCGTTTTCACCCAGCTTGGCGAAGATGCGGCCGGAGGTGCCGGGCTTATAGGCCATTTTCCGGCCCACGGCGGCCACGATGGCCATGTTGTCCGTCACATGGATACTGTCGGGCTTCAACTCCTTTTGCAGATCACCCAGCATGGGATACAGGCACGGGGTCACCTTCTGGGCCGACACCACCAGCGATACCGTGTCGATGCCGGAGGGCAGGTAGTCCACGTTGATGCCGTAGCGCTCCAGCACCTCCAGGATCTGCCGCAGGACACCGGCCTGTGAGGACATTCCGTTTTTGGTGATGGTGATGACGGAGAAATCCTTGCGGCCGGCGATGCCGGTGATGAGGTTCTCGTCTGCCAGCTCCGGCTCGTCGAAGCGCTCCCGGATCATGGTGCCAGGGTGGTCGGGCTGGTTGGTGTTGCGGATGTTCAGGGGGATGTTCTTCTCCCGCACCGGGGAGACGGTCCCTTCGTGGAGCACCTGCGCCCCGATATAGCTGAGCTCCCGCAGCTCGGCGTAGGTGATGCGCTCGATGGGACGGGGGTCCTGCACGATCTTGGGGTCGGCCATAAGGAAGCCGGAGACGTCGGTCCAGTTTTCATAGACGTCGGCGTCCAGCGCCGCCGCTGCCAGAGCGCCGGTGATGTCGCTGCCGCCGCGGGTGAAGGTCTTGACGCTGCCGTCGGGCATGGCCCCGTAGAAGCCGGGGATCACCACCCGGCGGCCGGAGGCGGTGCGGCGCAGGGCCTCGTAGCTGGCGGGCTGGTCCACGGTGCCGTCCAGCCGGAAGCGGAGCCAGCAGATGCTGTCCAGAAAATCGTAGCCCAGATAGTCCGCCATGAGGCGGGCGGCGAAGTATTCGCCACGGCTCACCAGCTCGTCCTGACTGATGCCACGGTCCATCTTTTCCCGCAAGGCGGCGAACTCCGCTTCCAGCGGTGTGGACAGGTGCAGCTCGTCCCGGATGGAGAGATAGCGGCTGCGGATCATGTCGAACACGGCGTCGCAGCTGACGCCGTATTGCAGGTGGGCGTAGCACAGATACAGCAGGTCCGTCAGCTTGTGGTCGTCCCGACTGCGCTTTCCGGCGGCGCTGACCACCACCACACGGCGGCTGGGGTCAGAGTCCACAATGGCCTTCACCTTGGCAAACTGATGGGCGTCGGCCATAGAGGAGCCGCCGAATTTCAATACCTTTAACATAGGAGGATCGCCTTTCTTTCATGGATACAGTGCCGTTTGTTCCGCAGCGGACAGAGAGTATTTATGTCCTCGGAATAAAAACACTTGCTTTTTTCTTGGAGACAGTGTATCATACTGTTTCAGAAAAAGCAAGTGGCAAAAGGAGCGTTTTTTATGATCTACCATAGCACGAGGGATGAAAAACTGACGGCGGCCCCGGCCAGAGCCGTTTTAGAGGGCATCGCACCGGACGGAGGACTGTATGTCTGCGATCCGGGGAAGCTGGATTTTGACTGGCAGGGGACCTTGCAGAAGGATACCATGTCCATGGCGGCGGACATTCTGGGTGTACTGCTGCCGGACTTTCAGGATATGAACGGACTGGTGCGGGCCAGCTATGCCGGAAAATTCGCCAGCGATGACCTGACGCCGCTGGTGCCGGTGGGGGAGCGGTATGTGCTGGAGCTGTACCACGGGCCCACCAGCGCCTTCAAGGACGTGGCCCTGTCGGTGCTGCCCCGGCTGGTGAGCGCCGCCGCCAAGCAGGAGGGGGCCGGGGATGTGGTAATCCTTACCGCCACCTCCGGCGACACCGGTAAGGCGGCGCTGGAGGGCTTTCACGACGTACCCGGCACCCGGATCATGGTGTTCTATCCCGCCGGGGGCGTGTCGCCGGTGCAGGAGGCACAGATGGTGACGCAGGAGGGCAGCAACGTCCGGGTATGCGCCATCCGGGGGAACTTCGATGATGCGCAGACCGGCGTGAAGAATGTCTTTGCAGCCTGTAAAGGGAAAGACCTTCACGGTGCGGTGCTATCCTCCGCCAACTCCATCAACATCGGGCGGCTGGCCCCGCAGGTGGTATACTACTTCCGGGCCTATGCCGATCTGGTGCAGACGGGGCGCATCCGGGTGGGGGAGAAGGTCCACTTTGTGGTGCCTACCGGCAACTTCGGAGATATTCTGGCAGGGTATTTCGCCAAGCGCATGGGTCTGCCGGTGGGGCGGCTGGTGTGCGCCAGCAACGCCAACGATGTACTGACGGAGTTCATCTCCACCGGTGTATACGACCGGCGGCGGCCCTTCTATAAGACCACGTCGCCCTCCATGGACATTCTGGTGTCCAGCAATCTGGAGCGGCTGCTGTACCTGCTGTCGGAGGGGGACTGCGGCTATGTGGCGGGGCTGATGGAGCAGCTGAACCGGGAGGGACACTATCAGGTGTCGCCCCGGCTGTTGGAACGCTTGCAGGCGGAGTTCGACTGTGCCTGCTGCGACGATGCCGGGGCGGCAGAGGTCATCCGTCGGCTGTGGCAGGAGCAGCACTATCTCTGCGACCCCCACACGGCGGTGGCGTGGTCGGCGGCAGAGCAGGTGCGGCTGGAGGACGGGGCTCCGGTGGTGGTGCTCTCCACGGCATCACCCTACAAGTTCCCGGCGGCGGTGCTGGGGGCGCTGGAGGGCGGCTGCGACGGCGACGAGTTCGCCATGATGGAGCGGCTGCACCGGCTCACCGGCACAGAGGTGCCGAGGAATCTCGCCGGTTTGCAGGGCCGGACGGTGCGCCATCGGGACGTCATCGACAAGGAGCAGATGCTGGACTATGTGCTGGCAGAGGTCATGAGGAGCTGAAAGGAGCGGACTATGAACATCGTTTGTTTGGATATGGAGGGGGTGCTGGTGCCGGAGATCTGGATCGCCTTCGCAGAGGAGAGCGGTATCCCGGAGCTGCGGCGCACCACCCGTGACGAGCCGGACTATGACAAGCTGATGCGCTGGCGCATTGACATTCTGCGCCAGCATGGACTGGGGCTGACGGACATTCAGAACACCATCCGCCGCATTGACCCGCTGCCGGGAGCCAGAGAGTTTCTGGACCGGCTGCGGACTAAAGCGCAGGTGGTGATCCTCAGCGACACCTTCGAGCAGTTCGGCCTGCCGCTGATGGAGAAGCTCAACTGGCCCACCCTGCTGTGCAACACGCTGGAGGTAGGGGAGGACGGCATGATCTCCGGCTTCCGGATGCGGTGCAGTCACTCCAAGCTCACCACCGTCCGGGCCTTCCAGTCCATGGGCTACGATACCATCGCCTCCGGCGACAGCTACAACGATCTGGAGATGATCCGGGCCAGCAAGGCGGGCTTCCTGTTCCGCACCACGGAGCAGATCAGGGCGGACTATCCCCAGTATCCGGCCTTCGAGGAGTATGACGACCTGCTGGCGGCCATTGAACAGGCGCTGTAAAGGGGAAACGCATGACAGAGAGAGCCTCCGCAGGAGGGCGGTTCCGCCGGTGCAGATGTGGTATGGGGCATCGGCGGAGACGCCGGTGTCGTGGGTATCTCCCGTGCGGAGGTTTGTCACCCAGAGGGTTCCGTTCTGCCGGTAGGTGGCATAGGCGGCACCGGCATAGAATTGCAGGCCGTCCTCCTGCCGCTGGGGGATGTAGGCGGCGGCACGGGACACGGTCGGCCGGGCCAGTTCTGTGGCGCAGTCGTAGACATAGACATCCGTCAGGCGGGATTCCTGACTTCCGTCATCCGTGGCTGTCACGAGGATATCCGCTCCCAGCCAGCGGGCGGTGAGCATGAGGGAGGCATCCTCTGCTATGCCGCAGGCGGAGGCCAGATCCACCACCTGCTGTCCGTCGCAGTAGAAAGCGCCCTGACGATCCGCCTGCTTGGTCAGGAAGATGGCTTGCTGCAAATCCGGGGAGACCTCCAGCTGCCAGATGCCGTAGGGGGTCAGCAGGTCGGGCAGCAGCCACGTCAGTTGGCTGCTCTCCAGCCACGCCAGAGCGTACCGGCCCTGATCCAGCTGCTCCGGGTCACGCAGGCGGCACAGGACGGCGTCCATGGAGCCGGAGATGGGCTCGGCAGACCAGTCCTCCTGCTGGTTCTGGAGGAAGATCTGCCCATCATATTGGCACCAGAGGAAGGTGAGCTGTCCCTCCGGCAGGGTACCGGAGAAGGTCTCGGTGGGCAGGGCCTGACCGTCTGCGTAAAATACGCCGTCGGTGCAGGTGGGCGCTGCCGGGATCACGGCGGCATTGAAGGGGGTCTCGCCGGTCCAATAGGCGATCTCATCGCCGGTGTTCCCGGGTAAGGCACTGCATCCCGTCAGCAGGATGCACAGTGCACTCAAGAGATAGATGATTCGATGCTTCACGGTGGCCTTCCTTTTCACACGATATGTTTTCGGTATATGGTAAGATAATTGTATGGTAAAGAAAATGAATTGTCAATAATTTATAATATTTGGAGGAGGTAAAATGGAAAATACGCACTTTGCACAAAAAATGAGGGACGAATCTATTGACTTTGCCGTGGAGGTATGGTAAAAGTAAGGAGAAAGACAGTGGTTGGATGGGCGATAAAGGAGGCTCTATCATGAAAACGGGAAGGATTATAGCGGTGCTTGCGGTATCCTTGCTGGCAGGGCTTGTGCTGGTGCTGCTCTGGATAGGTCGGGGCGGCAGAGAACCGGAGAAGACGGAGGTATCCGTGACGGAAAAGCAGGCCATGACCTTCGCAGAGGGTGAAATCCGCCGCATCGCCGGGGAGGGCGGGCCGGACTGCACATGGGACGATACCACGGCGATCCTCCAAGGCAGGCCCCTTTACGGCCCCGACGACCGGCGCAACGGATATGTGTGCAGGCTGACCACCGGCGGCATGGAGACAGGGTATCTTCAAGTGGATGCGCTGGGCGGGGAGCTTTGCACCGGCGCTTACTCCTTCGACGGTATCCCGGCCTATGAGGGACTGGCCGAGGAGGGCGGAGGGACGGTCTCGGAGGAGCGGCTGTACTTTTTCGGCGGCATCTCCTACGGCGTAAGGCTGGAGGACGGGAGCTTCCGGCTGATGGGCTCTCCGGAAAGGGTGAGCGCCGAGACGGCGGCGGAGCAGTACCGGCGCGCGGTGGAGCAGGTGCAGCGCCAACGAGCGGAGTAAGAGATGATGAGCGGCGTATTCTCCGGCGGGAGGGTGCGCCGCTCTATTGACAGCGGTGGTATAATCTATTATGGCTGAAAATATACGAAAACGAGGACAACACTATGGACATTACACAGGGCGCACCCTTCGAGAGCTTTGGGCTGTCGGAGGCGACCATGCGTGCCATACACAACAAAGGATATGAGGTGAGCACCCCCGTACAGGCCGGGTGCATCCCCCCCATGCTGGCGGGGAAGGACGTGATCGCCAAGGCCCCTACCGGCACCGGTAAGACCATGGCCTTCGGCATCCCCATCATCGAGCGCATCGACCCGGAGAGCGAGACGGTGCAGGCGGTGATCCTGGCCCCCACCCGTGAGCTGGCCATGCAGATCACCGAGGAGATGCGGGAGGTGGCGGTGTGCCACGAGGGGGTGCGGCTGGTGTGCCTGTACGGCGGCCAGCCTATCGGTAAGCAGATCAACGCCCTGAAGCGGCGGCCCCAGATCGTGGTGGCCACGCCGGGGCGGCTCTCCGACCACATGAAGCGGCGGACGGTGGTGCTGAACGAGGTGTCCACTGTGGTGCTGGATGAGGCGGACCGGATGCTGGATATGGGCTTTATCCACGATGTGCGGCGGATATTGGACAAGATCCCCAACCGGAAGAATCTGGGGATGTTCTCCGCCACCATCTCCCGTGAGGTGATGGATATCTCGTGGATCTATCAGCGGGATCCGGAGGAGATCACGGTGCAGGCCACGCAGGAGAATAAGCCCGATATCTTGCAGTACCGCCTCGATGTGGACTCCGACGCCAAGGTGGACGCCATTGCCGCCATCATCAAGAAGCAGGGGCTGGAGCGGGTCATCTGCTTCTGCAACACCAAGGGCTCCACGGAGCGGCTGACGAAGTTTTTGCAGATGCGTGGGCTGGACGCCCAGTGCATCCACGGAGATATCCCCCAGAAGAAGCGGGAGGAGGTCATGGCCCAGTTCCGGGAGGGCAAGCTCCATGTGTTCGTGGCCACGGACGTGGCCAGCCGGGGCATCGACGTGGACGATGTGGACGCCGTCTTCAACTTCGACGTGCCGGAGGAGAATGAGTACTACGTACACCGCATCGGCCGGACGGGGCGGGCCAAGCGCCACGGTGTGGCCTACACGCTGCTGTCGGATTTCCCCAGCCGGATGCGGCTGGACGATATCGCCCGCAACACCCGCAGCCAGATCGTCTCCGCCAAGCTGGAGGAGGACGGCACGGTGGTTCCGCTGGAGAAGTAAGAGGTGGGGCTATGAATATTTGGAAACGGGGCGTTTGCCTGCTGCTGACGCTGGTGATGGCGGCGGCGCTGGCGGGCTGCGGCACCCGGCGGGAGCCGCAGACGCTGCGGGTATGCCTGCCGGAGCTGCCGGGGACGCTGGACCCGGCTATGGTCACCACAGACTCCGAGCGCATCGTGGTGAGCCATCTGTATGAGAATCTCATGAAGCTGTCCTCTGACGGGCAGGGCGGCAGCCGGGTGGAGGCCGGGGCTGCCCGGAAATATACCTGCACCGACAACAACGACGGAACCCAGACCTATACCTTTACCCTGCGGGACATGAAGTGGTCCGACGGGCAGAAGGTGACGGCGGCGGATTTTGTCTATGCTTGGCAGCGGCTGGCGGACCCGGCCACGGCCTCCCCTAATGCGGCGCTGCTGGAGATGGTGGCGGGGTATCGGCAGGTTCGCAGCAGCGGCGATGTCAGCAAGCTGCAGGTGTCGGCCCCGGAAGAGAACACCTTTGTGGTGACCCTCAGCAATCGGTGCGCCTACTTTTTAAGCGCCGTGTGTACGGCAGCGGCCACCATGCCGGTACGCAGCGATCAGCCGAAGAACTGGCAGGCGGATCCCACGGCCCTGTGTACCAACGGGGCCTACCGCATCAGCGAATGGAAGAACGGTCTGCTGACCGCCACGGTACCGGAGAGCTACTACGACCAGCGGCGACTGCAAATGAGCACGCTGGTGTTCCGGTTCGAGACGGATGCGGCGATGAGGACGGAACTGCTGAAAAAGAACGAGGTGGATTTCGTACTGGGACTGTCCCAAGAGGAGCTGGCGGATGAGCCGGAGACATGGACACCGGACAGCTATCCTCAGGTGATGACGCTGCTGGTGAACCAGATGGCACAGAGCCTGGCCAGCGAGGAGCTGCGGCAGGCCATGTCGCTGGTCATCGACCGGAACGCCTTGGCGGCGCTGACAGAGAGCCGTCTGGTGACTCTGGCGACCGGACTGATTCCCGGAGGGATACGGAACACCATGGGCGGAGACTTCCGCACGGAGAGCGGCGACCTCATTAACAACGACCCAGAGGCGCTGACGGCTGCCCGTGAGAAGGCGGCGGAGCTGATGCAGCAGGCCGGTCTGACGGACCCCAGCAGTCTGGCGGGATTGGGGCAGGTGACGCTGCTGTACGAGGAGAACGACATCAACGCCAAGCTCGCCCAGCTGCTGCGGGATACGTGGCGGGATCAGCTGGGCCTTGTGGTGACGCTGAAGGGCGTTACCGGCGAGGAGGTACAGCGGGATGTGGCCAGCGGCGAGTTTACCATCGCCATGGTGACGCTGAAAAGCGACCGCAACGACGCCATGGGCCTGCTGCGGCAGTGGGCCAGCGGCAGCAAGGAGGGGGAGTTCTTCTACTCCCACGCCTACGATATGCTGATGGGTGTGGCAGCGGACTGCGGCGAGGTAGAGGTACGGGACGCCTATTTGGAGGATGCCGAGCGTCTGCTGCTGGAGACGGGGTATGTATGCCCCTTGTATTTTACCGGCCAGAGCAGCCGGCTCAGCAGCGCCTACACGGGACTGCTGACGGATGGTATCGGCGGGTACTACTTCTCCTATGTGGTTCAGCAGAACAACGGATAACAGAATTAAAAAGAGCATCCTGTGAAGGAAATAGCCCTCACAGGATGCTCTTTTTCTTGGGAAAATGCCATGGGATGGGGCGTCCTCCCGGGAGGAAAGCCCCGTGGTGGGAGGCGGCAATTACCGGATGCCGGTAACGTGGTAGCCGGCGTCCTCCACGGCCTGACGCAGGGTGTCATCGGACACGTCGGGGGTGCAGGTGACGGCGGCGGACTTGGAGTCCAGATCCACGGTGGCCTCTACGCCGGGCAGGTCATTGAGGGCCTTTTCCACACGGCCGGTGCAGTGGGTGCACATCATGCCGTCAATATGGATGGTCTTGTTCACGGTATTCTCCTCCTTTCCTTGAGACTGGAACACGGCGCTCTCCGGCAGGGGAGCGGTGGGTACAGGCTGATCGGTAAAGACCGGGGGCTTCCAGCCCCGCAGACGCAGGGCATTGGACACCACGCACACGGAGCTGAGGCTCATGGCGGCGGCGGCCAGCATGGGATTCAGGGTCAGGTGCAGGGCCGGATACAGGACACCGGCGGCCACAGGGATGCCGATGGAGTTATAGAAGAAGGCCCAGAACAGGTTCTGCTTAATGTTCCGCAGCACGGCACGGGAGAGGTCCATGGCGGCGGGGATGTCCAGCAGACTGCTCTTCATCAGCACCACATCCGCCGACTCGATGGCGATGTCCGTACCGGCGCCGATGGCAAGGCCCACATCGGCCTGCGCCAGCGCCGGGGCATCGTTGACGCCGTCGCCCACCATGGCCACCCGCTGACCTTGCTGCTGGAGCTGGGCCACGCACTTGGCCTTATCCTGCGGCAGCACCTGTGCGATGACCTGATCTACGCCGATCTGACGGGCGATGGCGTTGGCGGTGCGCTGGTTGTCGCCGGTGAGCAGCACCACTCTGCGGCCCATGCGCCGCAGAGCAGCAATGGCCTTGGCACTGTCGGGCTTCACCACATCTGCCACGGCTATACAGCCCAGCAGGCGGCCGCTCTCAGCGAAGAACAGAGGTGTTTTGCCGTCCTCGGCCAGCCGGTGAGCGTCGGCCTCCATGGCCGCCAGCGAGACACCGTTCTGCGCCAGATAACCGGCATTGCCGGCCAGCACCGCTTCGCCGGAGAGGGTGGCCTGGATCCCGCCGCCGGGGACGGAGCGGAAGCCGGACACGGGGCAGAGGGGGATGTGGCGGGCTTGAGACTCCTCCACGATGGCGTGGGCCAGCGGGTGCTCCGAGGGCTTTTCTGCCGAGGCGGCCACGCAGAGTAGCTCTTCCTCCGTGACGCCGGGGGCGCAGAGGATATCCGTGACACGGGGCTGGCCCATGGTGACGGTGCCGGTCTTATCCAGCACCACCGTCTGCACCTTGTGCAGCAGCTCCAGACTTTCGGCGGACTTGATGAGGATGCCCTGCTGGGCGGCCTGTCCCGTGCCCACCATGATGGCCACGGGGGTAGCAAGACCCAAAGCGCAGGGGCAGGAGATCACCAGCACGGCGATGGCGATGGAGAGGCAGAAGCGGACGTCCATGCCCCCCACGAAGGCCCACAGCAGGGCAGCCGTCAGGGAGATGGCCATGACCGTCGGCACGAAGATGCCGCTGATGCGGTCTGCCAGCCGGGAGATGGGGGCCTTGGAGGAGGCGGCCTCCTCCATGAGCCGGATGATCTGGGAGAGGGTGGTGTCGCCGCCCACACGGGTGGCCCGCAGCTCCAGATAACCGGAGCTGGTGACAGTGGCAGAGGTGACGGCATCGCCGGGGACCTTCTCCACCGGCAGGCTCTCACCGGTGATGGCGGATTCATCCACGGCGGCGTGGCCGTCGGTGATGACGCCGTCCACGGGGATACGGCCGCCCTGACGGACGATGACGGTGTCACCGGCCACGATCTCCTCCGTGGGGATGGTGAGCTCCTGCCCCTGACGGCGCACCATGGCACTCTCCGGGGCCAGAGCCAGCAGGGCGGAGATGGCGCCGGTGGTCTTGCCGCGGGAGCGCTCCTCCAGATACTTGCCCACCGTCACCAGCGTCAGGATCATGCCGGCGGACTCGAAGTACAGGTCCGGCATACCGGATACCTGTCCGGCGGCCAGCAGGCCCATTTCAATGAGGCTGTATACAAGGCCAGCCGCAGCACCGACGGCCACCAGTGAGTCCATGTTGGGACTGAGCTTCACCAGACGGGAGAAACCTACGGTAAAATAATTGCGGTTGAGAATGAGAATGGGGATCACCAGCGCCAGCTGCAGACAGGCCAGCAGCAGAGGGCGCGTATGCAGCACCTGCGGCAAGGGCAGGCCCATCATGTGGCCCATGCTCAGGTAGAACAGCGGCACCAGAAATACCACCGACCAGATGAGGTGCTTCTTCCGGCGGCGGAGGGCGGCGTCCTGATCCCGGCGCAGCTGGCCCTGATCCGTCTGAGAGGCGGGAGAGGCTCCGTAGCCCGCCGCCTTTACGGCGGCGATGATATCGCCTTCGGTGACCGCCTTCTCGTCGTAGGTGACGGTCATACTGCCCAGCATCAGGTTCACCGGGGCGCTCTGCACGCCGCTGAGCTTGGAGACCGCCTTTTCCACATGAGCCGAGCAGGCGGCGCAGGTCATGCCGGTCACGGCAAATTGTTCGGTCATCATCGGCACCCCCTTACTTCATGAGCTTTTGCAGGGTAGTGACCAGCTCGTCAATGACGGCGTCATCCCCCTGACGGATGCCATCGGCCACGCAGGTGCGGATGTGGGTGGCCAGCAGCTCCTTACTGAAGCTGTTGAGGGCGGCGCTGACGGCGGAGACCTGGATCAGGATATCCGGGCAGTAGGCGTCCTTTTGCAGCATCTCCCGCAGGCCACGGACCTGTCCCTCGATGCGGTTGAGGCGATGGGTGAGTTTCTTTTGCTCCTCGTCGGAGCGGTGCTTTGTCTTATGGCAGCAGCAGTCCATGCAAATACCTCCCTGGGGTATAATTTCATGGTGGCATTATATACCCCCTGTGGGTATTTGTCAACGTTTTTCCTTGGGCTTGAAGAAAATGGCTGCCAGCACGGCAAAGACCACCGCTGCGGCGATGCCGCCGGAGGTGGCGGTAAGGCCACCGGTGAGGATGCCCAGCGGTCCCTTTTCCGCCACGGCCTTAGCCACGCCCTTGGCGAGACTGTATCCGAAGCCGGTGAGGGGGACAGTGGCGCCGGCGCCGCCCCAGTCCACCAGATACTGATAGACGCCCACCGCCTGCAAAAGCACCCCGGCCACCACATAGCCGGTGAGGATGCGGGCAGGGGTCAGTTGGGTGCGGTCGATGAGAAACTGGCCGATGGCACAGAGGACGCCGCCGCAGAGAAATGCGTTCAGGTAATCCAAGGCTTACACTCCTTCCTTTGCGGCGGAAAGTGCCACCGCATGACAGATGCCGGGGATGGACTCCCCCTGAAAGGAGGAGGTGGGGCTCAGCAGCGCTCCGGTGGGGGCGAAGAGCAGATGCTTCCAGCGTCCCTCACGCAGGCCACGGAGCAGGTAACCATTGAACACGGCGGCGGAGCAGCCGCAGCCGGAGCCTCCGGCGTGCATATCCTGCTTCTCCAGATGGTACAGCAGCAGCCCGCAGTCGGTGTAGTTCTTTGTCATGTCCACGCCGTCCTGCCGGAAGAGGTCAGTGACGATCTGGTGGCCCAGCAACCCCAGATCGCCGGTGACGATGAGGTCATAATCCTCCGGGCCGGTGGCGGTAGCAGTGAAGTGCGCCCGCAGGGTGTCGTAGGCGGCGGGGGCCATGGCGGCCCCCATGTTGTTGGCATCGCTGATGCCCCAGTCCACGATGCGGCCGCAGGTGACGTGGGTGATATAGGGGCCGTCCCCCTGAGCGCCCAGAATACAGCAGCCGGAGGCGGTGGCCGTCCACTGGGCGGTAGGGGTGCGCTGGCTGCCGTAGGGGACCGGCATCCGGTACTGGCGCTCGGCGGTGCAGTAGTGGGAGGAGGTCATGGCGGCGGCCAGCCGGGCGAAGCCCCCGTCAATGAGCAGCGCCGCCAGAGACAGGCTCTCTCCCATGGTGGAGCAGGCGCCGTACAGCCCGTAGAAGGGGATATGGAAGCTCCGCAGGCCGAAGGAGGTGCCGATGCACTGGTTCAGCAGGTCCCCAGCCAGCACGTAGTCCAGTTCACCGGCGGTGAGGCCACCCTTTTCCAGCGCCCGGCGCAGGACCCGCTCCTGCATGGCGGATTCTCCCTGTTCCCATGTCTTTTTCCCGAAGAAGGCATCGGGGGATAGCTCGTCGAAATAGTCGGAGAGGGGGCCTTGCCCCTCCATGCGGCCGCCGATGTTGGCGAAGGACAGCACCGAGGGCGGCGTCTGCAAGGCCGCCGTCCGCCGCCCGATCCGTTTGCTCATGGAGCATCCTCCCTTTCATGGATCGCATTGATAGGGTCAGTATGCCCCCCGGACGGGAAAATTATGAAAAATTACAGGCCGCCCTCCAGGGCGGTGAGGAACCGGCCCAGGGCCGGGTTGGCGTTGCCGCTCTGCCAGGCGGCGATGA
>ERZ773195.1153-NODE-1153-length-20523-cov-9.317227_pt1 | contig 20523 bp, 19 predicted proteins | sample MGYA00580530_ERZ773195 | MGnify/ENA primary metagenome ERZ773195 (study PRJEB29015, sample SAMEA2737751) | human gut metagenome | biome: human gut; feature: human-associated habitat; material: faeces | place: China | collected 2012 ...
CTGCCAAGTTGGTGGCAGAAGCTGTTGATGGGACCCTCTACGAAATACAGCCTGCGAAAAAGTACACGGCTGCTGATTTGGACTGGCACGACAAAGCTTCGCGCAGCAGTGTGGAGATGTCGGATTCCAAATCGCGTCCTGCATTGTATTCTAAATTGGGGAGTCTCGCGGAGTATGATACCATTTATATCGGTTTTCCTATTTGGTGGAATTTGGCTCCAAGAATCGTCAATACATTTATAGAAAGCGGTGATTTTGCAGGTAAAACGGTTATTCCATTCGCCACTTCGGGAAGCAGCAGTATTTCTAATGCAGAAAAGGAATTGCAGACGAATTACCCCGGCATAAACTGGGGAAAAGGCAGGCTGCTGAATGGAGCGAGCCGGGAAACTGTCAAGCAATGGATTAAGAAATGAATTTCCAACCGAAACTTAAAGAAGTAGAGATGAAGAACATGGTAAAAAACATATGTGCGGCGATGGTTATTAGCCTTTGTGCTGCAGGACATTTGTTTGCAACAGAAAATAATCCTAATAATGATAATAAATTTATGGAAGAGAATTTGAATCTGATTCAGGAGTGGGACAAGACATTTCCACAGAGTGATAAAGTAAACCATAAGAAGATAACTTTCCACAACCGTTACGGCATTACACTTGCTGCCGATTTGTATGTACCCACCTTAAACACCTGCATCTCCACGCCCACTTTCTCCAATAAATCCTTGAAGAACATAGGAGTAGCTGCCAGTCCCCGCCATTCGAGCATACCTTGCGGGTTCAGCAGGACTTTATCGGCCACGCTGGACAGGTAGTATAACCCCTGCGTATAGGCATCACCGTAGGCTACGACAAACTTGCCCGATTCCTTGAAGTCTTTCAGAGCATTGCGAATCTCTTCCAGCGAGGCGAACCCCGCTCCCAGTGAAGTAGCCTGAATATAAATACCTTTGATATCCTCATTCTCTTTCGCTTTCTTAATGGAAGAGAGAATATCGTCCAGTCCGTATGTCTTGTAATCATCCTTCATAATAAGGTCCAGTGGGTTTTCCTGACTGCGTTCGGCCAGTGTACCGTTCAAGTCCAGCATCATGACGGAGTTCTTACGTACTTGCGTTTCCGATTCCGAGGATGAAACCATACTGAAAACTACGAGAATACTGATGAAAAACAACACAACGCTCGATATAACGATACCGGTTACGGTGGCGAGCGTAAATTTTAAGAAATCTTTCATTGTCTTATTGTTTTTGGGTATGCTAACTTTTCAAGCTAACAAAGATAAATAATTAGGTTGATATTTTCCCTATCTGTCGCATGAATTTTCAGTTTGTCACATGGGGGGCTTTTATTCTGCATTAAAACAATCCCCCCTCTCATTTGTTGCTAAAACAATTTTTTTATTCATTATTTTAGTAACAAGTTCTGTGTTTAGGTGCAAAATGTGTACTTTTACGCAGGCAGTAATGCTTAATTGGTAAATGAACTTACAAAACAAGAAGAAAAAGTTGAGTATTCGTGTTGTCATACATCCTTGTAAAGCGAGCGCAGCGGGAGTTTACTCCCTTGCGATTCGCGTGCTGTACTGCCGTAAGAAGAAAGAATACTCTTTGGGGTGGCGGGTCCACGAGTCGAATTATCGGCGGGATGCCGACCGGGTGGTTTATTCGTCCGAGGGTATCCTCACCCGTAGGGAAGTGAGCCTCGTCAACCGTCTTATCAGGAACGAGAAAGAAGACCTGGTCAGGAACTACCGTCTGCTGGAGAGAACCGATCCCGGCTTTACGCTGGAGCGCCTCATGCTGAAACACCGGAAGGAGCAGTACGACCAGAGTGTGGATAAATTCATCCTGCAATACATCGATACCCTGCTCGAAGAGGGGAAGCAAAGCACTGCCGCTTCCTACACAAGCGGGCTGTACTCGCTGTTGCGCTTTTGCAGTTTGAGGAAAATCAACTTCAAAGACATCGACTATGTGTTCGTCACGGACTATATACACTACCTGCGCATGCGCGGCATTTCGGAGAACAGCATCCACATGTACCTCAGCAATTTCCGGGCGGTGTACAATAAGGCACGCAAGCAAGGCATCAGGGTATGTGGCGAAAATCCCTTTGCCGGGCTGAACGTGCGCAGGCAGGAAACGGTGAAACGGGCGTTGAGCAAGGAAGAGATAGCGCTCATCGCTTCGGCCGACCTGCGGCGGTATCCCCAGTTGGAAGCGGCGCGCGACCTGTTCATGTTCAGTTTCTACTGCCGGGGCATGTCCTTCGTCGATGTAATCCACCTCAAGCACGACGGCATTGTGCGCGACACGATATTCTACACCCGCAGCAAAACCGGGCAACGGTTGCAGATAGGACTGCTGCCCGCCATGAAGGAGATTATTGAAAAATACAGGACATCCGGCCCGTACATTTTTCCTTATATACACGGGCAGTCACCGCGAGATGCCTACACGCAATACCGCTACTCTTTGGGCACGGTCAACCGTTACCTCAAACGCTTGGGCACATTGCTCAACATAGGCATTCCGCTCACCACTTATGTGGCGCGCCACTCGTGGGCCACCATAGCCAAGAATGAAGGTATCCCGATATCCTTAATCAGTGAGGGACTGGGACATACGTCCGAAAAGACAACCCAAATCTACCTGAATTCCTTTGCGGTCGATACTCTGAACAAGGTCAATGAAAACGTGGTGGATGCCGTATCGGATTGTATTAAAAATGCAGGTGAAAAATTCATCTGTCTACATAACACAGATAAAAACTAAGAAACGACTCAAATAAACCGGACTTTTCTACTTGCTTTCGCTATATATACTTTGTCCCTGTGCTTTGATACTGCAAAGGTAGAGGATATTTTTGGATATTGCGTTATCCGAATCCGTCAATCAGTTATCCAAATTAACCAATCTGTTATCCAAAATTGCAAAACGCTGAATATCAGTATCTATTTTTGCTGCTTTTTTTTGATTTCCTGCCTTAATTCGCTGGGCGAGCAGCCGAAATTATTCTTGCAATACTTGTTGAAACCGGCTGCGGAGCTGAAGCCCAACTCGTATGCCACCTCTTTTATAGAGATGAAATCGTAATTGAGCCGGGATAGTATTTCCTTGTTTTTTTGTTTCTGAAGCCAGGATTGAACGGTTTCTCCAAACTCTTGCGTGAACTTGCGGTGAAGCTCGGAACCGCTCATGCCCAACAATTCTGCCAGCTCTTGTTTGCTGCGCACCCGGTCTTTGTTCTTGAGAACGGCTGCCTTGAAGTCTACCTCGATTCCCATTATAGGGTAGAGGAGTTGGATTATTTCGCTCTTTGTGTAGGCTGTGCGGAAGATGATGAACAACTCGCGCTCCTTGAGTTCGTGCAGGTGCTTGCAGTTGACGCCTGCCTGGAGATAGGACTCCAGCAGATGCAGGAACATGTCCAGAGGGGCACGCACGGAAAGCGGTTCGAAGCATAGGGGTGTGTGCTGGGCTTTGTCTAAATAGCTGCTAAGCATGTGCTTGTCGCACAGCGAGATTGTATCGTGAAAGAATGACAGACTGATGTATGTGCCCGGCTGGATAACCGTGCCCGTGTAATGGGATGAAAGGGGAATGAAGATGAATTCGCCCGCACGGACTCTTGTTTCTTCCTTGCTGTCTTTGGTGATGCTGACTTCGCCTGACAAAATAAATATCAGGTGGTTGGCCTTAATCTCTTGTTGCCGGTTGTCGAAATGTTCTCCCAAAGCAGCTTCTTTCAGTGCGAAACCGGCGTCTTCCTCGGTCTTGTAGTTCACGCATGAGGTGTGTTCTTTAATGTAGTTCAGCTCCATTTTATGTACTCGATTTAAAGTTAATAATTTCGTTGTTTTATCACCATGTTTCAATTTTTGTTTCAGAAAAACGGATGTATCGAAGCAAAGGCTTGATTGTCATTTTGTCATTTATAACGGCATGTTGAGTTTCTTTTGTTGGTGTTTAAAGGGGGAAACTCTTCATTACTGCGTCTATTTTAAGGACAGAATGGTATCAGGCCGAAGTCCCGATACATCCTTGTTTTTCTTTTTGTTTCAGGAAAATCGTTCATGCCGGATAGCATTGAAACGGTTTTCCTTTTTTAATTACTTGATTACTAATGAAATGTACATTAATAATCTGTTTTATGTAAACAGATGAAATTTCTAAAAGCAGCAAAAGGAAAATTAACCTCTATAAACAAGTAAAAGATTACGAATAAAACGAAAGAGAATATGCGAAAGAATTTTACGATTTTCATGATTACCCTATTTATTGCGCTTCTGTCCGGAACGGCTTCGGCGCAACGTTTTGCAGTGAAAAGTAATTTGTTGTACGACATCACCTCTACCATTAATCTCGGAGTAGAGTATAAGGTAGCTCCCCGTTGGACGCTCGAGATGTCTGCCAACTACAATCCGTGGAGCTTCTCGGACAATAAGAAGATGAAACTCTGGATGCTCCAGCCCGAAGCGCGCTATTGGCTGTGCAGCGGTTTCTCCGGTCACTTCTTCGGAGCGCACCTGCTGGGCGGAGAGTTCAACTACGGCGGTATGCTTCCTTTCGGCATCACCCCTTCATCATCCGGGTTGGGCAGCAAGCGCTACCAGGGTTGGATGACGGGAGCCGGAATAGGCTACGGATACAACTGGGCGCTGGGCAAGCGCTGGAACCTGGAAGCCACGTTAGGAGTGGGGTACATCCATTTCGGATACGACCGCTTCGAGTGCAAGACCTGCGGCGACGAGCTGGGCAGCGGCAGCAAGAACTATCTGGGCCCCACCAAGGCAGGCATCTCCCTTATCTATATAATAAAGTAACAGACCGAGAGGCGAAGATTATGAAATATTGTGTGCTATTATGTGGACTGCTGCTGATGCAGGCAGTCGGTTTATCGGCTAAGGAACGGGCACGGTTGCAGGCAGATGGCGTAAACATCAGCCGTAGCGGCGACAGCGTGCACGTATCATTCAGGCTGAAGGTAGAAAGATTGACTAAGGATTACATTTTGAGAGTTACCCCGTTGCTGTATGGGAAAGACGGGCAGCATGCTGTGCTTCCGCCATTGGAGTACGGCAGCCGCACGGCACAGATTGTTGAGTGGAGAGAAAAAAGAGTGAAAGAAAAGCGGAAATCTGTCTCTGCATACCACAAGGCGGGAGAAACGGTTGCCTATACCTTCGCCCTTCCCTACGGGGAATGGATGAACGGCGCTTCCCTGCGTTTGGATGCAAAGAGCAAAGGGTGTTGCAGCGAAGAAATGCTGCCGCCCGTGCTCTTGGCAGCGGATGTGGCGCTCATTGCTCCCGTCGAACAGCCCGTGCCCGTAATGCCCGAATTGGTTCCGGCTCCCATTGTAGAGACTGTTGCCGAACAGTTGGCGCAGGAGAACACCTTCCTCGAAGAGTGGACGGGAAGCACCAAGAGCGATGAGGCTGCCGTTGCCGACGATACGGAAACGGCGTTGGCCATTCATTTCCCGATAGGAAAGTGGGAGGTTCTGCCCGATTACGAAAACAACCATATTGCTTTGGATCATCTCGTGTCCGTCCTCGACAAGATTGCCGGAGCGAAGGACTCACGCATTGCCAGAATTCTTGTGGTGGGAGCGGCTTCGCCCGACGGCTCTGCAAAGCAGAATGAATACCTTGCCGGTAAGCGTGCACAGGCATTGACCGATTATATTACGAGCCACACCGCCCTTTCTCCCTCTCTGTTCGAGATAAGCAATATCGGCGTGGCATGGAATGCCCTGCGCGCTCTGGTTGCCGACAGCGATATGGCGGGCAGGCAGCAGGTACTGAACATTATCGATACCGTTCCGGTATGGGATGCCACCAGGAACACCGGCCGTTTGGGGCTTATCATGCAACTGAATCAAGGCAAGACCTATGAGTATATGAAACGGCACTTCTTTCCGAAGCTTCGTAATGCAGGATATATAAAGGTGTTTTATGAAGCGCAACCGTAGATTGAAAACTTGAAACGACAGTAAACATACCAATTTTATTAATATTTTATTTAAAACAACAATGAAGAAGATTAATTTATTAGCAGTGGCTCTTGCAGCCTTTACCATGTTTTCATGCTCTAACGAGGAAATAGCCGATTTGGGCAGCAATGCTCCGGGCGAAAAGGCTACTCTCACCATTAAGGTGGAAGGAGCAGGTAATAACGTAGCGCAGTCAAGAGCTATAGGCGCTACAACAAGCGATGTTACGATTAACAACTACATCGTATTCCTTTTCCGTGAGGGCGGTGCTTTGGACTGTCCGCCTTATTATAGTTCTACTGGTGGGGCGGCTACGATCACCAACGGTTCAACTGCTGCCAAGACTGCTTATGTAGTGGCAAATACCGGTAGATTGGCCAACGGCCCTTTTGCTAATGTAACAACGGAAGCTGATCTTAAGGCCGTTGCCGGTGACTTGATGACCAATAACAACACGTCTACCCAGACCAGAGATAACCTTTGGATGTCCGGTACAAACAATGTCTCCTTCAACGGTACAAACGGTTCGGTTACTGTATCATTGGATTTCGTTGCAGCCAAGATTGAACTTGTTGTTAAGGACAACCGTTCCAATCTCACCGGCGGTAGTGGTGATATTACGATTGCAGATGAAAAGGTTGTATTGCTGTATGCAGGTAAAAGCGGAAAATTCTTTGGAACAACAGACGAAAAGGTTGCTCAAACCGCTTTCTATTCGGGTGATGTCTCTTATCCGGGTCTTAATACAGGCAATGTCACAGCATCTACTGCCTTGGCAGATGTGGTAAGCGCAGCTTTCACAGCTAACACAGGTGGCGCTGTATTCAATCATTTCTATACTTTCGGAAACAACGGTGCGACTCAACCGACAATTCTTGCCATTCAGTCTAAAAGAACGATAAACAACAGTGCTGAAACCATTTACTACCCGATTCAGTTCTCGGCAGATGATGCAGGATACACTATCGAGCCGGGTAATCGTTACATTGTAACCCTTACTTTGAGAGGTGACGTAAATGCCGGTGAAGGCGGTGGTACTTCCGATCCTGAACAGCCGTTGATTAATTCACCAATAAGCATTACTGTAACGGCAGCCTCATGGACTCCCGTAACCGTAGACAAAACGTTTAATTAATTTGATTGCAGACGTTCATCTTATTCTTTAAAACTGCACCGAAAGGCGGGTATGTTTCCCGTGCCCGCCTTTCTTTTCACTCATGCCATTGATAAAATTCAATAACTAAAAACAATACTAACCATCAATTAAAAAAAACAATTCATGCAGAATAACAAATTCCATTATTGCCTGCACATACTGCCTATCTTGTTCTTTATGGCATTTGTATCTGCAAGCTGCATCAAGGACGAACTCGGCGATTGTCCTGCTCCCGGTACTCCCGGCTTTTCCTTGCAGGTAAAGGCTTTCGATGCCGATGGCGGAAGCCTTGGCGATGAGACTATAAAAGACTTAACGCTCTATATATTCGATGCCGATAAAGCATTGCTCGACACCCGCAACGTTCTCCTTTCGGAAACCGTGACCCTGGACTATCCCGGACACGACAACCTGACACTGGTGGCGTGGGGCAATGGTAAACAAGGCGCTCAGTCGATGCCCGCATTGAAAGAGGGCGACCACTTAGAGACGGCATTCGTGTCGCTCATCCAAACCCGGACAACCTTACCCGTGGCAGGCTCGCCCGACGACCTGTTCTATGGCACTATAGATATAACCTCCGCTGCCGGTGCTTCTGCCAAGGAATTCCCCTTGCGCCGCAAAGTCTCCGGGGTAGCCATTACGGCGCGCCACCTCAGAGAGTATGTAGGCAGCACCGAAGGCGAGTACTACTACATCGTGCGCAAAACCACCGATAAGCTCGATTTCTACGGCAGGCCCAACGGCACGGAAGTAAGCTACCGCCCCCAGGCGGCATTCAATGACAACGGCGAATTCGTATCCCCTGCTTTCAATATCTTCCCCACCGAAGCGGATATCAAGATAGACATCTACCATCGCGACGTGCTGAAAACCACCGTAATTGCCGATAGCAACGGTAACCCCCTGCGTGTGGCGGAAGGCAGGCTGCTCAATGTGCTGGTAGACTTTCAGGGAGCTGTAAGCGTAGACATCAGCGTCACCGACTGGGGCAAGCAGGAGATATGGAAAGAATTTTGATAGCTATATAATGATGTAGCAACCGGATAAAATTAAAAATAAAAGTTGATTTAGATGAAAAAGATAATAATTCTGTATTTTCTCGGTGCACTGCTCCTTTCGGGGTGTATGCGCGATGAGTTCGATACTACACGTGTGGAAGAAGGCATTGCTGCACGTGTCAGTCTGAGAATGCTGCTGCCCGATATGGACGGCGCAGTCAGTGCAGGCAATACCCGCACCTCTGCCAACACCCGCGCTGTCGATGCCGATGTGGAGAATCGGCTGGACAGCCTGCGCGTACTGGTATTCAACAGCAACGGCGAGATAGTAACCAACCGCAAATACACGGCACAGTCCGACGGATCGCTTTCGTCTCTCCAGATAGATACCTGGTCGGGCAATAACCTTACATTCTGCTTCGTGGCTAACAGTAGGGGCAATATGGAAGACCAGCTGGCTGCCGTCACTTCCTACGACGATCTGCGTGAATTCATGGTATCGGCTTCCGGCTTGAACTTCGGTCTGAGCGACACCGAGGCTCTTGTAATGACTGCCATTGTGGAGAACGTAAACGTGCAGCCGGGTCCCAGCACGATTAGTGAACCGATATGGCTTCAATTCCTTGCGGCAAAACTCACGCTCACGGTTACCGACGAGACCCCTGCTGGACATACTGTCTCCATTCTTGGATGGGACGTAGAGGACGTTCCGGCACGCAGCTATCTTTTTCCCGATAGTAAAGATGCCAATCCCGCTCCGGAAGCAGGTACTGATAAAGACGAATACTGGCTGACAACCACAACGGATTATCCTTTCGAGGACAAGCAGGATAAAAGCGCTTCTCAAACGCTCTACCTCTTCGAGAACCGCAGGGGCGGACGTGTGTCAAAGGCACTGCCCGATAATCCCGATGAGCGATATCCGAATATGGCTCTGAACGATACCGACCACCGCGGCAAGGCATGGTTCAAACCCCAACGCGCCACTGCCGTTGTCATTCATGCCATGCACAGGACCGACCTCGAAACCAAACGGATAAAGGCATACATCTATCTGGGCAATGACAACCACGGCGATTACAATATTATTCGCGGGAATCACTATAAATTCAACATCACGGTGTATGGAATCGACGATATCAAGATAGATACAAACGTGGATTCCGAGGCAGGCGATTTCTACGTGGATTACAGCGACAACCTGCGAATGGACGCGCACCCCGACTTCCGCGCCATGCGTATGCATGCTGCCGGTGGCACGGGAACGGTGGAGATACTCGACTCGCAAGGCAGAACCTATGACGATCCGTCATTTAGTGCTACCTGGCTCAAAATCTCTCCGTTGAACCTGATGTATCACCAGGTGAAGCAGTCGTCGTCGCCCGCCAAAGACTGGCAGCAGGATTCGGAACCTGAAAGTAAAATCGTGCGCCCCAAGTACATTCCGCACAAGAGTGTCCGGGAGAAACTGACTCAAGAGGGCATAAGCGGCTGGAACACCGTTCCTGCCGGTAAGGAGGATGACGATGTGTTGTCCCTTGACGATGCCACCTACCGCATGTGCTATAAAATTACGGACCTGCCTTTCGGCAATACCTCTACGGTCACCAACCAAACCCTATACGTCTATGCCGATGAATTTGAGAAGAGAGACGGTTACCGCTCTGCAATAGTGCGCTTCTCGTTCTACAAGGATGGGGGAGACCCGAATCAGCCGGAAGTCCGTAGCTTCACCATCAGCCAGGATGGGTATCTCTCTTTCTATACGGATGATGATAACCAGTATGCCGGACTGTATGTCCTCAATAAGGACGGAACACCGAGCGATGTCAAGCGGCGCATGGTACTGGAGAGGTATCCGGAATACCGCATGACGATGAATCCGGGTATCGACCCTTCGGTGCAGAATATAAACAGTATGCAATGGGGATTTGCCGAGTATAAAGTATATATCAATAATGAAAATGATAAGTTCCGCAACGGCAAGTACGTGACAGTGGAATCGGTATATACGGATCTTACGCGGGTGGATAACGAGCCTGGCAATTTCGGAGTTGCCCCGAATTCGTACCGGAGAATGTTTGGCAACGGGCTGGACGGTACACTGGGGGCTATACCGCCCTATACCGGAAAGACTACCGGTGCGCCTTATTATCTTCCCGACCCCACTGGGAGAATTTATCACCCCATATACAAGACTTCCGCCGCCCGTTACTGCCACGAGAAGAATCGCGACCTGAACGGCAACGGTATTCTCGAGCCCTCTGAGATTCATTGGTATATGCCGTCGCAGAATGAGCTGCTCTTGATGGCTATTTCCCTTCCCCAGAGCGAATATCAGTTTGCGGGATATAACGGAATGATGTCTTCTACCGAGTTGGGAACAAGGACTATGAGTTACGTGTCGGTCTCCATGAGAGATTCTTATCCTTTTGTGTTCAGCAATTCGCAGCTCAAGGAATCACAGACTTTTGCAGTCCGCTGTTGCAGGGCGTTGTACTAAGGGTGTGGGAATGAGCACATGGTTATATCGGAATGAAATTGTAATAAGTATGATTATGAGAAATATAAAAAAACTATGTATGATGCTGGTTTGCCTCACGGCAACTGCGGGTTATGCCCAGCAGGTATTGGTGGAAAACGGGAAGATTGTCATAGACGCTTCCGCCATACCGAATACCCAGGTGAAGAAAGCGCGGACTACTGACGGAACAAACACAAAACGCGGCACGAACGATGCCACGAATATCAGCTCCGTGGTGAGCGATGAAAAAGTGTATTATAAGTTCGAACTGTCGCCAACCCGCTTCACCGCCACTTGGCAGGATGCCGTAAACCGCTGCAAGGACCTTGCCGACGACGGCGGTGGCTGGCGCTTGCCCACCCACAAGGAAGCAGTGCTGATTTACATCCTGTGGCCGGAACTGAGGAAGGCGGGCCTGACGAATGCAGCCGGAGGCACGGGCACGGACGCGGGCGGAGACGGAACCACATGTCCGTATGTGACTTACGATGGTAATGGCACTATTAAAATGGCTGGCAAAAGTGAGTCGGGCAATTTTTACCGTTGCATACGCGACCTTTGAGATTGATAGCCCACTCGTCTGAAATTTAGAATCAGGCGATAGAATTTGAATGATAACAGATTAATAGAACCCGAAAACAATCCCTATGTTATGAATAAAAAAGGTTTGTCCCGACTTTGTTCGTGTTTTTGTTTGTTTGCACACAGAGGGATATGCTACGGAATCGCTTGCGGAGGCGTCCTGTTTTTAGCGATTTTCGTAGCCGTTTTCGGCTTTCCTGTATGGGTGTCCGAGCTTTTCGAGAAGCGGATGGAGGCACGCAGGAAAAATAGAGTAGTGAACGCCGGCAAATGAATGATAATCGGCAGATGAATATTGAGTGAGAGCCGGTAGATAGATGAATGACAGATAACAGAAGTATTGATAGTTTTAATAATTGATAACCCGTAATGAAGAATCCTAAGAAAGAAACACGTGATGTCATAGCCAAGCACGTCCGTTGGACCGAAGCATTGCGCGTAGTACGTGCTTACCATCCTGAGGTAACCATTATCCTGCCCCAGGAGAAAACTCAGATTTATCCCGGCGACGATGTGCGGGGCATGATTACCCCTGCCGTCGGCGTCATCCGCCATGCACTCGATGCAGGCGTGTGGCAGTGGCACGGATACTCTGCCGAGTCGCGCGTGAAGCAGGTACGCACCCTGCTCAGCCATTACTTCCATTATCACGAGGACAGCATCCATCCGGCAGAACTCGACCTGATGATTGAAGATTTGCTGTTTGTGCATAAAGCCTGAGGAGAATTTCCTAAAGTGAGAATCGAACCTGTTTGTGGTAAAGGTCATTTTTAACCGGATTATTTATGCGTATCTCAAGAGTAATTTTTATTTGCTGCTTTCTTCTGCCGTTCTTGGCTTCTTGCACCCGGGACGAAATAGAAGACAATAGTTATCCGTTATCCGAATATGACGGCACGGGTGTTTTGTTTCGCTTAAAGGCAGAGTCTTTTGACGATACGGGTTCCGCTACCCGCACCCTGGATTTGACCGCCTCTTTCGATACTCTTTGTGCCTATGTTCTCAAAGAGGGCCAAATAGACATTAACTGTGAAGTTAAATTCCCCGATCCTGCAACAGTTATGGTGGAAGGGCTCGAAACCGGAACCTACAGCCTTCTTATATTAGCCACGAAAGGCAACTATGAAGAGGATGGAGCCCGGATACATAAAATAGAGAAGAGTTCCTCACCGTGGCTGTCCTTTCCTGAAAATACGCCGGCGAAGCCTCTGAAAGCCCAATATTATTATACGAACCACAAATTCTCGGTAATAAACGGAAAAATCAAGATAGAGGAAATACGCATTCCCCAAGCTGTAGGGATGGTTTCTTTCGATGTACAATACAAAAGCGATTACGTGCGCAAATCGGTTCACGACTTTCAATTTATTTCCTCGGAAGACAGCAGGAGCTATTCTGCCCTGCATGCAGACGGCAGCCATTCGGGACAGCGAAGCATAGCATCCTTCTCTTTATCGGAACAAAAACAGTTCTTATTTTTCCCTACCGCAAAGGATGGTTTTTCCGGTCAAGTAGTAGTAAATACAATAAATCACCGAAAGGAAAGTGTTGGCACGGAGTATGATACAAAGGCAACCTTAGATGCCGCCAAGCATTCTACCGTACATGTACAGGCTGTACATCCGGAAGACAATGTGGGTACTAACCTTGCCGATGAGCTTACTTCTCTAAATTATTATACGATTCTAAGTGATGAAGAACCTGCTTCTGTCTATACCAATGCAAATCAGCGGTCATTTCGTATAACCGAACCTTTGCAGATAAATATGGAGAACGATAGTCTGCACATGAGATTTTACTCTCCCGTAGGCATAAAAGAGGTTACAGTCATGGCAAAAAGTCCGACTATGGATGAATATGTGGAGTTCGTTTACATTGACGATATTCCGGCATTTGCCGACATTAAGACATCGATAAAGGTATTGGAGAAAGGAGTATACCGCACTGAATCAGGGAAAGTCCAACAATTTTCAGCAGAAGAGATGAATCCGGCTTCCTTGAGTTTTAAGATAGCTTGCAAAGACCCGTATTGGACTAAGATTTCCCGGATAAAGGCGAAATGGTACATTAAATTCGTACTTAACGGAGGAAATCCCGTAACAGGTACTCCCTACAAGAACTGGCTGGGAATACGCCCTGTACATTGCAGGGAGGCTGTTGCACTCTATCTGAATATCGGATATATGTGTACGCTGGAAAGGTTCCAGCAGCGGGTTTTGACGTTCCAAGGAACTCTTCTTGACAATAATAAGAATGCAATTGACACGTCAAAGATTATATCCAGGCTGGAAAATCTTTCCGGATTCGACATCGGACTTGTATATGCAGGCAATGGTGTAATAGGATTAGGTGGGGGCAGAACATGGGGAGTCTATCAGAAATCTTTCCTTTATCATTACAATAACAGGGACGGATGTTGTACCACTATTTTTCACGAATTGGGTCATTGTTTAGGGTACAACCATAATAGCACCATGACATACGGAAAGTGGGCTTCGGGATGTGCCGATGTGTTCTACAAGAATAACATAAGTGATTTTCCCGTCAATTCGCACACAATATTAAATTCAAGAAATAACCCCAATATCTACTAATAGTTATGAAACATTTGTCTGTTATTATATCTGCATTATTTTCAATACTTTGCATCGGATGCATTAAGGAGGATTATAATACTGGAAAAACAAATGATGTTCAGAATGAGCATTCGCTCCGGCTTTTGGTCTATACACCAGCTTCGGAAACTGTTTATAGTACGAACCTGCCGGGAAACATAGAGGCTTATCTGTTCAAAGAGGGAGTTCTGTCCGACGTTTACAAAAATCTGGGAGTGGATAAGAACGGATACACTACAATCAGCTCGTTGGCCGAAGGAGAGCAAATCTATTTCTTTGTAAACACCGGTAATCTGCTGAATGGAATCACACAGGAAATAGGCCGATTGAAAGAGACCGAACTGCTTGCCACTACAATACTCTCTGCCTCTCCTCAGGCAGATGGAGATAAACCGGTGATGACCGGAAAGGCAGACTTAACCGGAAGCCAGGAGAGTACCACCCAAGTATTGCTTACACGGGCCATTGCCAGAGTAGACTTAAACATAGCTGACGATGCCGACATACAAATCAATAGGATAAGTATGGATAACATACATCGTGAAGCATTCCTGCTTCCTCAAAATCCGGTCAGTTCGCCGTCCGGTGCAGCATTGGCAAAAATAGACACTATATTCAATACCCCGTTGAAGCCGGGTGAATATGCCGGATTGGTCCACCTGTATGAACAAGTGGGGGACGGTATTCCTGTGGAGCTGCATGGAACCCTTGAAGGCGATCCTGTTACACTTTCACTGGCACTGCCTAACACAATCCATAGAAACCACATTTATAAAATAAAGTTATTTAGCGGAGACAGTTCTAATTTGCAGGCAAGCATATCCGTAGAAAATGAAAGTTGGGAAGTCGAGGAAACTATCACGGCAAAACCTTCTACCAATATTCTGGTTAATAGTGAACTTTCTACTTTGGCTGAAGGGGCGTATGTAAGTGCAACAAAAGATACGGTTTACCTCCCAAGCAAGGAGTCAACGTCAATACTTGTACTGGATAAGGTGCCGGAAGATGCGGAATTCACAATTGATGGGACGACAGCCTCCATTACTCCGTATACGGAAACTCGTGCCGACCTTCAAGGGAAAAAGTTCTTGGTACGCAATTCTTGGAAAAAGCCGGGTACTAAGACGGAATATATGTACCTGAATATGCACAGCAAGAGGCATCCGGACTACTACAGTGGCAGGTTGGTAATTGTCCAGTCCAATGCAACGACCTTCAAGGGAGAATTGTATAATCATCTTACAAAGTTACTACAAAAAAGAGAAATGCGGAAAGATATAGTGATAGAATTGAGTTACAAGGGTTTCAGTCGTGCTTCCGATTATTCGTGAAGCCATCGCAATCACCGCTGAAGCCAAATCAGGACGCCGCTACGTTACTTGTCCGTAACCATGCACGGAATGGCGACAAACGGACACGGATAACGAAACAAGGCGTTAAGGATTAGTGAGTTACTGACAACTCACGCAACAAATCCGGTTACGGAAAAAGATTGCGCCGTTCCTCCCCGTTTTGCGTACCGGCGACGGACTCTTCACCAACTAATTTTGAACCTAAAAAAATAAGGACGATGAAGAGTACATTTTCAGTAATCTACTACCTCAAACGTCAGGTAGTGAAAAAGGACGGGACAGTACCCGTCATGGGACGCATTACGGTGGACGGCAGCCAAACGCAGTTCAGCTGCAAACTGACCGTCGATCCCAAGCTGTGGGACACCAAAGGGGGACGTGTCACGGGCAGAAGCTCGGCGGCACTCGAAACGAACCGCATGCTCGACAAGATGCGTGTGCGTATCAACAAACACTATCAGGAAATCATGGAGCGTGACAACTTTGTCACGGCGGAGAAGGTCAAGAACGCCTTTCTCGGACTGGAACACCGCTACCACACGCTGATGCAGGTGTTCCGCCAGCACAACGAGGACTACGAGAAACAGGTGGAGGCCGGCATGAAAGCCAAAGGCACGCTCTTGAAGTACAGGACCGTTTACAAGCACCTGCAAGAGTTCCTCACCATCCGCTACCGCGTGAAGGATATTGCACTGAAAGAGCTTACGCCCGCCTTCATCTCCGACTTTGAGATGTTCCTGCGCACGGACAAGCACTGCTGCACCAATACCGTGTGGCTGTATGTCTGCCCCTTGCGGACGATGGTGTTCATCGCCATCAACAACGAGTGGCTCACACGCGACCCGTTCCGGGAGTACGAAATCAAGAAGGAGGAAACCACACGCAGTTTCCTGACGAAAGAGGAAATCCGGCTGCTGATGGAGGGCAGGCTGAAAAACGCCAAGCAGGAGCTTTACCGCGACCTCTACCTGTTCTGCGCCTTCACGGGCTTGTCGTTCGCCGACATGCGCAACCTGACGGAAGAGAACATCCATACCTACTTCGACGAACACGAGTGGATAAACATCAACCGCCAGAAGACGGGCGTGGTGTCCAATATCCGCCTGCTCGACATCGCAAAGCGCATCATCGACAAATACCGGGGACTGTGCGGGAACGGCAGGATTTTCCCCGTTCCCCACTACAACACGTGCCTTGCCGGAATCCGTTCCGTTGCCAAGCGTTGCGGCATCACCAAGCATATCACGTGGCATCAGAGCCGCCACACGGCAGCCACGACGATATTCCTCTCCAACGGTGTTCCCATCGAAACGGTCAGCTCCATGCTCGGACACAAGAGCATAAAGACGACGCAGATTTACGCAAAGATAACCAAAGAGAAGCTCAATCAGGACATGGAGAACCTTGCCGCAAGATTGAACGGCGTCGAGGAATTTGCAGGTTGCACCATCTAAAAAGAAAAGCCATGAAACGTGACACAATCATCATCGAGGACAAGGCAGTCAGCGTAACCGGTAACGACGTGTGGATGACCGCCACCGAAATAGCCGGATTGTTCCATACGACCGTCCCGGCAGTGAACGCCGCCATCAGAGCCGTCCGCAAGTCGGACGTGCTGAACGACTACGAGGTGTGCCGCTACATGCAGCTTGAAAACGGGCTGCACGCGGACGTGTACGCCCTTGAAATCATCATCCCGGTCGCTTTCAGGGTGAATACCTACAACACCCACCTGTTCCGCACATGGCTGGTGGGAAAGGCACTCTCACAAGAGAAACGGCAGACATACGTGATGTTCATACAGAACGGAAAAGCCGGGTATTGCTGATTGCACATACCCCATAAGACAAGTAAACGGGTAGCACCACAAAAGGTGTCACCCGTTTACTTTTTCATGAAACCGCCTCACTCCAGCGGCTTGCGGTAGTTCGCTTCCAGTACCCCGCGCAGCCCCGTTTCCGGGTAAAGCACCTTCCCTCCCAAAAGTATAAAGGGCAGCACCCTGTTGTTGCGGTACTCCTGCAAGGTGCGGCGGCTGACACGGAGCAGTTCCGCCACCTCCCTGTCCGTCAGGTAACGCTCCCCGTCCAACGGCGGGCGGTAACTTTCCAGAAAGGCGGAGAGCCATTTCGAGCCTTTGCGCATGTTCTGCACGACGGTGGCAAGCGGCTCGTCCTCCATCGTAAACACTTCATTGTTCTCGTTCATCATAACTTCGGATTCAGTGGGTTGTGAATAATAAAAATCAAATCATTTTCCGCCGGGATAGAGCGTGCCGACAAGCGGAATGAGCCTTTTGACCTCCTCCGGCTTGTAATAGAACCTGCGGTTTATCTGCGAGTAGCCGATAAGCCGCCTGTCACGCAAAGTCTGCAACGTGCGCGGGCTGATCCTCAACTGCCCGCAGACCTCCTCGCCCGTGAGCCACCTTTCCATCCGCCCGCCGTCGCTCCTGCGCCTCAGGGCGGCTACCTTCTCCGCGAGGGCGTTGAAGGACGCCACCATCATCTCGAAGGTCTTTTTCTCGATAGATACTATTTCCATAAGCAAAACATTTCAGAGTTTGCCGCAAAGGTAACGAAGCCGCCTTGAACACGTACCGTTTCCCGCTAAAAGGCAGCTTGTTGCGCCGTCTGTCCGGGTTACGGAGCCATTATCCGTAAAAATCTTACGTGAGCCACGTAGTGAGCTGTTAAAGCCCATTTGGTTTATTGCCGAATTTTGTCGCAGAAACATAGCGCAAGCCGAGCGCAGAACGTCAAGCCCGCTTGAACGGTATGCCGAGGCGCAGCCTATGTTCATGCAAATAAACCAAAAGAAAGAACTGAATATGAAAGTGATAACGATGGAAAGTTCCGCCTTCACCGCATTGACGGAACAGATAGCCGAGATAGCGGCACACGTGCGTGCCGTTTCCGGCGGTAGGAAGGAAGAAGCTCCCGACAGGTTGCTCACCACCCGCGAGGCGGCGCACCTGCTGAACGTGAGTTGCCGCACCCTCCAGCGCATGCGCAGCGAACAGCGCATCGCCTATGTCGTGCTGCGCGGCAAGTGCCGCTACCGGCAGTCGGAAATCGACCGCCTGCTCGAAGACAGCACCGTTACGGGCGAAGCCGCGACACCGGAACAGTTGAAACGCAACCACACGCTGCGCACGGGCGGCAGACCCAAAGGAAGGAGGACGTAGGACATGGAACTGCTTACCCGCAACAATTTCGAGAACTGGATGCAGAAGGTGATGGAACGGCTCGACCGTCAGGACGAGATGCTGCTCTCCATGCAGCCGTCCGGCAAAGCCCCGAACCCGATGGAAGGGATCAGGCTTTTCGACAACCAAGACCTGTGCATGCTGCTCCAGATCAGCAAGCGCACCCTGCAACGCTACCGCAGCATCGGCGCATTGCCCTACAAGACGCTCGGCAAAAAGACCTATTACAGCGAGGCGGACGTGCTGACGTTCCTCTCCGAACATGTAAAGGATTTCCGCAAGGAAGACATAGCCTTCTACAAGGCTCGTATCCATAATTTCTTTCAAAAATAACCATTAAAACATTTTTCAGATGGCAAAGAAAAAAGACGAAAAGGACGTGCTGGTTGTCCGTGACGAGAAGACGGGCGAAATCAGCGTGGTAGCCGGGCTGAACGCCGACGGCTCCCCCAAGCGTATCCCCGCGAAAGCGGAGAACGCGCAGAGTTTCCTGCAATTCGACCGGCACGGCGACGTGCTGGACAACTTCTTCAGGAACTTCTTCCGGCAGTGCAGGGAACCCAGCCGCTTCGGTTTCTACCGTGTCGCGGCGGACCAAGCCGACAAACTGCTGGAGGTTATCAAGGACTTGCTGAAAGATCCCGACGGCAACAAGGAGATGCTTGCGCCCCACAAGGTGGACACCTCCGGCTACGAAAAGAAAGTACAGGAGGAGCAGTCCGCCGAAAAGCAGGAACAACCGGAACAGAAACAAGATGACGAACCTAAAAAACAGGAAGAACTGGAACAGAAAAACGAACAGAATCAGGAAAGCCCGCAGCAGACGCAGGGCAACCGGGGCTACCGGCCCATCGACGAGAGCAAGATCAACTGGCAGGAGTTGGAGGAGAAATGGGGCGTGAAGCGCGACGACCTTGAAAAGTCGGGCGACCTTGACAGGATGCTCAACTACGGCAAGTCCGACTTGGTGAGGGTGTCGCCCAATTTCGGCGGAGAGGCTTTCGAGCTGGACGCCCGCCTCTCCTTCAAGAAGGACGGCGAGGGCAATGTCAGCCTTGTGCCGCACTTCATCCGCAAGGAGCAGAAGCTCGACGAGTACAAGGAACACAAGTTCTCCGACGAAGACCGTAAGAACCTGCGCGAAACGGGCAACCTCGGCAGGGTCGTGGACCTCGTGGACAGGGAAACGGGCGAGATCATCCCCTCGTTCGTCAGCATCGACCGCAAGACGAACGAAATCACGGATGTCCCGGCCAGCAAGGTGCGCATACCGGAGCGCATCGGCAAGACGGAAATCACCAAGCAGGAGCAGGACATGCTGCGTGCCGGTCTGCCCGTGCGTGACAAACTCATCGAACGCAAGGACGGCAGGAAGTTCGTCACCACCCTGCAAGTGAACGTGGAGCAGCGCGGCGTGGAGTTCGTGCCGGGAACCGGCAGGTCGCCCCGTGCCGTCCAGACACAGGAAAATAAGGAGAAACAGGCGCAAGGTACGGAAAACACAGCCAACACGAACAAGGAGCAACGCCGCAACACGTGGACGAACGCCGACGGCAGCATCCGCCCCATCAGCAAATGGAGCGGCGTGGACTTCACCGAACAGCAGAAAGCCGACTACGTGGCGGGCAAAGCCGTGAAACTGGAGAACGTGACCGACAAGCAGGGCTTCCACGCCACGATGTACATCAAGTTCAACCCGGAGAAGGGACGCCCGTACCGCTACGACACCAACCCCGACAACGCGCAGAAGGTCGCGCCTTCCAACGAGAGCCGCACGCAGGTGGCGGTGAACAGCGAGGGCAAGACCAACGAGGCTACCAAGAACCTGAAGGAGCCGTTGCGGAAGGGACAGACCGCCCCGAAGGACACCGCGCAGCAACAGCAGCAGGAGAAGCCGCAAAAAAGAAACAATAAGGGCATGAAGATGTAATCCGGTGTCCGCCACTAAATCCGAAGTAACATTTGTAAAATTCAAAACGACAGAAGAATATGAAGACAATCATTGCAGAAAAGCCGTCTGTGGCACGTGAGATCGCCCGCATCGTGGGCGCGACAAAGAGAGAGGAAGGATATTTCGAGGGAGGCG
>ERZ773195.1175-NODE-1175-length-20239-cov-6.574217_pt1 | contig 20239 bp, 11 predicted proteins | sample MGYA00580530_ERZ773195 | MGnify/ENA primary metagenome ERZ773195 (study PRJEB29015, sample SAMEA2737751) | human gut metagenome | biome: human gut; feature: human-associated habitat; material: faeces | place: China | collected 2012 ...
TTGATAAACAAAAAGCAATTGTCAAAGAAAATTGCACTAGATGAAACATATTTGATATACCAAGCTAAGGGGTTTGTAAACCAAAATCGTAGAGGTATAAGCAAAGATAAAATTGGTATTGCATGTGCAATAGACGAAGCTGGAAATTATGTTGTACACACAGCAGATAGAGGTCGTCCCACCTCAAGCACGCTAATAGATATTTTTAAAAATTCAATATGTCCTGGATCAATTGTAATCAGTGATAGTCAAAGAAGTTATCATCAATTAATGGATGCATTGAATATAAAATGGATCAAAATACCATCTGGTGAAAAATCGAAAGATGGATATACCTTAGAAATGGTTAATCGTCTTCATGACAGAATCAAAGCATTCTTCAGAGGCAAAAGAAATGTAATGACACATTATCTTCAAGGTTATCTAGCATTATTTCAATATAGTGAGTTACATACAATGATGATTGGAAGCAAAATGTTTCAAGATGAATTCATGAAAATCAACAATATATTAAGCGGTATTCGGAATAAAGATATATGTCCAGAAATAAATTTATACAAGACGTTGTATGAGTGTTGATTTTAGTTTTATATCCTAATTTATTAAATGTGTCTTTGTGCAAATAAAAAAGATGAGAATTTCTCATCGAAACACCATTACAATAGACAAAACTCCATACCTCGCTTAAACCCTTTGTTCATCGCATGTGAGGAGTTTTGTTCATATTCTTGCCTCTTCTACAAAACCAAACACCAACAATTCAAACTCTTAAGAGTTTCGTCCAAGACCTTGTTTAGCGTTGATTCACCCCAATTGTCGATTCAAAACACGAACCAAGAAAAAGAGTTTTGTCGATTTAATGAAAAAGCAGGAGAATTCCTGCTTTGAATGTTTTATAGATTATTTTACGACTGAGTAGTTGACTTGAGATAAGTCGATGACAAAGGCAGGGCGCACGCCATAAGCGCCGTACACGTCGAGGATGTTCAAACCGTTATTGTAGGTAGTCAGAGACTGCACAAGGTTGGCAAAGGTACAATAGCTGTCTCTTGTCCAGGCGCTAGTACCATTCAAGAATGCCTCTATTTTATCTGGATTCTTTAAATCAACGACCTTTCCAATTTCACTTACGCTAGGCAAGAAAACATGGCGGCTGATAGTATTGTATACCTGACCATTAGGGCCAGTTTCTTGTTTTTTGGTAACACTATCATATGAAGCCTGCTTAATATTTGTTGTCTGAATAGCTGCCTTCATTGTAGAAGATAAGTTATTATACCATTCATTTTCTAAGTAGTTATCAATGTCACTACCTTCATAAGTATTGGCATTTTGTCCGTCTGGTCTCAAATATGTATTACGATCATAACTTAATTGGAATTCTTTATTTCCAATACTACTAGCTGTCATAACCAATGCCTGATTATTTTCTCGTTCTTCCAGAACAACATATTTAGTTCCTTCGATATCTAACGTTTTAAGTTCTGATGGAGTCGTTACAGTTCCTCCTGAGCTTTCACTTCCACCTGAGCCACCAGCTCCACCGCTTGTAGAACCACCAGAAGTCGTTCCACCATTCTTGTCACCTACACTTGCATTGTAGATAACACGTCCATTATACTGTCCAGCAACCTCAGCAGATTTCTTAGTTGTATTCAACTTAAAACCCATATTCTGAGTTGCCGTATTCGTACCTGCTGGTACAGACAAGACATTCCCGTTCACACCCACAGCACCGTTATCGTCTGAAACATCATAATTTAAGACTTCGCTTCCTCCGTTGTCCACTGTGAATGCATCATTCGCTCCTGAACCTTTAACTGAAATGTTCAAATACTTGCCTTCAGGAATGACATTCTTTAAAACCTTGACCTGATTACCTGTGCGATCAACGGTTTTGTTTACTCCCACATCAGCTCCAAAGTCGATTGAACTGTGGATAATCCAATCATAGCTTGATGAAACCTGATAATTCAGAGTTGTTGATTTGTCGCCTGATTCAGCAGCAAATACAGATGTAGTACCAGACATCATCATTAAAGCGGACAAACCAGCTGCTACAATCTTTTTAGTTTTTGTAAAATTCATATATATTCTCCTTTTCCTGTTAACACATACAGTGAACCAGAAAATAAAAGCAGTGTTTATAAACGCACCCATCTCCCCAAACCCTTCTCATCACTCCTCAAATATCATCCTTGGAAATCCCATATACTTTCATTATGAGTATAGTGGCGATAATGTTCGACACTTCTGAAAAGACTTCTCATCAGCTTCCTTACAGGATACAAATGCACAATCTGTGGTGCAACAAAATAGAAACGCAAAATCAGGAGCAGATCAGCTCCTTTTTCCGTATGTGATGAGAGGTGTTCTCACAAGATTCGAGCATAGAAAAACAGAACCTTTTGCAAGGCTCTGTTGAATGTTTATTTTCTTTTTAATCTTCTTCCAAGAAGAACGAGCATTCCAAAACTACATAACGCAAGAACAATCCAAGTCATCCTTTTTACCCGAACACCCGTATTTGTGTCTTCCGGAGGATTCTTCTCACTAGGTTTTTCAGGAACAGTTGGAGGTGCGTTGTCTGTAATCCAAGTTACCTTTGGCTCCACCTTTACATCATATACAAGATATCCATCTATGTCGGATGGAATACTTACTAAAAATGGTGCGGATTCAAACGTATCATTTCCATTCTTTACAGAACCAATTTGTGTAATCAAATACATTCCTTCATTTAATCCACTAAACACAGCATGACCCGTACTATCTGTAAGCTGTTGATTTCCAGAAACGCCTTTTTTTCTAGCATATTCCAACAACTGTTTTGCCTGTTTATTTCTAGCTTCTGCACTTGTATCATGAAGTGAAACACCACAATCCACAAATGAAGATTGCCATACCCATTTTTCATTCTCTACATATTGAATGGGGATGATCTCAAACTTAGCTCCAGACAAGATAATCTCTTCCTGATTATCTGTTCTTCCTTTATAGTCAATATCAATACTTCCCGTTCTACTGTCCGCATGAACTTGAATAAGAGAGACAAACAACAAGCTAATAAGGAGTAGAAAGAGCGAATATATCTTTAATTGTTTAATCACTTTTTCTTCCTCCTTCTCTTATCATACAAACTATATAGCATAGCTATAATCAATCCTATAAAAATAATTCCAAGTGTTACAATTAATACCTTTGTAGTAAATGATAGTTCTATACCTGTACTAGTGTTTTTCTCAATCTTTACAGCCTCCTTATACGGAATACGATGTCCTCGTACCAAGAGTCTATGCGTATTGATTGCGTATGGAGTACAAGTAACTAATGTCGCATAATCTTGTCCAGGTACGATTGATAAAGCTTCTGTTTCTTCTGGTAATACAGTAAGTATTTGATCCACTTTATATGCCAATGTCTCATCTAAGACTTTGATGTAGAACACATCCCCTTTAACAAGCTTATCCATATTCGTAAATAATGTTTTTGTAGGCAAACCCCTATGACCTGTTAATACCGTATGTGTACTTTCTCCACCAACAGGAAGTGAAGTTCCCCAGAAATGACCAACACCAGCCTGCAATACAGATTCAGAAGTACCATGATAAATAGGAATCTCCACCTTTATCTTAGGAATACGAATATATCCCATCATACCTGAACCATCTATATTTAATAGACTTTCATATCGAGCATCTAAACTTTTTTCACCCTGAGAAAAAGGATCAATCAAATCAATGTTACTCAGCATTTCCTTATTGTATGCTCGTGCATCCGCAAGCATCTTTTCTTTTTCTTCATTACTTAAACGAACACTCTCCGCATCATAATTCGATACAACTTTAGAACCATTCTTTTCATTTACATAACTACTGACTGTTGGATATAACAACACGGCGAATGCAATGACAAGCACAAGCAATCGAATTATATCTTTTATAGTCATTTTTCTTTTCTTATTACTCATCATTGCATTTCCCCTATCGTCATATGGGAATCGCGGCTATCAAAAGAGATAACCGCATTCCATTAATTAACAAGCTTTTCTTTTATCACGAATAAAGCTTACAACTACTCCAAATACTAATAGAATAGCAACACCTGCAAACACGATAACACCTGCTCCACCTGTTGATGGTAGTAGTGATCCTGTGCTGTTTTCGATGTCGATGATTTTGTCTGTTTCATCAGTGCCATCTTTGGAGATAGTCCATTTAGTTACATCTGTATCTGTGCTCTTTGTGATTTTAATTTTGACTGGTGCTGTCAACTTATTGAATCCATCTGGTGCCTTTGTCTCTACTAAATAGTATGTTCCTTCTGCAAGCCCGTTAACACGAAGGTTGTATTTTTGTCCTGCAATATCTTTTGCTGATTCAAATTCAGTGGTAGAAGAAGTTGAATCTACTACATAGTTTCCATTGCTTCCTGAAACCTTAATTGCATTTTGATCTGCTTTTGCATCTTCTTCATTTCTGTAAAGTTTAAATTTAGCTCCTGCTAATTTATCATTATTTTTAGCATTTTTCTTTAAGATATCTAATGGATATGTAGGTGTTTTAGCTTCACTAGGTGTAGTAGTCGTTGTTTCACCTGGTTTATTACCATACTCTAACTGAGCCTTGTTCTTTTCAGTTACAACGGCATCTTTATTTACTTTTGCGTAATATGTAACAGTAAATTCTTTACCTTTGTTGGCTTGGTTAGCTCTTACCCATGTAGACAAGTCTAAACTCATTTTTCTCTTGTTTGCAGTATCAAGAGTCGCTGTTGTAGGTGTTGTACCAGCAGTTGTAACATCTGCATCAGTAAATGCTACTTTAACATTAACTGTTGTAGCACCTTCTCCTAGAGCTGTACCATTTGCATCATCCACAAAATCCAAGCCTGTTGATAATTCATCATGAATAATATATTGATATTGTTCATATCCTGTTGTATCTGGAATAGAACCTTTTACTGTATATGTTACGACTTGTCCAATTTCAACAGTTTTTTTGTCTGCTGTTTTTGATATGCTAGGAGCTTCCGTTTTTAAGTTAACTGTATTTGTTGTGCCATCTACTGTAACTAAAGAAGATTGAATTTCTTTTCCACCAGTAACATAAACTAAATAATAACCTGCTTCTAAATTGCTAAATGTATAAGATGTCTTGTTTTCTTCTGTGATTTTACCAGAAGTTTTTGTTACTCCTAAATTATCTGTTAAAGCTTTTGCTGTAAAATCATTTGCAAACTGCTGAATAGTAGCTGTTTTATCTGCAACTGCCTTTGCAAATTCTTCATCTTTAGAAGTTTCAGGGATGCTTAATACATTTGCCAACGCAGCTTTATACTGTGTATTCACTGTATATGCATAGTTCTTTGATTCTGTTGTACCAGACTCTGTCACATCAAACAATTTGTATAAATTGACTGTTTGACCATTCAAATCTTGACCACCGTTTACATTGACAGTTAATGTGTGTGTTGTTTCTGCGGCAAATGCTGTAACTGTCATAGTCATCATCATGATGGCTGTCAGCATGGCTGCCGCTAATTTTTTAATTCTTTTCATTTCCTGTTTACTCCTTTTCTTTGAATCGAATTTTTATAGCTTTTCTGCAAGCTGATTTTTCTTGTTTTTCTTCTTTCCTGTCACAAGATAAATCGCTAAAAGCAGAAGACCTATCAAATAAATTAAGTATCTTCCGTTACCACCTGTATCAGGTAATCCTGGGAAGTGTTTGTTGGTTATGGTAAACGTAAATCCATCTTTTGTTTCTATCGTTGTTGTATAACCATCAATCTTCGCTTCTGTAACGGAGTACTTGTAATAATAAATGTCATCTCCAACCTTCTTGTAAGCTGGTAATCCTTCGTCGATTACTTTCTTCCAAGTCGATTTATTGACATCACCCTTTATTTCGTAATTCTCATATCCTGGAACAGTTTCAATATGTTTATTGTTATCCGCACCTGTCCAAGCACGAGAAATTGTTACCGTAATACTTTTTGGTCGAATTCCACTAAAATTGTTGAGATCCTTCCAAACCTTGTTGATTGTTAATTTTATATTCTCATCACAAGGATCTTGTGACTCTGAAGGTTCAGGCGTGTCACTTTCTCCTGTGTTTAAATTTGTTTTTGTGTCTGACATTAATACAGCTTTCGCATTGGATTCATATGCATTTAGCTCCACTTTTTCTGAACCACTCGAATTCGTAATCTGAGCATTTTGTAAATCATCATACTTTTCAACTGGCTTCATATGTCCTAATGTATAGATATCCCAACCCATTGAAGCATCCTGTGAAAATTCCGTATTTAATTTTGTTGCATTCTTTTTAATTTCATCTAATGCCTTATCTAATTTTCTATAAATACGATAGTTGTTCTTTTCCCCCTCAATATTTTTCCGTGTATTAAATTTATACACTGAATCAAGTTCACTCTTTCCACTAAATGGTCCAACTTTTTGAGAAGCACCACGAACAACGTCGCATAAATACATATCATTATTTTCTAGTAAACCTTCGTTGTTGAATCCGACAAAGCCTCCGCTTATTCCGTTATTACCGGAACCATCTTTATCATTATCGGCACCACCGCCAAAGACATCATAGCCAGAACTTATTCCATAAACCTGACTGCCCGTAATCTTTGTACGATTGGCCTTAATCAAACTTACACTGATATTTGATTTTGTATCATTATCAGCCTTGATTCCATTTTCATCACATGGAAGTTTAATAGATGAATCTCCGATTGTTATGATTGCAAGATCTGTTTGTTGATTATTATCTTTCAATTTTTTTGACAACCCTACGGAAATATCCAATCCAAGTAAGTTTACATGAAGTAAATTTCCCTTATACAATGCTTCTACTTTAACGATTCCTAAATTGATTTTCAATACATCTAAATCTTGAATCTTATCCAAATATAGTGCTTTTACAAGTCGGTTAAGAACTGCAAACAATACATTTACAGGACCAGAATCTAGTTTTGCATCTGCCAAATACGCAAAGCTAGTCTTTCCTACAAATCCACCCGCAATTTCATTGGATGCGACTTGTTTTAAACAAAGAGAAGAATTACTACTATCTCCAGCTGTACAATTTGACATTCTAGCTAGGTTTGCATAGCCAATAAAGCCTCCGGCAATCGGTTGTTCTCCACCCGTACTTTGAACAGTATAGCCACCATTGATTCCTGTAACTGTAGAATCATCAATGTGAGAGCCGAAGACATCCATGACTCCTAAAGCACCACCTAAAAGCTGACCAGTATTGTTGCCAAGAACATCAATCTTATCTGCTCCAACAACTCCACTCTTACCAGAATATCCGACAAAGCCACCAACACTATTCAGACCTCGAACATTACTTAAGTTCGTTACTGTACTGTTTTTAACTGATCCATTTAATAGTGAACCACCAAAACCTCCAGCCGTTCCACTATATGTAACCTCATTATTCTGACTATACTTTTCAGCAACTTTTGCACTGACACTAAGCCCCGCATCAATACTTCCACTTACATTTCCATAATATACATAGCTTCTAAATGCATCTAGTACATCGGTTCTTCCAAGCTTTAATAATTTATCAAGAAGCGAGGTCTCATTTCCTGCACTGATATTCGCAACACCTGCAACATCCGCAATTCCAAAACATCCACCGGCATATTCGCCACCAATTACTGAACGAATATTCTTTGCGGTAACTCCTGCCTGTACAACATCCTTTTTACCAAGTACAGTTCCTTCCAGATTTCCAGCAAATCCTCCTGCCGCTTTTGCATAAGAAGTATTATTTCCTCCACTAGCATAAGCACCATTTACGATGATTCCCCAGTCATTCCATGCTTCAACATCTGCATATTGAATTGTTGCAACCGTAGCGTTTAAGACTTTAATAAAATCTGTAGGTGTATTTAATAAAGTACCTAGCAACTTGCTTAACAAGCCCTCACCACGAACCGGATCTACTGTAGCGACACTGCCAGGCCTTGAACTACCTACAAAACCTCCGACATAGCTTGTTCCATCCACTCGTCTAAGCTTAGTGACCTTACAATGTGAGTTTTCTTCTCCCCAGATTTGACCACCAATTAGTTTTCCAACATAACCACCCGCATATCCAAGAAGATCTTTATCATGTATTCGATTTGACTGAACCGTAAGACCACTTTGATAGCCTTCTACAGAAGATTGTTTAATTACTGGTACAAACACATTTAGTACGTCAAGCATCTGACTCAGTGGTAATTTCAATTCTAAAATGTCTAAATCCCCAAGATTAGCAGCACCACCATTGAGCATTTCTCCGGCAAATCCGCCGACACAACGAAGTCCTTTAACTAACTTAGTGTCATGAGCCTGAGCATTTGTAATAGTTCCTGTTAACATTGAACCCACATAGCCACCAGCTGCACCACCTTTTGATAGATTTGTCTCATCTTGGTAATCACTTCTTCCGGCTACAACATTGTAGCCATATACATATTGAGCAAGAATCGCATCTAACTCTCCTTGTGTGTTTATCTTTCCACTTTGAACTAGATTACTAAAATCACTACCATAACCACCATACTTACCAACATGTTCAACCCATGAATTCCATGTTTTTAAATCTATTAAAGCAAGGGGTCCATAAACAGCTGTATTCTCTTCAGTTGGATATATTACACTTAATGCGCCTAAAATGTTATTGGCTTTTACTAAGCCCCATAATAGAGACAAGCTTCCAGCTTTTGCCGTATCTGCAGACTCCATTAAACCTGTAAAGCCACCAGCAATCTCTTTTCCATAAACAGATCGAATACGAACAGCTTGATTTAAACTCGTTGGTCCGGTATAAGCTTTACCTTTCCAATTCTTTGTATTGTTTCCCCAGATATGACCGCCTTCATTATGACCAGCATAACCACCAGCCATGCCTCTTTGAGTTGTTGTAGTAGAAATTGCATCTGCACGAACTGCACCACCACAAGGAATACAAGTCGTAGAACTATTTCGAATTGTAGGCACAAAATCCTGTGCTAAAGAAGTAAGTGTTTCTTTAGTATTAACAAGACCACCTAATATACTTGTTTCACCTAGAGCATCTGCCACACTACCAGGCTGTAAATCTCCAACATAACCACCAGCCGTAATCTGACCAATGATATAAGAGAAATTATATGAGTTTGAATTTTGAATATGACCACCAGAAATCTTACCTGCAAAACCGCCAGCATCTCCTAATACATCATCTGCAGAAGCATCCGAAGCTGTGTTTTTCATAGAAGCTTTAACCGCAAAACCACCAGGACCTCCAGTAACATCCGAATGTTCAATTGTAGAAACAACAACATTTAATGCATCTAATACATCATTAAGACCAATCGCTTTACCTAAAACACTCAAGCCTTTTCCAACCGAAGCAGCCGAGCCTATGTTCATATATCCAATATATCCACCAGCATATCTAGCTCCCGTTACTGCATATGTACTTTCCTGACTAAAATAATTTGAACTATCTTCACCCTCTAAATCTTTAGGAGGTGTTACTTTTGTATGTTTTAAATTTGTTACATCACAATGACTAACCTGAACTCCACTGCCATAGCCAATAAAGCCACCTGCACTACCAGAATTCGTATCATCCGATTTAATTTTATTAGCCGATACTGTAAATCCATTATCAGATTTAACACCTGCATACTTTATAATTGGAACATATGCATTTACTAAATTTAACAATTCTCCAATATTTATATTCAAACCATTAATATTTCCTAGAACACTAATACCTTTACCAGCATCAGCCAATGCACCAGAGTAAACATTTCCACCAAAGCCGCCTGCATAACTTTGACCATTCACAGAATCTAAGTTATATACTGAATAATAATCATTTTCACCACGAGCACTATTATCCACTGTTCCACTTTGGAAATCCGCTGCAAAACCACCGGCAACATCCGCGGTAACACTTCCTCCATTCACAAAGGAAACCGTGCAATTTGTATATTTAGGAATCAAATATCCTACAGCACTTACTAATCCATTAGTCTCAATCAATGATTTAATTGAATTATCATCCGCAACCTGTGCCAAACCACCTGTTTTTGAAATAGCCACAAATCCAGAAGCATAACCACCGTTATCTGCAGCTTTCACTGATTTTAGATTTGTTACATGAGAATTCTCTACTTTTGTACTACCACTTTTTGCGATAAACCCAGAAGCACTATAATCTCGAACTGATTCGCCTTCTCGTGAACCCTTTGTGTTTACAATAAATCCATTTGCGACTCCATTCACATTTACATCATTAATCTTAACTTCGATAGCTTGTCCTAAAGAAAGCAAATCATTCAATTTCAACACATAATTCAAGCCTAATAGGTTAACGGTCAATCCACCATCTGTTCCAGCCAAATCGCCTGGACCAGAAAGACCAATAAATCCACCAACATAGTTATTACCTTCAACTGAATTAAGATTATCAATCTTTACAGTTTTAATTGAACCACCAAGCGCATCACCAAGACCTCCGCCAACGCGCTCATTTCCTTCAATTCTTAAATCATTGCCACTTATATAAACATTGTCTACAGTAAACGCAAGATAAGATGCAACGCCAAGCGTAGTATTTAATAATCCAGCAACACTAGCTGTACCCATCGAGCCAGCAATACCGCCAACATAATCATTTCCTTTTATATTTGATAATCCGGTCAAAGATACACCAAGTACGGAAACAGAACCAACATCATAAACATTATTTTTCCAATATGATATTTTCTGTAAATTATCCGCATTAGATTGTGCTATATATGCACCGTTGCCTCTACCTGTAATACCACCAACATAGTCCTTACCACTAACTTGAAGTGAAGCATTTACAGAACATCCTAAGATATGTGATGGATTGACACCAGCTAAAGAAAGCAAGGATGAAGTTGCTCCAGGATTACTACTTAACAGTTTTACAACAAGGTCAACCACACCGCCAAGCAAGTCATCCTTTGTATCACCTTTACCTAAATCAGCTGCCCATCCAAGTGATGCAATTCCTGCAAAACCACCTGCATAATTTCCAGAGGCTGTTACAGTAAGAGCATTAGATGTAATACTACAATTAACTGTAGAAGCATTTGCCATGCCACCAGCAAAACCACCAATATAGCTTTCACCAGAAACAGACTGAACAGCATTATTTAATGAACAATTTAGAAGCAAGCTTTCCGTATTCATCTTTGGAAGCTTTGTTTCGATATCCAATGCACCAGATAACGTTCCTTTAATCACATCATCACGAGCAAGACCAACAAAACCACCCACAAAATTTTTACCACTTATTGTATTCGTACCACCTGTTACAAAACAACTCTCTACAATAGCACCCTTTTGCATGCCAATAAATCCACCGGCATATTCTTTATCGGATGCTGTTGAAATCGTTAAACCATTTACATTACAATTCACTATCTTCGGATTGATATATCCTGTTGGAATTAACTTTCCTAAAGGAATTGCGTTTCCTAATAGAATCTTAATTAAATCACCTAAGCCTAAACCTGGGATGACATTTAAAATATTTGTTAATAATTTAACCAAATCCCCTAAAGCATTCGATAATCCATCGTATTGAGTTGAACCAACGGCATATCCAACAAAACCACCTGTATAGCCATTCACATTTTTTACATTTGCATTTTTGACTTCAATATTTGAAATTTCAACCTGTCCTTCAACTCGCCCAGCAATTGCTCCAGTTGATAAAGCTGTAGGATCTTTTTTACGTGCATCTAAAACATCTCCTAATGTTTTGCCTAAATCAATTTTCACTTGACCAAAAGTTAAAATAAATGTTAACCCACTCAACAATCCACCCAATAACTTTCCTAGAGTATTTGTAAGTGTACTTACTAATGTAGATGGATAATATGTTTCATTGGTTGTTGTATGAACTTTTAGATTATCAAACTGAATATTAGATACCTTTACTAATCCTTTGCTAAGACCAATATCCTTTTCGCTTACTTCACTTGATATTGTAGAAAAAAATCCAACACCCATTTGTTCTCCAACATTAATCTTAGTTGATTGATCTACAGTTACATTCGATAACACTGGTTTATCAGTTGTATTTAAAACACCATCTTTCCAAAGTCCACCTTTTTCTGCAGATTTAGCACCAATCATTGTGCCTTGGAAAGTAAGTGGAGTCCAATTTGAACTACCTAAATCAATGTCACGGAATATAATATAATTCGCATTTTTAGTATATTTTTGATTTGTTTGTTTTTCTATATCAAGGTTTGGATCAATCTTACCTGTTGTTTGATCTACACCGCACTTACCCCTAATATGAATAGAGCTTTCACTACTTATACTTTTATTTGTATCTAAAACTGTTCCAAATGTGAATTTTTGTTTTCCGTTTTGTTCCTTCTTTAAGTCGGCATCGCCACCATAAAGCATGATGGGTTTTTTGTCTTTATCCGTGTCAATTTTCCAACCAAACGAATCATACGCTTGATAAATAGCACCATAAACAGGTTTATCTGTACCTATTGCTCTTAACTGTTCTTCATTACCAATTAAGATATAGGTTTTATCACCTATTGTTTTTATAACCTGACCTTTGAAGTCACGTCCTTCAGTGTCTGTTGTATCAGGATTTATGTTCAATTGATCCGCAACCAATTCAGGCTTATCTGAACTAAAGTTCTTTGAAAGGACATAATTATGATTTTTACTATAAGTTAAATAATCTTTGTCTTCTCCATTTGGATAGATCATTTGTCCCATACCAAACTGTGGTGCATCATAATCCAATGACATTACAGGCTCTTTATCTGAATCTTCTTGTTCTAGAACCATTAATTGATACGGATTATAAATATAGATTGTATCTGTTTTCTTATCATATAAAGTAGGAGTTTCATCCTCTTTGATTGCTTCTCCCTCTATCTTTCCTGTAAAGTCATCCTTTACATTCCAAATTGATTTTGTATCCATTTTGATTTCATTCATCAATAGATACTGAGCATCCTTGCCATAAGTAAGCTGAGTTCCTTCATTTACTACAATGTCTCCAGTTCCAATATCCCCATCTTTATCTTTTGTATAGACAAAGGCATCTGAACCTATTTGTTTCAATTGATCATAATTGTAAATAAGAATTTTTCCATCTTTATAATATTCATCCAATTTTTCTGTTGTTTGTGGAACATCCTGCACTTCCTGTACTTCACTTGTTTCTGGAGTTGTTTCTTGTACAACCTCTTCTGTAGGAGTATCCTCTGTTTCTTCAGCACTTACCATATGAATCTGTGTTATAAAGGTAGTCATGCAAAGAATGCATACAAGAAAATTGGATGTTAACTTTCTTATCCTTCTCATACAGCTTCCCTCTCACTTCTTTTTATCCAATTGTTTTGGCTTGAAACCTTTTTAAAACAATGAAGCAGTTCGTCTGAAAACTTGCCACATTCACCATTCAAAATCATTTGCACTGCTTGGTCATGTTCTAGCTTTTTCTTATATGGACGAACACTAAGAAGAGCATCATAGGCATCTACTAAACCTACGACTTGCGCACTCAAAGGAATATCTTCACCTTTTAACCCATCAGGATATCCTGTACCATCATATCTTTCGTGATGATGTCTACAGATTTCATAACTATACTGATTCAATTTTTCTGTTGTTAATCCTTTTGGAAATCTCTTTGTCATTTCAGCACCAACCAAAGGATGCTGCTTTACAATATCCATCTCTTCCTTTGTTAGTTTTCCTGGCTTATTCAAGATTTCAATTGGAACACGAACCTTACCAATATCATGAATAGGAGCTAAATGAGTCACGATTTCAATATCTTCGTCTGTAATTCCATATTTTGGATAATCCTTTTTAAGTTGAAGATACATCTGTTGCGTATAAAAACTAATATCATCGTGATATTCTTTATCCACTACATTATTATGATTTAATACCGCTACTAAAAGAGTTACCATGTCCCAATATTGCTTCAACATAACCTTCTCTTTATTTCTTAATTCCTGTTCCATACTTACAATGGTATTTTGGAAAATCTTATTATTATGCAATGTGATTATCGCCTTATGATTATCAGTATCCACATACTTCTTGGCTTCCATCCAAATATAAGAATCCTTGTTCAATCTACGATATGAAAGATCTTCTTCTATGCAAGAATCCACTTTCTTTAGTTCATCCAACAATAAGAAGGATTCAATCTTTTCTTGATCCGATTCAAAGACAAACCGATTGACATAGTTTTTTATAAATTCATCATAACTATCTATAATCTCAGATTGATCATACACATCCTGATTGTGTGAATATACACACTCATAACTGTTCTTTTTTAGATTGACTTTTAATACAACATAGAAACGACCAAAATATTCATCTTTTCCAGGACGAATCAAATCTGATACTTTTATATTTTCTAATTTATTATTATATGTATTTTGTATATCCAATAAGACCTTGTGTACTCTACAATGATTTACGGCATTTCTAGAACAAAACCCATCTTTTTCTAAACAACGATTAATTGCCATTGTTTCTTCCATACAAGAAACGATTTCTTTTAAAGAAATATCCTCTGCTCTTTTGGCAAGAGCATATCCACCATTTACACCTTCTAAAGCTACAATAATATTGGCATCTTTTAATTTCTTTGCGATCTTAGGAATATATGTTGTTGCAATGAATAGCTGCTTTGATAACTCAGAAGTAGAGATCATCCCATTATGCGTTGCTAAATAACATACAATTCGTATCGCATAATCAGTCGAACTCTTCAGCTGCATTGCTTTACCTCGCTTTAACTAAACTCTATACAGTCCTAGTTTATATTAAAAAAATTGTGTTTTTATAACTGCACGTTCATTATAACTTCTATTAAATTTTAATATAATGCACAAAACATGTAAGAATTTTGGCGTTTTATTGTAAAAAGTGTTCCAATTATAACAATTTTATTTTATAACCATAAAAAAAAGAGAATCATATCCAATTATATGATTCTACATCGCTTCAACCAATCTATAGGTAATCAATCCATTTCGTACAGCCAACATTTCTGCTGGATTATCAAAATCCATATCAGATATTTCTTTAATCTTTTCTAGACGATACGAAACTGTTCTATAATGAACAAACATTTTTTTAGAAGTTTGTTTCAAACTTTGCTTGTTGTTAAGAAAACATTCGAGTGTTTCAATAAGACTTCCATTTTTTTGTTTATCGTATTCATACAATTTTTGTAAAGATTCAGGTACATAAGATAGTAATTCTTTCTTATCACTAACCTTTACAAACATTCTAAAAAAGCCTAACTTTGAACATTCAACAACCGATTTATTTTCGTCACCTATTACTTTACGAATAACATGAATATATTCCAAGGCTATTTTAGAATCAGAAAACGATTCCTTTAATGCATGGTACCCTTTTACTTTTTTACCGATTCCTACTATAAATTCAGCATTCGCATGTCGCTTATCCAAATTACTTTGAATCTTCTTTTGCAGTTCTTCAATTCTCAATCGAAGTTGAAGATTACTCATCTGTTCATCTTTCTTGCAAATATAAATAATTTGGTTTGTATTACTCATCGTATACTTTTCTGGTAAATCACGTAAAAATTCCTTTTCTACGATTTCCGTTTGTCTTAACTGTTCACTCGTGAATCTTTGATTATTATTTCTTGAAAGCAAACGAAAAACAACAACACGAAGATCATCCGTATCCTTTAATCCAAGAATATTCGCAACATCATCCTCTTCTTCATTTGATAACGTACCAACTAATAAGCGATATTCTAAATCTTTTTGATACTTATTGTTCAACTCTTCCTCAGCAGAAAGGCGCATCATTGCAAACTGTAAAGATGTAATTGCATCTTCCATACCACAAAAATCCATACCAGTTAATTCATTATTTTTTTCAGTCATCACAAGATAAAAATATCGACCATCAAACAATTGTATCTTATTGATATATTCTACATATTCTCTTTTTTGTATAAAGTATTGATGCTTAGTTACGATATCTGGTATATAGCTTTTTACATTTTGAGCAACATTAAAACCTGCAGGATTTTTTTCACTCGATGCGTAACAATCATAATTACTACTATATAATGCAACTGGATTGTCTAACATTTTATTAAGTAAAACTAATAGTTTTTCAATCACAACATTCAAATCAGATTCATTTAATAAAACATCACTAAAATTTTCATGTGTCAAAATAAAATATGAATAGTTAGCAAGCTCCTCATCAAACACTTGTTTTAATATATATTTAACAATACGCCAAAAATATTGATTTTGTAACATTTCTAAAACCGGAATTCGATTTTCTTCACAATACTCCAATAAAATATCAAATAAATAAGATGGAATAGATTCATTTCGCATAATAATAAATCCACTAATTTCCTTTTTATTTAACTCTTCCAAATGAAAAAGAAACTGATCTTTACTCATTTTTTCATACACATTAAGACTCGTTAAAAGTATTTCCCCACCAATTATATGCTTCTCTGTATCTGATTCTTTAACAATTCTAATTCCTTTTATTTCTCTGTCTACCCCCCCCCGAGATTTTTGCCTATTAACCGAATCTGCAAATTTTCATTTGATTCAAGTAAATTTTTTATGGTATACAAATTACATCCCACACTTTCATATTTATGACACAAATACTGTATTGTATTTAAATGTTTTACCTCCATAATTCTGGTTATATTTCCAATCAATATCGTTATTTTAATTATAGCATAGCGTGTAGCAGATTGTAGCTCGGATTTACGTCGTTTTACCATCTGTAAATATATTCCTGTCACATACTAAAAAAAGACTCTTTCGAGCCTTTGCTAATCGTGTCTGATAACTGTCCCATATTTAAACTGTCCATCTTCATAGACGAAAGACCATTCCTGATTCCAATCTTGTATAGAACCATCCACACCTTCTGAATAAAGAGCAAACCATACTTCGTCATCCGTTTTCCGTGTTATATGATCCAAATAAATGGAAAAGCCAACAGCACCATCAATACGATACCTTTCATGTACTTGTCCATCTTCTTCCCAGAACGGAACATTTTCATAGAAGTTAATGTTCATATCCATGTAAGGGACTGGATACCTTCTGGAAAACTTCTGATACCAGACATTTTCAACATCTTGTAACGAATGAATGTTCGGGTCGGTGATTGTTGCATTACCAAATTCCCCAGTTCCTTCAAAGTAAGTTCCCGCCATAAACCCATAATAAGTTCTCCAAAAATCTTCGAAGTGATCATTTGCATAAGCCAGAAGTTCTTCGTCTGTATACAAATCTGATAAAGTGGTATCAACAACAGGCTTAGCTTCGGATTCTTCAGGCAAGCTGACAATCTCCTGCTTTGACTCCTTCTTTTCTTTCTTCTTCTGAACTACTTTCTCATCCTTTTTATCTTTGCTGTTTTCGCATGCACATCCAGACAAAGTCAGCACAGCTGCTAAAACTGCTGCAATTATCCTATTTCTTTTCATATTCCCACCATTTTCCTGACATTAGTATATCATCTGGATACAAAACAAACAAAATCTCGACTAACTCCAAACAACCTCTCAATCATCACGAAGATTCTTGGGTTTTGTCCATAAAAAAAAAGCATCTATATAAGATGCAGGTAAGCCATCCTTGATTGCCGTTAGTTTTTATTTACCTCTACTTACCAATGATTTTTATCGTTAATAAGCGACTTGTTGCTGACTTAGGACAATCGGTCAGAACCCTAAATAACTGCCGTTAGTTTTTTTCTACCTCTACTCATTAATGAGCGACTTGTTGCTGACTTAAGACAATCGGTCAGAATCCAAATAAAGAGGATGACAACAATAATAACATGTAGACAGCACCACTATCTACATTTGTAATATACTATATATAGTGCAAGATGTAAATGAGTTCTATACTATGATATCTTTTAAGACTTTCTCATTTGAGATTGTCTTTTTTTATCTTTGCTCGTTGTAATATCTAAACAAAATCCCGATTAATCCCAAATACCATCTCAATCGTTGCGAGTTTGTACATTTTGAGTTTTGTTCAGGGAAAAATGTTTGAACAAAACCCCATTTCGAAGCTTCTGAAAGACCTTCTCATTGGAATCGAATAATTATTGGAAGTTATTTTGTTTGGATTCCATCGGGAAAATGTTTGTATTTAAACAAAAAAAGGAGTGAAACCACTCCTAAAGGTCGATATCCAGCATGATTGGACAGTGATCTGAACCTAGAATATCTGTTAAGATACTTGAATCTTTAACTTTACTCTTTAACTCAGGTGATACTAACCAATAATCCATTCTCATTCCAATATTGTTCTCTCTTGCCTGACCTCGATAACTCCACCATGAATATTGGATGGTTTCTGGATACAAAACCCGATATGTATCTACTAAGCTGCTTAACAGATTCTCTTTAAAGCTGTCTCGTTCTTCATCAGAGAATCCTGCTGTGCCACGAATCATGTCAGGATAAGGTACGTCGATTTCATCATTGGCTACGTTGAAATCACCGCAGACCATAACTGGCTTACCTAAAGATTTTAAGTGGTTTCCAAATGCTTCATCCCATGCCAATCGGTAATCTAAACGCATCAAACCATCGCCTGACGTCGGTGTATAGACAGTTACAAGATAAAATTCTGGATACTCCAGAGTAATGATGCGACCCTCATCATCGAATTCAGGTACATTTATACCGTATTTAATGGATAAAGGCTTCTTTTTACAGAGAATCATAGTCCCGCTGTACCCTTTACGCTTGGCACTGTTGATGTACATATACGGGTAATTATCCGTATATAATTCGATTTGTTCTGGCTGAGCCTTCGTTTCTTGAATACATACAAAATCTGCATCAAGTTCATCCAGAACCTTCGTAAAACCTTTCTTCATCACGGCTCGAATCCCGTTCACATTCCATGAAATAAGCTTCATTCAGCAATACCTCCTTTTTCTTGTCAAGTATATGTTATTACACAAGATACAGATAATTCCAACAGCTGTTCCCGTCACGAAACCCAAACAAAATCTCGGCGAAAAGAGTTTACGCCATTCCAAAACAAACAAAATCTCGATTAACTTTAAACAACCCCTCAATCATCATGAAGATTTCCTGGGTTTTGTTCATAAAAAAAACAAATGTACAAAACCCTCTTCAAAGCTTCTGAAAGACTTTCTCGTTGTAATTGAACGATTTCTAGGCTTTTTTATTTGGAATCCGACGGGAAAATGTTTGGATTTGCAGCAAAAAAACAAGCAGTAGAAATGATAATCTACTGCCTTTTGTGTTTATTTTGTAGGTTTCTTGTCTTTGATTTCCTTCTTGTACTTGTAGTAAGTCGCTCTAGGAATGTCGAGTTTTTTAATCAGTTCAATATCTGAATAGGTTCCATCGAACGATTTTGAATACTGCATAATCTGCTTCTTCATATCCTCAGCCTTTGGGATGTTATAAACAGCTCCTTTTACTCCACCGATTTGAGAACCGTTCTTCTTGGCTGCCATTAGTGCAGCTCTTTTTAGGCTGGACGACATTTCCTTGCTCAATCGAGCCTGCTCAGCACAGCACTTCAGACATCGTATGACATACTCTTTAACATGCCCTTCAGGCGGCTTGACATCCATAGCCTCAAACAGCTTCTTTATAAATGAAAGATTGCATTCAGGTGTATTGATGAAGTAGATATCAATGTTTCTGAAAAAGCATTCTGCGTAGAAATCAAAGAAATTCTTTTCATTTCTGAAATCCTTTAACGTCATGAAATAATCGCAGAAATATATCGTACTCCTGCCTTCGATACGTGGAAGATACTCCATCAGTTCATCCGAATTCACACTAACCAGCCGTATATCGTGATAGAGTTCAAACAGATTCGGCATCGTCTTTCCATTCTTTTTTTCTTCTTCTGATGTCTTGAAATAATATCGTTTCATGGCTCTATTATATTCTATTTTCTAAATCATGACAATTATAAGTCTGTAAAAAATCTATATTTAGGTGTTGCGTTTCTGTACTTTTGTTGTTATTATGATTTTAGAAAGTACATATTTAGTTGTGTTATTTATAGACTTTATACCATACAACACGCTTTTGGAGGATCAATATATCCTTAACTTTGCAGAATTTGTATAACTAAAAATAAAAGAAGCATTAGTAGCTGA
>ERZ773195.1180-NODE-1180-length-20151-cov-8.573547_pt1 | contig 20151 bp, 19 predicted proteins | sample MGYA00580530_ERZ773195 | MGnify/ENA primary metagenome ERZ773195 (study PRJEB29015, sample SAMEA2737751) | human gut metagenome | biome: human gut; feature: human-associated habitat; material: faeces | place: China | collected 2012 ...
GGAACTTGCGCATCGGAGACAGGCCGCATTTTTCAACTTTGCTGGAAAATTTCATGTTGTGCTCCTCCTTTTTTATTATGATGACCGCCGGTCATCCGCCGGTCATATTCAATACACGTATGATATCTGTCCAATGCTGGTTATATAGTATAACGGCTGCACTTTTCAAAGACAACTAAAATTTTGTCGGTAAACTGCATAAAATATCAGGCCATATCGTCAGCGTTTACAGCTTCTCCACATCGCTCTCGCCATATATAGTGATACCGTGTGCCTTGAGCGCCTCCGCTGTCACGCCGTCGCCCTCGGTCAGGCGGTGGGAAAAAGTTCCGTCGTAAATCTGCCCGCAGCCGCAGCTCGGGCTCTTTTCCTTGAGCACGGCAGCCTCGCAGCCGTTTTGCTGGCACAGCGCGAGAGCTGCCTCCGCACCGCGGCGGTACGCCTCTGTCACATCGCGGCCACCCGCTGTGACGACACGCTCGCCCCGCCGTTCACTGGGCACACGCGGCGTCGTGAGACCGCCGAGCTGTTCGGGGCAGACAGGAACAATTTCATATTTTCCCACCAACGCCTGCACGCGCGCGTCCGCTTTACTTTTTCCGTCGTAGCGGCAGGGCGTGCCGAGAAGGCAGGCCGACACGAGCAGCTTATCCATGCCGCACCTCCAACGCTTTCCCGTTGAGCTTCGCCTCCGCGAGCGTTTCACCCTCGTAACGCAGCTTGAGCGAGAAAAACGGTACGTTTTCGTCGAGCAGGCGCAAAAAGATCTTGTCGCCCTCCCACGCGGGCAGCGCCAGCAGATCTTTCTTTTTGATCCACGCAAGCTCACCCTCATCGCAGTCCTTGAGCGTTCCCTCAAAGCCGTCGGCAGTGAAAAGGTGCATGTACTCGCTCTCCCACTTGTCCGACACGAATGTCACGATGCCGCGATAGCGGTAAGAGGTCAGGGCGAGGCCGGTCTCCTCCTTCGTTTCGCGCAGAGCGCACTCCTCCGGGCTCTCGCCCTCTTCAAACTTGCCGCCGATGCCGATCCACTTGTCGCGATTGCAGTCGTTCTCCTTTTTCGTGCGGTGCAGCATCAGGTATTCGCCGCCGCATTCGATATAAATGAGCGTCGTGTTCACGGCGCGATAGATGCTACTGCTCATGATACTCCCTCCCCAAAGGGTCTTTTTGTCAGTATAAAAGATGGCGGCAAAAATTGCAAGTGAAGGCGCCGTTCAGAAAATCGCGCATTTTTCGAATTTGTGCTTGACTTTGCTGTGATTTTTGGTATAATCATTTTTGCTGTCGAGCGCACCGATACGCAGCAGTATCGAAGCGGTCATAACGAGCACGACTGGAAATCGTGTGTACGCCAAAAGCGTACCGAGAGTTCGAATCTCTCCTGCTGCGCCAAATAAAACCACCATCTTTCGATGGTGGTTTTATTTTTTACTCAGCGTTCTCAGCGAACTGGGCTTTTCTCCCTTTACTCCCCCAGCATCTCTCCTGCGGCGAGGACGGCGTTGCGAACGCACTGCGCGCAGGGACAGAGGACCTTGCCGGTCTCCACGCCCTTTAAGTCCTTGCAGATCGTCGCGCCGCTCTTTTCCTGAAAGCTCGTAAGGATGCTGCGGGCCGTGCGCGGCGTGCCCTTGCCGTCCGTCACGCTGCCCGCGGCCATCACCGCGCCGATCAGCGCGCCGCAGGTGGCCTGCATGCAGCCCATGCCCGCGCCGTAACCCGCGCCGAGCTTCATCAACGTATCGTGGTCGACGGGAATTTTATCCTCCCACGCGCACAGCACCGACTGGGTGCAGTTGCCCTTTCCCGCGGCAAATGTTTCCACCGCCAGCTCGGCGCGCTCTTCAATCGTCATTGTTTCTATCTCCTTTGCTTTTTGATCCATTCCGACTTGCCGGTCGTTTCCCCTATCGTACGCACAACGGCGCGCAAAGTCAACCGCCGCGCGTGCTGGATTTTTGCTCGCAGCCGTGCTATGATGGAGAAAATCACCACAGGAGGATTCCCAATGAAGAAGCAACTGACCGCATGGCTGCTCGCGCTCGTGATGCTCTTCTCGCTCGTCGGCTGTGGCGCGGATGCGCCGGTGCAGGACGATTCCAGCCTGCCGCAGCAGGAGCGGCAGGCTGCGCAGAACGCACCGTCTGAAGACGCCGGCATGCCGGACGAAACAGCGCAGATCGACGAGGACGGCTCCTACACGACCAAGGACGACGTCGCGCTCTATATCCACACCTACGGACATTTACCGGACAACTTCATCACCAAGAAAGATGCCCAGGCCCTCGGCTGGCCGGGCGAGTCGCTCGATCCCTACGCGCCGGGCAAGTGCATTGGCGGCAGCCGGTTCGGCAACTACGAAGGTCTCTTGCCCGAGGCGGACGGACGCACCTACACCGAATGCGACATCGACACGCTGGGCGCGGATTCGCGCGGGGCCAAACGCATCGTCTTCTCAAACGACGGCCTCATTTACTACACCGAAGACCACTACAAGTCCTTTGAACTGCTGTACGGGGAGGAGTGAGCACCATGCGCTTTGTATTAGACGTCTCCGCCTGTGAAAGTGTCGAAGACCTACACCGCGCGCTCGCGGAGGGGCTGCGTTTTCCCGCGTGGTACAGCGGCAATCTCGATGCCCTGCACGACTGCCTGACGGACTTGCATGAGCCGACGGAGCTGATCGTCCGCGGCACTTCGGCGCTTGACGAGCTGCTCGGTCGCCGCGCCAACGCCTTCCGCCGCGTGCTCGATGACAGCGCGGAGGAAAATCCGAATCTCACCGTGCGGTTTGAAGAAGCGGTCCAGGACAGCATAAACTGAATTGAAAAGGAGGACGATAAGGGCGACTCCTCATAAGGACATCTTGAAAACACCAGATTAAACCGATTGAGAGAATCTCTTGGTGTCGACCAAACGGGAATAGCCATCAACCATTTCATCGTGGTTGGTGGCTATTCCTGTTTAAAGGTATATTCATGTTGAAATCCGAACCGGAATCTTTGTAAAATTCCCTACCGCTCTTTAACCAGAAACAATGGGTAACCGCATGCCTAACCGGGAGAGCAGTTCGTTGGTAATCGTCCCACAGCATGCAGCCAGTTCCTCTGCCCGAATCACCTGACCGCCATCCCGGCCGATAATAGTCACTGTATCGTCAGGAGCGACCTCCGAAAGATCGCTGACGTCCACCAGCAACTGGTCCATGCACATCCGCCCCACCATAGGACAACGCCGGCCCTGAATCAGCACCTGGCCGCCCCGCTGAGGCAGATCCCGGGGCAGACCGTCCGCGTAGCCGATGGTGACCACCGCCAGTTTGGTTTCTTGCTCTGCCTGAAAGACCCGCCCGTACCCGGCGCTCTCTCCGGCTTGCACAGTGCGGATACTGGCCACTCTGGCCCGGAGAGACAGAACCGGCCGCAGGTCAAGGCTTCGCTGAACAGGCGCATCATCGCTTCGAACTCCATAGAGTGCGATTCCAGCCCGGACATAGTCACAGGGCTGAGCTGGGAGGTTCCAAAGTCCATAGCTGGACTGGATATGAACTTTGCCGGGATCATATCCGGCAGTTCGGAGCCAGGCCACCGTATCATAGAACAAGGTCAGCTGCTCCTGGGTGTAGGCAACATCTTCGGCTTCCAGGCTGTCCGAGACGTATAGATGAGAAAAGACACCGTCCACTACCAGGTTTGGAAGCCGGAATGCCTCCAGGATCTCCTTCCGGTTTTCCGCCAGGATGCCCAGCCGGTGCATCCCCGTGTCCAGGGCCAGATGGACATGGACACGCCGCCCTCTGGCTGCCAAGGCCCGCCCGTGGTCAATATCCGCCACCGTCTGGGTCAGATGCCATCGTGTCAAGAGCGGAGCTTCCTCCGGGGAGGTATAACCTAAGATCAAGATCGTCCCCCGGATGCCCGCCTTTCGCAGAGCAATCCCCTCGGCCAGGCAGGCCACGGCAAAGGCCCGGACGCCCGCTCGCTGTAAGGTGCGGGCGGTCACTGCCCCGCCGTGACCGTAGGCCTCCGCCTTTACCACCGCCATCAGCTCTGTCCCCGGGGCCAATGTGTTCCGCAGCACCTGGGCGTTGTGCCCAAGGGCCGCCAGATCCACCTCCCGCCAGGCCCGAGCGGTGGGGCTGGGCTTCTTTTGAAGCCTCAGCAGGCAAGGGGCGGAGAGCAGCGCACTGAGCGCCAGCACCACAATAAAATGGAGAACACTGTTTTCAATGAGCATTTCTCCCAGTCCCAGTAGCTTTGCCGCTCCCCGGACCAGTACGATGCAGAGGGGATGGAGCACATACATGGCTGTGGAAAATTCCCGGACTTTCCTGGACTCGCCCTTGTTTCCGCCCAGCAGCAGAGAAAAAAGGCATACTATGCACAGGGGGAGGGCGAGGTACATGCTGTCGTGGCGCTGGACATCCATGCGATGGAGCCACAGCCCCTCGGCGCTCATGGCTGCCAGAGAGAGGAAGAAGCCCGCCAGAGACAGCTTTTGGTTCCACCGCCTTCCGGCGGCCCCAAGCAGAAGGAACAGTGGCGCGAAGAACAGGCCATTGCGGGTATAGCCGCACAGTGTAAAAATGCCGTCGTAAAGGGTCCGAAGCAGCGGGATCTGGGAAACCAGTCCATAGTAACTGTCCCCGCCCAGACCGATGAGATAGAGTAGCGCCGCCACAGGCAGAGCCACCCGCAGGCCCAGCCGGCTGAGCCACCGGGCGATGACGATGCCCAGAATGGTCGCCGGGAAATACCACAGGTGGTAGAAGGTGCCGTCCACCAGCAGTTTCCGCAAAACATCCGCCGGACCGGTGAAGCTGCCGGCATAGAGATTCACTGGCAGATACAAAAGGATGCAGACGCCGTAGAGCAGGCAGAGCTTTTTCAGCTGCCGCCCCACACCAGCCCAGTGATTCCGGCTCAGAAAGTACCCAGTGGTCATCAGAAAGAATGGGACTGCCACCCGGGCCAGTACCCGGGTAAGCCAGAAATCAGCCATGGCAGACACATCCGCCAGGGGCGAGGTGTGGTTCATCACCACCAGCAGGACTGCCGCCAGACGAAAGAGGTCCAAAGTCGGGACGGTTTTCTTAGCCGTTCTCATGGGTATCCCCCCACCATGTCAGGATAAATCCCTCCACATTGTCGCCGGATATCTGGCAGCAGCCCTCCGGCACTTCCACCTCTGTGACGGCTCCGGCGGCGGGCACATAGAACACCTGGGCCATGCGGCCGTTTTCCAGAGCGACGCTCCGGGGACCCTGCCGCAAAAAGTCCCGGTACTCCTCCAGACACAGCCCGTTGGTTTCCATCAGCTGGGCGTGGGGCGCCCCCACATAGCGGAAGTGCCACGGCTCAGCCGAGATCCCGGTGACTTCCTCCTTGCCCCGCTGGTAGCGTTCGATAAAGCCGTACCGGGCCGCCAGACGCCTAAATCTTCCGCAGACGCCGTCATAGGGAAAGGCAGGCCGGATGAAGTCGATGTATCCGGCAGCCTTTCCCAGGTCGATGGCGAGGCCGGTCTGATGCTCACTGCATCCTGGAAGGGCCACATACTGGCGGGTAAATGTCTCCCCATGCTCCGCCATGGAGTCGTCCCAGATCCGCTGCTGTTCCTGCTGGCTCCGCCAGCCGGACACCGGCACGATCTCCCGCTGTCCCCCCGCCTTTTGGATACAGGCAGACAGTAGCTGCCGTGCCCGGCTTTCAAGAAGAATGTCGGGGTGGTGCGGGTCCACCGAGGTCAGCGCAGATCGCTCTTTTTCATGCAGGGGATGCGCCCGGTTGACCAGGACCAGCGGCCCCTGAAAAATCTGCTCCCGGGGAATCGACACGGTTCTCATCCCGCCACCCCCAACTCGATCAGGCGGGTCACCAGCTCCCCAAAGGAAATGCCGATGCCCTGCATCATGCTGGGGTAGCGGCTGTGGGCGGTGAAGCCGGGGATGGTGTTGACCTCATTGAAGACGATCTCCCCATCCGGGGTGAGGAACAGATCCACCCGGGCGAATACCCGGCAGTCCAGGGCACGGTAAATGGTTTTTGCCGCTGCCTGGATCTCTGCCGCCTTCTCCGGCGGGATGCGGGCGGGACAGTGGATGGCGGAGGTCTTTAAGGTGTACTTCTCCTCATAGTTGAAAAAGCCCTCCGACAGCGCAATCTCGTCCACCAGACCCACGGTCAGTTCCTCGTTGCCCATGACCGCGCAGCCCACCTCAAAGCCGGGGATCGTCTCCTCCAGGATCACGGCGCTGTCGTGGCGGAAGGCCTCCTCCATGGCGGCGGGCAGCTCTTCCGGCCCGGAGACTTTGGTGATACCGAAGGAGGAACCGGCCCGGACCGGCTTGACAAACACCGGGTATCCCAGTTCCTCCGCTGCCTGGGCGATCCGGCTGAAATCATCGCTGGAATGAAAGACGTGGCTCCGGGGGACCCGGATGCCGGCCAGGGCCGCCAGCTGGTGGGCCCGGTCCTTGTCCATGCACAAGGCGCTGGACAATGTCCCGCAGCCGATGACCGGGACCCCGGCCAGTTCAAAGAGTCCCTGTACCGTACCGTCCTCGCCGTTCTTGCCGTGGAGGACTGGGAATACCGCGTCAAAGAGGAGACGGCGGCCGGAGCCGTCCAGCAGTAGTAAAGCGTGGGCCTCCCGTTCCACCAGCGGGGTGCAGGGGATACAGTCTGCCGCCTGCTGCCAAGTACCGTCCTCCAGCCGGGAGAGGTCGCCGGTATAGCAGAGCCACTGCCCCTCCCGTGTGATGCCCACAGCCAAAGGAGTATAGCGGGCGGGGTCCATGTGGGACAGCACCGCATAGGCGGAATGGAGAGAAACTTCGTACTCCGTGGAGCATCCGCCGAAGAGAACGAGAATGGTTTTCATGGGATAAGACCTCCTAATCAAAATAAAGCGCCTGGTTCTGATACTGAAATGGTACCAGAACCAGGCGTTTCATACTTGTCTATCTACCAACGGATGCCTTGCAAGTTTTCTGCGAAATTCTTGTGATTTTCTTACGGCGCTTCTGAATGGTCTGACGGAAGACAGATGGTGAAGGTGATCCGATCCTCGGTGCTGTCCGCCCGAATGGTCCCGCCGTGGAGCTCCACGATCTCCTTGGCGATGGCTAAGCCAAGGCCCGCACCACCTGTCCGGGTGGCGCGGGAGCTGTCCAGACGGAAGAACTGTTCAAAGATCCGGTCCAATTTCTCCTGGGGGATGTTCTTTCCCGCATTGGAGAAGGTGAGTACGATTTTCCCGGCCTCTATCCGTCCGGCAATTTCCACCGTGCTGTCCGGCAGGCTATAATAAGACGCGTTGCGCAGGAGATTATCAAAGACCCTTGCCAGCTTATCCGGGTCACAGGAATAGTGCAGCTTGGGCGGCAGATCCAGGCTGCATGACAGCCCCGATTCTGCGAAAATGGGGCGGAATTCGCTGGCGACCTGCTCCAGCATCCGCGTCAGGTCCACGCTCTGCCGCTCCAGCTCCAGGCGAGAGAGGTTGAAGCGGGTGATGTCGAAGAACTCGTTGATGAGGTCCTCCAGCCGCTCCGCCTTCTCCAGGGCGATGCCGGTGTACCTGGCCCGGATCTCCGGGGAGATCTGAGGCTCATCCCGCAGGAGGGTCAGGTAGCCGATGACGCTGGTCAGGGGCGTTTTCAGGTCGTGGGCCAGATAGACGATTAGGTCGTTTTTCCGCTGTTCTGCCTCCCGGGCTGCCCGGGCGTCCCGGAGAGCCTGCTCCCGGGCCAGATTCAGCTGGATGGAGATGTCCTCCAGGGAATCCGGCAGCTGGATGGGCTCCTCACTGGGGCGGGATAATTGCTCTGCCGCATTGGCCACCACGTCCAGCTGCTTGATGGGCTTGGAGATAAAATAGAAGCTGATGACCACCCAGCCCGCCAGCACTGTGACGATGCAGACCAGAACGATGTAGTCTCGAACCCAATTCAGGAAGTCGTAGAGCGGCGAGGGCTGCCAGGTGATGCTGGCGCAGATGATGAAGCCCAGGAATGCCAAGGCCATCACTGCGACCACCCAAGCCATGAGGACCAGCAGGTAGCCGCCCCAGATGCGCAAAGATCTCCGGCGGCTGCGGGTATTTCCTTTCTTACTCAATGGTGTACCCCACCCCCCAAACGGTCTTGATGAATTTGGGCTTTCGGCTGGGCTCGTGCATCTTTTCCCGTAGCCGGGCGATGTGACTCATGACGGTGTTGTTGCTGTCCATAAACGCCTCGCCCCAAACATGTTCAAACAGTTCCTCGCTGGGCACCACATTCCCCCGGTGCTCACATAGATACCAGAGAATGGAGAATTCCAAGGGCGTCAGGGCCAGTTCCTCGCCGAACAGGACGCACTTGTGAGTGGCCTTGGAGATCTGAAGGCCTCGAAAGTCGTATTCGGTGACCTCCTGGACTGTCCCCTCCCTGGGGTTGTACCGGGTGTAGCGGCGCAGCTGAGTCTTGACCCGGGCCACCAGTTCCAGAGGATTGAAGGGCTTGGTGATGTAGTCGTCCGCTCCCAAGGTCAGCCCCGTGATCTTGTCCATATCCTCCACCTTTGCGGTGAGCATGATGATGGGGAACAGGTGGTCCTCCCGGATGCGCTGGCAGAGGGTAAAGCCGTCCATGTCCGGCAGCATCACATCCAGCACCGCCAGATTCAAGCGTGTCGTCCGCACACAAGCCAGGGCGTCGGAGGCATTATAGAATTTGTGGATGGTGAAGCCTTCGTTTTTCAGATAGACCTCCACCAGATCTGCGATCGCAGTCTCGTCATCGACGACTAAAATATGTGTAGCCATAGTTGCCGGCCTTTCGTGTTTTTCTGCATTATAGCACGGAACGTATAAAAAAGCGAGTATGACTCTTGATTTTTCCTAAACATGTCCTAAAGGGGACTGTTGCGGTCTCCTGTCTGCGCAAAATTCTCACCAGACTGTATCGAAACTACGATCTTCCAGACTCCTGATTTCGTAGGGTCGAAGTCGTGAAGCTGCGCCGCAGTGCTCTGTCATCCTTCGCTGGCAGGATCGGTCTGCGTATCATACGATGAACATTCCTCCAGATCTGCAGCCTGCTACCCGGATAGGCTTTTTTCAGCTTTGTGACAGCACGCTCCTTTGCCTTTTCCACGGCGGACTCCTTCATCATGTGGTACATGCCGATTTCCTTCAGCGAAGTTTTTTCAAATCCGAATACACCGTAGAATTTTCCGAGGATGTCCCTGTCCTTCTTCGGGAGAGCATCAAATAGTTCCTGCAGCAGCTCAATGCAGACTTTTCGATACACGACCTGCTCCGCAGAAACAGAGAGATTCCCAGGCATCAGCCGCTCAAAGGGATCACCGTCATAGCTCCCAGGGATAAGATCATTGACACCAACAAAATGGGTGTTGTAACGGATGTGCTTGACAGCCTGTTCCAGAAGGACATCCATTTTCTCCGCGATCTCTTCGATGCTGAACTGACCTGAATGATATAGCCTTTGTGCCTGCCGGACAGCATCCATCTCGTGCTTGCTCAGAGAAAGATTTCCGATATGTTGCTCCAGCCAACGGGTCATCCGGCCTTTCAGATGTGGGTACAGGTAGGTGGCAAGCACAGCACGGCTCTCATCGTATTCTCTGCTCTGGACCCGTGTCAGAAATTCCAACGCACCCTCGCCGCAAAGATCCTCCAGAATCGTTTTCGTATAGCCGGACAACTCTCCCGGTCTTTCCCTGTCCATATGCAGACAGTTGAACTCTCTGGCAGTCTCCCGGGCGATGCGCCGGATCAGCCCGAGATTCCTGCGGTACAACTCCTCCAGCGCGCGCTCATCACCGCCGTAATATCGGCGGACCAATTCCTCATTGGTCATGGGTCCCACCCGCCTTTGCTTTCGGTGGACGCCCTCGGGGCTTGCTCACTCTGGTGATGCGGCAATATTCATACACTTGCGCAGTAGATATTTGTTCAGAAAACTCCTCAACAGAGATATCCGGGCTGCGCAGCGCATCGTAGAGCCGGTCTCGCACATGATCCTTGGCTCTTCTGGCATCCTCCTGAGAGATAGCTCCCCGCTGCATATCCTTCGTGATCCTGGAAAAGGCAGTCAGCTTGGCCTTCACCTTGGGGTTGTTCTTTGCCAGTTCCTTTTGAACTTCCACCGTGCCAAATTGCCGACAGGTGTAGCCAGGAGCGTGGGGACAGGCCCCTTCGCAGTACAAAGCGTGGACGCCGCTCTTCAGCATGAAGTATTTCCCGCAGATGATGCAGCGGCGGATGTTGTGTCCGCTATTCAGGGCCAGCATATAGTCTGCCTTCATCAGCGCCTGTAAGCTGTCCGTCACATGCTCCTGACAGATGGCCATGGAGCCGTCCGGCAGCTCCCGCGGGACATAGGAGAGCATATATTCATCGTGTCTCCTGTAGCAGTCCCCGTGGTAAGTGATGGGGTTGACGATCAGCTTCTCTGCGGTGCGATCATCGTTATAGAAACCATAGAGCGCTGCCGCATAACTTTCCGGCCCATTGGTCGTGAGTGTGGAGAGGATAAACTTGATGAAATTCCGGATGGTAGGAACAAAGGCACGGATGTCGTGAAGATACATCATGTAGCGGTCGATGTATTTCTTGTAGGCACTCCAGGTATCTTCGCACGCTCCCAGGAGGCGAAACATCTCGTAATAAAACAACTCGCCCTTTTCCTCGCTGCCCTCTCTGCGACGAAACAGATCCAGCAGTCCCAAGGAGATTTCAGGATCGCTGTCCCCATCATCGCTCTGGAAGAATTCTTCCGCTGAGGCGCTGAGAAGTTTTGTCTGATCATCCTCTGAAAGGCTGTGCTCCTCGGGAGGAAACAAGCTGAACTGTCCTGTGATCTCCCGTATCACCGAAAAGAAAGCGTCATAGCAATCGTCCGGTAGCAAGCGGAACACAGTATATCGGCGAAGTTCCTGACAGAGCTGCTCCATCTCATCATTCAGTTTCCACCAAAGTTCACTCTTGCGGACATACTCGTAGATGTCCATAAGGGTACGGATGCGCACCATCCGTTCGTGCAGAGGGTGGTAGTCATCCGGTGATAGATTCAGCAGATCTTCGGTCAGCCTGCCTGCCTCAAACTGCTGCCCGTTCAGCTCCAAGGTGCTGCCGTAGGTATAGAATATGATGCTCCCCTCCATTTCCGCTGGCCCCCTCCTCTGCAATAATTTGTCCTACTTGATTTTTAATCTGTCCATGCTTTTTATCAGGATACCATCTTTTCCACCACAATACAAGCAGAGGGGCAAGGGGATGCTCAAAAGTCCTGTGGGCACTGCTCCTCTAAAAGAATACTACTCCCACTTCTTTCGAGGTGGGAGATTTTTGTATTCAGATATTTTGAATTGGAGGTACTGACTATGAGCAACAAAATGGACCGTCCCCTGGTCACGGTGGACGGTAGGACGCTGATGGACCGTCCGCTGGAGCCGCCCAATTTTGTGGTGGACACGCTGATCTCTCAGGGTCTGCATATCCTGGCGGGTTCACCCAAGGTGGGCAAGTCCTGGCTGGCCCTGTGGCTGGCGGTGACGGTGGCCAAGGGAGAACCGGTCTGGGGAATGAGCGTGAAGCAGGGCACCACCCTCTATCTCTGCCTGGAGGACTCCGTCCTTCGCATCCAGAACCGCCTCTTCGAGATCACAGAGGACGCACCGGACAGCGTCCATTTCTGTACGGAGTGTGCTCCCATCGGCCAGGGGCTGGAGGAGCAGGTGGAGGGCTTCCTCGTAGCTCACCCGGATACTGTTCTGGTCCTCGTCGATACGCTGCAGATGGTCCGCCCCGTCCACGATGCCACCTACGCCAATGACTACCGGGACCTGTCCGTGCTGAAGCGGCTGGCGGACAAGCACGGCATCGCCATCCTGCTGATCCATCATCTGCGAAAGGAAACTGCCGATGATGTGTTCAACCGTATCTCCGGTACGACAGCCATCAGCGGGGCGGTGGATTCCAGTTTTACTCTGGTGGAAGATCGGCGCGGCAGCGGTAAGGCGAAGCTCTCCTGCATCGGTCGTGACATTGAATACCGGGAGTTGTCTCTGGAACGCAACGTTGAAAACATGTGGGAGATGGTAGCAGACAGCAGAACGCAGCCGGAGCTACTGGGCGACCGGATCACCTATCTGGTCTCTGAACTGATGCGCGACCGTACGAAATTTATCGGCACTCCCACAGAGCTGTCTGAAAAAATCGACCCTGTCGGTATGGAGCGTATCTCGCCTAAGAAAGTGTCCCGCCTGATCCTGCAAAACCTTGACGCGCTAAGCAAAATCGGAATTTCCGGTATGGTGCGCCGCAGCAACGGGAAGCGGCTCATCGAGCTGCGCCGTGCCGAAAGTGACGATGCCCAGGGTGTACCTGTGGTCGCCCCTGTTGACCCTGTTGGGGCGCTGTGCGGCGATTTGCGGGAGATTGCCGGGCATGGCGAGTAAACACCCGCAGGGAAAAAGAAACGCCGTTTGTGGCCATTTGTGGCCGAAAGCGGAGCGCGGGTGTTCGGTGCAGGGAAATCACCTCCTTGGAGGTGGCCAGCATCGCGTTTGTCTGGTCTGCGGCAACGCCGCTGCCTGACTTCCGCATGAATTCCGGGCAGAAGCCCGGGCCCACTTTATCTACGATTTGGAGGAAACGACATGAAAAAAGATGTTAAATTCAGCACCCGCATGGCGTCCACAGACCGGGAGGCCATCAAGGAGTTGGCGAAGCAGTCCGGGATGTCCATGAGCGACTACGTCACTGCCTGCTGCCTGGGAAAGCAGGTGGTGGTCATCGACGGCCTGAAAGAAGTGCTGAAGGAGCTGAAGTCCATCGGCAGAAATCTGAACCAGCTCGTCACCCTGGCGCACATGGGACGAGTGACCGTGATCGATCTGGAAAGCGTATGTCGGGCGTTCTCTGAACTCTGTGGTGCCGTTCGGATGATCCTTGAACGAAAGCGCTGGTAAGCTATGGCTATCATCAGCTTCACAAACTACAAGCGGGGCCAGACCACCGGATGCATGAGCGCCGTGATGCGGTATACCATGCAGGATAAAAAGACCGAGTTCGAGGGGCAGCAGTTGGTCACAGGTATCAACTGTCAGCCGGAATCTGTCTACGCGGATTTCATGACCACCAAGCGGCTCTACCACAAGACGGACGGTGTACTGTTCTATCACATGGTACAGAGCTTCCCGAAAGGCGAAGCAGTCGACCCGGTCACCGCTCACGCGGCCGCGCTGAAGCTGGCCGAGTACTATGAGGGATACGAAGTTCTGGTCTGCACCCACACAGACCGTGAGCACATCCATTCCCACTTCCTCATCAACTCGGTCAATTTCGATACCGGACGGAAACTGCATATCGCAAAGGAGCAGCTCCAGGAACTGCGGCAACGCAACGACATGGTCTGCAAGGAGTTTTCACTTCCTGTATTTCAACCCAGGGAACAAAAGCAGAAAACAAAGACTATGACCATCGGAGAGTATCACACGGCAGCCCGCGGTCAGAGCAAGAAGCTGCAGCTCACGAATATCATCAATGACTGTATGCGCCACGCTTCCAACCGCGAGGAGTTCATTGCGCTGATGGAGAGCGAGGGCTACAAGGTTCGCTGGGAAAAGTCCCGAAAGAATATCACCTATACCACGCCGAGTGGCTGGCAGTGTCGGGACCGTTTGCTGTTCGGTGACAAATATCTAAAGGAGAACATGGAATATGAATTCAGGATCAGAGAAGAAATTATCTATGGACGAGCTGTTGGAGAAGAACCGTCCTGCACAGACAGCGCAGACCACATCAGCGCTGACAGTACAGAGCACGCCGCAACCCCTGGCACAGGAGCAGACACCTACTTCCGAAGTGCATCCCACGAAAGAAGACTGGGGGGATCTGCAGAGCGACCTCTACACGCTGGGTTACCACGCCGAGAGACAGACCGGCTATCTGAAGAAGGCCAGCGAACTGCAGGAGCAGTTCCCGACCCGGACACAGGTGGACGAGCTACTGAAAGTGCTGAAGCATCTGGAGCAGATGGCCGAACAGGCTGGGAAGCCGAAAGAGAAGCGTTCTTCTCTGCCCAATATCAAACTACCCAGGCTGCATCTGCCGCACCTGGATGGTCCGACATGGATAGTCCTGCTGATGGCGCTGGCGGCGTTGTTTCTGCTGTGGTGGGCCTGGGCTGGAGACTGGAACAATCTCAGTCTGCTGAGCCTGTGACGGACAGCACCACCATGCATTATCACGCAGACAGAAAAACGCTGCGCAAAGAAAAGGAAAAGAAGATTGCCCTCGGTCAGAAAGAGGACGATCACGAAGAAGAACGGAGTTGGCAGCAGACCATGTGACGGCCTGCTATTTTTGTTGCCCGAATTGGTTTCGGGAGGAAGGAGTTTTATGGGCCGAAAGAAAAAAGAATCTAACATCGCAAGCGTCATGTATTCCTATGTGGGTACGGATGACCAGTTCGATGAATTTCTGAAACTGATGCTTCACGACTATCTCGCCGTGGATAATCCGTACACAAACCAGACCACGGATTTTGTTGGTAAGGTAGAATCTGGCGTTGCCTGATTTGTTTTGATAGCTATTCAAAAAATTGTGTGCTATGGTGTGTCGTGCATGATCGGCACACCATAGCGGAAAGGAACGATTATGAAAGTCTGGCTCTATTACCGGCTGTCCAGAGATGAGGATGAAGAACTGAACTCTCTGAATAACCAGCGGAAAATCATATACAACTTTGCCGTCAGCAATGGCCACGAGGTGGTGGGCGAATCCTTCGATGATAATGTCAGCGGTATGCACTTCAACCGTGAGGGCATCGACAAAATCTATGAGGTGGTCGAAGCGGGCAAGATCGAGGCGATCATCGTTAAAGACCTGTCCCGCCTGGGCCGTCACCGAACGCAGACAGCACTCTTTATTGACTACCTCCGAGAACATGATGTGCGGGTCCTATCCGCAACGGAAAATATCGACACCTTTAACGAGAACGATGATCTCATCATCGGCTTCAAGGGACTGGTCAACGACTTCTATGCCCGTGACGGCAGCCGTCGTGTGCGAACCGGTTACCGGCAGAAGCAAAAGGAGGGCATCGTGACCATCCCGCCTTTCGGCTATTTCAAGGATAAGAACACAAAAAAGGTCGTTGTCGTAGAAGAATCCGCTGAAACGGTCCGGCTGATTTTCTCCGCCTATGTCGGCGGCAGCGGCATGAAAGCCATCGCCCGCACACTGAATGAACAGAGGAGGAAAACGCCTGCGCTCATGCAGATGGAACTGCTAAATAAGCGCCTGCCCAACACCCAGGATGGCATCCTCAAAAAATATTTGTGGGACGCAATGATGGTGGCGCGAATCTTGAGAGATGAGAGCTACATCGGCACTCTGATCTGCCACAAGAGCGAGCGCAATAAGATCAATAAGATCTTTCGGTTCACAGATACGGCGGAGCAGTTCCGGCATGAAAATTATCTGCCAATGATCGTGACTCGTGAGATATGGGAGCAGGCGCAGGCGCTCCTTGCAGAGCGCAAAGAGAAAAATGTCCGGGCTGGCGCCAACCGCGGCATCCTCCGGTACGGGGGATTACTCCGCTGCAAGGACTGCGGTCGAACTTTTATTGGAAAACGAATCAAGCTGAAAAGCGGAGAACGGGTCGCCTATGTCTGCGACACCTACCATCGGTATGGCAAAGAACACTGCTCCTCTCACATGGTGGACGAGGAAACATTGGACAGATTGATCGGCGCGGAGATCCTGCGAACAAAGAAAATGTACGAGGAAAACTGGTCGCGGATGGAATGGCTCATTGAGAAATGGACGCCGAAGACTTCCACGGCCAGTGCCAAAATAAGTAAACTGCAAGAGCACATTCTCTTGCTAGAGGAGGAAGTGGAGGTGATCCTGATGGAACGCATTCGGGATAAGGCCAACGCAGAACGCTACGACCGCATGATCGCCAAGCGCGAGGAGCAGATTGCAGAGGCCAAAAAGCAAATCGAAGAATTGCAGAATACTTCAGAAATGCTCCGCAGCCGACAGGCTAAGCTGAAGCGGGACATCAGCCTAATCGACGACATCCTGCGAGAGAGTAAAATGTCAGAAGCACATCTGAGGATGCAGGTGGAGAAGATACTCGTTCATGAGGAGGATGGCAGGCTGGATTTGGAGATCCGGCTGAAAGCGCCCTTCCGTGACCATCTGGACGTCTTCGAAAACGGAGCGCAGACAGATTGCATCCCCTCAATGGATTTTGACTATGACCGGCTGGGTGCGGCAATCTACGGCGATTATTATGCGGGGTAGGTGATAACAGGTGCGGGTATGGCTCTATGCGCGGCTTTCTAACGATGATGACCGTGAGATGAACTCCCTGCTAAATCAGCGGGAAATCTGCCAGGCGTTTGCCGAGCAGCACGGGTACATCATCGTAGGACAGTCCTTCGATGACAACATAAGCGGTATGAGTTTTGACCGCCGTGGGCTGGACGAGCTCACGGCGGCTGTAGACGCTGATATGATCGACGCTGTCATCGTAAAGGACTTGTCCCGTCTTGGCCGCCACAGGACTCAGACCGCATTGTTCATCGATTATCTGCGGGAACACCAGGTGCGAGTGATCTCTGCCACGGAGGGAGTTGATACATTCCGCGACGAAGACGACTTGATCATCGGTGTCCGCGGCCTGATGAACGATTACTATGCAAAGGATATTGGCAAAAAGATTCGGGCGGGATACCGGCAGAAGCAGAAAGATGGGCTGGTGATCACACCGCCTTTCGGCTACTGGAAAGACAAAAATACTGGACAAATCAAGGTCGACCCAGAAGCGGCGGTCACGGTGCAGCACATCTATTCTCTGTACTTGCAGGGGTGTGGGCAGAAAGAGATTGCCCGGCGGCTTAATGCTGCGGGGCGAAAGACACCGGCGCAGCTCCGAACTGAACGGTGCGGCAGAGAGGTCCGGCATACGCACAAAACCCGTGACGGCCAGTTCCTATGGACATACGCCAGTGTGAAAAACATTCTGGTGGAGGAGGCGTACACCGGCGTGCTGAACAACCATCGCAGAGAATACAACAACGGTAAAGCCAAGCATATAGACAAAACCGACTGGTATCGTCATGAGGGATTCTTCCCCGTAATCATAGGAAAACAGGAATGGGAGCTTGCTCAAACAGCAGGCTCGCCCCGCAAACGGCAATCAGGCCAAGCACCGTTACGCGGGGCTGCTGACCTGCCGAGAATGTGGGAATGCGTTCATTCCTATGATTCGCTGCTGGAACGGCAAGAGCCGTGTGGAATATGTGTGCCGTGGATACCACCGGAATGGAAAAGCCTATTGTGCCTCCCACCGTATCCATGAGGAGGTACTGGATGCCGCGGTGCAGGCGTATGCCCAAACTGTGCGGGAGCAGTGTGCCGAGGAAGTAGAGAAGCTGGCACAGCTGCAAAAAATGTGGGCGTTGAGGAAACCAATCCTCGACGCCCACATTTTGTCGTTACAGGAGAAAATACAGAAACTGGAGTTGGAAATTGATGAAATAGTAATGCAGAAACTGTCAAAATAAAAGTCCTAAAACGACTTCTTAATTGCATATTTTTCGAAAAATCAGCAGGAATATAGATAAACTTGATATTTACAAAAATGCTGTAAAAAACGAGAACAAGAATTGACAAACAGAAAGTGCTATAGTATAATTCTTGCGAAAGGTAGGGATGTAGTATGACTAACATCATATTGAAATCACTTGGAGTCAAGAATTTTGGCCCATTTGCGGATGAGGTTAGATTTACTACTGTTACTGACCGGTCAAAAAAAGAGTTTTTGGAAAACACTTTTTCAAATGGAGACGATACATTTAATCGAATCTCATATATTTTTGGGGCAAACGGATCTGGAAAATCTAATTTTTGCAAAGCAATAATTCAAATCCAAAATTTAATTAACCTTTCTCCTTTGCTCGCATCAAATAATCCTCAGTTATTGGAGTTACAGCCAGTTAAATTAAGCACAAGTGAAATGGATAAGCATTTCCTTTTTGATGTAAGCGGAAAAGATATTCCAACAGAATATGCAATTGAAATTGTAATGGATGGAATTGCTTACAACTACTCGTTCTCTGTCCATCATGGACTAATAATGTCCGAAAAGCTCACAAAGAAAAAGAAACGCACAGAAACGATCCTTTTAAGAACATCTCCGGAATACAGTAGTATTGAACTAAAATCCGAATTAGCTTCTTTTGAAACAAACATTTCCGTTGTTAAAGACCGAGCCCTTTGCTTGTCTATGGCAGCATTTCTTAATAACCCGCTTGCCTCAAAACTTGTCTCTGCAATTAGTAATATTGCTGTAGTTAACATGGCTAATTTAAATGGGTTACGTAATATAACTCAAGAAAACTTTACGGAAGACATACGGCAACGTTGCTTAAGAATTTTGCGCATTGCGGAACCAACCATGGATGATCTATCTGTAGAGTTTACCGAAGAAAAGGTTGATACACGAAAAGTTCCAATGGCAATAGATGATTTGGAAGGCAGAGAACTTATCATCAAAAATGTTCGAGTAGATGTCCAATCAACACACGCTGTATACAAAGACAATGATAAAGTGGATCAGATACTGCTACCGTTCTTAAAATATGAATCAAGCGGTACCATAAAAATGCTTAGTATCCTTCCGCTCCTGTTTGAAGCACTTGAAACTGGTTGCCCGATTGTCATTGACGAATTGGAAAACGGATTGCATCCTACTATTGTGCAGCGCATTTTGGGGTTATTCATGTCGCCTGAAATGAACCCCCTAAATGCTCAACTTATTTGCACCACTCACAGTACTGGTTTGGCGGAAAATAATGTACGAAGAGATCAAGTATGGGTCATCAACAAAGATAGTTACGGCCGGAGCACTATGAAACGCATTAGTGATTATCCGGGAACGCGTACTACCGATAACATAGCAGAAAAATATTTGCGCCGCGCCTTTGGGGAAGTTCCGCGCTTTGCGTAGTGCAAACGTGACCAATCACATGAACGCCCACTACAGCATCAAGATCTGTAGTGGGCGCTTTTTGCAAAAGGTGGCGCTAACGGTCTGAGTTTTGGGCGTACTGCAAATAGTTAACAGACATTTTTGCAAAAAATGGGAAAAATAGCGAAACAACGCTTGACACAGACTGAGACATCTGTTATCTTATAGGATGAAAGGGCAATGAAAAGAGGGCACCGAAAACCCCGGTGCCCCCCTGTGTTGACGAAAGCACTCGTGATGCCTTGTCGTATGGCAACAACATCGTATCACAGTTTGGGTTAGGGTGCAATAGGAAATTCGTTGACGGAAAGGAAAAAACAGGCGCTGCTCCTTTCAAACTAAACCGTGAAAGGAGCCTGAGAAATGGCTACGAAAGTTAAAACTGGCGGGGTTGCTCCCGTCTCTGGACAGTATCGTCCAGCAGGAAAGAAAACAGAGGTTACCCTGGTTGCGGGGAAGCGTGTGCCTCCAGTCGCTACGGGAGCTACTACCTTTACACTGGTCGACAAGACCAAGCACAGTGGAGGTGGCCGATGAAGTTTCAGGGAGCGCTCGTTAAAGAGCAGGGCGTGACATTTGGCATCATCGTTGTTAAGCCGCATGTGTTGAACAGTCCGTCTGAGGCAGACTCCATGCGAACCTTCGGTGTGCGTGCATTTGGGCCAGTACCTATCATCCTGATGGCGCAGAACGCAAGGGGAGTTCCTACTTACTCTGGGCGACGCGACATCGTCAACTTTCTCGCGAAGGTGCCGATGCAGGTTATTCCTTGGCGTGAGTACACGCTGAACTAAGGAGGGCAACAGAGATGTCTTCTATAATTATCGAGTACGACCTGCGACAGCCTGGCAGAGATTATGACGCATTGTACAATGCCATTAAGAGTTATGAAGCATGGGCGCATGTAACAGAGTCCACGTGGCTTATCAAGACCGAAGATAGCTGTGTCCAAGTGAGGGATGCGCTTAAACAGAAAATGGATACCAACGACCGCCTCTTTGTTGGAAAACTAACAGGTGAAGCGGCTTGGAAAAACGTTATCTGTGGAAGCGATAAATTGAAGGAATGTTTATAAGAAAATCTCC
>ERZ773195.1203-NODE-1203-length-19925-cov-17.696980_pt1 | contig 19925 bp, 15 predicted proteins | sample MGYA00580530_ERZ773195 | MGnify/ENA primary metagenome ERZ773195 (study PRJEB29015, sample SAMEA2737751) | human gut metagenome | biome: human gut; feature: human-associated habitat; material: faeces | place: China | collected 2012 ...
GGGGGATTTGAACCCCCGGTAGAGTTGCCCCTACTCCGGTTTTCGAGACCGGTCCGTTCAGCCGCTCCGGCATCTCTCCGCTGTGATGGTTGCTATAATGCCAGGATCTTTGGCATTTTAATAGCTCCCGTTTCGGTAATTGTGTTCAAGTGACGACTTTGCGAGCAATATGATGTTTAAATGGCCCTGGAAAGCAGATGATGAGTCCGGCAACGCAGAGATGCCCTGGGAGCAAGCGCTTGCCATTCCGGTTTTAGCCCATCTTTCGTCCACTGAGCAGCACAAGCTCACGCAGATGGCTGCCCGTTTTTTACAGCAAAAGCGGCTGGTGGCATTGCAGGGGCTGGAGCTGACCCCGCTGCATCAGGCGCGCATTGCTATGCTCTTTTGTCTGCCGGTGCTAGAGCTGGGCATTGAGTGGCTGGATGGCTTCCATGAAGTGCTGATCTACCCTGCCCCTTTCATCGTCGATGATGAATGGGAGGATGATATTGGTCTGGTCCACAACCAGCGGGTGGTACAGTCGGGACAAAGCTGGCAACAGGGTCCTGTAGTGCTGAACTGGCTGGATATTCAAGACTCTTTTGATGCGTCAGGCTTTAACCTTGTGGTGCATGAAGTGGCGCATAAGCTTGATACGCGGAACGGCGACCGGGCCAGCGGCGTGCCGCTTATCCCGTTGCGTGAAGTTGCCGGCTGGGAGCACGATCTCCACGCCGCGATGAACAACATTCAGGATGAGATAGATCTGGTAGGCGAAAGCGCCGCCAGTATTGACGCCTATGCCGCCACCGATCCCGCAGAATGCTTTGCTGTCCTCTCGGAATATTTTTTCAGTGCGCCTGAACTGTTCGCGCCTCGCTTCCCGGCCCTGTGGCAGCGTTTTTGCCACTTTTACCGCCAGGATCCGCTGGCGCGTAGACGTGAGAATGGCCTGCAGGACGAAGGCGATCGGCGCATTGTTCACTAAAACAACGTGTTGAGCTAAATTTAGCCATTTGAATCAGCAGGTTAATTTTAGTGTTGACACAAAAATGCGAGGCCAGTAGTATGCGCCTCGTTCACACGATTCCTCTGTAGTTCAGTCGGTAGAACGGCGGACTGTTAATCCGTATGTCACTGGTTCGAGTCCAGTCAGAGGAGCCAATTTCCTGTTTGCATGCATCTTTGCGAATCCTTATCTGATATTGATTCAAGAGGTTAGCGTGAAAACTCTTCCCGGTGCATTTTGATTTTACCCTCCGCATCGGGAAAAATTGGTGGTCAAATCTGGGGTCAGGTTAGTTCGATAATGGAGTGACCCCCATATGTCTCTTACCGACGCGAAAATCCGTAGTCTCAAGCCTTCTGATAAACCCTTTAAAGTCTCCGATTCCCACGGTCTGTATCTTCTTATCAAACCTGGCGGTTCCCGTCACTGGTATCTCAAGTACCGTATCAACGGTAAAGAATCCCGTATTGCACTGGGTGCCTATCCTGCCGTCTCCCTGTCTGATGCCCGCCAGCAGCGTGAAGGTATCCGTAAAATGCTGGCACTGAATATCAACCCGGTAAAGCAGCGGGCTGCTGAACGTGGTTCACGCACACCGGAGACAGTGTTTAAAACCGTGGCGCTGGCGTGGCATAAAAGTAACAGGAAATGGTCGCAGAACACCGCTGACCGTCTGCTTGCCAGCCTGAACAATCATATCTTTCCGGTCATCGGGCATCTGTCAGTGTCTGAACTTAAACCCCGTCATTTCATTGACCTGCTGAAAGGCATTGAGGAAAAAGGCTTGCTTGAAGTTGCGTCCCGCACGCGGCAGCATCTCAGTAACATCATGCGTTATGCGGTTCATCAGGGGTTAATCGACACCAACCCGGCAGCCAGCCTTGACGGCGTGACGGCACCTCCCGTCAGACATCATTATCCCGCCCTGCCACTCGAGCGTCTTCCTGAACTGCTTGAACGGATTGACGGTTATCACCAGGGACGGGAACTCACCCGGCTTGCAGTTCTGCTGACGTTGCATGTATTCATTCGCTCCAGTGAACTGCGCTTTGCCCGCTGGTCAGAGATTGATTTCAGAAACCGGGTCTGGACGATACCCGGGACACGCGAAGCCATTGCAGGCGTACGTTATTCCGGGCGAGGTGCAAAAATGCGCACGCCGCATATCGTGCCCCTCTCGGAACAGGCTGTCGCCATTCTGGAACGGATTAAAGAAATATCCGGCGAGTATGAACTGGTGTTTCCCGGCGACCACAATCCGTATAAACCAATGTGCGAAAACACGGTCAACAAGGCGCTGCGCCTGATGGGATACGACACGAAAAAGGACATTTGTGGCCACGGATTCAGAGCAATGGCATGCAGCGCCCTGATGGAGTCGGGTATGTGGTCACAGGATGCGGTGGAGCGCCAGATGAGCCATCAGGAACGTAACAACGTTCGACTGGCGTATATCCACAAGGCAGAGCATCTGGAAGCCCGTCAGGCGATGATGCAGTGGTGGTCGGATTATCTGGATGCGTGCCGGGAAATCTGGGTGCCGCCGTATATCCGGCGTCAGGAAAAGAGCCACGAAGCGGCATAATGCATCGGGTATAATAGGAGAATGAGAAAAGCCGTATCAGCCTGTGCTGGTACGGCATTATTCATTTAACCGGTATGTAGAAACGCGGCCATTTTCCCGGTTTCATACCGTTCAGTGAGTACAGCATGGCCGCGCATTCTCACGCTGCTGTCTGAACCTGCGAACAACCCCGTTTCTGTTATTGGCAGAACGCGTTAACAGAATTTGCCACTGTCAGCTCTCCGGGCAATTTGGGAGGGGCTTCCCTGGCTGAACCTGACACATCAGTCAGGCCTGATGAGAAACAGGGCCGCGCTTCTGGCACAATTATCTGCTCTGGTGTTACGATGCTCATCCTGGACAAAATCAGCCTCCGATAATCCAGGGGTGGATTTGTTGCTGGTTTCTGTCCGGGCTCAGGTCAGACGAAATCGTATCCCTGCCAGGGGAGTGGTGAAATATATCAAGAGAAACAATGGATATTTACCGTTATACAGAAAACCTTTCTTTATTTGTTGAAATAGCAAGATGTGGTTCATTTTCAGCGGTCGCACGCCGCCACGGCGTAAACCCGTCATCCATCATGCGAAAAATTGATATGCTTGAAGCGGTCATGAAAGCCCCCCTCTTCACACGAAGCACCCGTGGCATTCATTTAACAGAAATCGGCGATGCATTGTTTACCCGTGCAGTGGGGGTACTTGAAGCGCTCAATGATATGCGTGATGAAATCGTTTCTTTAAATGAAGAAGTGACAGGGACATTGCGCATCAGTTGTTTGCCGACTTTTGCAAAACTCCATATTTTCCCCTGGCTACCAGAATTTAAATCTCATTATCCTGATGTGGATCTTGTTCTGGATCTTACAGAGCAACTTGAAATCCCATCAATAGAACGCCTTGATGCAGCGGTTCGCATTGGTAAACTAAAAAACAGCTCACTGTATGCGACAAAAATAGCGCACCAGACCTGGATTGCCTGTGCAAGCCCTCGTTATATTGAGCAATATGGGGTTCCCGGTGGACCGACTGAACTCCCCGGCCACCATATTCTGGACAAATATCATGATCCACACTCCATTTCATGGAGTCGTATTATCGACACTCAGGGAGGAGAGTATCGCTTATATATGCGTTGCAATGATTTCGAAGCTCTGCTAAAAGCAGCCATTTCAGGATTAGGGATCGTCTTTCTGCCCAACTGGGTTGTGGGACAGGATATTAAAGCTGGCAGGCTGGTCAATATATTTGATGACCCGCAGCAGAAAGTTGACGATATCCATTTTTTGCGTGCGCTTCCCAGAATGACACCCAAACTGGCTGCTTTTTTACAATTTTTGCGTGATAATCTTACGGCTGTTATTTAGTGACTAAATTCGTTCGATGATAACGGCAATCCCCTGACCGACACCAATACACATTGTGCAAAGTGCATAGCGCCCCTTTGTTCTTTGCAGTTGATAGCAAGCCGTCATAACAAGCCTTGCACCGCTTGCCCCCAGCGGATGTCCGAGCGCTATTGCTCCGCCGTTGGGATTAATCCGTTCATCATTAACGTCAATATCTAGTTGTTTCATCACTGCCAGCGCCTGAGCTGCAAACGCTTCATTGATCTCTATCACATCCATCTGGTCGATGGTGAGCCCTGCCAGTTCAAGAACTTTCTTGACGGCTGAAACCGGGCCAACTCCCATGATCCTTGGCTCTACGCCCGCAACTGCCGATGCCAGAATCCTCGCTTTTGGCGAAAGAGAATATTCGGACAACCCGGTTTCACTGCTGATTAATAACGCTCCCGCGCCGTCGTTGATCCCTGATGCGTTACCCGCAGTGATCGTACCATCTGCTGTCACAATCCCCCTGAGACGGGATAATGCCTCTGGCGTGGTTTCCCGTGGATGTTCATCCTTATTGAAGATAATATTCTCTTTATTTTTCTGAGGTAAGGTGACGGGAATAATCTCATCGTTAAAAATACCGTTACGATAAGCATCTGATACCCGCCTCTGGCTGGTCAGAGCAAACAAATCCTGTTCTTCACGGGAAATGCCAAACTGGCGGGCAACATTCTCAGCCGTTTCAGGCATGGTATCCACGCCATAACGAGCTTTCATTTCAGGATTAATGAATCGCCATCCCATTGTTGTATCTTCGATGTTCAAATTTCGCGAGAAAGCTTTGTCTGACTTACCTAAAACATACGGCGCACGACTCATATTTTCCACTCCCCCGGCAATAATAAGATTGACTTCACCGGATTTGATTGCCCGCGCCGCTACCGCAATGGCATCAAGACTGGAGCCGCATAACCGGTTTATTGTTGTACCCGGAACACTGGCAGGCAGGCCAGCCAGCAGAAGAGCCATGCGGGCGACATTCCGGTTATCCTCACCGGCCTGATTCGCGCAACCTAAAATAACATCATCAATATTGCTGAAATTGATGGCCGGATTTCTTTCCATAAGGGCAGAAATCGTCAGCGCTGCAAGATCATCGGCCCGTACAGAGGAAAGGGCTCCACCATAACGCCCAAAAGGGGTACGAACGGCATCACAAATATAGGCATTCATCATATTATTTCCTCTTAAATTCACTCAGGCCAGAGCATCAGTATTTTTATTCGTATTCGCTTGTCTTATATTCAGAAACAGGACAAAACAGGAAAGAATAAATCCCATTACAGTGATCCCGGTCCATCCGTACCGGACACTGATTTCAGCCCCCGCACGGGTTCCGACAGCACCACCGATAAAATAAGAGCACATAAATACTGTATTTAAACGACTCCTTCCTTCTGCGGATAATGCCAGCGCTCTCAGTTGGTTTCCCACAAGCCCCGCCCGTCCCCCGATATCGAGAAGAACAAGAGCAAAAATTAACGCAAACAGATAATGAGGAGAAAAGAAGACAGAGATAAAACCCAGTAATGCAATCACACTTCCCACTAATACAACAATACGTGGGCTGTAACGGTCAGCCATTTTCCCTATATAAGGTGTGGCAAGAATCCCGGCAATTCCTGCAAACCCAAAACTGCCGACAATATCACTGCCATAATGGTAAGGTGGTCGCGCAAGTAAAAATGCAAGCCCACCCCATAATGCGCTGAACCCGCCAAACATCATTGCCCCACAAAAACATGATAGTCTGAGCTCACCTTCTTTTATAAAAAAGGTGATTAGTGATTTCAGCAGTAAATGATAGGGGATCTGTGATGCCGACGTTTTACTGTGTGGTAAAAGTCTGGGAACCATAATAAGCAAAAAAAGATCCAGAGTAGTAGCCACAAGATACATCGACCGCCATCCAAAATAATTGCCAACAAATCCGGACAGGATCCTGCCAAACAGGACACCAGCCATTAATCCGCTCATCACGGTTCCAACTGCACGTCCTCTTTGTTCCGCAGGAGCTATCAGGGATACCATCGGAATGACAATCTGTGCACCAACAGATGTCATGCCAATGACAATATTTACAGTAAGTAGCTGTCCAATCGTTTGCGTGAAAGAGGCCGCTGCCGAAGCAGCAGCATTAATGCCCAATAAAATAATAAGCAGTTTCCTGCGTTCAAACCGGTCGCCCAATGGCACGAAGAAAACAAGACCTGCTGCATAAGATAGTTGTACAAACATCGCAACAGAACCGGCATGTTTTTCATCAACCGCGAAATCTTTTGCAAAGAGTTCAAGCAAGGGCTGATTATAATAAATATTGGCAACAGCGAAAGCACACAGACAAGCCAGTGCAAAATAACTACTTTTTGTTCTTTCCATAAATATCAGGCCTGTTTAAGCAGCATTTACAGCGTGAGGTACGGGTAAAAAATCAACTGACTGTAAATACCTTAAATATGTATCCAGTAATTCGTATCTCAAAGCAGGTAATTTATAGGCCAGGCGCTCAGTCGCCGCCATCGTATTATGGAAATCAAACTTATCAATTTCACGGCCAAACCTGAGGATCTTATCATGAGAGCCGTCAACGCCATAAAGTGGAAGAAAACGGAACAGTGCATTACTTTCATTATCCGCCAAAAGTTTTTTCTGCCAGTCATAAAACTCCGTAGTCTCAATTTTATACCCACGTAAGTTCAGCCATGAAACAATGTCTTCCCAGCTGATAAGTCCGGAATAGTTAAACAGATTGAGAACATCGCCCCCTTCTGACATATACCTGGGTTGAGCCATGATGGCTGTGGTGTAATCGACAGGAGTGAAATTAATCATTCTGGGGAGAACCGGGGCGTAACCCAGTTGAATGCAGCTTTTGATAAACAGCATAAACTGGTTATCGGTAAAAAGCGAAGCACCTGTATGGCTGTGACCTGAAATATAACCGAGCCAGAAAAGATTAACTTTTCCCCCCTGATCCTGAAACTTCTCCAGAAGACGCTCAGATTCCCATTTCGAAAGTAAATACCCCATGTCAGAGTTAAGAACGGCATTACCCGGAAAGGCCTCAACATAACGACCATCCTTATCCTTTTTAGCCGCAGACCCTAACGTTGAAACAAAATTAACGATTTTATCCCGACCTTTCTGAGCGATGCTGATGATATCTGCGACACTGTCCACATTGGGCGCTTTTAGCACTTCATATGGTCGGATGTGATTGACACGTGCCGCAATATGGTGAATAACATCCACCTCTGAACAGAGTTCTTCAAAAGCTGCATCGGATATACCCAGGCGGGGCTGCGTAATATCGCCTTCAATGACTGATATATTGGTTGCCGCTGCCAGTTGTTCATGGCCTGGCACCGAAAATTTTTCAAATGCGGTGAACAATCTTTCCTTTTCATTATTTTTATCCACTTTCCGGGAAAGAATATAAATCCTCCCGATATCTTTATTCTCCAGAAGATCAGCCAGCAGATATGAACCAATGAAACCCGTCGCACCTGTTAATAATACATTTTTCTTGCTGTGCATATCAGAATCCTCAAAACAATTGGGAAGGCACATTTACTCTATGTAACAGTCACTCATTGAGGAATACACAAAACAGGCATAATTGTTTTGCGCAGAAAGCAAAACTGAAATTATTTCTATAAGTACAGGGCATAAGTGAAGAACAACAAAACCTCCCATATTAAGGGGGTTATATTTTTGATTTACATCAGTATTTAATTGATAGTAGAGGCGTTAATGAAACACAAAAAAGCGAATATGAGCATGCTTTGCGATTTATAACGAAAAAAATAATGCGCTGAGATTTCAGACGATGGTGTTAAGGCTTGCTGATTTTTGGCTTCAATTTCAAAGAAATTGTTAAGCCGTAAAATTAGCAAGTGGAGCGTGGACAGAAAATTCAATTTCGCAGAAATTGTTAATTTTCAGGTACCGCGACCACCTGCGAACATTCGCCCGGAGCGAATTGAGCAGGCCGGGGGGAGCCGCAAAAATTTTGCCGCCCCGGCGAGCAAAAAGGCACGCCCACGTGCCGGTTTTTGTGGGGGGCCTGCCCCGCACACCGTCAAGCCAGGTAATATTTCCCGCCCCAGCGGGGAATATTGCCGATCAGGCGCGACCAACCCCTTTAAAGCAGCGTTCCCGTTTTTTCGCTCCGAGCTCGCGAGGAAAAGAAAAAACAGGCGAAACGCGCGTCTTAAAGGGGTTGGTCGCGCGTAGCGCGTGACGGTGTGCCGCTTTTGACCCTGGGGGTTTTGACGCAGCGTTCAGCGGAGTCATTACCCCCATGTGACATGCAGTAAGGGCGTCCAGCCCGAACGTAATGACACACGCCGTTGCCCGTGATTCGGGCGCTTCTGATGACAGACGACCACGGGTCGGCTGGTATCTGATAGCCAGGAACACGGGGATGCCTGCAGGATGCGGGCAACCGGTTGGACGTCATCTGTGGGCGTCTCCAGTGGGCGTGGGGTCTGACGTCCATCCGTGACGCCCATAGTCAGCGCCTGTGTCAGCATGAAAACAGATACCAGCGGCATGTCCGTTTTCATGGCAAAAAACTGAGCCGGGAACACTTACCGTTCGCCCCACTCAGTCGCCCAATACCGGAGGGCGGATAAACGGGGCGATGTCGTAGGGCATAATTCGACGGGAGACACCTGCTGGATGCGCGGGCTCTTTGCCGCCCGCACCCGCAGCCTGCGAATTTATTCGGGTATAAGATGCCCGGATAAATTCGCAGGGAAATAAATATCGCCTGGAATATCTCTCATCCTGTTGGCCCAGATATAAGGCGAAAGCTGCCTTCCCTTGCAGCACCTTATTTTACACTCATTGCTTATCCATCAGATAACGGTGCGCTTTTGACGCTGCGCTAGCTGCCCTGAAAATATAACGTTTATCGTTTTTCAGTGCCTGCAACCAGGACGCAATATAACTCTCGTGCTGAACCTCGCCCTCAATCCCCAAATCGGCCATCAGAAACGCGCTGCCGAGTTCCGCGCACAACTCCTCGAAAGCGTAACACTCACTGCCAAATCTGCCTTTCATTTCTCGGTTAAGGCGAGATTTTGCCCCGGTCCAGTGAACCAGCTCATGCTGGCCGGTGGCATAGAAGTTTGCCGCATCGTTAAACAGGTGACGCTCAGGCAGCCAGATTTCATCCGTGGCAGGCATGAAGTAAGCATTCTGCCCCTTCTCGATGATTTTCGCACCGCTGCAACTGAAAAGTGCTTCTGCCTGCGGTAACGGGTCAAACGTAGCGACAGGTGCTTCCGCACCGGTTTCATCCGTCACAGGCAGACCGTCAATCTGGTCAACATTAAATACAGTGAAGGTTTTCAGCATCGGGATATATTCCGTCTTGCCATCGTCGTTTTCTTTCTCCAGCGTGGTGTAGAAAATGGCTGTTGTTCCGCGCTCACCCTTACGTACCTGACCGCCAGCGGTCTGACTTTGTTTGTATGTCATCCAGCGTGAATCACTGAATCCCTGTTTCGATGCACTGCACCACAGCAGCATGATATTCATCCCACTGTAGGCTACGCCAGTGGCGTAATTAACGGGCAGACCGGACATCCCCGGAACACGCTTCCAGGGGCAGGACCACGGTTTTACACCCGCTTCCAGTGTTGCAATGAGGCTGTCTGTCACGGTCTGGTAAATATCCGTCCGGCTTTTTAACCCTTTCGTTTTTGAAGAGCCTGAGCGCTCCAGCGACGATACGCTGGTCGCCGCTGCGGGGTTAGGGGCGGTAGTCTGGTTATATAGGGAAATAGTCATGTTTTTTCTCCGTCAGTGGTGTGATTTTCGTCTTCGTATCGCCTGACGGTTCGTTTTCCCGGCGTCGTTCTGGCCCGCAGGGGCGCAGAATGCGTGCAATTCACCCTTGCGGGACGGGTTGCAACGGGAAACGATTAACCGGAAGCGAATACGGGAACGGAAAGCACACGGGAGAAATAATCTGCCTCTGCATAACCGGGCGTAGCGCTCCTTACTCCGCAGTGGTGAAATGGGGTTGACTAAAGGCTGGCGTTGGCAGATGGGATGGCAGGAAGCCTGAATTTATCAATCAGGCCGGTCATCTGATGTATTGACGGCGGGACACATACTAACCGATATTTATTTTGATGGTACAGGCATAATCGGGGTATGCTGCTGTCACTGCTACAGTTAACAGTACTGGTAGAAACCTGTATCCATCTGATTGCAGTCTGCTGCATCAGTCCCTGATGTCACGTGCTGCCGCCCCGATTCCCGGTACAGGCAAATGCAGAATAACGAGGACAGGTACAATGATTAATCAGCTTCGTCTTTATACAATAAACCCGGATTTACGTGATGAATTTCTGGCAAGATTTGAAAAACACGCGGCCAGAATCATGAGGGATAAGTATGGTTTTAATATACTGGCTATGTGGTTATCCGGTGAAAGTGCCAGACTCCGGTTTATATACCTGCTTTCATGGACAGACAAAACAGTCATGAACGACTCATGGGCAGAATTTATGGCAGATGAAGAATGGCGTACAATAAAAAAACAATTCTGGGAAACCACGCCTGAACCCGTATTATCTATAGAGGATATTGTGCTGGAAGCGGCCGGGTTTTCCTCTCCATTATAAATTTTAATCAAAAAAGCTGTTCAGTCTGAAAATTTACTTTCAGACTGATTCAGAGAATGGAAACCCCCATTCGTCCGATAAGAAACAGTAATAGTATCAGGAAAAAAACCCTGATAAACCCACTGCCATACCGCAAGGCTAAAAATACGCCCGTAATCGCCCCTGCAACATTACAAATACCGACTATACCTCCGGTTATCCACAATACATTCCCTGACGGCACAAAAAAAAGCAGTGCAGCAGTAAAAGTCCCAAGGTTTATTAATTTGGCTGATGCAGAAGCATTCAGAAAATCAAAGCCAAAACATTTAACAAAGGCAAACAATAAAAGACTTCCGCTGCCTGCTCCGAATATACCATCATAGAATCCGATAAAAGCGCCTAACACTATCCCCAACAGTATCTCTTTCAGACCAATCCTGATATCCGCATGTAGTCGTCCCAGATCTTTTCTTATGAACGTATAGACCGCCATAATAATAAGAACGACAAAAACCAGATATTCCATAAACTCTCTTGGTATAAGAGAGACAGTGTATGCGCCAGCGAATGAAAAAATAAATGCAGCGCCCATTACTGGAATAATTAGCTTCCATATAATCTTTACCCGGCGGAGATACCCTGAGACAGAAAATGCGTTCCCGAGCAGAACTGCCAGTTTGTTGGTGCCAAAAATCGTTGCCAGACTGGAGCCAGGTAGCGCATGAATAAGCGCAGGAATTTGAACAAGCCCTCCACCACCAACAGCAGCATCGATCAGACCACCACAGAAAGCGAAGCCTCCCAGAGCAAAAAGAGAAATATCAACATTCATAACTTATTACAGTCCCCCGCAAAAGCAATAAAGACATATTTTAAACTTATTTCTCTAGTAACACCTGAGGCATCATTACCTGCCCCATAACAGGCAACGAACAATAGGATAGCCAGTTCCGTATTTCAGTGAGTCAGAACGTTTTGTAATGCAGAAAAAGCCACGCCGACTCTCCTGTTATAATCAAGCATGACATGTTTAAGTCGTTCTGTATCGAATGACAGCCCCGCGATACGGCCAAAGGCCTGTAACGCGGCCAGCGCATGCAAGCCATGCCTGTTTTCCACCTCCCCGGCATGGCCCATGACATAACCTTTGGCGTTACGCAGAGTTTTAGTGTCCTCATTTAACGACGCATTGAAGGACAATAATTTCCCCTCTATAAACTGAGCAAGAAAATTGTATTCACGTCCGTTCCAGAGTTCAGAAGCGACAGAGACCATCATGGCATCCATGACAGACTGCAGATATTCAGGAGAACGCATTGCAGACTTATGTTTTGCAATGCCAGTATTGTAGAGGAAATCAGAGAATTCATTACACTCATTGATTTTATATTGATCATCAACCCAGGCTGCGGCCCTGAAAGCATTTGTCATGTATTTATACATTCCGTCATGCCCCTTCTGACCAAGTCCAAAGTCATCTTTTGTTACTTCATGCATATGGGCCAGAACGTTATGATAGATAGCCTGATCTTCATGTGAAATATAAAGTGCATCAGCGGACAGTCGCATGATTATTTTTCCGGATACCAGGCTTGTCGTTTTGTGCGTTTCATTCCAGCCGTTAAAGAAGCTGAGGACACCGGGATCAACTTCATCCTTTTGCAGAAAGGCAAGAAAAGTCCCTTCCGCATAAGCCTGTGCCTCCTGGGTTATCTCATGACAAAGAACTTCGTACATCATATTCTGAATGTCCTTGACATGATCAATATGCGCGGGCACGGGTGACCTGCGAACATCTCCGGCTATCCAGCGACCAGGAATTTTTAACATTGCGATATGTTCAGGCAAACCATCGATGAATATCTCACCCAGTTCCTGCATAGAATAAGATTTTTTCGATATGTCATCACAGCCTTGCAAAGATAAGGAAGTCATATATTCACCTCTGTTATTCACGGACTGAAAGTATTTAAAGACTCCTGATCCATTCATTGGTAAATGAATGAAAAATTGACTATTTCCGGTTTTCATTACGGCGTTTAAAAAATAATGTCTGATTCCACCTGCTCCAGGCATTGTAGGATGATTGATTAACACACTACAACTGACTTATAGTGAGTTAATTATTCACTTTTAGTGAGGTGTGAGGGGATGGATTTATCTCAGCTGAAAATGTTTAAAACCGTCGCCGAGCAGGGTAGCATTGCCAGAGCATCTGAGATACTGCACTGCGTTCCCTCAAATATCACAAACAGAATCAAGCTCCTGGAAACGGAACTGGGTGTTTCTCTTTTCATCCGCAAGGGGCGCGGCCTGGTCATCACACCTTCGGGAGAAATACTGCTTGAGTACGCCAGCAAAATACTGACTTACTGCCAGGAAGCCCGCCGGGCACTTGAGCCCTCATCAGAACCTGCCGGGATCCTGCGGGTCGGAGCGATTGAATCTGCCGCAACAGGACGGCTACCGATGGTTCTCTCAAAATTCCACCAGAACTATCCTGCAGTCCAGGTGCAGTTCAGTACAGGGACATGGCAACAGTTAGTCAGTGATGTCGCCGGGCATAAACTCGATTGCGCTGTTATCGCGACAAAGGATGACCATCCGGATATCACTTATGTGAATGCTCACCAGGAATCACTGGTATTCATTGCCTCTCCGTTTACGGGAGAGATCTCTGCCCCTCAGGACCTCAAAGGAAAACGGATTTATATGTGGCCGCACGGGTGTCCTTACCGACAGGCCCTTGAGCGATGGGTCAATCAGCATCAGGTCACGGTCGATATCACCAGCATTGCAAGCTACGGAACGATTCTTGGATGTGTCAGCTCCGGAGCCGGTGTCTCGCTGGTCCCTGCTGGCTTTTTTGAGCAGTTCAAAAGAACAGGTAATATCAGGGGGTATACTTTTAGCGAGTTATTTCCCGTACAAAATTACTTTATAAAAAACAGCAGAATAGACCGCCATCACTCACGTAATGCGTTTGAAACGTTATTGCGTGCTGAATTAAACGATGTGTGACTTTTTTATGGCCATAATCAGCACATCACACCGCGAGAACGTGGCCGTAGCGTGTTTCGCAGCTCTAAAACGCCTGATGGTGTAATATAATAAGTTTTAACGAGGGTCAATAATCACTGAATATGAACCAGTTAACGTGCCGCACCAGAATCATTTTTTTCCTCAATCAGTCGTCTGTAGTGCCTTATTGTCGCTCGGGAGAGGCTTGTCGCGGTATCTACGATGGCAAAGTTAAAAGAATTCCTCGATATCAGTGGGCTAAGATCTGTACATGCAATAAGAACAGCATCGGCCTGAGTGCTTTCGACCATCGACATTAAATGATGCCATCTGGCCTGAACCTCCGGGTCCCTGGAGCCTTTTGCTTTTACTAACCCAATTAACGATGTGGTTGTGGAACGAAGCTCCTGCGAATCAATTACCTCTCTGCCTGCATCTCGTATCCGTTGCTGATAAAAACTGGCTTCATGCGTTGGCCCGGTGGCATGTATTGCGACTTTACCTGCTTCTGCTGGCAGGGCTTCAAGCGCACTGTCAGCGATATGGAGAAGTGGGATACCAGCACTAACCTCATTCATTTCATCAAAGTAGCAGTGTGCAAGGTTACAGGGTACGGCTATCAGACTTACGTCTGCTTTGACGAGTTCAGCTATACCATGCTGCAGGGCGGCTATCATTTCGCTGCAATTAATTTTCTTACCAGGCCAGAAAGGGGTTGGCAGGGAGATGATATGCATCTCAGGAAAATCCATATCATATTTTGCCCCACACACAACCTGGCAGTCTGTTACCAGCATATCAATAAACGGGGCTGTAGACCGGGGCCCCATGCCTGCAAGTATACCTAAAGAAACACCCATTATCTGATACCTCCATTTAAAATTTTATCGGTTGGCAGGTTGCTAATATATTAAAATAAAAATGTAAAATCTATTTTTCTTTTCAATCGTTAGTTTGGCTATCATGTTCATCTCGTTCAAACTGAAATATAACATTAGAGAGTTATATTATTGTCTGCTAACTTCGCATCTAAAATTTTAAAATGATTATGACAAGCCACACGACTCATTACACAACCTGTTATTTGGAACGCTCATTTTCACACAAGACTGGAAGGAAAAATATAAACATCAACCTGCTATGAGTAAGTGGCAAATAATTAAAAACAGATAACCACTAAAATAATTACTATAGATACAATGCCTGCAAATAATAATCTTGCAGGTATTACAGGTAGGTATTATTAGACGCCTATTATACGTATATTATGTTGTTGATTGTTTTTTACGGCCCAAACAGTTAAATCCGCTAGAACCTGAGAAATAAACTCGCTGTTTGGATCATGACCTATCGGGTCATAATCATCTCCGTTGAACAAGCTTGATATAAGATTTTGTACTTTAACCTTGAGTTCGTCATCAGATGATATGCGATGAAAAGCAGAATATGGTTTATCTTTGCCAAGTGCCGCTCCTCCCAGAAAACGTTCAAAGTCAGGGATGCTCCAGCGGTGATAAACAATATGGCCATTTTGTCTGCATTTTATTATTTCGTTACGAATTGTCTCATTGATGGTCCACATTCCATTCCCGGAACCATCCTTGCGATATGGCCAATCAATATCATGCACAATCCCAAAGTTGCTTTTGAAATGGCGTAGCATTTTTATTAGAGGTACAAGAACGGCTTTACCCCGCGCCCGGATAATGCTTATCTTTCCGGCCATTTCATGCTGAGTTTTTACTATTGCAGAAATAAATGCAGCATGTTCAGTATCACCCTCCACAACAATTGGATAACTACCAAAGAATATCTCCGCAAAACCCATATCAGTTAATTGCAATGCCTGTAAATTATCTTTTTCTTCTGCAGAAAAGTTTGCTTCATCAGCGACATATAATTTTGGAGATAGTGATTTTCCATCAGATGAACGCTGCATACGCGCAATTGTCGTATGGTCTTCAAGTGGGTTAATAAAGTAAGGCGAGTGCGTAGTCAATAATACTTGCCAGTCAGGATGTTTTCCCAGAGCATAAAGATGTGATTGTGCAGCTCTTGCCGCCATTGGATGCAAAGCATTTTCTGGCTCATCCATCAGAAGGACGTAGCCCGGCAATGCTGGATCTTCGGCATCCTCGGGAATCACACCTCCATTTTTTATAGCGTCAATTTGATGGTTAAGTAATTTTACGGCCTCGCTTTCTGCATCCTTTTTACACTCTTTCTTTAATTGTTCATTTAAAGACTTAAGAAGTGCATCTCGTTTTTCAGTTTGTCGACTGATCTCATTATGAACTTGCAACATTGCCCAGAATAATGCTCTCCTTGCTCCTGTACCTTGTTGTCCTATTCGGGATTGACCAGCAGCTTCTTCAACCAATAATCCGGAGCCCTGTTTGAGCAAATTCTCAATTTTTAGCTCAGGTGGAATCATTTCTACATGAAGTTGTACTCCAAGCCCTGGAAAGATACTTTGAAATCCAGATTGTATTTGCTGAGAAATGCTGGAAAGTCTTTCCTGATGAGGCACTGCCAGTGCATTAACAGTAGCTGCCAGAGCAGCTTTATCTTTGGATATCTGAGAGTTATTATCACTTTCCAGCGTCTTAAGTTCCTTTACTAAAGGGCTTAAGGCAAGGGTAAGCAATACTTCTTCTGTCGTTATGGCATCATCTAATGATTTTATACGCATTGGTCTTGGAAGCCGAGATTTGAAAACATTATCGGCACCACCCGCCTTACCATCAGGTGCCCAATTGCCTAATTGAGGATCCCATGTTTTTCTTATAACTTTTCCTGTTTCATCCCAGACCCATGAACTTCTGACTATCCTCATTTCACCATCAACAATCTTCCATTTTTCATCTACATTTCCCATTCCTTCTGGAATATGAACATCAAGGATAACCTCAGACGGTTGTTCCGCAGTAGCCCAATTACATCGGTCATTACTGATATTGAAAGAATTTGGGTTAAATGCGAGTTCGTAAGCCCTGAGTATCGTTGTTTTACCGGAATTATTGGGGCCAACGAGGCAAAGGATATCATCTAGCTTAACCTGAACACCCTCAGGCCCGATACATCCTATGTTCTTGACATATATACTTAATAACTTTGATCTCATACCCTCATCCCTTGAAATGACATGATAGGAAATGCATATTAAAAATCAATTAACTATATATATGTAACCGAAGGTAAATGGCTACTTTTTTTACAGTAAGATGTGATTGCGCGTCGGATAGCCTGAGCATTTCTGCTGAACGGGTGCTTGGCACAAAGCAGACTGCCAGGTTTTTTTACTCACCACTACGGGGGCAGGGTCAACACAGCCCTTGTAGATATGACAATAGTAAAGATCACTTAATGCACAAGACTGCTCAAATCAGTTTTATGTAATCAGATTCGATTGGTGGTCATTCTGGTGGTCTTGACAGGGAGAGCTTTCAGGATTAGCTTACTTATTAGCCAGTTATTGGCAAAGGCGATCCCAGTCAGAGGAGCCAAATTTAAAAATCCCGCTCAGGGAAACCTGAGCGGGATTTTTGCTTTCCGTGATCCTCTCCGCTCCCCAAGCATGCAATCTTATCCTGGTGTAGGTGCTATTTTCTTGCTATCAGGCAAGCTGAACGGCCGTGAGCCCCACGCTCCCGCAAAGGCTTAAATAAAGGCGGTTTAACCGTGCCGGACCATACCTGGGTGTAAGGCAATAATGCGCGGTTCCAAAAAAGATCGGCAACACCGCCGCTTCTGACATCTCTCCGCCAGCGGGTATAAGCAGCATCGTACCGTAGGTACCGTCCAAGGTTCCGTATGTGATCCCCGCAGGTGAAAATCAGCGATGCTGCTCCCAACCTTATGGCTACAGACTTTCGATCCGGCGGTAACCGCTGGGTCTGCCGCTGCGTAGCAGACATGGAGGATGCTGAAAACAGCCTGTCCAGTGCGGCGATGACGCCCAGGGGACGGCTACGGGTGGATGTACCGAGTCCGCTGGCCCGCCTTATTCTGGTGCCGGCGCTACCGGCTTTCCACGCCCGCTACCCTGATATCCAGATCGACATGGGTGTGAGCGACCGGGTAGTGGATCTGATCGGCGACAACGTGGATTGCGTTCTGCGCGGAGGTCAAATCACCGACCAGTCCCTAATCGCACGCCATGTCGGCGATTTGCAAATCGGCGTCTACGTCGCCCCCAGCTATGTGGAACGCCTTGGCGCTCCCGCACACCCGCGCGAGCTGCAAAATACTGACCATTGCATAGTGGGATTCTTGTCCTCACGCACCAGTAAGATTGATCCTTTGGTACTGTGCAGTGAGAATGAACGTATTGAAATCACGGGCAACTACGTACTTGCCGTGGATGATGGCAATGCTTACCTCGAAGCTGGGTTAGTTGGCTTAGGCGTGATTGCGCTGCCCAACTATATGGCGGCAGCGCATCAGGCCGTTGGCGCTTTGATTCCATTATTTACACAATGGCGGATTAGCCCAATGCCTCTGTACCTGGCGTTTCCACCGAACCGCCATGTCAACGCCAAGCTGCGCGTTTTTATTGACTGGATCGTTGAAGTGATGCTGCAGCATGTCCCCATTGCCAACAATCAGTGACGCCATCCCCTGATTCGCTTATCAGCGGCGATGGGGTTCAGCGGTAGTGACTGTGGTCAGGCGTGTTTTGACAATAGGGATTCAGCAGAACTCATCCGTCTTATATTCTGGATAATGGCTATTATAAAGGGGGATCTTCGCTTTCATGGACAATGGCAGCCCCAAAAAAAATCCTCAGTAACAAGATTAAGTCTATAGATATATTTGCAGACTTTATCATACCCTCCTGAGCATCTCCTGGCGCCCTTATTAAAACGCCATCACAGCCACTATTGATAAGTTAAGGATCGGTTTCCCGATCCTTATTCCCAACAACGTTGAATGCATCGTCAGCAAAAGAGCCTTCTTACAATAGCCGTTAATCAGACTAAACGACCCGCTACAAACTTCCCTGCGCCGCTGTGGCGCTGATATTCACCGGCATGCCGGAGCGGCGCTGCAGGGTCTGCTCGACCTGGGCAGGGCTCACTCCCGGCCCCTGGGTAAAGTCGCGCAGCGCCGAGGTCATCGGCAAGGGGACTTTTCTGTCGGATTCAAACTCCGCGCGGTTGCGCGACAGCGGCTCGTGCACCTCCAGCCAGTGACTGCCGTCCGGCTCCACGCTGTACTTCACCGGCTGATCGATCAGCTGAACCCGCGTCCCAACCGGCACGTTATCAAACAGGAATTTAATATCGTCATTGCGCAGGCGGATGCATCCCTGGCTGACGCGCAGCCCGATACCAAAGTTGGCATTGGTGCCGTGGATGGCGTAGAGCCTGCCGATGTAGATCGCATACAGCCCCATCGGATTATCGGGCCCGGGGGGCACCAGCGCCGGCAGGGTTTTGCCCTCTTTCGCATACTCGCGGCGGGTATTGGCGGTTGGCACCCAGGTGGGGCCTTCCTGCTTACGCTCTACTGCCGTCACCCAGTTACGCGGCGTTTCGCGTCCGGCCTGGCCAATGCCGATTGGCAGGACTTCCACGCTGTTGCCCAGCGGCGGGTAATAATAGAGACGCATTTCGGCGACGTTGATCACGATCCCTTCGCGCACGGTGTCGGGCAGGATCAGCTGTTGCGGAATAGTCAGCGTCGAACCGGAGCGTGGTAAATAGACATCGACCCCGGGGTTGGCTTCCAGCATATTGCTTAACCCCTGGCCGTACTGGGCGGCAAAACTTTCCAGCGGCTGGGTGTTATTCTCCGGAACGGCAATGGTAAATGCGCTGCCCACCAAACGGCTCCCCTCCGGCGGCAGCGGATAGCTGACGGCCAGCGCGCCGTGGCTGGCAAGCAGCATCAGCGCCGTACAGAGTAATTTCACACACCGCATCGTCATTTTCCCTTCCTCAGTCGCGACTCACGTGTGTGAATTATAGCGTTATTTCCACTCCCCGACCCGCTGGCCAGCATTTCCTTAAATCTGATAGTCGATTGCGACCTCTTCCGGCTCCATCGCCTGACGCTTAATCTCATCCAGCGACAGTCCGGCATTGCACAATTCGATAAAGCGCCAAACGTAATTCCGCTGCAGCTGGCCCCGCTTCAGTCCCAACCACACGGTATTGGCATCGAACAGATGGCGGGTATCAAGACGCGTAAAGGTGTCCGCTTCCCGGGCATCACCGGACTGCTCGGCGACCAGCCCGACGCCCAGCCCCAGCTCCACGTAGGTCTTGATCACATCGGAATCCTGCGCGCTCAGCACGATATCCGGCATCAACCCCTTGCGGTTGA
>ERZ773195.1207-NODE-1207-length-19893-cov-7.491733_pt1 | contig 19893 bp, 19 predicted proteins | sample MGYA00580530_ERZ773195 | MGnify/ENA primary metagenome ERZ773195 (study PRJEB29015, sample SAMEA2737751) | human gut metagenome | biome: human gut; feature: human-associated habitat; material: faeces | place: China | collected 2012 ...
ATTGACGGCACTGAGTGTCGATTCGGGTGCGGCGCGTATAGCCGCCGCGGCAACTTCGTCGCACTTCTGCTCGGCGGAGAAGCAGTTCCGCACACCGCTCGAATACGGCGGTCAGCGTCCTCCGACTGCCCAGTGGACGGCGACGGCGGCAGGGTGCGCCGTGATAGGAAAGTCCGCGTCGCCGCATATAGAAGCCGCCACATTCGGCAGGATAACCGACTACGGAGTCAAAGACGCAAACAACATGGGCGCGGCTATGGCGCCCGCCGCGTGCTCGACAATAACCGCCTTTTTGCAGGACACAAAAACACAGCCGGAGGATCTCGACCTTATCCTGACAGGTGACCTCGGCTATGTCGGCTCAACGCTCCTGCGCGAGCTGATGAGAAAGCAGGAGCATATCGATATCACGACCCGCCACAACGACTGCGGACTGATGCTCTATCGGCTCAACGAGCAGGATGTGAACTCCGGCGGCTCGGGCTGCGGGTGCAGCGCGGCGGTTGTCTGCTCGCATATCGTCAGCGAGATGCGCTCGGGCAGGCTCAACAAAGTGCTCTTCGTCGGAACGGGCGCGCTGCTCTCTCCGCTGTCCACCCAGCAGGGCGAGTCGATCCCTGCTGTCTGCCACGCCGTCGTTCTGGAAAGGAGCTGACATGGACTATCTCAAAGCATTTCTGGTCGGCGGCCTGCTGTGCGTCATCGGCCAGATCCTCATCGACCGAACGAAGCTGACACCGGCGCGCATTCTGGTCGCCTATGTTGTAGCGGGCGTCCTGCTTGGTGCCGTCGGGCTGTATGACAAGCTCGTCGATTTTGCGGGCGCGGGCGCGACCGTTCCGCTGACGGGCTTCGGCAATACGCTGGCCCGCGGTGTCAAAAAGGCGGTGGACGAGGACGGCGCGCTCGGCATCCTGACGGGAGGCCTGACTGCCTCTGCCGCGGGGATCACGGCGGCCGTGATCTTCGGCCTGCTTGCCAGTCTCATTTTCAAGCCGAAGGATAAATGAAGCCGCGGCGGTTATACTAATGCCGCGGCAAAACCGCGAAATCAAAATTCAGGAGGCTTTTCCACCATGGAAAACCGCAATCAGAACCAGAAGCAGAATCAGAAGCAAAACCAGCAGAATCAACAGCAGAGCCAGCAGCAGAATCAGAACGAGAACCGCCGCTAAGCAGCAAAATGCCGCCGAGCCCATTCGGGTTCGGCGGCAATGTAATTCTGCTTATTCCTTGATCGTGCCGTCTGCGTGGAACACCGGCAGCTTCTCAAGGTAGATGATGTCGTCGCGGTTCTGGGCGTCGCCCTCGGCGAGGATGGCCATACGGCCTGCGATGATGCCGCCCGCCTCTTCCACGAGCTTCTCGACAGCGGCGAGGGACTCACCGGTGGAGATAACGTCGTCGACGATGAGGATGCGCTTGCCGCGCATGAGCTCGGCATCCGCCTTGTCGAGGTAGAGATGCTGCTCCTTGGCCGTCGTGATGGAGTTGACCTTCACATCGAACACGCCGGACATATAGAGCTTCGGCGCCTTGCGCGCGAGGAAATATTTGTTCTGGCCGCTCTGACGGGCCATCTCATAGATCAGGGGGATCCCCTTGGCCTCGGCAGAGATCATATAGTCGTACTCCGGCGCCTTCTTCAGCAGCGCCTCAGCCGTCTTGACCGTCAGCTCGACGTCGCCGAAAATCACAAATGCACCAATATAGAGGTCGTCAGAAACTTTGCAGATCGGCAGATCCCGCTGGACCCCCGCAATTGTCATGGTATGATACATCGGACATTCTCCTTTTTACTTCCAATTGCTGCGCAACAGCACTTGAATATTATAGCGCGATTCCCGAATCTTGTCAATGCCGAGCCCTTCTTTGCAGAAAAAAAGTTGGGTTTTCCGGCGAATGGGCGGGAATTTTCGTGGAAAGCTATGCGCGAGGTGATAAAGCATGCAAAATGAGATCGAAATGCTCCGCTCCATCCGGCAGAGCACGGAAATGGGCTGCAGCGGCATCCGGGCCGTGCTGCCGGAGGCGCAGAATCCCGCCATGCAGAGCGCGCTGCGGAGCCAATGGAAGGAATATGACAGCATCTACGCCGAGGCGGACCGCCTGCTGCGCGAGCGCGGCGTGCGCTTAAGCGGTGTGAATCCGCTGGCAAAATACGGCTCCATGCTCACGGCGAAGCTGCGCGTCCGCAGTAGCCGGAACACGACGGCGAGAATCGCCGAGATGCTCGTGCAGGGCAATACGCGTGGCATGGTCAAGAGTATGCAGAACCTGCGCGCCATGGGCGTGCTGGACCCGAAGGTCTCGTCCCTGTCCACGCGGCTGCTGCAGACGGAGCAGGCCAATATCGAGGAAATGAAGCACTTTCTCTGAGCCGGCTCAGAGCGCGGAGACGGCCGCCTCCAGTGCGCGGATCATCTGTGCAAGCGGCATGGAGGCCACGCCCTGCGGGGCCTGCTCCGGCAGGAAGGGCACATGGATGAACCCGGCGCGGACCGGCGTTCCGGCATAGTGATGCAGGAGCGTGTACAGCAGGTCATTGCAGACATAGGTCCCCGCCGTGTAGGACACGGCGGCCGGGATGCCTTGCGCCTCGATGGCGGCTGCCATGGCGCGCACGGGGACCGTTGCAAAGTAGGCGTTGGGGCCGCCGGGCACGACAGGCTCGTCCCGCGGCTGATTTCCAAGGTTGTCCGCTATGCGCGCGTGGCGCAGGTTGATGCCGACATATTCCGGTGTCACGGCGCTGCGCGTTCCCGCCTGCCCGATGCACAGGACCGCATCCGGGCGGCACTCCGCCGCGCAGGCGAGCGTTCTTGCAGCCGCAAGGCCGAAGACGGTCGGGATCTGCAGCTTCCGGAGCTGCCAGCCGCCGATCTGCTCCGGCAGGGCCTTCACGGCCTCCCATGCCGGGTTGATCGTCTCGCCGCCGAACGGCTCAAAGCCGGTGATCAGAAGCGTTTTCATGCGCGTTCCTCCAGCAGACACACGGCGTGGCAGGCGATGCCCTCGCCGCTGCCCGTAAAGCCGAGGCCTTCCTCGGTCGTCGCCTTGACATTGACGGCCTCTGTGCCGAGCAGGGCGCGCAGGCGCTCCTGCATGGCGGGAATATGGGGCCGGAGCTTCGGCCGCTGGCATAGGACGGTGATATCGGCGTTGCCGACGGCAAAGCCCGCCGCATGCACCCGGCGCACGACCTCCTCCAGCAGCAGAAGGCTCGAAATGCCCTTGTACTGCGGGTCGTTATCCGGGAACAGCAGGCCGATGTCGCCGAGACAGGCTGCGCCGAGCAGGGCGTCCATCAGAGCGTGCGTGAGCACGTCCGCATCGGAGTGACCATCCAGCCCGCGCTCGAACGGAATTTCCACGCCGCCGAGGATGAGCTTGCGCCCCGGAACGAGGCGGTGTACATCATATCCGTGTCCGATCCTCATGTCGTTCTCCCCTTCCAGATCGCCTCTGCGATGCGCAGATCGACCGGTGTTGTGATCTTCAAATTTTCGACATCGCCGGGCGTCAGGCGCACCGGCCTTCCGGCCGCTTCCATGGCGGAGCAGTCGTCCGTGAGCGGCAGCCCCTGCGCGATGGCCCAGCGGAGCACGGAGCGAATTTCCTCCGTCCGGAAGACCTGCGGCGTCTGGACGGCAAACAGCGTGCTGCGGTCCGGCGTTTCAAGCACAAGGCCGCTTTCGGCGCGCTTGATGGTGTCGTGAACAGGGACGGCTGGCGCTGCAGCCCCGCAGGAGACGGCGGCGGCAATGGCCTGCGCGATCACCTCATTCGTGACGAGCGGACGCGCACCGTCATGAATGGCGGCATAGGGCATGGCTGCCGCAGAAAGGCCGCACAGGACGGACTCGGCCCGCGTTTTCCCGCCGGGAACGACGGAAACGGGCTTGGAAAGTCCTTCGCACAGGGCCTGCACGGCCTCCAAGCGGTCTGCACGCGTAACAACGATCAGCTCTGTGATCTCGGGCGCAGATGCCAGCGCTTCGACTGTCCGGCACAGGACGGGTACGCCGTCCAGAGGAGCCAGAAGCTTGTCGATGCCCTGCATGCGCTGCGCGCTGCCGGCTGCGACGATAACGGCCGAGCAGCGGATATCTCCCCCGCTCACAGCGCCATCACCGTTTTCTTGAATTCCGCGCCTCTGACCATAAAGTTCTTGAAGCGGTCAAAGGCGGCGCTTGCCGGGGACAGCAGCACAATATCACCGGGCTTTGCCTGCTGCGCAGCGGCGTGAACGGCATCATAGAAATCCGGAATTTCGAGGATCTCCGGCGCATCCGGAACGGCGCGGGCCGCGGCTGCGATCTTCGGGCCGGTCGCGCCGGTGCAGACGAGGAGCCTGACGTGCGCTGCGATCTCCGGGCCGAGCACGTCATACGGAATGTGCTTGTCATAGCCGCCCGCGATAAGAACGACCTTCTCGGAGAAGCTGCGCAGGCCGGCGATGGTGCGGCTCGGGGACGAGGCGATGGAGTCGTTATAGAACTTTACGCCGTCCTTTTCGCGCACGAACTCGATGCGGTGCTCCACACCGCCGAAGTTCCGCGCGACATAGCGGATATCCTCATCCGAGGCCAGCCCTTCGACCGCGAGGATGGCTGCCATGTAGTTTTCCACATTGTGCAGGCCGGGAATTTTGATCTCCTCCTGCCGCACGACGGGTACGCCGTCGCGCCGGATCACGCCGTCCCGGAAGCTCGCACCGTGCGCAGGGACGGTCTGCCGCGAGAACATCCGGACCTCTCCGGCGGCCTCCGGTGCAAACCCGGCCGTGATGGTGTTGTCCGCGTTCAGGATGAGCACGTCCTGCGCGGTCTGCCGGGTGAAAATATGCTTTTTTGCGTCGATGTACTCCGCCATGTCGCGGTGTACGTCGAGATGGTTCGGCGCAAGGTTCGTCACGACGGCGATATGGCAGCTGTGGCGAAGGTCCATAAGCTGGAACGAGCTCAGCTCCAGCACGACGAGGTCGTCCGGCGTCATGTGCTCCGCCTGGTCGAGCAGCGGCGTACCGATATTGCCGCCGGTCCAGACGCGATGGCCTGCATGCTTCAGGATTTCGGAGATAAGCGTGCTCGTCGTCGTCTTGCCGTCCGAGCCGGTCACGCCGATGATCCTGCAGGGGCAGACCTCGAAAAAGGCCTCCATTTCCGAGGTAAACTGCGTCCCTGCGGTACGCAGCGCCTGCAGCTCCGGCTTTCCCGGGTGCAGTCCGGGTGTGCGGAAGGCCACATCGCCGGAGATGCCCGTCAGATAATCATCGCCGAGGTGCAGCTTCGCGCCGAGGCGCTCCAGCTCGAGCACCTCCGGGTCGAGCTTCTCCCGCGGCGTGCGGTCGCAGCCCGTGACGTCAATGCCAAACCGCAGCAGCAGGCGCACGAGCGGCCGGTTGCTTACACCGAGGCCAAGCACCAGCACGCGCTTCCCCTGCAGCCGGGTGAAATATTCCGTTACAGTCATGATCTATGTCCTTCTTTCCCCTGCGCCGCCCGGCGCAGGCGTTGAACTACTCCCATATTATATCCGCTCGGGATAAATTTTGCAATCCGTTTGACATTTCCGCCAAAATAAAGTAAAATAAACACGACTGGGACGGACAGCCGCGCATCTGCGCTGAAAAGCGCCCATGTGAGGAAAGTCCGGGCACCACAGGGCAAGGATAACGGGTAACGCCCGCCGAAGGCGACTTCAGGAAAAGTGCAACAGAGAAATACCGCCCCGCTCGCGGGGTAAGGGTGGAAAGGCGAGGTAAGAGCTCACCCGCCGCATGGGAACATTGCGGCGCTGTAAACTCTATCCGGTGCAACACCGTGGAGGAAGCATATGGCCTGCCCGGCCGCTTCCGAGGGGGTGGCTTGAGCGCAGCGGCAACGCTGCGTCGAGATAGATGGCTGTCGATCACAGAACCCGGCTTATAGTCCCAATCAAACATGAAAAAATGACGCCGAGAGGCGTCATTTTTTTGCCTGCCGGAAAATCATTCGATTTTCCGGCAAAGGATTGCAGTCCGCTGCGCGCACGATCGCCCGCCGGAGGCGGGCGATCCGCACACTGGCGGACTGAGCTGTATTTTCTCCGACGTACACGCCGCCGGAGAAAATGATTTCAATTGATTCGCCGCCTGCGGGCGGCGAACTCTGCGAGGCCGTTATACACCGCATATGCTGAGATGCTCCGGTGCATCATGGTCGATTCTCTCAGATCAGCGCGAAATGTGCCAGCGCATGGGCCACGCCCTCGTCGTCGCAGTCGTCCGTGACATAGTCAGAGGCGGCCTTCGTCTCCTCGAGCGCATTGCCCATGGCAACGCCGGTACCCGCATAGCGGAGCATTTCATTGTCGTTTTCGGAATCGCCGAAGGCCATCAGCTCATCCGGCGACCAGCCGTTCGCCTCAGCCATGAAGCGCATCGCAGGCAGCTTGCCGCCCTCGGCCGGAATGATATCCTGCCCATGGATGAACCACTGCGTCGAACGCGCATGCGGCATGAACGACAGCGGGCCTTCGCGGACCTCCTGCGCCGTCAGAAACATGACGGCCTTGACGACCGGCTCCTGCAGCATGGTGTGCAGGTCGCAGCGCTCCGGGATCTCCGTATGGATCTCTGCCATAACGACCGGCACGCGGTCGTTGAAATGGTAATTGAAGCGCGAGCGCTGCTCGCTGACGAGCCACAACGGGAGCGAACGCTCGTCACAGTAGTCCACAAGGGCGCGGACCTCGTCCGGAACCATTGCCACCGTGCGCAGCAGGTTCCAGCTGCCGTCATAGACGATCTGGCCGTTGTTGGTCAGATAGCCGTCAAACGTCATGCCGCGGAGCATCTCCTGCTCCTCCAGCTCGAAGCGGGAGCGGCCGGAGGCCACATAGACGCGGATGCCCTTCTCTCGCAGGGCGCGGATGGCCGCCCTTGTGGAAGCCGGGCAGCGCTTGGTCTTCAGCGAGACCAGCGTGCCGTCGATATCAAAAAAAACAGCGCGGATCATCGTGTTCTCTCTTTCTGTGGCTTACAGGCAGGACAGCTCCAGCTTGCCGTCCTGCGCCTGCAGGCCGATCGCCGTGATGGGGTTCTCATAGCTGTCGATGAGCTTTTCGGCGACGACGTCCTCGATGTCCTTCTGGATGGTGCGGCGCAGGTTGCGCGCGCCGTAGGTCAGAGTATAGGACTTCTGTACGAGGTAGTCGATGACGCTCTCATCCCAACGGAGCGCCACGCCGTGCTCTTCAAGGGCAGTTTTCAGCTCACCGAGCATGATGGCGGCGATGCCGCGGAAGTTCTCCTCCGAGAGGCGGTTGAAGCAGATGATCTCGTCGACGCGGTTGAGAAATTCCGGGCGCAGGAATTCGGACAGAGCCTTCATGGCCTTGTCGCGTCCCTGCTCGGTCGCCGTGCGGCCGAAGCCGACGGAGCCGCCCTGCCGGTCGGAGCCCGCATTGGACGTCATGACGATGACGGTGTTTTCAAAATTCACAACGCGGCCCTGCGAATCGGTGATGCGGCCGTCATCCAGAATTTGAAGCAGAATATTCAGTACGTCCGGGTGAGCCTTTTCCAGCTCGTCGAACAGAATGACGGAATAGGGCTTGCGGCGGATCTTTTCTGTCAGCTGGCCCGCCTCGTCATAGCCGACATAGCCGGGGGGCGAGCCGATGAGCTTCGAGACGGAGTGGCGCTCCATGTATTCCGACATATCCAGCCGGATGAGCGAATCGACGGAGTCGAACAGCTCGTTTGCGAGGCACTTGACCAGCTCCGTCTTGCCGACACCGGTCGAGCCGACAAAGATGAACGAAACGGGGTGCTTCTTCACGGCGATGCCGACGCGGTTGCGGCGGATGGCGGCGGCAACGGCATGGACGGCCTCGTCCTGCCCGATGATGTGCTGCTTCAGCCGGTCCTCGAGCTCGCGCAGCTGGGCATATTCCTGCGCGCGAATTTTACTGGCGGGAATTTTCGTCCAAAGCTCGATGATGCGCGCAAGGTTCTCCATGGTCAGGACGGGCGCGGGCTTCGCCTCCAGCTCGGCGATCTCGGCGTCGAGGCGGCAGACGTTGCTGCGCAGCTTGGCCAGACGCTCGAAATTGTCCTGCTGTTCCGTGTCCTCCGTCAGCATCTTGATCTCAAGCTGGTAGTCGTCGCGCTCCTTGCGCTTTTCGGCCAGATCGGAGATCTCCTTGCTGTGCAGGTTCAGATCGGAGCAAGCCTCATCAAGCAGGTCGATGGCCTTGTCCGGCAGGAAGCGGTCCGTGATATAGCGCTCGGAGAGCACGACGGCCTGCCGCGCCATTTCGGGCGGGATGGTCACGCCGTGGAACACTTCATAGTAATGCGCCACGCCGCGCAGGATGGCGACGGCCTCCTCCAGCGACGGCTCATTGACTGTGACAGGCTGGAAGCGGCGCTCGAGCGCGGAGTCCTTTTCGATGTATTTGCGGTATTCGGCAAACGTCGTTGCGCCGATGACCTGAATTTCGCCGCGCGACAGCGCAGGCTTCAGAATATTGGCGGCGTTCATGGAGCCTTCGGCATCGCCCGCGCCGACAAGGTTGTGAACCTCATCGATGACAAGAATGATGTTGCCGCAGGCCTTAATCTCGGCGATGAGGCTCTTCATGCGGCTCTCGAACTGGCCACGGAACTGCGTTCCGGCGACGAGCGACGTCAGGTCGAGCAGATAGACCTCTTTGTCGCGCAGCTTGAACGGAACATCGCCCGCGACGATGCGCTGCGCCAGACCCTCGGCGATGGCCGTCTTGCCGACGCCCGGCTCACCGATGAGGCAGGGATTGTTCTTCTGACGGCGGTTGAGGATCTGCACCACACGCTCCGTTTCGACCTCGCGGCCGACGACCTTGTCCAGCTCACCGGCGCGGGCACGGCCCGTGAGGCTCAGACAGTAAGTGTCGAGGAACTTGTGCTTCTTCACCTTGGGCTTTTCCGTCTTGCCGTTCTGCGTCTCCTTCGGCTCCTCGCGCGGGGCGACCTCGCCCTGATTGCCGAACAGGCGGTTCATGTGCGGGAATGTCGCCGTGCGGCTGCCGATGTCGTCCTCGTCGGTCTCGTCCGGCTCCGGCTGCATCATGGCCATCATCTCGCCGTTGAGATTGTCCAGATCCTCATCCGTGATGCCCATGCGCTCGACGATGTCGTCGACCTGCTTGATCTTCAGCTCGCGGGCGCACTTCAGGCACAGGCCCTCGTTCGTGCTCACGCCGTTTTCGACCTTCGTAATAAAAATCACAGCGATGTTCTTCTTGCATCGGCTGCAGATGGTAGGTTTCATAAGCTCACTCCTCCCGGAAGCAGTCGCGCCTCCGTAAAAGTCCCGCATTGCGGGCGTTTTCCTGCTTACGGCAGGAACAGGCTTGCCGTTCCGGTGCCGGCCAGCAGGGCCGTTCCGTCCGAACGGGCAAGAATGCAGACGGCCGTGCCGTCCTGCTCCGTCTGGGCGACGGGCTCCAGCGCGCTCGTGTAGAGCAGCGCTTTTTCGGCCGTCAGAATGCCGACATAGCTGCCGCAGGCCGAAAGGCTGACCGGCATGAAGCTCAGCGACAACTGCGCCAGAACGCTGCCGTCCGGCTGCAGCGTGATGAGCTCTGCGCGGCTGGAGGTCTCATAGGGATCGACCAGCACGGTCACAAAGCCGTCTCCGCCGAAGTGATAGTCGGCGATGCGGCCGTTCTCCGCGACATAAGCGCCGCGCTCTGTGCCGTCTGCCGCAAAGAACCGGACCCTGTCCTCCGAAACGGCGCAGACGACGCTGTCCGTCACGAAGGCGATATCATAGGGCATCTCCGAGCCGAGTGCGCACTCGGCGGCAATTTCCTCGCTGTCCGTGCGATAGAGCTGCAGCGAGGCAGAAAATGTGATGTCCGCCTGCCCGAGCGCGACCGCAGCTGCATGGCTGCCGTCCGGCGAGACGGCGCAGGCGCTGAGATAATGCGACTTTGTGCTGCGCTTATACAGCAGGCTGCCGTTCGGGTCATAGACCTGCAGCAGCGAGCGGCCGCTGTCCCCTGCCGTCAGCATGGCGCTGTAGCCGCCGGAGGACAGGTCGGCATCAAAGATCGTCTGTTCCGGGGTCTGCGAAAGGACGGCGCTGCCGCTCTTGTCCAGAACGGTCAGGTAGTTCCCGCCCGCGTCATAGCACAGCAGGCGGTCCTGCCCTGTGCAGATGACGGGAGCGGTCATGGCATGCTGCTCGGAGCCGAGCTGCTTGCCCTCCTCGGAAAACAGGGTCACGCTGCTTCCGGTGGCAACGCCGAGGCCACCGTTCAGCTGGCCATAGGCCGTGCTGCCAAGGGTTTCAAAGCTGACGGAGCCGTAGTTTTCCCCGTTTTTCCCAAGGTAGCGCAGCGAGCGCTTCAGCCCGTCGAGCACATGGGTCTTCGTCAGCAGGAAGCCTGCGAGAAGCGCCAGAACGATCAGCACAGCCAGCAGATAGAGCGGCCAGCGGCGGCGCGGCTTCTGCGGCTCGGGATCCGGGAGCGGCTTGATATGGTCAGGCATCGAACGTCACCTCCCCGTCGTCATACCAAAGGTGCGTCATGTACAGGCCGCCGGGCGGCACGGTCGGTCCGGCGGCGGTGCGGTTGCCGCTATCCAGAATGCGGGCGATGTCCTGCGGGCGGATTTTTCCCTCCGCAGCGTAGACGACCGTTCCGGTCATGGCGCGCACCATATTGTAGAGAAAACCGTTTGCGCACACGCGCAGGAGGATCAGCTCTCCCCTGCGCTCCACGTCAAAATAATACACCGTGCGGACCGTGGACTTCACGTCCGTTCCGACGGAGCGGACGGCAGCGAAATCATGCGTGCCGACGAACTGCGCGGCGGCCTCCTGCATGACGGCTTCGTCCAGATGCTTGGGATAGAACCATGCCCGGTTCACAAAGAACGGGTCGCGGATGCGGGAGTTATAGATCTGATAGGTATATTCCTTCCGCACGCAGGAGCCGATGGCGTTGAAGCCCAGCGGGACCTCCCGCGCGCCGGTCACGACGATGTCGGCGGGCAGATGCGTGTTGAGCGCATAGGCCACGCGGTCGACGGGGATGCGGGACTCCGTGCGGAAATTGGCCACATAGGTGCGCGCGTGGACCCCGGCGTCCGTCCGGCCGCAGCCGGTCATATGCACCGGATGGCCGACGACATCCGCCGCGGCCTCCTCCAGCGTCTGCGCGACGGAGCAGGCGTTTTTCTGCACCTGCCAGCCGTGATAGGCCGTTCCGTCATATTTCAGAAAGAGTGCGAGATTCCGCATGCTTCCTCCCAGCCGTTACAGTCCATAGCTCCGCAGGACGATGACGCCGGCCAGCACGGCAGCGCCGAGGGCAAACGTCAGAATATCGCGGAGCTGAAAGCGGAGCTGCTTCAGCTTCGTGCGGCCGGAGCCGCCGCGGTAGCAGCGGCACTCCATGGCCGTGGCCAGCTCGTCGGCGCGCCGGAACGCGCTGATGAACAGCGGCACGAGGATCGGCACAAGGGCCTTTGCGCGGTGGAACAGATTTCCCGTTTCAAAATCCGCGCCACGGGCCTTCTGGGCCGAAATGATCTTATCCGTCTCCTCGATGAGCGTCGGGATGAAGCGCAGGGCAATGCTCATCATGAGAGCCAGCTCGTGCACCGGGAAATGGATGGCCTTCAGCGGCGAGAGCAGGGACTCCAGACCGTCTGTCAGCGCGATGGGAGACGTCGTGTAGGTCAGAAGGAACGTGCCCGTCACGAGCATGACGATGCGCAGCACCAGGAAGCCCGCGTTGACAAGGCCCTCCCTCGTGATCTTAAAGATCCAGAACTGCACCAGCACATCGCCCTTGGTATAAAATACGTTGATGATAGCGGTAAAAATGATGATAAACAGCAGCGGCTTCAGGCCCTTGAACAGTGCGCGCGGACGAATGCGTGACAGCGCGACTGCGGTGACAAGAAACACGAGCATGACTGCGTAGGAAATGACCCACTTTGCAAGGAACAGCGCCACGATGTAGACGATGACCATCAGCAGCTTTGTGCGCGGGTCAAGCCGGTGGACGACGGTGTCGCCGGGAAAATACTGGCCGAGTGTGATGTCTTTAAGCATGGGCACGGCCCTCCAGCAGCGCGCGGAGCTGCGGCACAGCCTGCTCCACGGTAAAGGTCGTCGGGTCAACGTCCACGCCCAGCTCCCGCAGGCGCAGGAACAGCGCCGTGACCTGCGGCACGGACAGGCCGATCTCTGCCAGACGCGCCGCATGGGAGAACACCTCGCGCGGCGTGCCGGACATCTCGATCGTTCCCTCGTTCAGGACGAGCATACGGTCGGCCAGCTGCGCGACCTCATCCATGGAATGCGTGACCATGAGGATGGTGGCGTGCGTCGCCTTCTGATAGTCACGGATATTGCCGAGGATGCTGGCGCAGCCTGCGGGGTCCAGCCCGGCTGTCGGCTCGTCAAAAATGACGACCTCCGGCTCCATGGCGATGACGCCCGCAATGGCGACGCGTCGCTTCTGCCCGCCGGAGAGGTCGAACGGCGACTTTTCCAGCAGGGACTCGTCCACGCCCGCGAATCCGGCCGCGCGCAGCACGCGCGTACGGATCTCCTCTTCACTCAGGCCCATGTTCTTCGGACCAAACGCGATATCGCGGTAAACGGTCTCTTCAAACAGCTGATACTCCGGATACTGGAACACCAGCCCGACACGGAAGCGGCTCTCCCGCGTTGTTTTCTTGTCCTGCCAGATGTTCGTCCCGTCCAGCAGGATCTCGCCGGACGTCGGGCGCAGCAGGCCGTTCAGATGCTGGATGAGCGTCGATTTGCCGGAGCCGGTGTGCCCGATGATGCCGAGGAACTCCCCCTTTTCCACGGAGAAGCTCATGTGCTTGACGGCATCGTGCTGAAACGGCGTTCCGGCGCTGTAGGTATGCGAGAGGTCTCTGACCTCGATGGTTGCGGCCAATGGTCTTTCCTCCAAATCGTTTGTCAGGTCTTCGCCCCGATCGCGGCAAGAAGTACCTGCGCACATTCCTCCGTGGAAAGCGCGTCGAGCGGCAGGTCAAAGCCCGCCTGATTCAGCGCATAGAGCACCTTCGTCGTCGCCGGTACGGTCAGGCCTACGGATTCCAGCAGTTCGACCTGCGGGAAGACCTCCTTCGGTGTTCCGTCCGCGAGAATGCGCCCCGCGTCCATAACGATCACGCGCTGGGCGCGGATCGCTTCGGTCATATGATGGGTGATGAGCACCACGGTGATGCCCATTTCCCGGTTCAGGCGCTCGATGGTCGAAATGACCTCCTCGCGCCCGTGGGGGTCGAGCATGGCGGTCGGCTCATCGAGTACGATGCAGCGCGGCCGCATGGCGATGACTCCCGCAATGGCCACGCGCTGCTTCTGCCCGCCGGAGAGCAGGTGCGGCGCGTGCAGACGGTAGTCATACATCCCGACGAGCTTCAGTGCCTCGTCCACGCGTCTGCGGATTTCCTCCGAGGGAACGCCGAGGTTCTCCGGCGCAAAGGCAACATCCTCTTCTACGACGTTGGCGACCATCTGATTATCGGGATTCTGGAACACCATGCCGACCGTGCGGCGGATGTCGACCAAAAGAGACTCGTCGGACGTGTCCATGCCGAATACCTGCACACTGCCGCCCTCCGGCAGGAGGACCGCGTTAAAATGCTTTGCCAGCGTGGATTTTCCGCAGCCGTTGTGGCCGAGGACGGCGATAAAGCTGCCCTCCTCGATGGATAAATTAAGATCGTCAAAAACCATAACGCCGCCGCTTTCGCTCTGGGCGTCATAGGAGAACTTCAAATGTTCTGTCCGGATGGCCTCGGTCATGCTCTGCCCTCTCTTGTCCAGCGCCCTGTTGCGCCGCACGGGAGCACAAGGCCGGAATCGGTCACGGGAAGGCCAAGCTCATCCGAGACCGTCCCGCCGCCGAAGCGCGGCGTTACCACGCTGTCGAGGAGGCATGTCAGAACGGACGGCGCGAGGCCTGTCGTGTAGGAATTGATGATGAAAAACAGCGGATCGTCCGACAGCACGCCGGAGACGAGCTTCAGGAACGGGAAAAGGTCCTTTTCAAGCTTCCAGATCTCGCCGGACGGGCCGCGCCCGTAGGACGGCGGGTCCATGATGACGGCGTCGTAGCGGCGGCCGCGCTTGATCTCGCGCTCGACGAACTTGGCGCAGTCGTCGATGATCCAGCGGATGGGTGCGCCGGACAGACCGGAGGCAGCCGCATTTTCGCGGGCCCAGGCGACCATGCCCTTTGCGGCGTCCACGTGGCAGACGGATGCGCCTGCCGCAGCGGCTGCGAGTGTCGCGCCTCCGGTGTAGGCAAACAGGTTCAGCACGCTGACGGGCCGCCCCGCGCGGCGGATCTGGTCATTGATAAAATCCCAGTTTGCCGCCTGCTCCGGGAACACGCCCGTATGCTTGAAGTTCATGGGCTTGACCTGGAACGTCAGCTCGCGGTAGCGGATGCACCAGTGCTCCGGCAGATGGTGCGCAGACCAGTGCCCGCCGCCAGTGCTCGAGCGGGCATAGCGCGCGTCAAAGCGCTTCCAGCGCGGGTCCTGCCGCGGCGTGCTCCAGATGACCTGAGGGTCCGGCCGCACGAGATAGAAGCTGCCCCAGCGCTCGAGCTTTTCTCCGTCGGAGGTATCGAGCACCTCATAATCCTTCCATTGATCGGCTTTCCACATGGGCTTTCAGCTCCTGTCTGTCTTTTTGCGGGCTGCGGGCATCGGTGTGCGTGCGGGCGTGGGCGGCTCAGTCGATTCCGTCGGTTCCGTCGGCTCCGTCGGGAGCGTCGGATCGGTCGGGCCCTCCGTCGGCTCGGTCGGCTTAACGGATTCAGCAGTGTGGATGGTGCAGACCTGCTCCTTATCCTCGGGATTGTAGACGAAGTCTGCATCCTTGTTGACTTTCCAATTCTTATTATAAATCAGCTTGCCGACTTCTTCAACCGTATTTCCATCGGCCTTTTCACAGTATTCGTTGGCAATTTTGCCGCTTTCCTTGCAGATTTTGACCATAGTATGGCAGGTGCACTCCTTTGTGGGCGCATCTTCATAGAACAGACGCACCGTCACAACGCGGTTGCTGCCATTCTCGCGCACGTCCTTCTTGCAGGCCTCGATGGGCTTGCCGCCGCAGTCAGCGCAGACGGAATAGTAGCCGACGTTCTCGGGCTGCGAGAATGAGGCGGACTCCAGCCCTTCGTGCAGCGGACGCATGACCTGATTCCACATGGAAATGGCGGGGTTCGTCCAGTCACCGTCGAGAATGATCTGCTCCGGCTCGTCATAACCGCACCAGACGACGGCCGTGTAGTACGGCGTGTAGCCCGCGAACCAGCGCGTCTGGTTGTCGTTGGACGTACCGGTCTTACCGGCTACGGCGATGTTGTCCATGGCCGCGGCGGAGCCGGTACCGGCAAGCACGGCATTCTGCAGCATATAGTTGATATAGAAGTCGGCCTTCTCGCCGATGGCGGTGTGGCTCTCCTGTGCATTGTCGAGGATGACCTTTCCCTCGGGGTCGACGACCTTTGTGAACGTGCGGGCCTCGCGGAACGTGCCGCCGTTCGGGAAGGTGCCGTAGGCCTGCGTCATCTCGCGCACGGTGACGCCGCGCGTGAGCTGGCCGAGGCCGAGCGGAGCAAGGGCGATATCCGTATAGGAGTGGTCGCCGATCTGCAGCTCGTCCACGAGGGTCGTAAAGCCGAGCTTCTGCGTCAGGAACTGGTAGCTGTTCTCCACGCCGAGGTCATTGAGGACCTTGACGGAGATGGTGTTGAGCGAACGCGTCAGACCGCGCAGTACGTTGCAAAGGCCGCTGTAGGATCGGGAGTCGTTCTGAGGCCAGTTGCGGTCTTCGTTCAGCGGAGAGTCCTCGTAGACTGTCGCGGGCGTGATGATCCCGGCGTCCAGCGCGGGCGCATAGACTGCCACAGGCTTGAATGACGAGCCCGCAGGCTGCTTGCTCTGCGTGGCGCGGTTGAGCGTCAGGCTGCCGCCCTTGTCGCCGACACCGCCCGCCATGGCGACGATGTCGCCGGTCTTGTTGTCCGTCACAACGATGGCGGACTGCAGCTGCTGAACGCTCACGGTCTTCGGCACGTTGTCAAGGTTCTCGTAGACCTTGTCCACAATAGCCTGGACCTCGGGATCGATCGTTGCATAGATCTTATAGCCGCCCGTCAGGAGCTTCTGCTCTGCGGCAAGCTCACTGTAGCCGTAGCGCTCCACAAGCGCATCAACGACATCGCGCCATACCGTATCGACAAAATAAGAGTAATAGTGGTTCTTGTCGACGGCGTTGTTCACCTCGCCGCACTGCGGGCAGAAATACTCGCCGTCCGTCTCCGTGTACTCCGCGCGCGTGCCCGTAAAGCCACAGCTTGCGCAGGTGTATTCCTCCTCGTCATACGTTCCGTTGCGGAAGACCATTTCCTGATCGACGGCGGCCTGATAGGCCTCCTCCGTCTCAATATAGCCCTGAGCGTACATTTCCTTCAGGATCGTGAGCTGACGCTCGCGGTTGTTCTCCTCGCGGATATAGGGATCGTAGAGCGAGGGATTGTTCGTGATAGCGATGAGGCTGGCGCACTCGGCCGTCGTCAGGTCGGAGACCTTCTTGCCAAAGTAGACGCGCGCCGCACTCTGGACACCGTAGCAGCCCTCACCGAGGTAGATCGTGTTGAGATACCACTCCATGATCTCGGACTTCGTATAGCGCTTTTCGACCTCCAGGGCGCGGAAGATCTCCTGTACCTTGCGGTCGACCGTGACCTCATCCTCCTGTGACAGGTTCTTGATGAGCTGCTGTGTGATAGTCGAGCCGCCGAACGATGAGCTGCCGCCCGCAAAGCCCTTCACGGCTGCCAGTGTGCGGATCCAGTCCACGCCCTTGTGCGTGGGGAAGCGCTTGTCCTCGATGGAAATGGCCGCATGAACGAGATCAAGGGGAATATCATCATAGGAGACCCAAATGCGGTTCTCCGTGCCATAAAGCTGCTGCAGCTCACGGTATTCCCCCGTCTTGGGGTCGGTATAATAGATGATCGAGGTCTGTGCCAGTGAAATATTGTCCAGCTCCAGCCCTTCGGCATATTCCTCGGCCTTCGGGATGATATCCAACTCGACATAGCTCTTGAATTTCGACAGGAAGATCGAACCGGCGATCGCGGCGATGAGCGCAACGGTGCCGACGGCGATCAACAGCACAAGGATGATCTTGCCCAACACGTCGAGCACGGTCCGCGTGATGCGCCAGGCCAGATGCGGCTGCTTTTCCTGCTTCGGTTGTCTTGCCATGACAATTCCTCCGTTCTTCGGGAAGCGCCGCATCCTACGGACAGGCGCAAAAATCCATGATCCTTCATTCTCTATTTTTTAATTATATCATGCCTGTCAATCACTCCGGCACATTCCGAATGAAAATTTTCTGCGGCAGGATTTCTCTGCCTGTAGATACGCAACGAGACTTTTTACGGTGGCTGAAAGGGCAGAAAACGGATTTTCCGGCGGTTCGTCAGATTTCCACTTGATTTTCCCGGCAGCAGCGGTTAAAATAAGACCAGACAGACAGGAGGTGCCCCATGGAGCAGCAATACGGAAGCGACTTTATTTCGATCACGGATGAGGACGGCAAGGAATACGAGCTGGAGATCCTCTCGACCATCGAATACCAGGGCGCGGAATATCTTGCCCTTGTCCCCGCAGAGGAGGACGAAGCGAGCGAGGAGCTCGAGGTCAGCATCCTGAAGTCCGTCACGGAGGACGGCGAGGACCTACTCGTTGCCGTGGAAGACGAAGATGAGCTGGCTGCCGTCTACGATCTGCTGATGCAGTCCCTCTATGAGGACGAAGAGGAAGCAGAAGACGAGGAAGAATGACCGCCCTTTCTCATAATTAAATAGTCATCAAGCAAGATCCCTGCTTGGTGCGTGATAGTTCCCTTTAAACCCACATCATTTTTTCGGGACGCCGGACGTTCGCTTCGGATTGCAGGCCTCCCGTCCTGGCTCTGACCGTGGATGGAAGTTGGAAGCAGCTAAGAATCGGAGAGGCGACCCACCTGCCCGTTTCGTGCAGGTTATAAACGGAGCTACACGGCCAAAGCGGGGATCTTGTGCGTCTTCCCAGCATCTCTCTGGCATTATCGCGCAGAGCGGTATCATTTTCTTAACGAGTTTGTTAAGAAACAGAAACTTTTTTCGTCAAATTTCCAGAATGCTCTTGCAACAAGCGCAAATCCTTAGTATAATAAGACCTGTTATTTTCCGGGGCGTGCGCCCCGCGATTCCCACGAATGAGAGGTAAACAGACTATGAGTGCATCCCGCGAGCGCAAAAAGCGCATGGTAGAGTCGGAGCAGGCCGCTCCGCAGCAGGCAAAGAAGACCAAGAAGAAGCTCTCTGAGGGCTGGATCTTTGCCATTATCGTCATTCTGATCCCCGTGATCGTTTTCGGCGTCATCTTCGGCGTGCAGGCATCCTGGCGCAATGCGACCGTTGTGTCTGTCGGCGATCATAAGGTCTCCACGACGGAATTCAACTATTTCTATCGCGGCGCACTGAATTCGATCTACAGCACCTACGGCAGCTACATCTCCCTGCTCGGCATCGACACGAGCACCCCGCTCGACGAGCAGAGCTATGCCGGCAGCGACGAGTATGACACCTGGGCCGATTTCCTGGCGGACAGCGCCAAGACCTCTGCTGTGGATGCCTACACCGTCTATGACAAGGCCGTCGAGGCAGGCTTCTCCCTGAGCGACGACGACAAGGCCTCTATCGACAACGAGATCAACACCCTGAAGACCTATGCCGGCGTCTACAGCATGGATCTGGATGAGTACATCGAGGCCATGTTCGGCAAGGGCTGCAACGAGAAGAATTATCGCCACTATCTTGAGGTCTCCAAGCTGCACGACGCTTACATTGAGTCCCTGACCTATACGGAAGACGAGCGCAATGCCCGTTATGAGCAGGACACGACCGAGTTCGACACCGTCACCTATTACAGCTACGCCGTCAAGGCCTCCGATTTTGAGACGAAGTCCGACAGCAGCACTGACAGCACCGAGGCCACGACCTCCACGGAGCCGTCCGAGGAAGCCATTGCCGCCGCCCGTGAGGCTGCCAACGCCATGGTCTCCGATTTCAAGACCGATGACGAGAATGTCTCCGTCATGACGGAGCGCTCCAAGAGCGAGGTCACGTCCTCCATCTCCGAGGATGCCGCCAACTGGCTCTACACCGAGGCGAAGCCCGGCGAGGCGAAGCTCTTTGAGAAGGACAACACGTTCTATGTCCTCCAGCTCACGAGCATCAACGACAACAACTATCAGACCGTCAACGCCCTGCAGCTCTACATCGCGAAGGATGCTTCCGACAAGGAATACAAGGACGGCGAGAAGACCTCCGACGAGCGTGTCTCCGAGCTTGAGGCTGCCCTGAAGGAGGATTCCTCCGAGGAGAAGTTCCGCGAGTACATCAAGACCTATGCGGATAACACCTCCTCCTACACCATCACGAACGGCGCGCACCGCAGCATCACGCCGGAAGTCGCCCGCACCTGGCTGTTCGATTCCAGCCGCAAGGCCGGCGACACGAAGGAATTCGTCGATGACAACGGCGGCACCTATGTGTTCTTCTTCCAGGACTTCGCCGAGACCTACCGCGACCTGCTCGTCACGAACAAGCTGAAGACCGAGTGGTACGACGAGGTCACCTCTGCCGCGACCTACACCTATGATGCAGACGCCGCCAAGCACGCAAATCTCGGCCTGACGATCGCTAATATCTACGGCAACTCCTCCAGCAGCAACTAATACTGATTCCTGATTAAAACATTTCATCAGGAATCCCGTGTGCTACGCACAC
>ERZ773195.1221-NODE-1221-length-19695-cov-7.576222_pt1 | contig 19695 bp, 24 predicted proteins | sample MGYA00580530_ERZ773195 | MGnify/ENA primary metagenome ERZ773195 (study PRJEB29015, sample SAMEA2737751) | human gut metagenome | biome: human gut; feature: human-associated habitat; material: faeces | place: China | collected 2012 ...
CCCGCAGCCTGCTATTCGCTTCCGGCGCTGTTCGCCAGCCTTTTCAGCAGGCACCGGATCTCGTCCAGCTGCCGGGTCTGCTGGGAAAGGGTGCAGCTGATATAATGAAGCTCTGCTGCCAGTCCCTCTGGCGCGGGATGGACCGCTACCGGGTGGGGCCATCGGCGCATGACGGGCTGAACTGCCGGAGCGGCGGGCAGTTCCGGGACAGCGTTTGACTTTTGGGGGCCGCTTTGGCGGCGGCAGCCGCCGGGATCATGGGCGCGGCGACGTTCTTTGCCGCTGCGCTGCTGCGGAGCTTCACGGATTCGAATACCGTCGTCTGCTTCGGCGCGCTGATCGCGGCGGTCGTTGTGTACGTGATTTTCGTCGTGGTTCTGCGGTGCATCACGTACGAGGACTGTATGCTGCTGCCGAAGGGCGAAAAAATTGCAAAAATCCTGCATATCAAACAAAAAACATGAACCTCCCACTTGCGAAAGAGACGAAAGTATGATAAATTTTACTAGCAAACCGCGCTATGCGCTGGACGACCTGATCCGGCTGGTACACGCGCTGCGCGCGCCGGGCGGCTGCCCGTGGGACGCGGCGCAGACGCACCTGTCCATCCGCCGGAATTTCCTCGAGGAGGCCTACGAGGCCTGCGAGGCGCTGGCCTGCGACGACGCGGCCATGCTCCGCGAGGAGCTGGGCGACGTGCTGCTGCAGGTGCTTGACGACGGCCGTATCACCGATTCGCAGGGCCGCACCGTCGACTTCAAGAATACGATCCTGATCCTGACGAGCAACCTCGGCTCGGAATATCTGCTGAACGGTATTACCGACAATGGCGAGATCTCCGAGGAGGCCCGTTCGCAGGTCGAGCAGCTGCTGAAGCGTTCGTTCCGCCCCGAGTTCCTGAACCGTCTGGACGAGATCGTCTTCTATAAGCCGCTGACGAAGGAAAATATCGTCAAGATCATCGATCTGCAGATGGATGCGCTCAATGCACGTCTGGCTGACAAGCAGCTGCGCTGCGAGCTGACGCCGGAGGCCAAGCAGTTCATCATCGACGCTGCTTATGACCCGCAGTACGGTGCGCGTCCGCTCCGCCGCTATCTGCAGCACACAGTCGAGACGCTGCTGGCCCGCCGCATCGTCGAGGGCAATGTGTCGCCCGGCGCGACGCTCCGCGTCGAGGTGCGGGACGACGCCCTGCAGGTCGTCTGAGTGAATTCCAAACAGCCGGGGAGTGGTTCTTCGCTTCCCGGCTGTTTTTTACAAAAATGAAAAACAGGACTTGACAATCCTGTCGGAGTATGTTACTATTTTAGGGCTGATGCAAAGCCTGCCCACGCGGGTGTAGTATAACGGCTAGTACAACAGCCTTCCAAGCTGTGGGCGTGGGTTCGATTCCCATCACTCGCTCCAAATGCGCCAGTAGCTCATCTGGATAGAGCAACTGCCTTCTAAGCAGTAGGTAGGGGGTTCGAGTCCCTCCTGGCGTACCAGCGCAGGGATGCATCAGCTGCCACAAAGATCGGGTCGAAATATGGTGGGTGTAGCGTAGTTGGTTAACGCGTCAGATTGTGGCTCTGAAGATCGAGGGTTCGAGTCCCTTCACTCACCCCATTTTCCCCCGCGCCGGGGCTTGGCACACGCCGGATATTGGGATGTCGCCAAGTGGTAAGGCACCAGACTTTGACTCTGGCATTCGTAGGTTCGAGTCCTGCCATCCCAGCCATCGTCGGAGCAAAGTCACTTTGCTCCGAATTTTTTGCATTATGACCCGCTAGCTCAGTTGGCAGAGCAATTGCCTTTTAAGCAATGGGTCTGGAGTTCGAATCTCCAGCGGGTCACCACGACCGGCAAACGCCTGATGACGTTTGCCGGTTTTTTGACCTTTCGATGACCCTGAAACGGGGGAATCATTGAATTAACACATTACGAATACGATAACTCACTGTTTTTGCTTGCAATTTGCCGAGTCCTGTGACATGCTGTCCGCGGTGCTACCAGTACCCCGGTAGGCGGTTTCCCTCGAATCCATTCGGGGGTGATAAACTTCTTCTTGCTCCCGATCGAAAGAGAGGGGGTGACAGGCATGGTTACATGGGGAGAATCCTTTCAATTCTGCATGGTCATACTTGCGGTCATTGCCCTGATTTATCAGGACAACAATAAGAAGAGATAATCGCCGCCTCCCCAAAGGAACGATTATCTCTTCGTAGCTATTTGGGGAGCCGACCTACTGGCAGCACCCTTTTGTACCTATACTATACTCCAGTTTTGCTTTTTTGTCAAGCGCTCCGCCGGAAGACGGAGCGCTTTTCTCTGTCTTACATTTTTGCGGCCAGCTTGAAGACCTCGTTGGAGCGGCCGATGAGGATGATGTGGTCGCCCTCACGGAAGCGGTAATCCGGGCCGACGTTCGGGTTGATCTCGTTGTCATGCTTGACGGCGATGATGTTGATCTGATATTTGCGGCGGACATTCAGGCCGGACAGCGTCTGACCGATCCATGCGGCCTGAATGGGAAGCTCATAGATGGAATAGTCTGCTGTCAAGGGAATGAAATCAAAGATGTTGTCCGCATTGTAGCGCACGGCGAGCTTTTCGGCGATCTCGCGCTCCGGGCAGACGATCTCATCCGCACCGATCTTGCGCAGGAGGTCTGCCTGAATGTCCTGCTTGGCCTTCGAGACGATCATGCGCGCGCCGAACTGCTTGAGCAGGGACGTGACGACAAGCGAGGCCTGGAAGTCCTCGCCGATGGTGACGAAGCAAATGTCGAAATTGTCGACACCGAGCGCCTTGATGATGGTATCGTTCGTGCAGTCACAGATGTTTGAGTCCGTGAAGCGGCCGGAGAGCGCTTCGATGATGGCGGGATTTTTGTCGACGATCATGACGTCGTTGCCGAGCGCCTGCATTTTGCTGGCCAGATGGCGGCCGGTACGGCCCATGCCGATGATGAGAACAGATTTCATGAGATGGTTCCTTTCTCTGATTATCCGATGAGGATCTTGCCGGTGGGACGATCCAGCGGCGGCTCGGAGCGGCGCTCCGAGAACAGCAGAACGAAGCTCAGACCACCGATACGCCCGGCGTACATGAGCAGAATGAGAATGACACGGCTCGCGGCGCTGAGCTGCGGCGTCAGCCCGAGCGACAGACCGACCGTCGCAATGGCGGAGACGACTTCGAACGTGACGGCCTTCAGACCGAAGGGCTCGATGGCGCAGATGGCCAGAATGGCCGTCAGGCTCATGCCGAGATAGATGAGCAGAATGGAGCTGGCCTGCCGGAGCGTTTCGCGCTCAATGGACATGCGGAAGGTGTTGACACGCATGCGGCCGCGCGCCGAGGCCAGCGCACTGAGCACCAGAACAGCCAGCGTCGTCGTCTTGATGCCGCCTGCCGTGGAGCCGGGACTGCCGCCGATGAGCATAAGGAAGTCCGTCAGCAGGTTGCCGGAGTCGGACAGCTTGGACAGGTCCACGGTGTTGAAGCCTGCCGTGCGCGGTGTGACGGCCTGGAAGAACGAGGCGAGGAGCTTTTCCGGGATGGAGAGGTCCGCCATGGAGGCGTTCCACTCAAAGCCGAGGAGCAGCAGCCAGCCGCCGAACAGCAGAATGCCGGATGCCGTCAGAACGAGCTTACTGTGCAGCTGCAGGCGCTTCCAGCGGAAGCGGCAGCGGACAAGATCACGCCAGACGAGGAAGCCGAGGCCACCAATGATGATGAGCATACAGATCGTCAGGCTCACAAGCGGATCGGACACATAGGCTGTCAGGGAAGAAAACGGCGCGCGCATGCCCATGAGGTCGAAGCCTGCATTGCAGAAGGCGGAGATGGCGTGGAACACGGCGGCGTAGATGCCGCGCAGAACGCCAAATTCCGGGATAAACCGGATGGCAAGCAATGCGGCACCCGCAAATTCGAACACGAACGTAAAGGGAATGATCTTGCGGATGAGCGCCGCCGTACCGTCGAGCGTGATGTTGCCCGCAGACTGCATAAGGACCTTGCGGTCATAAAGGCCGAGGCGTTTGCCGAGCAGCATGGACGTCAGCGTGATGAAGGTCATGAAGCCGAGACCGCCGAGCTGGATGAGCGTGAGGATCACGAGCTGGCCGAAGACCGTCCAGCTGGTGAACGTGTCGCGGACGACGAGACCCGTCACGCAGGTTGCACTCGTTGAGGTGAACAGGGCGTCGAGGAACCCGGCAGGTTCCCCGCGTGAGGCGATGGGGAGCATCAGCAGCCCTGCGCCGGCCAGAATGACCAGCAGGAACCCGACCGCGATGAGACGCGAGGGGGTCAGGTGCATTTTTTTCAAATGAGGATCGCTTCCTTCCGACCGGCCTTCGTGCAGATGGGCCGGTGTTGCTTTCTCAGACAGTATAGCGGATTTGGAGCGAAAACGCAACTGTGATTTTTGACACGAAATTGTGTGAATTATTTTTGAAAATTCAAGAAAAACAGTTGAATTTTGGGGTCGTTTGTCATAGAATATTGGTCGGCAGTGTTTTGGAGAGCATACTGCCGCGAAAATCTCTTCTCCGCAGGAGCACCATGCTGAACGTTGTCCTTGTTGCGCCGGAGATCCCGCAGAACACCGGCAATATTGCCCGCACCTGCGCCGCAACCGGCTCCGTGCTGCATCTTATCCGGCCGCTGGGCTTCGATATCTCCGAGCGGGCCGTGCGCCGCGCCGGGCTCGATTACTGGCATCTGGTCGATGTGCGCGTATACGACGATCTCGGGGACTTCTATGCGAAAAACAACGTTGCCCAGCAGCGGCTGTTCTCTACAAAGGCACCGCGCTCCTACTGCGATGTTTCCTATGACGACGGGTGCTACCTGTTCTTCGGCCGGGAGACGAAGGGCCTGCCGGAGCCGTTCCTCGAGGCCCATTATGACGACTGCGTCCGCATCCCCATCCGCGAGGAGGCACGCAGCCTGAATCTCAGCAATTCCGTTGCCATCGGCGTGTTTGAAGCGCTGCGGCAATTGAATTTCCCGCACCTGCGGGACTATGGAAAGATGAAAGTGTGAATTCTGCGTATCGCAAGTCTATCAGGAGGTCAATTATGAACTACAACAAGAAATCCGTTGAAGACATCGATGTCAAGGGCAAGCGCGTGCTTTGCCGCTGTGACTTCAACGTCCCAACCAAGGAAGGCAAGATCACGAGCGACAAGCGCATCGTCGCTGCCATGCCGACCATTGAGTACCTTGTCAACCACGGCGCCCGCGTCATCCTTTGCTCCCATATGGGCAAGCCGAAGGGCGAGTGGAAGCCCGAGCTGTCTCTGCAGGTCGTTGCGGACCGCCTGAGCGAGCTGCTCGGCAAGCCCGTCGTGATGGCCAAGGACGTCGTCGGTGAGGATGCCAAGGCCAAGGCCGCGGCCCTGAAGGACGGCGATGTGATGCTGCTGGAGAACGTCCGCTTCATGAAGGGCGAGACGAAGAACGATCCCGAGCTGTCCAAGGAGCTGGCTTCTCTGGCGGAGATCTTTGTGAACGATGCATTCGGCACGGCGCACCGCGCCCATTCCTCCACGGCCGGCGTAGCGGACTATCTGCCCGCTGTCTGCGGCTTCCTCGTGGAGAAGGAAGTGTCCATCATGGGCAAGGCTCTGGCCGATCCGACCCGTCCGTTTGTCGCCATCCTCGGCGGTGCGAAGGTCTCTGATAAGCTGAACGTCATCAACAACCTCCTCGAGAAGGTCGACACCCTCATCATCGGCGGCGGCATGGCCTACACCTTCCTCGCTGCGAAGGGCTATTCCGTCGGCAAGTCCCTGCTCGACAACGAGAAGATCGACTACTGCCGCGACATGATGGCCAAGGCCGAGGCCAAGGGCGTGAAGCTCCTGCTGCCGGTCGACACCGTCGTCGCTGCGGACTTCCCGAACCCGATCGACGCGGACATCGCCGTGAAGACTGTTGCCGCGGACGCCATCCCCGACGACATGGAGGGCCTTGACATTGGCGAAGAGACCCGCAAGCTCTTTGCGGACGCCGTCAAGAGCGCCAAGACCGTCGTCTGGAACGGCCCGATGGGCGTGTTTGAGAATCCGACGCTTGCACAGGGCACCATCGCCGTGGCACAGGCTCTGGCCGATTCCGATGCCGTGACCATCGTCGGCGGCGGCGACTCCGCGGCTGCCTGCGAGCAGCTCGGCTTTGCCGATCAGATCACGCACATCTCCACGGGCGGCGGCGCTTCTCTGGAGTTCCTTGAGGGCCTCGAGCTGCCGGGTATCGCCTGCCTGCAGGATCGCTGAGCGGGAGCGCGGAATGAACAGAAAATATCGCAAGACGCTCATTGCCGGCAACTGGAAAATGAATAAAACGCCGACGCAGACGAAGGCGTTCATGACCGAGCTGAAGGGCCTGCTGCCGAAGGGCCGCTGGTGTGATATCGCGCTGTGCGTCCCGGCTGTGTGCATCCCGGCCGCAGTCCGCGCCATGCGCGAGACACGCGTGGCCATCGGCGCGGAGAACTGCAGCGCCCATACCGCCGGCGCCTATACCGGCGAGATCGCCGCGGATATGCTCGTTGATGCAGGGTGCAAATATGTCATCCTCGGCCACTCCGAGCGCCGCGCCATGGGCGAGACGGATGCGGACGTGAATGCAAAGCTTCATACGGCGCTGGATGCGGGCCTGATCCCGATCGTCTGCTGCGGCGAGACGCTTGCACAGCGGGAATCCGGCGTGACGGAGGAATGGATCACCATGCAGATCAAGCTGGCGCTGGCCGGTGTGCCGGAGGAGAAGATCCGCCGCATCGTCATCGCCTATGAGCCCATCTGGGCCATCGGCACCGGCGAGACTGCAACGCCGGAGCAGGCCGAGGAGGTCTGCCAGCACATCCGCACCATCATCCGCAAGCGCTTCGGCTCGAAGAACGCCCGCGCGATGACCATCCTCTATGGCGGCTCCATGAACGAAAAGAACGCCTTTGAGCTGCTGGCCCAGCCGGATATTGACGGCGGCCTGATCGGCGGCGCATCTCTCGTGCCGGAGAAGTTCGTCCGCATCATCGAGGATGCCAACCAGCCCGTCGGCTGAGAAGCAAAATAAATTCTAAGCGGGGTTCGGTCATCCGGACCCCGCGTGATTTTTGAAAGGGAGACAGTATGGAACGCATTCCCATCGTCATCGATACCGACCCCGGAATCGACGACTTTTTCTGCCTTGCGCTGGCCTGCGCCTATTCAGACCGCCTGGACCGGCGCGCCGTGACCACCATGGGCGGCAACAATCACACGGATGTGACGACGCAAAACGCGCTGAACATCCTATCCCTGTTCCGGACGGATGTCCCGGTGGCACGGGGCGCGGACCGCTATCTCGAGGCGGAGTTCGGCGCGCCTGCGGCGAAGTGCCACGGTTCCAACGGCGTGGGCAATCTCGTTCTGCCGCAGTCCGACAGGACGCCGGACGATCTGACCGCGTGGGACAAGCTCTATGAGATCGCAAAGGCCGCGCAGGGCGAGCTCGTCCTCGTGACGGTCGCGCCGCTGACGAATATCGCGCTGGCCCTGCAGAAGCACCCGGACCTGCCGCACTGGATCAAAAAGATCGTGATGATGGGCGGCAGCATCGGCCGCGGCAACATCACGCCCTATGTCGAGGCGAACGCGGGCCACGACCCGGCCGCCACGAAGCTCGTCTTTGAGAGCGGCATTCCCATCGATATGGTCGGCCTGAGCATCACGCTCGGCTGCCCCATCCGGCCGGATGTGTTCGAGCGCTATATCCCGGCGCAGCGGGGCGGCTTTCGGGAGATCATGGAGGCGCTCATCCGCTTCCGCAGCGGCGAGGCCATGCACGATGCCGTCGCCATCTCCACACTGCTGGACGACCGGCTGATGACGTGGCAGACCGGTGAGATCACCGTGGAGCTGGCTCCGCCGGAGCGCAGCGGCCAGACCGTGCTGCATCCGTCGGAACATGCCGACATGCGCGCCGCCGTGGCCGTGGATACGGACCGCTATGACGCCATTATCGGCGGTATGCTGCAGCGTCTGGAGAAGAGGCTGCGGAACTGAATACGGCATTTTTCCGCCGCAGAGATGCGTTCTCTGCGGCGGCTTTTTTGCGTTTGAAGCTATATTATAGAAAAAGATACCTTGACAGGCGAAGTATCTTGTGCTATAGTAGACTCACAAAGGCTGCCGGATGCGGCAGCGGGAAGGAGGCTGGAGTCCCTTGTATATTGCGGGAGACCTGATCCGCGGCCATACGGAGACCATCATTCTGGCGCGCCTGATGCAGCGCGACAGCTACGGCTACGAGATCAATAAAACGGTCCGGGAGCTGTCCGGCGGGCGCTACGAGCTGAAGGAGGCCACGCTCTACACCGCGTTCAAGCGGTTGGAGGAGACCGGGCAGATCATGTCCTATTGGGGCAGCGAGGCTACGGGCGCCCGGCGGCGCTATTATCGCATCACCCCGGCCGGACGCATGGCCTACCAGGAGCAGGTCAGCGTCTGGGAGGCCACAAAAGAGATCATTGATCGGCTGATCGCCATGGAGGAAGAGTCATGAGAGAACAATTAAGGCAGGAGGTGCTGCGCCGCTTTGCGGGCGCACCGGACACGCAGCAGGCGCGCGATCTGCGCGATGAGATCCTGAGCAATACCCTGCAGCGGTATGACGATCTGCTTGCCGGGGGAAAATCGGAGCAGGAGGCCTATGCCAGCGCGCTCGAGAGCGTCGGCGATGTGGAGGAGCTGCTTTCCAGCCTGCCGCGCGCTGCGCAGGCCGAGCCTGTACGGGAAGCGCAGCCAAAGGCCGAAGCGCCGGAAAAGGAGCCGCATTCCCGCGGCATGCGTATCGCCTGCGCCATTGTGTGGCCGTGCTCGGCCCTGCTGGCTGTGGCCATCGGCTGGTATGGCTCGTGGGGCTATGCCTGGGCGGTGTTCCCGCTTGCAGCGGCGTTGCTGCATGTGGCCGAAAGCGTGATCCTGCTGGCGCGCGGCCGCCGCGCGGGCTGGCGGCTCGTGGACGGCCTGCTGCGGCTGTGCATCTGCGTGCTCTATGCCGTCCTAACGGCTGCAACGGGCAAGTGGATCGTGACCTGGCTCGTGTTTCCGATAGGCGCGGCGCTCGGCGGCGTGCTGAGCAGCGTGCGGACTCTGGTGGAGGGTGTATAAGATGAAAGCAAAAGCTATTGTAAAGATCTGTATCTGCGGCACGATTGCGCTGGTGCTGGCCAGCATGCTGGTCAGTCTGCTGGCGCTCCCCAGAGTGCTGGACTGGAAGATTGGGGACCTGTCTCTCCACTGGATCGACGACCACGGCAGCGACGAGGGCTATACCGTCGGCGAGGCCTCCGTTTCGGGCGAGGTGCGTGAGCTGGACGTCAGCTGGCTCTCCGGCAGCGTGACAGTGGAGCTGACGGACGGCGACGCCGTGACGCTCCGCGAAGAGCCGCAGCCCGAGAGCAGTGATGCCCGTATGCGCTGGAAGCTGAAGGACGGGAAATTAACGGTTTATTCGCAGAAAAGCGGCCTGACGATCCCGACGCGAGCCAAGCAGCTGACCATCGGCATCCCGGCCGGCCGGGCCGGGAAGCTGCAGAAGCTCAGCCTCGACCTCAGCGCAGCTACGGCCTCACTCCCGGCACTGACGCTCCGTGAGCTGGAGCTGGACAGCGTCTCCGGCAGCGTGACCCTGACGGGCGGCGCGTATGAGAACCTGGACTTCGACAGCACGAGCGGTGATCTGACGGTGACGGATGCCGCAGTCGGTGAGCTTTCGGCCGACACGACGTCCGGCTCGCTCACGCTGGGCGGTGCGTTTGAAACAGTCGACTTCGATACCACGAGCGGCGCGCTGCACCTGACGACCTCCATCCTGCCGCAGGACATCAGCTGTGACACGGTCAGCGGCGGCGTGATGCTGACGCTCCCGGAAAACGGCGGCTTCTCGGCTACGCTGGACAGCGTGAGCGGCGATCTGACAGTCGACGGCTTTACGGGCAGCCTGCACAGGGATGAGTTCGTTTACGGGCAGGGCGGCCCGGCCTATGAATTTGACAGCGTGAGCGGCGATGTCCATATCCGCTGCGCCTGACGGGCGGAATGCATATGAAACGTTGGCTTGCTCTGCTGCTGATCGCTGCCGTACTGCTCGCCTCCGGGTGCACGGCTGCGCGGCAGGACCGGCTGTATCTCTACGGCGAATTCCATGCGAACGACGAGCTGCTGCAGCGGGAGCTTGCGCTCTGGAAGGGCTATTATGAGGACGGCATGCGCGATCTGTTTGTCGAGCTGCCGTACTTCACGGCGCAGTATCTGAACCGCTGGATGCAGGCAGATAATGACAGAATTCTCATGGAGGTCTATACCGACTGGAAGGGCAGCGCGTCCTATCATCAGAATGTGCTGGACTTTTACCGCGGTATCAAGGAGGCCTGCCCCGAGACCGTTTTCCACGGGACGGACGTCGGCCACCAGTATAATTCGACCGGCTACCGCTATCTGAAGCTGCTGCGCAGCGAGGGAAAGCGCGATACGGAGGAATACCGCCTTGCCAGTGAGAACATCGATCAGGGGCTGGAATTTTACCGCACGCAGGACGGGGAATTCCGTGAGAACGCCATGACGCAGAACCTGCTGCGGGAATATCGCGCGCTGGGCGGCGGCACCGTCATGGGGATCTACGGCGCTTACCACACGTCGATGACCAGTGACGACGGCGTGCAGACCATGGCAAGCCGCCTGACGGAGGCGCTTGGCGACAGCGTGATCTTCTACGACCTCCGCGAGGAGTAAAAATGGGGCTGCTGGAGAGGCGCACTCCGAAAGGAAGTGCGCCTCCGTTATATTCGCCTGACGGCGAGCGATATTGTCCTTTGGACAGTGATATTATGCTTCGCATCGTGATATTGCCTGCGGCAGTTTGACCGGCGAATAGAATATCACAAAAGCCATGCGGCTTTTATATCACGTTCCGAAAAGGAAAATATCACTCCGGGCAAAGCCCGGAATATCACTTTAGTCCATTGTCCATAGGCACAGCATGAAGCCTCTCCTGACGGCAGCCCCAAAATGAAATCAAATTTTCGCGTGCTCCAATTTCAGGAGCGCGCGCTTTTTTTCCACGCCTCCGGCGTAGCCGGTCAGGCTGCCGTCCGCGCCGATGACCCGGTGGCAGGGGATGAGGATCGAGATCGGGTTGTGCCCGACCGCCCCGCCGACAGCCTGCGCGGACAGGTGCGCGAGCCCGCGCTGCGCGGCCAGCTGCTGCGCGATTGCGCCATAGGTCGTCGTTTCGCCATAGGGGATCGTCAGCAGAATGTCCCATACCGCGCGGCGGAACGGCGAACCGCTCGGGTGGAGCGGCGGCAGAGCTGCAGGGCGCTGCCCGGTGAAGTAGCCTTCCAGCCAGCGCCGGGCCTCTGCCAGAATGGGAGTGTCCGCCTCTGCGGCCGAAGCGGGGAGCCCCGCGCCGAAGTATTTTGCGCCCGTGAACCACAGACCGGTCAGCCCTAGCTCATCCGCTGCGAGCACGATACCGCCCAGCGGGGAGGCGTAGCTTGCGGTATAGACCATCCTATTTTCCTCCGTTCACTTTTTGGGGTGCGGGGTCCGTCAGCTCCGGGATCGCGCCGCCGGAGACGGCCCACAGATATAGGCTCGCCACGCTGCCATAGGGATGGAAGCGGCGGCGGTATCTTTCAAACAGCGGGCGGTCGATGCGGCGATGGCGGTAGACCATACGCAGACCGCGCCGGATCGCAAGGTCATCGTAGCTGAAAATATCCGGCCGCTGCAGGCAGAACAGCAGGATCATCTCCGCCGTCCAGACACCGATGCCGCGCAGGCTGCTCAGCGCACGGATGGCCTCCGCATCGTCCATGCTGCGGACGGCCTCCAGATCGAACGAGCCATCCACAATTCGCCCGGCAAGGTCCGTGAGATACTCCGCCTTGCGGAATGTCATGCCAAGGGCCTGCAGCGCGGGCACACCGGCGGCTAAGATCGTTTCGGCGCTGACAGAGCCGAGCGTGTCCTGCATGCGCTGCCAGATCGTGGCCTGCGCCTTCATGGAGATCTGCTGGCCGATGATGTGGTGCACGACGGCGGAAAACAGATCAGGGTCCGCCGTGCGCTCCACCGGCCCGATACGGTCGATGACCGCAGCCAGCCGCTTGTCCTTCCGGCGCAGATACGCCAGCTCGGCCTCGCCGTAGATAAAATACATCAGCCCCACCTCCTGATGGGACTATTATAGCACATACGTTCGAGATAGCAAGAGTGAGCATATAAAAATCGGAGGCAGCGCTTTGCGGCTGGATGTGCCCGCTTCGACACTGCGATTTTATGACAAGGAGGGTCTGCTGCCGTTTGTGGAGCGGTCGCCGGGCGGCATCCGCATGTTTCAGGACACCGATCTGGAGTGGCTGCAGATCACCGGCTGCATGAAAAAGGCCGGAATGTCCATCCGCGACATCCGGCAGTATATCGAGCAGGCCCAGCAGGGCGACGATACCATCGTCCTGCGCCTCGTAATACTCCATCGTCAGCGCGAGGTCCTGCCTGGCTGGTTGTCTGCTTTTTGCGTTTATACTGCATCGTATACGACGGAGAGAACATAGTCCTCTGTGACGGTCTGCTCGAGGCGGCGGCCGAACAGCGTTTCGTGCAAGCCGTCTGCTGCTGCGGCGGGCAGCGTGCGGAAATCGACGCCGAGGCCTTCGCCGGTGTATTTGACCCATGCCTCCTTCGCAGTCCAGAGCTGCAGGAAGCGCAGCGAGTCGAACCGGCCGCCCGGCGCGGCAAAGACCAGCTCCTCCGGCGTGCAGATGCGCGCAGCCAGCGCGGCGCGGACGGGCCGCCGCGCCTCAAGATCGATGCCGACAGGGCCGCCGTGCACGGCGCAGCACACGAAGTTCCCGGAGTGGCTGCAGTTGAAGGCCGGGCCGTCTGGCACATAGGGCTTGCCGTTCCTCCCAACCCGGATCACGGGCGTCTGCGCACCTGCCTCGCGGAGCAGTGTACGCGCCAGATGGTCGGCGCAGATGCTGCGGGCGCGGTCATCGGGTCGGCGGAACTGCTGCCAGCGGGCGCGGCGCTCTGGCTCTGCCGCGGTCTCCCACCGGGCAAGCTCTGCAGCAGAGACGGTCCGGATGTCAAGAACGGCGCAGCGCATAGCTTGACCACCACGGGCCCGTCAGGCGGACGTAGGCATATTCCAGCGGAACGGTGAGTACAGAGCCGATGAGCCATGCGGCAAACAGCGGCAGGCCGAGCGGGTGCAGGATGCAGCAGAACAGCAGCCGCAGCGACGTGCGCACGGCTGCGCCGAACAGCATGCGCGGCCCACAGGCATAACGCACGCGGCGGAAGACCAGAAAACGGTTGAAGCAGTAGCTCAGCGCCGCGCTGCCCGCGCCGCACAGCGGAATGGAAAACAGAAAAAAGCGCCATCCGAGCGTCATCGACAGGAGCAGCATGGCGGCCGTATGCAGCAGCCACGCCAGAACGGAGCCGCGCGCCGTATCCAGCATTCGGCGATAAATGCGCAGCGTATCGCGCAGCGGGTCAAAGTGTGAGCTCTGGTTGCCGTCGAGATAGACCGTCTCGATGGGCAGCTGCGTGATGGACAGCTCCTGCCGCGCGGCGTAGAGCAGCACGTTCATTTCATAATCATATTTCTCTCCGCCGATCTCCGTGAGCCACGGAAGGCAGTCCGTGGAAAAGCCGCGCAGGCCGGACTGGTTGTCCTTCAGAAAGCAGCCTGCCGCCAGCGAAAAGAAGAAGCGCGACAGGTCGTTGCCCACGCGCGAGCGGAGCGGGACGCTTTTCCCGTGCAGCGTCCGGGTGGTGAGCACGAAGCGGCTGCCGGACAGCAGTGCCTCACGCACGCGCAGGATGTCCGCCACGGTGTGCTGGCCGTCGGCATCTGCGGTGATGAATGCGCGGCAGCCCTGCGGGTCCGCAGCCAGATGGCGCAGGGCACATTTCAGTGCGCGGCCCTTGCCCCTGTTCTCGGGGCAGGTCAGGACCTCGGCATAGGGCAGCAGCGCGGAAAAAATATCCGCATAGGCAGGGCCGCTGCCGTCGTCCGTGACGATCAGCCGGAAGTTCTCCCGGTGCAGGGCCTGCACCAGCGAGATCAGAACGCTATCCGGCTGATACGCCGGGATCAAAACTGCGATCTCCATTTCTTTCCCCCTCTGTGGTCGGTCTGCGCCGCTTCGTTACGCGTGGAAGCACAGCAGCAGAAGCCCGCCCAGAAATGTCAGGAGATCCAGCAGCCCGAGCGCCCAGTCATAGCCGCCTGGCATCCGGAACAGGTTGACCAGCAGCACGACGGCACTCAGCAGCAGGAAAAACACACCGAAGAACAGCCTGGCAAGGGGATGCCCCTTTTTCTTTTCCATTCGGGTACCTCCATACATTATATCAATTTATTATATTTCCGGGCCCGGCCATTGTCAAGGACGGCGGCGCGGAAACGGGATTTTTCCGCCGGAAAACGCCGCGTTGGTTGACGCGCGCGGGCGGGTATGGTATGATACCCTTATATAACCCCGGCGGGGCAGCATGGGCCTGCGCCGGTAGTGAGGAGACAGAACAGCATGGTTTTTTGGAAACGGGAGCTGCGGGAGCTGGAGGCTTCCGGGCACCGGTTCGAGGATATTTTCCGCATTTTTTCGACGGAATTCACGGACACGCCCTTTTCTCTGCAGTTTACGGCCGGGCAGACGCAGCGCATGAGCTATGCGGAGCTGACGGCTCTGACGAACCGCTTGGCGCGTGTGCTGCATGCGCACTTTGCCGGGCAGGAGGGCGCGTTTCTGGCGATCCGCATGGAAAATTCTCCCCTGTGGGTCGCGGCGTTTTTTGGCACGCTGATGGCGGGCTTTCGGCCTCTGTTGCTGAACCTGCGGCTGGACGACGCGACGCTGGCCCCGGTCGAGCAGCTGGCGGCGGGCGTTCTGACGGACCGGCCGCGCGCGGGCTGTATCGATCTGTCCGCGGCCGGTGATGCGGCGGGATTCACGCCCGTCTGGGCCGATGAGATCGCTCTGATGACCTCCGGCACGACCGGCACGCCGAAGCTCGTGCTCTATGACGGCGCGGCCATCACGGCGCAGCTGCTGCAGTCGGAGAGCATCGTGCGCAAGTGCCCGGAGGTCAAGCACGACCGGCTGGCGCGTGAGCTGCGGATGCTGACATTTTTGCCGTTCTATCATATTTTCGGCCTGATGGCCTCGCTCCTGTGGTTCATTTTCTTCGGCGTGACGTTCGTGTTTCTCGAGCGCTACGACAGCCGCAGCATCCAGTATGCCTGCAAGGTCGGCCGCGTGACGCACTTTTTTGCCGTGCCCGCCGTGTGGGAGCAGTCGGCCCGCCAGCTCCTGCGCGAGGCAGAGCGGCAGGGGCAGAAGGAAAAGCTCCTGCGCGCCGTGCGCTTCTCCAACAGGCTGCAGTCCGTCTTCCCGCGGCTCGGCGCAAGGCTGGCGCGGCGCGTGCTGTTCCGCCGCGTGCGCGAGCAGGTGCTCGGAACGGAGCCGATGTTCTGCATCAGCGGCGGCGGCTTCCTGCAGCCGCAGGCGGCCGAGCTGATGAACGGCCTCGGCTACGGCATGCACAACGGCTACGGCATGACGGAGACGGGCATCCTGTCCGTCGAGCTGTCGCGCCGGGCTAAGCGCCGGCTCGACGGCGGCGTCGGTCAGCCTCTGCAGGCGCTCTCCGGCGGCTGGCGCATCGCGGACGACGGCGTGCTGGAGCTGCGCTCTCCGCTGCTGTACACGGCCATGCTCGAAAACGGTGTGCGCGTGCCGCGCGATCCGGAGGCATGGTTCCGCACGCGGGACGTCTTCCGCGCCGAGGGCGGCAGGTGGTATATGGAAGCCCGGCAGGGCGACCTGATCATCGGTGCAAACGGTGAAAATCTCAGTCCGGATCTGATCGAGCAGCGCCTTGCCCTGCAGGCCGGGACGGCCAGTTGTGTGCTCGGCATGGAGCTGGAGGGCGATGAGCGCCCCGTGCTGATCGTGCAGACGGCTGCGGACGACTATGCAAGAGCTAGAGCCTCCGCTGCGGCCTATGAGGCGGTCGCCCGCCTGCCGCTGACGATGCGCCCGGCGCGTATTTTCCTGACGGAGCAGGAGCTGCCCATCAGCTTCGGCAAGCCCCGCCGCGCAGAGCTGCGCGAAAAACTGGCGGACGGCTCGATCGTCCTGACCCCGGCGCACCGGCCGGAGCCGGAGGAGCTGACCCGGCTGGAGGACGAGAGCAGCCGCGCGCTCGTGCAGGAGCTGTGTGAGCTTCTCGGCTCCGTGACAGGGCAGACCGTCGGCCCGGACACGCAGCTCCTGCAGGAGCTCGGTGTGGACAGCCTGACCTACTATAATATTTTTTCCGCCGTTTCGGAGCGCTACGGCATCAGCCTGACGATGGATGCCGCGCACCCGCTGTTCACGGCGCGGGATTTTGCCGCCGCAGTGCAGGCGGAGCGGGAGGCGGTCGAATGAAGCTGCTGTTCCGCTGGATCAACAAGCTGCTGTGCGGCTGGAACGTCGGCCTGTATTTCCGGCCTCGCATCCGCTACGAGGGCAAAAAGTGCCTCCCGGCCTTTACACGCGGCCCGGCAATTATCATCACGAACCATAAGAACCAGATGGACTTTCTTCTGGTGCTGTATCTGTTCTATTTCCGTTATGTCCGCTGCCTCGTCGGTAAGACGTTTTATGAGTGCAACCGCTTCCTGAACTGGTGCCTGCGGATGCTCGGTGCCATCAAGGTCGACCGCTTCTCGTTCGGCATGGACTTTTTCTGCGAGTCGGTCGAGGCGCTCCGGCGCGGGCAGCTGCTGCTCATCTTCCCGGAGGGGCGCTTCTCCACGACGGGAGAAATTCTGGAATTCCGCAGCACGGCGGCCCTGCTCGCCCTGCAGACCGATGTGCCCATCATCCCCATGTGGCACTCCGTGAACTATGGCTTCGGCAAACGCACGGACGTCGTCATCGGCGAACCGATCCGCCTTTCGGAACTGTGCTCTACGGCCAATCCGGACGCGGCGGAGCTGGACCGCCTGACGGCCATCCTGCGTGACAAGGTCATCGAGCTGCGCGGCATGGCGCAGGAGGCGTGAGCCATGCGGAAGCTGCTGCAGCGGCTGTGGGATATCGCCGCAGATTTTGCAAATTTCATGGGCGGCCTCGGCATGCGCCTTGTCTGGCTGCCGAAGCTCCATTTTTCGCCCGGCGCGGAGCATGTGCGCACGGATCCCGGTCCGGCGCTGTTCGTGCTGAATCACAGCTGGTGGATGGATGCCCCGATGCTGTGCCTGCTGTGCCGCTGCAGACGCATTTCCGTCGTGGCGGCGGGCGAGATGTTCACGGGCGTGCGCAGCCTTGCCATGCGCTCGCTGCGCTGCATTCCGGTCGACCGGGCCGCGGGCGCGGACCTGAGCTTCTTCCATGAGGCGCTGCGCCGCCTGCGTGCGGGCCGGTGCGTCGCCATCTTCCCGGAGGGGGCGCTCAACCCGACGGAAACGCTCCTGCCCTTCAAGCAGGGCGCGGCGCTGCTGGCCCTGCAGGCCGGAGTGCCGGTCATCCCCGTCTACAGCGCGGGGAACTATCAGCCGTTCCAGCGGCTGCAGCTCCGGTTCGGCGCGCCCATCGTGCTGACGCAGCGGCCGAACGCCGCGGGCGTGCAGGAGGCGACGCAGTGCCTGCAGGAGGCCATGGAGCGCCTGCAGGAGGAGCTTTATCAGGAAATGAAACCGAAATATCGGAAGCGCGCGGCGGAATTTCACCGCCGCTTCCGGGAAACAACGCTCCGGCGGCAGCGGGAGCAGCAAGAAGGAGAGAAAAACCATGACGCTTGAACGCCTGATCCGTGTTGCGCAGACGGCGCTGGAGGGCTCGGAGGCAGACCTTGACCATGTGACGGCGCAGACCCGCCTGCAGGAGGACCTCGGCCTGAACAGCATCACGATGCTGATGCTCATGATCGGCATCGAGGACGAATTTTCCATCCGCTTCCCGACGGAACGCCTGCCGGAGCTGCACACCGTCGGCGATGTGGTCGCCGTCATCGAGGAGCTGCTCCATGCTCCGGCGTAAACGGCTGGCAGACCTGCCGGAACACTGGGACTTCGGCGAGCTGACGCCCGGTGCGCAGGTGCGTGTGCGGCGCAGCGGGTACTACCACCACGGCATTTACATCGGAAACGGCGAGATGGTCCACTTTGACGGCTCGCCTGCCGACCAGGGCGCGGATGCGGCAGCCGTGCGGGTGCGCCGCACCGGCATGGAGGAGTTTTTGCGCGGCGGCCTGCCGGAGCTTCGTATCTATGGCCGCGCGGAGCGAAAGCTGCTGCGCGCGCCGGATGAGATCGTTGCAGCCGCGCTTTCTGCCGTCGGCCGCAGCGGCTATGACTATCGGACGAACAATTGTGAGCACTTTTCCAACGAATGCGCGTTTGGAGAGCACTACAGCCGCCAGAGCGGGGAGGGAAACGAATGAAAAAGTGGTGGATCGTTTTGGCAGTCGTTCTGACGATCGCTGTCGCGGCGGTTGTTGGCTATATGCTGCACACCGCGCCACGCGGTGTGGAGAGCCTGCAAGCCACGCAGCCGGAGACGGCCGCGCCCACGGAGCCCGCAACGGAGCGCCCGACGGAGCCGCCGACCGAAGCGCCGACGGAGCCGCCCATGGAGGCGGGCGAGACGCTGGTCCTCAACGGGACGGAGCTTGTCACGGCCGTTTCGGACGGAACGGAATACGTTTCGGCAGACGCGCTGCAGCAGGCGGGGCTCTCTCTGCCAGAGGCGGAGCCGCTTCAAAACGGCGGGATGGACTATTATGTGCTGTCCGCCGTCTCGGAGGAGAATCGCTGCGCGGAATATGTCGACGACGAGACCGGACTTCGCTATCTGACGCCCGGTGCGGCGCGCTTTTCCATCGAGCAGAGCGTGAACGTGCCGGTGCTGATGTACCATGCTGTCAGCGACAATATGTGGGGCATCGATGAGCTGTTTGTCAGCCCGGCCTCCATGGAGGAGCAGCTGCGGTATCTTGTGGACAACGGCTATGAGCCGATCTGGTTCTCCGATCTGGCGGAGCTGGAGCAGTACGAGAAGCCGGTCATTCTGACCTTTGACGACGGCTACGACGACAACTACACAGAGCTTCTGCCGCTGCTGCGGAAATACAATGTCAAAGCGACGGTGTTCATGATCGCCGATGCCATGGGCATGCAGCACAAAATGACGGAGGAGCAGGTGCGCGAGATGGCGGATTCCGGCCTCGTTTCCATCCAGAGCCACGGCCTGACTCATGCGGATATGGATGCCATGGACGAGGAGACGCTCATCCGGGAGCTTGGCGAGTCGCAGCGTATCCTGACGCGCGTGACGGGCCGCCAGCCCTCGGTGCTGTGCTATCCGACGGGCCGCTACAGCGACCTGACGCTCGAGGTCGCAGAGCGCTACTACAACTTCGGCCTGAAAATGGTAGGCGGGCAGTACAATACGGCGGACGATCCCTTCCTTGTGAGCCGCTATTACGTCTCGCGGTATACGGGCCTTGACAGCTTCGCTGCCATGGTCGCCCCCGCGGGCACATAAACAGGCTGGAAAACACGCCAAAACGGGTCCCTTGCGGGGCACCAGTAATACTGATTCCTGATTAAAACATTTCATCAGGAATCCCGTGTGCTACGCAC
>ERZ773195.1225-NODE-1225-length-19594-cov-25.886995_pt1 | contig 19594 bp, 17 predicted proteins | sample MGYA00580530_ERZ773195 | MGnify/ENA primary metagenome ERZ773195 (study PRJEB29015, sample SAMEA2737751) | human gut metagenome | biome: human gut; feature: human-associated habitat; material: faeces | place: China | collected 2012 ...
AGCATCGTCAGCCTGCTTATCCAGCAACAATGAACATGCCCGCGCCAGCAGTAGCGCAGCACGGTCAAGATCTTTAAGCGTCCTGAGCCGCTTTTTCTGCCCCGTTTTAGTGGTGGAAACGGTGGCAGCGGTGGAAGTGGCTCGCATATCTGACGCACTGGATTAACCGGTCAGGGGGCATGGTGCTCCCTGATATTCAAAAGGAATTAATATGTTGAATATTCTGCCATTTGAGATAATTTCCAGAAATACAAAAACCTTGCTCATTACCTACATTTCTTCGGTGGACATTTCCCATGAGGGAATGAAAAAAATCCTAGAGAGCCTGCATACCCAACGGGGTATTATTCCTGAATCCTACCTTGACGAACTACTGGATTATGAGGCTATTGACAAAGACAAAGGCAAAGAGTTTCTTGTAACAACTGGCGTGATAAACAAAACTAAAGCATCTTCTCTCTGGGATCATTCGGTCATAATAAGCGATGTTCCGCACCTTTTCAGGGACGTAGAGGACCAATGGAAAGCGGATGGAATTCTAGTTTCTCATGTCCAGGACGTACGAGAACTGGATTTTAATTTACCCGACTCGACGTTGATCTGGTTGCACTTTGAAAAATATGACCCAGAGATTATCCAGTCAGTGTACACTAAATTCGAGAAAAATAATGGCGTTGCATTCATACAAAGCTACTACCTCAAAGAATCGTTCAGAATAGATGGAGTATATTCGCCAGTACTTGGAACACCTTGTCATTTTTGCCACATTGAGAGATGGCTGAACAGGGAAGAAAAAAGCTTCAGGCGCAATGAAATGTCTTGGGCAAATCTGCTTAAGTTAATGAAAAAACAAAAAATGTCGCTGCCAGCTCTGGCTTTAAGTGAGTCAGAACGAGGGTTCAGCCAGCATTTGATTAAACGGCGGCTTCAGGAACTGGTTGGCACCTCACTCGTTAAAAGTCATGTAGATACCTTCATGTCATCTGTGAGTGCAGATTTAATTACCTGCGTTCTGAGTAAAGAGCCGGTAATTCACTGGCAGGCTTGTGGTTGCGTGGAGAGATAAAATGTCAAAACATGAACTCTCTTTGGTTGAAGTAACACATTACACTGACCCTGAAGTTCTGGATAGTGTAAAGGATTTTCATATTAGAGGGAATTTTGCCTCCCTTCCCGAATTCTCTGAACGAACTTTTGTTTCAGCAGTACCGACGGCCCATCTTGATAAATTTGAAAATAAAGAAGTTCTTTTCAAACCGGGCTTCAGTTCAGCAGTGAACACCTCCCCCTCACTTCACTTCAGCAGGGAAAGATGTCCATCCGGAATTGGCTTTTGCGACAGAAATAGATGTTCTGTTCACACTATTGAAAAGCTGCTCGTTAATGCGTTCAGTTCTCCTGATCCAGCCTCCGTCAGGCGGCCTTACCCTTCAGGTGGTTCTCAGTACCCAATTGAGGTTTTTTTATGCCGATTATCTGAAAACACGGAAAACTGGCAGACCGGAACTAACGTTTATCACTACCTGCCACTAAGTCGGGCATTAGAACCGGTCGCTGCGTGTGATACCCAGGAGCTTTACCGAAGCTTGTCCGGTGGAGATGCAGAACGTCTCGGTAGACCCCATTTTGCACTTGTCTATTGCGTCATTTTTGAAAAAGCTTTATTCAAGTACCGGTACAGAGGTTACAGGATGGCCTTAATGGAAGCAGGTTCGATGTATCAGAATGCGGGATTGGTTGCAGATCAAATTGGGCTAAGAAACCGCGTATGGGCGGGATTTACTGATTCATACGTAGCAAAAACCATGAATGTTGACCAGAGGACTGCCGCACCGCTGATTGTTCAATTTTTTGGAGATGTCATCGATGATTAATGTCTACAGTCACCTGATGTCCGCATGGCCAGCCACAATGGTCATGAGCCCAAAGTTGAACAGAAAAATGCCCACCTTTTCTCAGGTATGGGACTACGAGAGAATTACACCAGCCAGTGCAGCTGGTGAAACACTGAAGTCAATACAGGGAGCCATAGGTGAATACTTTGAACGCCGCCATTTTTTTAATGAGATCGTAGCTGGCAGTGAAAAAACATTATACGAAATGATGGATCCGCCAGCCGCAGATGCTTTTACAGAAGCGTTTGTTCAGACTTCTTCGCTGACAGAGGATGCGGTCAGAACCCACAGATTCAAGACTACTCGCGCCTTCAATCTGTTTAGCCTGGAGAAACAAGAAATCCCAGCGGTCATTATTGCCCTCGACAATATAACAGCTGCTGATGACCTGAAATTTTACCCTGACAGAGATACATGCGGATGTAGCTTTCATGGTAATTTAAACGATGCTATGGACGGTGCCCTGTGCGAGTTTATGGAAAGACAGTCGTTACTGCTTTACTGGTTACAGGGAAAAGCAAACACTGAAATTTCTGGAGACGTTATAACAGGGATCAACTATATAGATGAAATTTTAGTAGCCCTCAGAGCTGAAGGTGAGCTCAGAATTTTCGATATCACTCTCCCCGGAGCGCCAGGACACGCAGTACTAACGCTTTATGGTACAACAAATAAATGTAGTCAGATAAAATATAGTACCGGATTATCTTATGCCAGTAGTCTGAAAAAAGCCCTGTGTAAATCTGTAACGGAGCTATGGCAATCATATATATGTATGCACAATTTCCTTATTGGTGGCTATACCGATGAGGATATCATTGACAGCTATCAGCGCCATTTTATGTCATGCAACAAATATGAGTCCTTCACTGATTTGTGCGAAAACACCAGGCTGCGGCATAAGGATGTCATATTGTCTCTTGAAAACAATACATTAGAAGGTGATTTACTTAGCTACCTAGAAAAAATATCTAGTAATATTTTTGTTTACTATGCGAGAGAAAGAATTAGCGACCATCTTGTCTGGTATGCAAAAATAGTAAGCCCTGATTTTTTCCTTCATATGAACGGTTCAGGAGCACTAAATTTTAACAATAAACTATACTGTGCCGGAAACGGTATTAAACAAAGAGAATCTAAAATGGTTCCATTTCCATAAGGATATATTGTGGCAACATTAAGAATGACGATTGTTTTTTTAATGGAACAAATCAGAGCTCCTTTTAGCATAATATGGACTATTATGTCTCCAACCGTGTTGTTCTTTTTTCTGCATTTCAATGAAATTGAACAGCATTTCGGTGATACATTATGGCTGAGGCATCAGATATCGTGGTTCGTAGGATATATTTCATTTTCTGTTGTTCTTTTTAATTACTGTCTGTATCTGACAGGCAGAAGAGAAAGTGGTTTTATTGCTACCTTTGTCCACAGTATAGAGGGTCGTTTGTTGTTTATTCGTTCTCAATTGATGGCTTCTCTTATCATGTCAGTTATGTATGTGTTATTTTTTATTACAGTCGTATTCATTGGGTTCCAGGCACGGCCAGACTATCAGACGGTTATATTAATTTTAAGAACTATATGCATAAATGTGATGATGATGATTTCACTGACGTTTATGGCATCATTCCGTGTGACTTTCCAGACAGCCAGCACTATCTATTCCGTGTTGATAACGGTGTGTATGGTTTTAGGGATCGTATCATTAAAATATAACGATGGACTAGTTTACTGGATTAATATCATAAATCCGATTGCCATATACTCCACACTTCTCCAGCCAGGCATTGAGTTATCGTACATCACTATTTTAGTCTATGGCCTCATGTTTATCATAAGTCTGGTTTCAGCGCTGACCTTCAAAACAGAACCAGTGTGGAGTTCTCAATGACCATACCACTTTTAGAAATAAACTCCCTTAGCTTTTCATACAAAGGCCATCCTCCTGTATTCAATAATCTGTCGCTTGAAATAGAGCAGGGAGGACTGATAGGTCTGCTTGGTGAAAATGGGGCCGGGAAAACTACCCTCTTTAACATAATAAAAGGGGGGAGCGACAATTATGAAGGTTCTGTCAAACGTTACTTCACTGGTGGTGAAATGGTAAGTCTGCCTCAAGTGATAAATCTTTCCGGGACGCTTAGAAATGAGGAGGTTTTTGATCTAATTTGCTGTTTTAATAAATTGACCAAAAAGCAGGCGTGGGCAGAACTTAACAGTAAGTGGAATGATGATTTTTTTATCCGGTATGAAAAAATAAGACATAAAAGAACCTATACGGTAAGTTATGGTGAAAAACGATGGCTTATAATATCTCTGATGTTAACTCTCTGTAAGGATGCCCGTTTCTTTTTGCTGGATGAACCAACGGTTGGTATTGACATTCAATACAGAATGATGTTGTGGGATCTTATTAACGAAATTGCCGCTAATGGGAAAACTATTTTTTTCTCAACACATATATTTGATGAACTTACCAGAGGGTGTATTCCATTCTACATGTTGTCTAGGAATGGTATTAAGCACTATACTGATATGGATAATTTCATGCATGTAAACAACGAAAATACGCCAGAAAAGGCTTTTATCAAAGAAATTATGGGAGCTGAGGGTTGATTGATGGAGATTAATGGTAAAAAAATAACAAAAAGACAACTGAATGAAGCGAAAATATCGAATGCTAGCTACTATAATTGTATTTTTGAAAGTATTCAACTAGACAATATAAACCTTCGCGATTGTGAGTTTGAAAATTGCCTGTTTATAAACTGCTCATTAAAAACCTTGAGTCTCGATTTTTTTAAACTTATTGATTGTGAGTTTAAAAATTGTTTACTGCAGGGTGTGAACGTCTCTGATATTATGTTCCCCTGTACGTTTTCTCTTGATAATTGCGAAATGAGATTTATTGACTTAGTCGGTTTGCGATTGCAGAAATCAAGTTTTTTATTTACAAAGTTCAGAGATTGTTTATTTGAAGAAACTGATCTCCGTAAATCTGATTTCACCGGGTCGGAGTTTTATAATACCGAATTCAGGCATTGTGATTTATCTCGCTGTGACTTTTCATTGACTGATGGCCTTGATATAAATCATGAAATAAATAAGGTTTCTTCTATGAAAATCCCTCAGGATGCCGGTTTTAAAATCCTTAAAAGGATGGGGGTTATTATTTCATGATTCCGGTTGAGTATTAATAATTTACTCAGTGCGATATTTATTAAAGTTATTTCATATTTCAACTATCGTCATAATTAGCGATATTAAGAATAGTAATTAACAAACCTAGGTAAATTATAAAAGTATTTCCATGTGAGATAGGGGAAATCTTATGTATTTAAAATCATATAGTTAGGTTTTTTAACGTACGTTTTGCTTCCATTGCCCCTCAACCCACTTAGTAGCCCCTAAAAAGGATCCATAAGAGATCCTTTTTAACAATTAAACCTTAACGTAAGTTTTCGTTCCACTGAGCGTCAGCCCCAAGTAAAAACATTTTAAATACAACATGTTAATACCATTATCGTACGTTTCCGTTCCGTTGGACCTCAAACCCCGAGATGTGCTCGCAATACACAATGTTACTTCCGCTCCTCGTTCAAAGCTGCCTGTCAACGTGCTCAATCTCCCTTACCGCATCCCAGGAGTACAAAAAGCAACCTTAACGTACAATAATTTTCGATATCCAAACTGACCCCTACCAGCGTGGTGGAGCCCGGCACTGCCCGGGAATATCTATCCTGGCGTACCTTATGGTGCTGGTTTACGTCAGTATCCCTTTCCGTTTTTTGTTTGGTCTGTACGAGTCATCCCACTGGCTTGTGATGCTGGCAAACATTCTTAGTAAGGCGGAAGCCAAAGCCGATCAGCAGCGTACCGAAGAGAACGCCGTCGCCACTGTCGCCGCGGCAGAACGTAAGGCGGAAGTCATGAAAGGGGCCAGTGATGTACAGCAGACTGTTAGCCATATGCCTGATGACGATGTTGATCGGGAGCTGCGCGAGCACTTTACCCGCCCCGGTAGTCGTTGATACGGCCTGCCGTTGGGTGAGAGTCATCTACCTGACTGACCACGATATCGACGTTCTCGATAAGCAGACCAGGCGCGACATTCTGGCGCACCACAAGGCAGTACAGGCCAATTGCTCGCAGCGTACAGAGAATAGTTCCAGATAATTCAGCTTCAACCGCCGAACACCTAAGGTATTGATATTTAGAGGTGAACATGAGAAAAAAAATCTGAAGACGAGACGACAGAGTGCTGAACAATGAAAAGTTGGTATCTAAGTCATGTGCATTAATGCACTATAGATTTTCAATTCCTTCGACCTAAGAAGCTGCCCATGACAAGAAATTCACTCCCTCAACTTCCGCAAGGTTATCGTTATGGAGACGAGCACTCCATTCACCCTCATTGTGATGGGGATTATTTTGCGCCACAGGGATGTGTTATCAAGTCCGTCAATCTTGTAGGTGGATTGGTCATTTATGTGCCCATCCAGCGCTACATTAAGCATTTAGATCTATGGGTTAATGCCTAAGGAACTGTCGAGTAAATTGTTAGTTATCGACATCGTTCGGGATAGCTGAGAATTACCATTAAAAGAGCAGCACAGATACCTGGTGCTCTGGTTGAATGTTGCGGCGAGTTAAGAATGATTGGTTTAAAGAGCTTTTTCGATAATTAAATGCTATCGATAACTTAAATGTAGCTATCATCACGATACCGCTGCCAGTCAACACCGAAACGGCAGTGATCTTTTAGCAAGCGGAAAATCTCTCCCGGGGGGCTCCTGAGAGATTTTAGGTTTCTGACTGGTACTAACCCAAGGTCGCATTTTTATGCGGCCTTTTTTATTGTGCGTAACAGGCATCCGTAAGGAAACCGTTCAGCTTGTACACTAGGCAAAGATAAATGCGAAAGCATCACAGAAGCGGTTTCTGGCATTGCCGCACAGGCGCCTATGTCGGCGTGAGCGCGCGTTATTTCCAGGTTGCGCCAGGGACGGTTTTTTGATGCGCGTGAGCGCATGGGAGGCGCTCTGCGCCGGAGACCCCCGCAGCGAAGCAAGGACGAAAAAAGCATTACGGCTTCAGCCGTAATAATCCCCCATCCTGCTAAGCCCAAAACAACCCCGCTAAAAACGCTACAGAAGCTTCTGTGCGCGGTCGGAGTGGTCACGACAAGGCAATAGCCGCAGTCGGGGCGTATCTCCGCGTTAGCGGGCCGGAGGGCCGCTTACGAGCGTGTACCAGACAACTGACCGCAGCTCCCTCCACAGCGATGAAGAAGAGTAGTTACAACACCCATCATTAAAAGCGATGGTGTTCCCCGGCCAAAGGCCGGGGCGGCGGCGCTTTTCAGTGGTGGGGAGGGGCACTTGGCCGGCAAACCGGCGCCGGTTTTATGATGAACTTTCTTATGAATGCTGTAACTAATGTAGTTCTCCGGTCGGGGCCCGTCGCGAAGCGATGGGAGCTACTTTTATCTGAGCGACGCGGACGCGTGCGGCCGCTGTAAGCGAAGGCCTCATTGAGTTATTCACAGAGCCGGCAGAGACAAAAGATCTCCCTGCTGCTTGCAATGCAGGGGATTAAAAAAGTGGGGTAAGACTATTTTGCAGGTTTGCTGTTACCCTTTTGCTAAATTCCCTGTTTATTCATTTGCGGGTTTTTGTGGATAAGTGAAAACCTGGTGCGAACGTCACAGGGTATACGTGCTCAAACCAGCGATGGTCCGACGGCCGGAACGTCAGATGGATAAAAACCAGGCAATTTCATGAATCCGGACAAACGCCAAAAGCCCCGGGCAGGGGCATAGAAAAAATAGCTAAATGATATCCGTCAGGACGGCGGAGCCAGGGCCAGCTCCAGCTGATACAGGTTCTGAATGGCCAGCTGCTGCAGCCGCTCCGTTGTACACCAGTAAGCCTCGTCTGCCGGCATTGTCTTCAGGATATGAAGCGACATTTCGTGAATCTGGCGCTCACGAGAATATCTGGCCAGGCGGCTAGCTCGTTTACGTTCGGCGCCACGCTGCCGACGGAACCTCAGTGCATCGAGAGTTTTTTGACGGTACCAGCGCTCACGTGCTGCACGCGGGGAGATCTCCTCATCTTCACGCAGAATCCCCTCCTCGATAAGACGACGACGCTCTTCGCTTTGCCGGAGCTTTTTTTGTTGTTCCGCATCAAGTTTTTCCAGATCCACTCCCAGCATCTGAAACCCTAACGCGGTGATATAGACGTATTTAGGAAGCCAGATACGGAATTCCCTGTCCCAGCTATTTTCTTCAGATACAGCCAGGACACCAAAACGAACCTGTTCGTCAATCAACCGGGAGAGACGTGAGACTGTTACCTCTGTTTCCGGAATAACTTTTCCATGACTGTCTTTCTGGCTGAGTTCTTTTGCCAGACGAGAAATACACATACCGACCGTCAGCTTGCCGGCATCACAGAAGCTGATCAGCACTGGCCAGATAGCATCCAGCAGACGTTGCTTTTCCGGCCGGAAGCCATACCGGCGGCCAGCCCGAAGGCGTTCCCTGACGTACAGCGGATGAAGAGATACGTGCATACGCAGTCGCACCTCACCAGTGGTGCGATCTTTTTGAACAAGACGGTTATAGGCGTGCCCCAGCTGGCCACCCAGTTTTTTGTAATGCTCCGGTCGAAACCAGGTCGGGTTTTCACATTTGGGTTTTGTGGAGTGCTCGCCGCGCCGGCGACGGGTAGATTTCTTCTCCGGGGAAACCAGAAAAGATGCCACATGGCCGTCCTCTACCCCCTGCCAGAAACGGATCTGTTCTTCCGTATCCAGCTGACTCCAGTGTTGCGGATTGTGCGCATTACTCATCTGCACTCTCCCTGCCGCTGTTTTTGGCGGCCAGACACTTCAGTCTGGCTTCGCTCAGAGAGAGTGGAAATACGCCAAGAAATTCGAACAGCTTAGGGGTGAAAAAAATCTCAGCAGTTAAATAGCGATCCGATGAGCAGGCAACAAATTCAAAATCTTTTTCCAGCGATTCCAGTGCCCTGATTGCTCGTGTAATGGACACTTCGCCAGAAAGAGATTTAGTTGCAAGTCCGCACTCCCGGGCAATCTCTCTGAGTGAGCACAGAACTTTATTTGACAGGGGATCGTAATAAAAACACATCGCCATGAGCAACGCATTCATCGCTCTGCGACGCAAAAATGGGGGTTTACGTTTTCGTATTCCGTCCCTACGCGACATCGCTGATGCGATATCGAAACTGAAACTTTCAGTGAAACCATTGGCTTTTACCATAAGTTTCAGCGAGAAAGGCCAGGGAGTGTAGTCCTGGGGAACCGTGAAAACAGGTTCAGGATTGTTTACCTGAACATACTTGCGTGAGCTTTGTTGGTTATGATCAGTCACCGCTTCCTGCGCTTATGTTGCGCGGAAGGAGTGAGCACAGAAGGTCTTGAACTTTTCTGAGCATAAATCTATACTCCCTGCATAGAGCAACAACCTCTATGCAGTTTTAAGTGAGCCCCGGTAATCTTTTCCTTCCGCCAAGATTGAAGAAGATTATCGGGGCTTTTACTTTCTGGTTCCGGGTAAACATCCACAAAACCAGCTCCCTGCCACCTTATGATGTGGCCAGCCAAGAATTCTAAACGTTCAGTAATCTAGCACTCATAGCAGGCATGATCAAGAATGTGACGTCGTTACGTCGATTCCTAGTTTCGCAGATTCCCTTTCAATCAGCCTCTCAATCATTGCTGCCTGAGTAATTCCTTCATTCTCACACATGATTTGAAGCTGGTTTTTAAGCTTGTCCCGCACAAATACTCTCACCTCTTTGTGCGTCGCTTTTTTTCGGGCAACAGCTTTCTGCTGACGTTCTGCCGCAGAAACAGGGTTGCCCTTCCTATAGGGACGTTTAGATGAGGAAGTAACTCCGTTAACGACCTGTGACATCTCTGCCTCCTCAAGCATATAACTGAATACTTGAACAAAGATACTACACGTCGCTGGATGCAGCGAGAGTTACGTTATTTTTTGTTATATAACCTGCCCTTGTTGGCGCAATGAGCAGGCTATTGAGCGAGGAGGTTAATACGAGGAACTCCAGTCTTTTCTCATCTCCCAACGAGTTTGCCAGTGCTGGAGATAGCGTTGAGCAACGACTGGTTCATCCCACACGACTAGCACGTTCTCTGAATTGAACCGATCAGCGGCGCTGGGTGTAGTTAAAAGACCCTACGTCAACACTACGGCCGTCAGCAATAATCACTTTGTCGTGCATTTTTTGTACTGCGACACAGTGCGAACCGGGATACCGGCATTGCCCATAAGATTCATGGCTTCTTCACTCGCCTGGTTTTTCTTACCTGTATTTGCTTTCTAGTCCAACCACTTTTACATTGAGGCCACGCTGTTTTGCTCTGACAATCGCGCCGGCGACTTCTGGTGAGGTAAAGGAATAGCACATCAGCAGGATTTCTTGCTGCACAGAATGTATGGTTTTCTGGACCAGGTGAGGAGTCGTCAGTCCGGAGGCCTTTGAGCAGACCTCGTCCTGAGGGCAGAGTTATCCTTCTGTCCTGGAGTCAGTCCATACGAACTAAATATTCGGAACCATTTCTGTATTGGTGCGTCAGATCAGTAAAATATCCGTCGGTGAGATATAGAACTCGATCTGCAGATGCAATAGTTTCCGGCCGGTGGGCTATCAGCAGTACAGGAACCTTGAGTTGACGTAGTGTCTGACTTATTTGGATTTCACTTTCAACATCAAGATGGCTGGTCGCTTCATCCAGTAGCAAAAAACCCGGTTTTTTATACAATGCCCTCGCCAATAAAATACGCTGTTTTTGCCCCCCCGAAAGCCCACCACCGGTCTCACCGATCAATGTCTGATATCCCATCGGCATTGTCATAATATCGCTGTCGATGAGCGCCAGGCGAGCACACTGAATCATTCTTTCATGATCCCGGTCTTCACTGAAAAAAATGATATTATCTGCAATAGATCCCCTGAATAGGTGATCCTCCTGCAGTACAGTTCCAATACGTCGACGAATCTGGTAATAATCTGGATGTGTATGTGGAATGCCAAATGTCCGGATTGTACCTTCATTAGGAAGGTGAATTCCCAGGATAAGCTTTACCAGTGTCGATTTACCGCATCCTGATTTACCAGTAATTGCCACCACTTCACCAGTATGCAATTTCAACGATACATCACGGAGTATCGGCTTATTACTTCCCTTATGACTGAAGGCTATGTGAGTAAGAGTTAACGGAAGATCGGTATCTTCAGTTACTCTGTCTTGGAAAATTGAGGGAGTGGTAGAAGTGCTATTATTCTCCTGAGCAGTTTGTTGTTGATTACCTTCTGTCGGGGTGAGCACAATGTCTGCCAGACGTTCGTTATAGACATCGAGCATACGCCACGCAAAAAACTTATCAGTCAGGCTGCTGATACTCGAGGAAAAACGCATCTGGTACGACAAATACGCAACCAGCATACCGACTGTGAATGTACCGTTCAGCACTTCACCGGCACCTTTCCACAAAATAATTGCCGATACAACACTACCTGTAAGGGTGTGCGCAATATCATAGTACATAAGCAGTCGACTCTGGCGTAACTGCGTATTCCTGCGGGTGACGTTAAGATTCAGCCAGACTGCTTCTCGATGAGTTGTCACGCCGTTAATTCTCAGGCTCAGGATCCCGCTAAGAGTTTCAAGAAAATAACCTGATTCCCGGGCTCCAGCGTCCCAGGCATCTTCCGCCGACTGTCTCAGAGATGGATACCACAGGGTTCTCATTACACCGTAAATGACGGCTGCCAGTACAGCTATTAATGTCATTTCAGGGCTGTATAACAACATCATGCAGAGTGCAGTCACTACGAGCAGTACATCCAGAATACCTTCCAGTACCTGCGTGGTTAGCGCTTGCTGAATGGTATCTATCGCATCAAAACGGGCATTAACACTTCCTCTGCTACGCGCATCAAACCAAGCCAGAGGGAGGCGGACCAGATGGTTGAATACTCGGGCCGTCCACTGCATATTAAAATTGACTGACAGGGTTATACTAGCCCACTGGCAAGCTAGTGATAGCAACATCTGTGTCAGTGACAATAGCAACAGTGCAACGATAACCACAGTCAATAGACTTCGATCTGCAGCAACCAAGACTTCATCGATCACCAATTGATTGAGAAGGGGACTTCCCAGCGTCAGGATTTCCAGTGATAGTGCAAAAGTAATGATGCGTGACATAGCCGCAAGCAGGCCGGGTGTTTTACCTGTCAGTTGGCGAAGGTGAATTTTCTTTCTTTCATCCCTGACCGTAAAATCGCTGGATGGAATCAACTCAAGCGCAACACCAGTGAAGTGCTTTCCTGCGTCCTGTAAGGAAAGTGTTATCTTTCCCTTGTCCGGATCATGAATGACCAGTCTGCTCCTGCGAACTTTATAAAGTACAACAAAATGATTCATATTCCAGTGGAGAATACAAGGAAGAGAAAGGGATTTCAGGTCTTCCGGCTCTAACCTTACTGCACGTGATGACAATTGGATACCAGCTGCACACTCAATTAGTCTCTGCAGGGTCATCCCCTGAGTACTGATACTGAAACGTTCGCGCAATGTGGTTAAGTCTGTTTGTAGACCGTGCCAACAGGCCATCATCGCCAGACATGCCAGGCCACATTCAGCTGATTCTGTTTGGCGAATGAGGGGAAGGCGCTTCTTCCCTGTCCAGTTCATTAATTCCATTAAAGTTTTCCTTTTAGGCTCCAGAGAGGTTCTGTCAACCATTCCCATAAAGGACGAGTATCAAGGTTGACATCCCCCTCAAGAGTCATACCAGGGCGCAGGGGTTCTTTTTTCCCATAGGCCAAGATAAAGGGATTCTCGGGTCTAACGATGACGCGGTAGCGCCCTTCATTCTCTTTCCAAGTTACTGGGGATACTGAGAGTAAATCCGAAGGTGTCAACGTTGTACGACTGATTTCACGAATAGTCCCGTACTGAACGCCAAACTTCTGATAAGGGAAAGCGGCAAAACGCAGCGCTACCCGCTGCCCTGGCCGAATGAAACCGGCATTCTGACTAGCGGCATATAGCTCTATCTGCAGGCTGGCATTATCAGGCACAACTGTCATGGCTGGCTCTAATGCTCTCACGGACTGTCCCTGTCTAACCAACACCGCAGCAACGGTACCTGATACCGGTGCCGTCAACGTGATGTTCTCCTGCCCAGCAAGCTCCTCCTGCTGTTGTCTGATCTCCTGCAGCTGTCTGTCCAATTCAGCCTTCCGGCTTCCCCCAAGGATGATGAGGTGGTTAAGATCATCTTTAGCGGCTTCTATTGCAGTGCGTAACTGCAGAAGCCCTTGCCGCTGATCTTCAACGTTTTGCTGAGCCGTAGAGACATCTATTTGTTTCTGCTGATATTCAATATCAGATACATAATGCGTACCGGCCAGTTTCTTATAGCTTCCCATGACTGATGTGGTTAGTCCGACCTGACGTTCAGCCATTTGTAATCGCTGTTCCGCACTTTTGACTTGTAATTGCAATGAAGCAATTCTTTGCTTTATCGCAGCCTGCTGCTGCTGATTATCACGTAATTCCAGCGTCTCCTGAGACGACAGCATCGCATACTGTGTTCTGAGAGAAAGATTCATGGCTGCCAGCGTACCGGCTCCCTGCTCGTTAAAATGTTCACCGTTAATATGGTAGAGAGGTTCGCCAGCAATAACATGCTGACCTTCTGAGACAGTAAGCTGTGTTATATAACCGGCATATTGCGGTGTTATTTTCACCAACCCAGATGAGGGCATAACGATACCCGTCAGATGAGCCTTACGGGTGTAACTACCATAATAAACGAACAATACCACGCAAATAAATATTAATAATGTTGCAACAGCACATGCAGTCATACTTAATGATGCAGGTATTACAACATCACCGTATTCGGCATCACTATGATATTCTAATGCCTCACTTCTGAATACGCCCATAATCATATAACATTTAATATTATAACGAATAAATTCATGCCCGAATGAATTAGAACAGGATAAAAAAAACCTTCACTCTTAATTCTAACTTTTAACAAACACATTGACACCACGAAAAGAATTAGTTGATCCAAAACATTATAATACTGTGAGTGCATGGCACAAAAAAACACAGATGTAATCAAGCTTGGGATGAGTAGATTTTTCTTAAAAATTGAGCAAAGAAAACCAAAAGCACATACCCTATAAACGATCTCTTCATAGTAAGGTACGACAAAAACCGCTACTAAAACTGCTATTAAATTTATCTGCGATGACTCGTAATTATATAAATAATCTCTATAGCAGTAAACTACCAGCTGAATCAAAATAATCATAAGGAATAAGATGACTGAAAACTTGACTGTCACCGCATTAGTTTTTATTCGTAACTTACACCCGGGAATCTTTCTTAAATAAAACACATACAACAGAGTTGCAATTAAAAATTCCGAGCCAAACATGCAGGAAAAAGCAATATCAAGGCTCACATAATTCAGTAAAACGTACGGAACCAATGTCGCAGCAGATGAAACAATAACCACAACAAGAAAAACAATGCCATTATATTTGCTATATGCAAATAGATTTTCATGCCTGTTCATTACAAATATCACCTTATGATATTTTTGATTTTTAATATAGCAATATCTGTAAATTTTGCAGTAGAAAAGAGAGTAATCAAAGTAATTACTATTTTTGAAAAGCCCTCAGGAAACGAAAACCATTGCAAATCAATAATGGAGGAACCACTGAGCAGTGCAAAGCCAAGTAATAAACTTAAGATAAAAGAAAAGAACTTAATAATCAAAGCGGCATCCTCCATTGACGTTACTTATCGGTTACAAGTCCCACCAACATTACTTCCTGAGCATTTACTGGAACCTGCGTTGTTGCCGCCTCCATTTCCATTACTGCCCCCAGAAAGACACTGACCAGTAACAGCTCCACCTATTGTACCTCTTGCCATCCCGACAACTCCACCCTTAATGGCACCCCCAATCATTCCACTAAAGACAGAATTAGCACAATTTACAGTACTTGGATCACTGTAAATATGTGTCGGTGCATTACGTCCTAATGTATTCCGTGCCCCTCCATTATTTTTACTTCCAGTTCCGACTCCCTGCGCATCATGAATATCACCAAAATGCCCACCACCACTGACCAAGTTTATTTCAGCAATAGTTAACTCTCTTACTTTTGACATAAAAATCCCTCTTATGTGACTTTTGCATAAAGTGCCATTTGACTATTGCAGGTACAAATGTATGCGGAAAGTGAATTAATGTAAAAAAATGTAAATCACATGTATAGAAGATACACACTGGAAGTATAACCCATTGTTTATACGCATAAAAAATAAAAAACCACTCACCCTACCAATTATGTAACTTGCCGAAACTGTATTTAACAAGCGGGATTAAAGTGCTTAGCATTTAAAATCATTAAAATCTTTATATATATATCAAAGCAACTTATTTTTTCATCATAGATGCCACCCGAGATTCTGTTCCTGGTAGTATTTCTGGATTGAAGTCGGCTAAGTACTAAAGAGACTAAATGTTACGGACTCATGTTCTTCACTTACAAGTGAGTAAATTCAAGCATCCAGGACTCTATTAATAATTTATCAATTCGATGATGAGCGAAGTTGCATGATGTCGGATTAATTTTAAAGATGCTTTAAAGCAGTTGTTTGAGCTTTTTCCTTCTTACTAAAATCAGACTGCATACGACAATAAGAAAAACAACAGACCTTTCCGGACAATAGTAACACCAGTACGAACGCAGTTATATATAATAACCGCACCATACATGGTTAATGTTTTTTAAGAGGATGTGGAGTCTGTCAGATCGGAAATATCCCCCACCTGACAGCCTATATTTATTTCGTTATAAATCTTTCCAGTCAGGTAATTTATTCACCTTTCGCCGCCACAGATGAAACAGTGCCATCGTCAGGCCAAATAACACGCCCGCGATAAGACTGATTTTGCAAGCGAACAGGGGTGGCATCACCTGGGCCCGCCACACCATCCAGTACATCCACAGTCCGTATCCGACGGAGAAAGAGCCTGCCATCACACCAAAAACCTGCCAGAGCGGTGCAAACGGCAGCGGGGGAATCTTTAACCCCAGCCGCCACAGCAGGCGTATCAGAAGCGGTGCATAATTGCTTTTCCACATCTTACGGCTGGCCATTATCGCCAGCGCCTTTTGTTTCCGCGCTTCAAAATCCATTTCCTCTCCCCGATTGTATTCACTCAGCAGACTGGCTCCGCATACGCTCCGTTCGCAGGAGTTCTTTCATCATGCGCTCACTGGCGTACTGCGCTTCCTCTACAGTGACGGTCGCGACGGCATTCCCCTGCAGATCATAGCGGGAGGCCCCCTCCTTCATCCGGGACAGATACCCCGCAGACCGGGTCAGACTCTTCAGGCACTTAATCACCTGTTTATGCGACAGCGGCAGGTCGCGGTTCACAATGTCGGCAAACAGCTGTTCGCGCATGCCCGTTGCCAGCAGACGGGGTGAGTTTCCGTCGAACAGCTGTGGCCAGAATGCCTTCAGGGTCATGATGGCCTGTTCCGGCGGCAGCAGGCGAAGATAACGCACCGGAGGTGGCGTCTTTACCGCTTTATCCGGCGCCGGCGCAGCGTTGCGCGCGTCGGCTTCGGCCGCTTGTTTAGCCTTCTCAAGTTTCGCTTTCTTTGCCTTCCAGGCCGGCGGGGACGAGACCACCACGACCTTCTTTCGGCGCACCACACCAGGAGCAGGGGTTGCCTCTGTGGGGGCCGTGCTGTTCTCCGCCGGTTTTCGTTTCAGGCTCAGTACAGGGCGTTTTTCTTCTGCCATAACAATTGCCTATCGTTCAGTTAATAAAAGCTACTATACCTGAACGACATCGCCCTTTCCTGCTCCTGCGTTCACATTGAGACGACAATACCCAGTACCGCCAGGTGCACGGCATAGAACATCACGAAGAACTGCCGCGGCCAGAAGCGTTTCACACGTTCTCCGGCAGATGAGCACACCATCAGCGTCAGCAGCGCAATCGCCAGCCCGGCCACTGATTCACTCACGTCATGCATATTCATCAGCAACACCATGAGGGCCCACAACACCCCGTATCCCAGCCGTTCCGGTGCATGCTGTGCGCGACAAAGCAGCCAGCTGGCGGTGAGCATGCCCACTCCTGCCATGCCGTAGCTGCCGGTTGACAGGGGTATCCAGGTGACCAGCAGTCCAGCCGCCAGGAGGGTGTAATACCAGGACGGCTGGCTGACCCACCGCAGGACCTGGCCCGTAACGGCAAAGGCAAACAGAATATTCCCGGTATACCACGGGTACCCGATGAGCATAAACGACACCTGGGCGACCAGCGCCCAACCCCACAGGTTGTTCAGTTGAGACTGGCGTATTTCCGCGTGCCGTGCCAGATTCATTCCCCATGCCAGACCGAACAGCGGAAAACAACCACGTCCCAGCAGGCGCATCACTTCATTGTTTCCGGCCAGCAGTAAGCCGGTGTGGTCAGTCACCATCAGTACCAGTGCGACCGTTTTAATCATATCCGTTTGTCCCGGTGTCCAGGTCAGCAGGCGCTGAAGCCAGCTGTCTGTCGCGCCTGGAAATGTGTGTTGTGCTCTCATGTTTTTTTCCTTTTAGCGCTCTGGCAGACTGCCCGATTTTAATCGGGGAGGCTGCCGGAGCAGACAAGCCGCAGGCGCGTCAGTCGCCCCCGAGGGTTTTCTCGCGGTTCAGGTCACGAACCATGTCCCGCTCCACAGCCTGCAGACGCTCACGCTGCAGACTTTCTGAGGCCACCTGCTGAATCGCCGCCTCCTGCCGCCGGAACTGAGGATCATCCGGTAGCGTCGTTTTCTCCGTGCCCGGCCGGTCACGCTCCAGTCCGCGAATGACGTCCCCGATAACCTCTTTCACCCGGTCCGCCGGCTCGCCGGCTTTACGCGCCTCCCCGGCCACTTCCCGGGCAGTCTGTTCCGCCTGTTTTTCCATTTCCCGGCGCTGCTGTTCTTCTGCCGCCCGCTGTGCCAGTACCTCTGGCGGGAGGATAATGTCAGCCCCGGCCTGCGGTACCGGAGCCACCGGCGCCGGTTCAGCCCATACCCGCCCGCCGGTCATGGCCCCGGGGTTCCAGGGGCGGTCATCACCGACCAGCCGCACCACCACCCCGGTATCGGGATTGTCGCGGGCCATTCTGACGCCCTCCCCCATATTCCCGGCCAGCAGGCTTTCACCGTTGCGGCTGTTCTGCAGCGCCACGAACCGGGCGTCTTCATTGCCCATAATTCGTCCCTCTCTGCCGATAGCCTCCAGCCGTCCGTCCCGATCGGTCAGCGGGCTGAGCCAGATACCGGCGGCTTTCCCGTTTTTATCAAATGCAGGCAGCGCCACATGCGGCTGAGGGTACTTTTTCCCCGGAGAAATGAATTTTCCCGGTGAACTTCCCTGTGCCAGACCGGACTGCTGCAGGGCTGCCCGGCCAGCGGCGGTTTCATCCAGTGGCCTTGCCCGCCCGAACAGCAGATCGGCGCTTTTCACCGCCCGGTCGTTACGGGGTTCCAGAATATCGTGCGCCGTCGCTTTCTCAGGTGAATGCTTGATGGCCTTTATCCAGCCCTCACGGCTGTCGGTGTAAACCTGCACATGCTGTTTCATGCGGGATAAAGCCACATAGGCAGACTCAAAGCTGGCCATCTGTTCCCGACCACCGGCCCCCCCTTCCAGCGCGATGGCATACGGTTCGCTGGCCCCCTGGGCGCCGTGAGCCGTAATGGCGTAGGCGAGGTCGATATGCTGCTGCGCCTGATCCGCCTTCGGGGTCAGCGTACGGGTGAGTTTGCCATCAGACAGCGTGACACTGTCACCCGAAACAGACTGCACCTCCCAGATACTGTTGGCCACATAGCCGCGCTCAGGGTCACTTTTGCTGAAGCGCATTCGGTCCCCCTGAGACACGGAGATCTTTTCCTGACGATAGAGCGTGACGCCTTCTGCCGATGCCTCCCGGGGTGAGATATATCGCTCCTTTCCTTCACTGTCTGTCAGGGTGATCAGCTGATTATCCTTATCCACCTTGCTGATACGGTGGTATACGTTATCAACCAGCGCCACCGCCTCCTTGTGAGCCGTCCAGGTCGACAGTTTGCGCAGTTCACCGTCACGGATGTTACTCGTGACCAGCACCGGCAGGGTGATTTCCTCTTTGCCGGTTTCCCCGTTCTCCCGCCGTGCGTCATGGATCAGACTGTTCAGCGCCCGCCGGTCCTTATTCAGATGGGTGATCACCAGCGTCTGCGACTGTGCCTCCGGGGTCCGTCCGGTATAGTCCTTCACCAGCGCCTCGTAGAGCGTCGCGGGCTGACCTGCCGGCAGGGTTTTCCCCTCGCTCACTGCCTTTTGTATCGCCTTTTCCTGCTTCGGCGTGAATTCCACCACAGAACTGCCCGGCGCCCAGGCGCCTTCTTTTCTCGGCACCTGCTCCGGCGTGACCTGCTCAATGGTGGTCAGGGCGCGGTGCACATCCCGCTCAATCAGGCTGTAGACCGCCGGTCGTAGCTCAGGCACCTGGCGCACAATCTCTTTCATGATGGCAACGTCGGCGGCGCTGC
>ERZ773195.1256-NODE-1256-length-19315-cov-4.627674_pt1 | contig 19315 bp, 14 predicted proteins | sample MGYA00580530_ERZ773195 | MGnify/ENA primary metagenome ERZ773195 (study PRJEB29015, sample SAMEA2737751) | human gut metagenome | biome: human gut; feature: human-associated habitat; material: faeces | place: China | collected 2012 ...
GAGGAACTGGTGGAGGAAGCCCAAGAGCTGGTGGAGGAGGAGAAGGAGAACTGATTCTCCCCAACGTGTCTCCACTCGCCGCATTCTGATCAAAACCTGAAAAGGCACGGGGCTGCACCGCAGCCCCGTGCCTTTTTCAAAGCGACGATCGATTTGTCGGAGACCCCTCACTCCTCCGCCATATCCCGCCGCAGCTGCGCCAGCACCTGAGGTGTATCCACATCCGTCAGCTCCGGAGCCGGAACCTCCCATAAGAGCAGGTCCTCCTCATGGCGGCGGATCACCTGATTGCCGCCGTGATCTCCCTGCAGGGCCAGCAGCTCCGGGAACAGCCGTGCCGGGAACAGACAGGGATTCCCCCGGACACCGTCGTGACCCAGCGCAGCGATATGCTCCGGATGCTCCCGGTAAAAGTCCACCAGCATCCCCACGCTCTCCCGGCGCAGCAGGGGCTGATCCGCCACCTGAAACAGCGCCGCATCCATCTCCGGCAGCTTTCCCAGCCCCAGCGAGATGGTGTGGCTGATGCCCCAGTCCGGATGCCGGTTGGGTACCGGCACGAAGCCCATGCGGTGGGCCAGCTCCAGCACCTCCGGGTACTGGCTCACCACCACCGTCCGGATGAACCGCTCCGCCGGCACAGCCTCCAGCGCCCGGCGGAACAGCGCCTTGCCCTGTACCTGCACCGCCAGCTTGTTCTCCCCGAAGCGCCGGGCATTTCCCGCCGCCATCACCACGCATCCGATCCGCAGCTGTGCCATGCCGCTCCCTCCTTTGTCCCGTCATTTTCTTACAGTATACCCGGAAATGCCCATTCCAGTCAACCACCGTTATCCTATAATTAGTATTACGAAAAGGACTATGCAAATGACGAATTTTATGCTATGATATCTTAAATTTATAGGTACTTTTGCCGGTAACTCCGGCTATCGCAGCGACGCTGACATAAGGAGGAACACTACATGGCTGAAGTAGGAAAAGCCGAGGTGCGGGTAGACGCCTTTGACAAGGCCACCGGCCGCACCAAATACTACGAGGACCTCATGCCCCGTGATGCACTGTATGTCCGCATCAAGCACGCCACTATCGCCCACGGCTTCGTCAAGTCGGTGGACACCTCGGCGGCGGAGCAGATCCCCGGCGTGGTGAAGGTGCTGACCTGTTTCGACGTGCCGGAGCACCCGTTCCCCACGGCGGGCCACCCCTGGTCCATGGACCCCGGCCATCAGGACGTGGCGGACCGCCACCTGCTGAACCGGCACGTCCGCTACTACGGCGACGACGTGGCGGTGGTCATTGCAGAAAACGAGGTGGCCGCCATGCAGGGCGTCCGGGCGCTGCAGGTGGAATACGAGGAGCTGCCCTTCGTGCTGGATGTGCAGAAGGCCATGGAGCCCGGCGCTCCCCAGCTCCACGAGGCCTACCCCAACAACATCCTCAAGCACACCGATATGAAGACGGGCGACTATCAGGCCGCCATTCAGGAGCCGGGCCTCATTAAGGTGGAGGGCTGGTACGAGACGCCCACGGTGCAGCATTGCCACATCGAGAACCACGGCTGCTTCGCCTACGAGGAGAACGGCCGCATCACGGTGGTATCCTCTACCCAGATCCCCCATATCATCCGCCGTGTGGTGGGACAGGCGCTGGGCCGCCCGTGGAGCGATATCCGGGTGGTGAAGCCCTATATCGGCGGCGGCTTCGGCAACAAGCAGGACGCCCTCTATGAACCCCTGTGCGCTTGGTGCTCCACGCAGGTCCACGGCCGCTGTGTCCGGGTGGACTGCTCCCGTGAGGAGACCTTCGTCTCCAACCGTGTGCGCCACGCCATCCGCTTCCACATCGTCTCGTGGCTCCGCAAGGACGGCACCTTCGCCGCCCGGAAGGTGGAGCTCTACTCCAATCAGGGATCCTATGCCTCCCACGGCCACAGCATCGTGGCCAAAGCCATGGGCTCCTTCTCCCAGCACTATCCCTGTGACAACATGGAGTGCGATGCGTGGACGGTGTTCACCAACCGTCCCGCCGCCGGAGCCATGCGTGGCTACGGAATGCCTCAGGCCTCCTTTGCCGACGAGTCCAACGTGGACGAGTGCGCCAAGGCCGTGGGTATGGACCCGTTGGCCTTCCGGATGCAGAACCTCATGCCCAAGGGCTTCGAGGACAGCTTCTCCCACAACGTCAACTATGAGGATTCCTTCCGCCAGTGTCTGGAGGTTGGTAAGAAGTACATCGACTACGACCGCAAAAAGGCGGAGTTCGCCAAGGAGACCGGCCCCATCCGCCACGGCATCGGCGTGGCCACCTTCTGGTATAACACCGCCGTCTATCCCATCTCGTTGGAGACGTCCTCCAATCGGATGCTGCTGAATCTGGACGGCAGCGTCACCATGCAGTGCGGCGAGACGGAGATCGGGCAGGGCGCCGATACCGCTTATGCCCAGATGACCTCCGACGTGGTGGGTCTGGGCGATTACCGTAAGGTCCATGTGGTGTCCTGTCAGGATACCGACATCACGCCTACGGGCTTGGGTGCTTATGCCTCCCGCCAGACGTATGTGGCGGGCTTCTCCATCCGCCAGACGGGCCTGATGCTGAAGGAGAAGATTCTGGATTATGCCTCCAAGCTCACCCGTCAGGCGGTGTACAACATGGATATCGTGGACGGCAATATCGTCCGCAACACCGACGGCAAGGTGCTCATGAGTCTGTCGGAGCTGGCCATGCACGCCCAGTATGACCCCGCCGACTCCCAGCACATCACTGCCGAGAGTACTTATACCATCCGCAATAACGCCTATTCCTTCGGCTGCACCTTTGCCGTGGTGGAGGTGGACATCCCCATGTGCAAGGTGACACTTCAGGAGATCATCAACGTCCACGACTGCGGCAAGCTGGTGAACCCGGCGCTGGCAGAGGCGCAGGTCCACGGCGGTATGTCCATGGCCATTGGCTACGGCCTGTCGGAGCAGCTGCTGTTCGACGAAAAGACCGGCCGGCCCCTGAATAACAATCTGCTGGACTACAAGCTCTCCACCATCATGGATCACCCCCATCTGGAGGCGCAGTTCGTGGAGAACGCCGAGCCCACCAGTGCCTTCGGCACCAAGGCCTTGGGCGAGCCCCCGGCCTGCTCCGGTGCGCCCGCCATTCGCAACGCCATCTACAACGCCACCGGCGTGGCCATCGATCAGGACCCCATCACCCCCCACGTCCTCTTCCAGCGCTTCACGGAAGAGGGCCTGATCCGGGACTAAGGAGGAAATACCGCTATGTATGATATGTCAGCGCTCTATCAGGCGGAAAGCGTACAGGACGCCATCCGCCTGCGGCTGGAGCATCCCGAGGCCCAGATCATCGCCGGCGGCACCGACGTGCTGGTGCAGATGCGGGAGGGCAAGCGGGCCGGAAAGGCCCTTATCAGTATTCAGGGCTGCCATGAAATGCGAGGCGTGACGCTGGATGAGGAGGAGAACCTCCGCATCGGTAGTCTCACCACCTTCAGCCACATCACCGCCGATCCTCTGATCCAACAGTATATCAACGTGCTGGGCGAGGCGGTGGATATGGTGGGCGGCCCTCAGATCCGCAACGCCGGTACCATCGGCGGCAACACCTGCAACGGTGTGACCTCCGCCGACTCCGCCTCCACCCTCCACGCATGGGAGGCCATCGTGGAGATCACCGGCAAAAACGGCGCCCGCCGGGTACCCATTAAGGACTTCTACCTGAAGGCCGGCACCGTGGACCTGCGGGTGGAGGAGGGCGAAATTCAGACCGCCATCCTGATCCCCAAGGCATCCTACGACCGCACCTTCGGCCACTACATCAAGTACGCCATGCGCAACGCCATGGATATCGCCACGCTGGGAACCTCCGTTAACGCCCGGCTCAGCGAGGATAAAAAGACCTTCGACCGGGTGCGGATCGCCTTCGGCGTGGCGGGGCCCGTCCCTATGCGTGCGCCTCACGCCGAGGAGTTTATCAACGGCAAGCCCGTGACGCTGGAGAACATCGAGGGCTTCGGAAAAGCGGTGCTGGAGGACATCCATCCCCGTGACTCGTGGCGGGCCAGCAAGGCATTCCGCTCTCACATCGCCGTGGAGAGCGCCAAGCGGTGTCTCATGGAGTCTGTGAAGCTGGCGGGAGGTGAGCTGTAATGGCAAAGAATCAGTATCAGCTGGTGACCTTCTTCCTCAACGGCAAGGAGGTGGAGCGGATGATAGACGTCCGGGCCTCTCTGACGGATATGCTCCGCAACGACTTCTCCATGACCTCCGTGAAAAAGGGCTGCGAGGTGGGGGAGTGCGGCGCCTGCAACGTCCTCATCGACGGCGAGTGCTATAACTCCTGCCTGTATCTGGCGGTGTGGGCCGAGGGCAAGCATATCACCACGCTGGAGGGTCTCATGGGTCCCAACGGCGAGCTATCTGACATTCAGCAGGCCTTTATGGAGGAGACCAGCATCCAGTGCGGCTTCTGCATCCCCGGCTTCATCATGACGGCGGTGGAGATTCTGGATCGTGGGGTATACTATACCGACGACCAGCTCCGCAAGCTGCTGTCGGGCCACCTGTGCCGCTGCACCGGATATGAGAATATTTTCAAGGCGGTGAAGAAAACCATGCTCCGCCGTCTGGGCCGTCTGGATGATCCCTTCCTCAACACCTGACCGAGTGCTATCCCAAAACCGGATACCGGTCGATGATTCTGCCGGACACCGGCGGGATACTTGACCGATCCCGATGGGATACCAGCCGGACGATGGCCGGACATCGGCTGGATATCTGCCGGATCCGGACGGGATACCTGTGGGACGGCTGCCGGACAGTCCGGTGGACGTCCACCGGACACGAACCGGACGACTCGGTGGACGTATAGTTCCGGCAGAATGGACACGCCCTGACAGGGGAATTTGCCCCGCCGCACGGAGGCAGCTGAACCGGCCGCCGAAAGGGAGAAAACTTCCAATTTATGGAAAAAGCCCCGTTTCGCTGTGTAGCGAAGCGGGGCTTTGCTGTGTCCCGCAGGAATGGGGGGCCGTGACTTGGCGGAAAAGTGTAAACGGAGCGTAAAGACTGCGAAAGTTCACACTTTATTCATAATGATATGGTATATTATGTCCCACACTTTAGCGGATGGACGCCGTGAGGAGGGCTTGTATGAAAAAATTCCGGCTGAGGGATTACCTGCCGGTGCTGATCATGGTCCTGTGTGCGGCGATATTCGGCGTGCTGCTGGCCACAGGGGTCATGGATCTGGATACGGTGCCGCAGCTGGTGGCGGACCGGCCTGTGCTGGCGGTGCTGGTGGTGCTGGGACTATATGTGCTGAAGGGCTTTTCCGGCGTGGTGGTATACAATGCGTTGGTGGTCGTGGTGTCCATGGTGCTGCCGCTGCCGGCGGCGCTGGCCGTCAACGGCGTGGGGACGGCGGTGTGCTTATCCATCTCTTACGCCATGGGGCGGTTTACTAAGACGGAGAGTCTGGAGTCGGTGCTGGACCGGCATCCCAAGATCAAGCGCTATTTCAGCGCCACGCAGGAATACGGCTTTGCCATGTGCTTTGCCATCCATATGCTGGGGCTGAACATGGAGGTGCTGGGCCTGCTGCTGGGGATGCTGCGGGTGGATTACCTGACGTATCTGGCGGGGTCGTGGCTGGCCATTGCGCCGGGGATGGTTTGTCTGGTCATCGCCGGAAATTCACTGGACTTCAGTTCGCCGGTGTTCTGGATCTTTCTGGGAATCAACACGGTACTGGTGGTATGCAGCGTGGTGTACACCCTGCGAAAGCTCCGGGCCGCCAAGGCTAAAGGGGCGGAGCGGGAAGAATAGAGGGCTGCCGAACCGGCTGTGGCTTCGATATGAGCCAAAGATACAGGCGGCTGTTTAGAGGTGTCAGCTGCGCAGGGAGAGCGGCGGCTGGGCGACAGGGAGCGACGATGAAAAGCGGCGTTTTTTACAAGGACTACCCGTGGAATAGAGAAACCCCATAACAGAGACGAATCCCCCGAAGCGGTATGGTCGCTTCGGGGGATTTTTGGGATTATGGGAGATGCTTCGGGCGGGGAAGTGCCGGAAACGAATGGTGTACCGGAGTTAGGCAGCATACCTGACCGGACGGGGGATACAGGGGCAGACAAGGGATCAGGCAGTATATCCGGGCAGAGTGTACCGGGACATATGAAACACCGGGATCAGGTGATGCCCGGTAATTAGACGGTATACCGGGGTCAGGGGACGGGGCGGAGGGATGGGAGGTCAGATGACGTAGTTGTCGCCCTGCGGAACGGCCATCAGGTCCGCCAAGGTGATGCCGGAGAAATATTTCCGGGTCAGGTCATAGTAGCCCTGCCACACCGAGAGGGTGCGGCACTCCCCGGCCCGCTGGCAGGGGGAGGCATCCGTTTGCAGGCAGGACACCGGGGCCAGCTCGCCCTCCGTCACCCGCAGGATCTCCCACAGGTCGTACTGCTCCGGGTCACGGTTCAGCCGGTAGCCGCCGCCGATGCCGTGGCTGCTGTCCAGCAGGCCGGCGTTTTTCAGGGCGGGCATCAGCTTCTCCACATATTTCAGGGAGATGCTCTGCCGGGCGGCTACGTCCTTGATGGGGGTATAGCCCACGCCCCGATGCTCGGCCAGATCCAGCAGGATCCGAATGGAATAACGTCCTTTGGTGGAAATCATGGTGTATGCCTCCTCATTTATTCAGCCTATTATACCACTAAGCTGGTAGGAAAAGCAAGCGCCGTGACAGTTGTCTTGCGAAAAATTTCGGGGCAGCTTTTCCGGAAAAAGCCCACCGGGGAGCGCAGCGGCTCTCCGGTGGGCGTTGATGATAGGAAAATTATTTGGTGTGGAAATAGAGGATGCCCAGCGTGCGGGGGCCGCAGTGACTGGAGACGGTGCAGCCGGCCCGTGTGTGCAGCACCTCGTCAAAGGGCTGGTAGCTGCGGACGGCGGCCTCCACCTGCGCCAGCTCCTCCGGGGTGAAGCCGCCGGATTCGGTGATGAAAATGCGGCGGGTGTCAATGTCATCCCGGCCCTTGAGCCGCTCCCGGATGTACTGGAGCAGGCAGCTCACATAGGGGCCACGGTACTTCTTGCCCACCATCATCTGGCCGTCCTTCACCTGAATGCAGGGGCGCAGGTTCAGCATATTGGCCCCCAGCAGGGCAACGCCCGAGCAGCGGCCGCCCTTGTGCAGAAAGTCCAGACGCTCCACCAGAAAGCTGACGTCCAGCAGCTCCCGGCGGCGCTCCATCTCGTGGGCGATCTCCTGAGCGGTGAGCTTGCCCTCACGGGTCAGCTGCGCCGCCTCCAGCACCAGCTGGCCGATGCCGGTGGAGAGGCTGCGGGAGTCCACGGGGTAGACGTTCCCCACCTCCTGAGCGGCGATACAGGCATTCTGGTAGCAGGCGGACATATCGCCGGAGATGTGGAAATGCACCACGGCGTCGCACTCCTCCAGCTGGCGGCGGAAGAACTGGGTATAGTCGTACACCGACACCGCCGCCGTGCTGCACATTCCGCCGCCGGAATTGACGTGGGCGTAAATTTCGTCGGGGGTGATGTCCTTGCCGTCTACCAGAGACTGGCCGTCCCGGACGATGTACAGGGGGGTGATGCGGATGTCGTATTTTTCAATAAGCTCCGGGGACAGATCACAGGTGCTGTCAGCGGATATTCTAATATTCATGATTAGTAGATGCCTTTCTGTATATTATTAAATCTCGCAAATTGGAAACAGAAATATTATATCACACGAATCCTATCATGGCAATCCCCTTTTTGCAACGGAAAATGGCGGTTTTGTTCGGTATCCTGCACAAGTGCGGCGGGGCGTTCGGGAGGATGGACAGTGGGGGCGAAAAAGAAGCGGTACATGGCTTGCCATGTACCGCTGAGGGGGATAAGGGGTCAGTCCATAGTGGGGCGCTCGTCGCCCAGGAAGAACACGGCCACCGTGCCGGGGCCGCTATGGGAGCCGATGATGGTGCCGATGTCGCACAGGCGGATCTTGCCCTTCAGGTGGGGGAAGCGCTCCTCCAGCGCCGTGATGAGCAGGGCGGCGTCCTCCGGACACCGGGAGTGGCAGACGAAGCAGCGCTGGTCGTAGTCCCGGCCGCCCTGAGCGTGCTGCTCCATGGCGTTCACGGTGGTCTCCACTGCCTTCTTCTTGCCCCGGACCTTGCTGTAAGCCTTGATGGCGCCCTTATCATCCAGCCGCATGATGGGGCAGATGTTCATGATGATGGCCACCATGGCCGCTGCGCCGGAGACACGGCCGGTGCGGCGGAACTGGGTCATGTTGGAGGAGAAGAACTGGTGGTGGACCTTGTTGCGGTTTTCCAGCACCCACCGAGCCGTCTCCTCCAGCGTGGCGCCGCTGTCCCGCAGGTCCGCCGCCGCATCCACCAGCAGGCCGTAGCCGGAGGAGGAGCACAGGGAGTCGATGACCACGAGTTTCTTATCAGGGTACTTCTCCTGCAGGAGCTTGGCCGCCGCCACGGCGTTGTGGACGGAGCCGGACTGGCCGGAGGTGAAGGCGATGTGCAGCAGATCGCCCTTTTCCAGCTGGGCCTCGAAGAAGTCCAGATAGGTGCCGACATTGATCTGGGAGGTCTGGGGCAGCTTGCCCGCCTCCAGAAAACGGTAGAACCGGGGCAGAGCCTCCGGGTCACGGCCCATATCGTCCACGTACTCCTGCCCGTCCACCACGTAGGTATAAAACAGCACGGGAATGTCTCTGCTCTGCATATAGGAATAGGGAAGGTCCACGGTAGAGCAGCAACTGAGAATGAATTTACGTTCCATATGTCCTCCTCCGGTCAATACACAAGATACGCACGCAGGCGGGTATATTGCAACACACTGTCTATTATATCACATTTCGCCGCCGTGTCAACGAAAAGTCCCTGTGGTTTCCCCGTTGCAATCCGGGGCGCAGTCCGATATAATAAAGGTTCAGATCATGATCCCGGAGGCGGCATATGTTCATTCTCACAGAGAAAAATCAGGCGGCGGCGGTGCAGCAGGCGCTGCGGCAGCGGCTGGAGGGAACCGGCGTCACGGTGGCGCATCCCGGCGGGGAGGTGCTGGTGCTGGAGGGGGAGACCTTTCGGCTGGACGGGGAGAGCCTGCGGCTTCTGCCCGGTGTGCGGGCGGTACAGCGGCTGACGGAGCCGTATCCGCTGGCGGCCCGGACGGGGCATCCGGAGGACACGGTGGTATCCGTGGGCAAGGCACGCATCGGGCAGGACTTCTGCCTCATTGCCGGGCCCTGCGCCGTGGAGTCGCCGGAGCAGGTGACCTCCATCGCCCGGCAGGTGTCCGCCGCCGGGGCGCAGCTGCTGCGAGGCGGCGCCTTCAAGCCCCGGACCTCCCCCTATACCTTTGGAGGGCTGGGGGCCGAGGGGCTGGAGCTGCTGTGCCGTGCGGGCCGGGAGACGGGCTTGCCGGTGGTGTCGGAGATCACCGATCCCCGGCAGCTGTCGCTGTTCCGGGAGGTGGACGTCTTGCAGGTGGGCGCACGGAATATGCAGAATTTCGAGCTGCTGCGGGAGCTGGGGCGGCAGGAGAAGCCGGTGCTGCTGAAGCGCAGCTTCGGGGCCACCGTGACGGAGCTATTGCAGGCGGCGGAATACATCCTTGCCGGCGGCAATGAGCGGGTGATCCTCTGCGAGCGGGGCATCCGCACCTTCGAGCCGGACAGCCGGGCCACGCTGGATGTGGCGGGCATTGCCGCCCTGAAGGAGCAGTCCCACCTACCGGTGCTGGCCGATCCCAGCCATGCCGCCGGGAGGCGGGAGCTGGTGGCTCCGCTGGCGCTGGCGGCGGCAGCTGCCGGGGCGGACGGACTGATGATCGAGGTCCATGACCGGCCGGAGGAGGCCCTCTCCGACGGACGGCAGGCCCTGACCTGCGGCGAATTTGCCCGGCTGGCCCGACGGGTGCAGGCACTGACGGCCCTGCTGCGGCAGGAGGAATGACAAAAGGTGAAACAGCCCTCACGGCAGCGCCGTGAGGGCTGTTTTTATGCGGAAAAGGACCCGGCGGAAAAGGCGGGTTCAAATCTACCATATCACGCCGAAGGCCGGGATGCAAGAGAAATTTTCTCCGGGAGGGAAATTTCAGAGGACTGCCCCATGCACAGGGGGCGGGAGGGGAAAAATCTTGATGATTCTGCGGGCTTGACGGCGTTTTTCTCCGGCGGTAAAATCGGTGGGTAAAAAATCAGAGGGCGGAGAAGCGCCCCGCTGTCAAAAGGAGAGGGAGCCATGAAGTATATTTTTGTCACCGGCGGTGTGGTGTCCGGGCTGGGCAAGGGCATCTGCGCCGCATCTCTGGGGCGGCTGCTGAAGCAGTGCGGCCTGCGGGTCAGGAACCAGAAGTTTGACCCGTACCTCAATGTGGACCCCGGCACCATGAGTCCCTATCAGCACGGGGAGGTGTTCGTCACCGATGACGGGGCGGAGACGGATCTGGATCTGGGTCACTATGAGCGGTTCGTGGACGAGGCGCTGGACGCCAACTCCTCCGTCTCCTCCGGGAAAATCTACTGGAGCGTATTGAACCGGGAGCGTCAGGGGGGCTATCTGGGCGGTACGGTGCAGATCATCCCTCACGTCACCGATGAGATCAAAAACCGCATCTACGCCATGGATGACGGGCAGACGGATGTGGTCATCTCCGAGATAGGCGGCACGGTGGGCGACATCGAGAGCCAGCCCTTTCTGGAGGCCATCCGGCAGGTGGCGGCGGAGAAGGGCAAGGAGAACGTGCTGTACATCCATGTGCCGCTGATCGTGTCCATCCCCGGCAGCGGGGAGCTGAAGAGCAAGCCCACCCAGCACTCGGTGAAGGAGCTGCTGAGCATCGGCATCCAGCCGGACATTCTGGTGTGCCGCACGGACAGCCCCATCACCGGGGACATCCGGCGGAAGATCGCCCTGTTCTGCAACGTGGAGGAGGACTGCGTCATCCCCAACGTCACGGCCTCCACCCTGTATGAGGTGCCGCTGCTGCTGGAGCGGGAGGGGCTGTGCCGGGTGGCCTGCCGTAAGCTGGGGCTGCCGGTGGTGGAGCCGGACATGGCCCAGTGGCGGGCCATGGTGGAGAAAATCCACGGGGTACACCGCCATGTGACCATTGCGCTGGTGGGGAAGTACACGGGATTGCACGATGCGTATCTCAGCGTGGTGGAGTCCCTGTTCCACGCAGGCACCGCCTGCGACGCGGAGGTGACCATCCGGTGGGTGGACTCCGAGACCCTGACACCGGAGAACGTGGAGCAGATGCTGGCCGGGTGCGGCGGCGTGCTGGTCCCCGGCGGCTTCGGGGATCGGGGCATCGAGGGGATGATTTTAGCGGCTCAATATGCACGGGAGCATCAGGTGCCGTATCTGGGCATCTGCCTGGGGATGCAGATCGCCGTCATCGAGTTTGCCCGCCACGTGGTGGGCTGGGCCGACGCCCACAGCGCCGAATTCACCGCCATGACGGCCCATCCCGTCATTGACCTGATGTCCGATCAGGTGGGCGTTACCGCTAAGGGCGGCACCATGCGGCTGGGCAAGTACCCCTGCCGGCTGGCGGAGGGGAGTCTGGCCCGGAGGGAGTACGGCACGGAGGATATCTCCGAGCGCCACCGGCATCGGTACGAGTTCAACAACCGCTTCCGCTGCGAGATGGAGGCGGCGGGGCTGCGGCTGTCGGGCCTGTCCCCGGATGGCAGCCTGGTGGAGATCGTGGAGGAGCCTGCCCACCGCTGGTTCGTGGGGGCGCAGTTCCACCCGGAGTTCAAGAGCCGTCCCGACCGGCCGCACCCGCTGTTCCGGGGCTTTGTGCAGGCATCGCTGGAGACGGCGGAATAAGGCGTATCCGAAAAGCGGCAGGAGGAAGTGACCTCCTGCCGCTTGTGACTGTCGATAAACCCTCCGGTTTTTTCGACAAAAGGCTTGCAGTCTGCTGTGCGCATAATTTGTGTGCCATAGGCGCACAAATTCCACACTTGCAGCCTGAGAAGTATTTTCTCTCACGCACATGTCGCAAGAGAAAATGATTTTACTTCTTTGCCGCCTGCGGGCGGCAAACTCTGCGAGGCTTTTTGCGGGGCCAAGGGGGGTGTGCTTTGAAGCGGGAGGGGCGGCTTTTTGTGAAAAAATCCCGGTTGTGCCTTGAAAGGCGGAGGGAAATTGTGGCATAATGGAAAAAACAGCATCCATCCGGCGGGAGGTCACACCATGAACAGAAAACGCATCCGACAGATGAACACGGCCCTGCTGCGGCGGCTCACCGGCCGTCCTACGGCGGAGTATTTCAGCGGACAGCCCCTGCTGGAGCGGCTGGAGAGCGAGAACTACATCCAGCGCTTTGCGCCCCTTTACGACGGCACCCGACTGCGCTGCGGCGACGTGCTGGAGCTGTGCCGACCGGAGCTGGCGGAGCTTTCCGGCGGGGAGCCGGAGGGCGGGTGGCTGCACTTTGCCTATGACTTTGCCCGGCGGCAGCTGTTCCCGGAGAAGGAGGCCCCTGCGGCCTATGACGCCGGGGCGGTGTTTTTCCTGTCGCTTTTGCAGGTGCTTTTTGCCGCCGAACGGGAGAAGCTGCCCTTTGACCCGGCATGGGATTTCGACTTTCTATCGGAGACAGAGGCGGCAGAGTGCGCCTGCGGCGCCAGCTATCGACAGATGCTGCGGCAGTGGAAGCGGGAGTACGTCTATGAGATGATGCGGCTGGGGTTGGAGGTGACGCCCTACCGCACGCTGGAGCACATCGCCGGGGTACATCACATCGCATTGACCTGCGGCCGGGCGCTGCGGCGCAGCGGCACGGCGGTGGATCTGGCGCTGGTATCCGGCAGCGCCGCCGGGCACGATCTTGGAAAGTTCGGCTGCCATCCGGGGGAGCGGGTGGCGTATCTGCACTACTACTACACGGATCTGTGGTTCCGCCGCCACCGGCTGACGGACATCGGCCATGTGGCCGCCAACCACTCGGTGTGGGATCTGGAGCCGGAGTATCTGTCGGCGGAGGCGCTGCTGCTGATCTATGCGGACTTCCGGGTGAAGCAGACCCACGACCCGGAGGGGCATGAGATCACCCACATCTCGTCGCTGGCGGAGGCCTTTGACGTGATCCTGAACAAGTTAGACGACGTGGACGGGGAGAAGCGCCGCCGCTACACCAGAGTTTATGCCCGCTTGCAGGACTTCGAGGCGTATATGATCCGCCGGGGGGTGGACGTGACCATGCAGGGGGCGGACACGCAGCCGCTGCCGGAGCGGGCGGTGGCCCTGATGGAGGATGCGGAGGTGCTGGAGTCCCTGACCATGCAGTGTGTGGCCCACAACATGGAGCTGATGGACCGGCTTACCGGGCAGCGGAGCTTTGCCTCCCTGCTGGAGCAGGCTCGTGGTGAGACCAACTGGCGGCGGCTGCGGGCCTATCTGGGGGTGTTCGAGTCCTACTCCCTGTATCTGCACATTCCACAGAAGGTGCAGACGCTGGCCTTTCTCTATGAGCTGCTGATGCACCGTGAGGGGGACATCCGCCGTCAGGCGGCGGCTCTCATGGGAGAGATCATCGCAGGGTTCCACGCAGGCTACGCCAAGGAGCGTCCGGCGGACAGCCGTCCCGACCTGCGGACGGTGACGGATCTGGATCAGTGGAGGCTGTATCTGGAGAAGATCATCTATCCGGATCACAAGCTGATGCCCCAGCACCGGGGGTGGATCCGGTTCACCCTGAAATTCTGCGTGAAGTCCCTGCTCTCCCGCTGCCCCGGACGGGAGGAGCGGTTTCTGGCGCCGGTGCTGGCGTATCTGCGGCGGCCGGAGCAGCTGGACGATCAGGTGGCGCTGCAGCTGCTGGATGCGGCGGCGGACCTGCCGCTGGAGCTGTGTACCCGGCCCCAGCTGAATGCACTGCTCCGTGCGGCGGAGGTACTGTCCGGGCGGGAGAGCCTGACGGTGCAGGCGGCGGCCATGCTGCTGCTGGATCACGTCCACACCTCCATGCCCCGGCAGAAGAGGCCCCTGAAAATTTTGCAGGAGATGGACTGCGGCAATATGTCGCTGGCCCTGCTGCGGGAGGATATCTGCGCCGGAGGCTTGACCTTGCAGGAGGCGCAGGTGTCGGATATTTTTCTGGATAACCTCAAGACCGCCACGCCGTGGATCATCAAGCAGGTGAACCTGCGGCTGCTGACGGACGATGCACGGAACGACCACGGCTCGGCCCTACACATCGCCACGCATCTTTCTAACCTCATCAAGGTCAGCGACCGGGTCACGGTGCGCCACGGCGCAGGACTGGCGCTGTTGGAGATCGCTCCCCGGCTGACGGTGGATCAGCGCAATGAGGTCTCCGTGGAGCTGTGCCGGGGGCTGGAGCTGGGGCAGCAGGAGTTCACCAAGTACATTCCCGACTATCTGGGGCGGCTTGCCCTGTGGCTGCCGCCGGAGCAGCTGGACGAGTGCCTGGCGGATCTGGGGGTGACCCTCAGCGCCTCCAGCAGCCGCATCGTGACTCCGGTGCTGGACACCGTGGGCGTCATCTATGAGGAGTACGACATCTATCACCAGAGATTCCCGGAGGAGCCGGAGGAGGCGTGCCTGCGCCGCCGGGACCGGCTGCTGGGGATGCTGATGCGGGGACTGGCGGGCATCGACGGAGAGACCCGGCAGGAGGCCATGCTGGTGCTGGGACAGCGGGTATTCGGTTCGGCACAGCTCAGCAACGGCGAGAAGAGCCGGGCCTTCCCCCTGACGGCACGGAAGCTGCTGACCACCTGCCGTCAGGAGGACGGGGATGCACTGTCCTTCTACTATCGGGCATCCATGCTGGGGCGGCTGTACCGCTTTTTGACGGCCCAGCGGCTGCGGGGCGGCTTTACCTTTGAAGCGCCACGGCCCATCGCCTTTTTCCCCGGTACCTTCGATCCCTTCACCCTGTCCCACAAGGCCATTGTCCGAACCATCCGGGATCGGGGCTTCGAGGTACTGCTGGCCATCGATGAGTTCTCGTGGTCCAAGCGCACCCAGCCCTACCGCATCCGGCGGCGCATTGCCGCCATGTCGGTGGCGGACGAGTTCCATGTGCAGATCTTCCCGGAGGATTTCCCGGTGAACATCGCCAACCCGGAGAACCTCCATCGGCTGCGGCAGGCCTTCCCCGGACGGAAGGTGTCCATCGCCGTGGGAAGTGACGTGGTGGCTCACGCCTCCTCCTATCGCAAGCCCGTGGAGCCGGACTCCATCCATACCTTTGACCACATCATCTTCCGCCGGCCCGGTCAGGAGGCCGTGGGCGGCTACGGCGGCATTTACGGCAAGGTGCTGGAGCTGACGCTGCCGGAGCCGCTGGAGGAGATCAGCTCCACCCGCATCCGGGAGGCGGTGGACGCCAACCGGGACATCAGCAATCTGGTGGATCCGGCGGTGCAGGAGTTCATCTATCGGAGGGGGCTGTATCTGCGGGAGCCGCAGGACAAGCCCCTGCTGCGGACGGAGGATCTGGATTTTACCGACTATCCCCGGCCGGATGCGTCCATGGAGGCCATGCTGGAGGGGATCTGCCCCGCTGCCATGGTGGAGAAGCTGTGGCAGTGCGGCGACAGTCTCCTGCTGCTGCGCCACGGGATGCAGGGGCAGGTGCTGGGAGCCGTCAGCTACCGGCAGCTGGAGTCCCGTGAGCTGTATGACCGGCTGGGGAGTCTGGAGCTCTCCGGCTATGTGCGGCAGAAGGCCGGGGGTCGGGCGCTGCTCATCAGCGGACTGTGGGTGCCGGACGGCAGCCAGCAGCGGGAGCTGGGGCAGCTGCTGCTGACGGAGGTGTTTACCATGGCACTGGGGCGGGAGTATCCCTGCGCCCTGTACGATCCGCTGCCCGGTGCAGAGCACAGCTATGTGCTGAATTTGCTGCGGCGGCAGGGCTTTGTCCCGGCTCCGGTGTCGGGGCGGCCGGTGCTGGAGGTGGATATGCGCTGCCCCATCGTGCTGAGCCACAACGTGGACACCTCCATCAAGGCTCCGCTGGCCTCCATGCCCCGTGTGACGGCGGCGGTGGCCGTCGCCCATCGGCGCTTGCAGGAGGCGCTGACGGAGTTGCAGCCGGGGTCACTGGTGCTGAGCCTGTCGGCTGGGATCATCTATCACCGGCTGCTCCAGCGCATCACCGCACGCAACGGTGTACCCGCCGAGCCGGTGACGCCCCGGCGGCAGGGGCCGGATATCTGCGTCCCCTATGGAAAGCTGCTGCGGGGCGTGGCGGTGCCTAATACCGTCACCAAGACCCTGCGTACCGACAAGGTATATGAGGCGGATCTGTCGGACTATGCCATCGAGGCCTACCCGGAGTATTCGCCGCTGCCGGATCAGGTGCGGACCATCCGGGCCTTTGACCGGCCCGTTATCTTGGTGGATGATCTGCTCCACGACGGCAAGCGGCTGCGGAGTCTGTCGCCGCTGCTGAAGGAGACGGGGACGCAGGTGGATCTGGTGCTGGTGGGCTATCTAACTGGCATGGGCCGGGATCTGATGGAGGAGCTGGGGTATCCGGTGGAGAGCATCTACTATCTGCCCAATCTGCGGATGCGGTTCGTGGAGTCCACCCTGTACCCCTTCATCGGCGGAGACACCGTGCGGCGGCGGGATCGGCCCACGGAGGGGCTTCAGCCCTCTGTCAACCGCATCTTGCCCTACGCCTCCCCGGAATTTGCCCCCATTGCCCCGGATGTGGCGTGGCGGCTGAGCCTGTGCTGTCTGGAAAACGCAAGGGACATCCTGCTGGCACTGGAGGCGGAGTACCGCTCCCTCTACGCCCGGAACCTGACGCTGAACCGCCTCAGCGAGGCGGTGATCCTGCCCCTGTATCCGGATAAGGGCGGGTGCATGACATATGATTTGAGCCGTACCGCCTCCACCTATCTGGAGGAGGACATCGAGCTGCTGAAGCGGGTGCGTCCCGCAGAATAAGGAGGCTAACGTGCGATACTATGACTGCGGCGGCTATCCCCTGTGCAGCCGGGAGGTGCTGGCGCTTCCGGCGCTGCACGCTCTGCCGGAGACGGGGGAGGTGCTGTTCGGATTTCACCGCACACCCGGTATCGGGCGGGATACCTTCCCGGTGACGGCGCCGTCCCTGCTGACCGCGGAGGAGGGGGTATCGACCCTTGTGACGGCGGAGGAGCCGGAGACAGATCCGGCGCTGGCGGCGGCCATAGCCGCCGGGCGTGTGCGGGCGGTAAATCTGGCCCACCCCCGACAGGAGGAGCTGCTGCCTCCCCTCCGGAGGAGGGAGCGTGTGCGGGTGAACCTGTTGGCGCTGGGCGATGTGGGCAGTACCCTTCTCATGGGGCTGCGGCTGCTGGGAGGCGATGTCATCGACTCCATCGGCATCTGCGACGTGCGGGAGAACGTTCCCCAGCGGTGGGAGATGGAGCTGAACCAGATCGTCTCACCGGAGGGGGAGAGATTGCCGCCGGTGGAGATCGTCTCCCCGGAGGAGGTGTTTGACGGGGATGTGTTCCTGTTCTGCGCCTCCCGGTTCGTGCCGGATACCTCCGTTACCTCCGGGGACGTCCGCATGGCCCAGTATCAGGTGAACCGGGAACTGGCGGTCCGCTATGCCCGCATGGCCCGGCAGCGGCGCTATGGAGGAATGTTCTGCGTGGTCAGCGATCCGGTGGATCCCCTGTGCCGGGCGGTGCTGGAGGAGAGCAACCGGGACGAGACGGGCCGGTGGGACGGCGGAGGGCTGTTTTCCCATCAGGTGCGGGGCTTCGGACTGGGGGTCATGCAGGCCAGAGCCATGTACTATGCCCAGAAGGAGCCACGGTTTGCCGCCTTTTTGACGGAGGGGCGCACCTACGGCCCACACGGGGCCGATCTGGTGGTGGCCAACTCCATAGAGCACTACGACGACGCACTGTCCCGTGAGCTGACGGAGCGGGTGGTCCAGGCCAATCTGGAGATGCGGCGGCTGGGCTTCAAGCCCTATGTGGCCCCGGCCCTCAGCTCCGGGGCGCTGAGCCTGCTGGCCTGTCTGCGGGGGCAGTGGCACTGCTCGTCCACCTATCTGGATGGGGTGTTTATGGGGGCCAGAAACCGGCTGCTCCCCACGGGGACGGAGCCGGAGCGGCTGCCCCTGCCGGAGGCCTTGCAGAAGCGTTTGAGAGATACCATGGAGCGCCTGCGGGCGATCCGATGAAGAAGGAGGGAGCGGGATGGCACTGACGGTGCTGCTGCCGGAGAATCCATACAGCCGGGAGCTGTTGGCGCTGCTGACACCGCTGCTGCCGCCGGACAGCCAGATCCGTGACCCGGATGCGGGGCTGGAGGGGCTGGCCGGACAGCGGCTGCTGTTTGCTCTGGCACTGGACGAGAGCGGATGCAGCGAGAGCGGGTATCGGATGCTGATGACCCTGCGGAGGAGCCGGACGCTGCTGGAGGGCTGCGTAGCGGGGCTGGTGGTGACGGGGCGGGGAGAGCTATACACCAAGGACGCCGCCCGTGATCTGGTGTTCGCCGCCAATCAGGCGGGCTGCGCCTTTCTGGGACGCCCGCTGGTGGAGGCCACCGGTTCCCTGCGGAACTTCCGGGTGCAGGCCCAGATCGGCGGCACCGATGAGGAGACGGCCTTCCGGGCCGCCGTATCGGAGCTGCTGGAGCGGCTGACGGCGTGGGAGGGGCCTGCCCCCGTGGGGCGGGTGCTGGCGCTGCACGCCTCCCAGCGCAGCACATCCAACACGCTGGCGCTGTGGGAGATGGTGCGCCGATCCCTGCCGCCGGAGGTGCAGGTGCAGGAGATCTGCCTGCGGAACGGGACCATGGCCGACTGCAACGGATGCAGCTACACCGCCTGTATGCACTTCGGGGAGCAGGGCGGGTGCTTCTATGGCGGGCCGATGGTGGAGGAGGTGTATCCGGCGGTGCGCTCCTGCGACACGCTGGTGATGGTCTGCGCCAACTATAACGATGCCCTCTCCGCCAATCTCACCGCCTGCGTCAACCGTCTGACGGCCTTGTTCCGCCAGACCCGGTTCTATGACAAGCGGCTTTACGGACTGGTGGTGTCCGGCTACTCCGGCGGCGATCTGCTGGCCCGGCAACTGATCTCGGCGCTGAACATGAATAAGGCCTTCTATCTGCCGCCACGGTTCTGCCTGCTGGAGACAGCCAATGAGCGGGGGAGTCTGGTGCGCCTGCCGGGGATCCGGGAGAAGGCCCGGTGCTTTGCGCGGCAGATGATGGAATAAGGGCCGTCTGCGGACGGCTGATGGGAAAAAGCTGCCCCGCCTGCGATGCAGG